>ERZ825137.3279-NODE-3279-length-17560-cov-4.771265_pt1 | contig 17560 bp, 12 predicted proteins | sample MGYA00519873_ERZ825137 | MGnify/ENA primary metagenome ERZ825137 (study PRJEB31778, sample SAMEA3449190) | human gut metagenome | biome: human gut; feature: human-associated habitat; material: faeces | place: United Kingdom | collected 2010/2012 ...
CCGCCGTCCTGGTAACAGGCCGGGCACATGTAAACTCCATTCGAAGCAAGACCGAATAGAAAGCGATACGGCTGCCCGTCGTGCTTTCAGGTGGGTCGCTTGAGCCTTATGGCAACGTAAGGCCTAGACAGATGATTACCCAATGACATAACCCGGCTTATCGGTCTGATTGCGTACAAAAAAACAGAACGGATTTCTTCCGTTCTGTTTTTTTGATATTTGTTTTATTATTTATTGCGTTTACCTGTGTATTTCTCTTCGCAGTATTTACATCTGTAAACTTCTTTCTCTTTATCTGCAAGAACAAAGATCTGGTCGAGTCCCTGTTCAATGGAAGTGATGCAGCGTGGATTCTTGCATTTGATCACGTTGACAACCTGATTCGGAAGTTTCAGTTCTTTTTTGGCAACGATCTTCTCGTCCTTGATTACGTTTACAGTAATGTTATGATCGATAAAGCCGAGAATGTCAAGATCGAGATTCTCAACCGGGCATTCAACCTTGATGATATCTTTCTTACCCATTTTGTTGCTGCGCGCGTTCTTGATGATGGCAACGGTGCAGTCAAGTTTATCAAGCTTCAGATCATGATAGATAGTCATGGCCTTGCCTGCTTTGATATGGTCTAATACATAACCTTCGCGAAGTGCTCCAACATTTAACATGGTAATTTTACCTCCAGTAATGTGAGAATCAGGGCCATACGTACATATACACCGTACTGTACCTGTTTGAAATAAGCTGCTCTCGGGTCTGCATCCACCTCTGTTGAGATTTCATTTACACGTGGAAGCGGATGAAGAACGTACATGTCTTTTTTTGCAAGTTCCATTTTCTGTTTGTCCAGAATGTAGAAATCCTTCATGCGGACATAGTCTTCTTCGTTGAAGAAACGTTCTTTCTGTACACGTGTCATGTAGAGGATATCAAGATCCGGTAAGGCATCTTCCAGTCTCTCTACTTCCTGAAATTCGATATTGTTCTTTTTCAGAACATCCTCGCGGATATAGCTTGGGATGCGAAGCTCTTCCGGTGAGATCAGAATGAATTTTACATTTGTGTAACGTACAAGTGCTTCGATCAGGGAGTGAACTGTACGTCCGAATTTCAGGTCGCCGCACAGACCAATGGTCAGATTGTCCAGACGTCCTTTCAGGGAACGGATGGTAAGTAAGTCGGTTAATGTCTGGGTAGGATGTTGATGACCACCGTCGCCGGCGTTGATAACAGGAATAGAAGAAGCCATAGAAGCTACTAACGGAGCACCTTCTTTCGGGTGGCGCATAGCACAGATGTCAGCGTAACAGGATACAACGCGGATTGTATCGGCAACACTTTCACCCTTTGAAGCGGAACTGGAATCAGCTGATGAAAAACCAAGAACTTTACCGCCAAGGTTCATCATAGCAGCTTCAAAGCTGAGACGGGTACGGGTGCTTGGCTCATAGAATAAAGTTGCAAGTCTCTTGTCGTCACAGACATGTGCGTATTTATCAGGGTGTTTCTCAATATCGCTGGCCAGGTCAAGAAGAGTATTTAACTCATCAACAGACAGATCCAGCGGACTCATTAAGTGTCTCATTTCATACCTCCATATTTTACTGGTTCAGGAATTTTTATTTAATCCTTCATAACATCATATAATAATCAGGTGCTTTTTTCAAGAGAGTTTTCCAAGTATTTTCTCAAAAAAAAGTCCGGCTCCGAACCAAAGGGGAGCGTAGTCCGGTCTTATCAGTCCCCGGTAATTCAGGGGAGTGTTGCTGTAGTCCCAGGGACACATATGAAAACAGCGCAAAAGAGCACCGCTGATAAATTCCACGAAGAAAAATCCGACAGTATAAATGCAGCCGCGGACAAAAAGCGGGACAGCAGAAAGTTTACCGGAGAGCGGGCGGATGATGGCACCGCATCCGTAAATGGGAAACATTAAAAGGGAAGTTTTTCCTGTCATGGTAAGTTCTCCTGAAAGGATGGAATGCAGTCCGGTCCAGAGGATTTCCATGCACCAGCCCGTCAGACCGCAGAGAATGAAAGCTTTTTTCATAGGTAACGCTCCTGTATAAATTTCTATGATTCTAGTATTGCCTGCCTTGAAAAAAACATACACGTAGGATATAATGAGAACACGTTATTACACTATAGCAATGAGGTGCCTTATGCGCAAAAGGAACGTGTGGAGGGGATCTCATGGAAATAAGAGGAGTTTATTATGAATTATCAGGAAAGCCGGGAGTACATAGACAAAATCACCCGGGAAATTCCCAGTGTCCTGGGACTGGAGCATATGCGTGAGCTGATGAAACGTCTTGGAAATCCACAGGATGATCTGAAATATGTGCATGTAGCCGGTACCAATGGCAAGGGTTCTGTCATTGCTTTTTTGTATTCTGCTTTATCAGGTGCGAGATATCGCATTGGAAGATATGTTTCACCTACCCTGTATTCTTACAGAGGCAGGATGGAAGTTTCGGGAAGCAGGATCAGCAGAGAGGACTTTGCTGCTTATATTACACAGGTGTCTGATGTTATTGCTGCTATGACAAAGGATGGTTATCCCCATCCCACTGCATTTGAAATAGAGACTGCGGTGGCATTTCTGTTCTTTAAAAAAGAGAATTGTGATCTCGTTTTGCTGGAAGTGGGAATGGGCGGAAATCTGGACGCCACAAATATTATTAAGAATACGCTGCTGGCAGTGCTGGTATCGATCAGTATGGATCATATGTCTTTTCTTGGAAATACTCTGGCACAGATTGCAGAGAAGAAAGCCGGGATCATCAAAGACGGCTGCAGAGTGGTGACTGCCAGACAGAAGCCGGAAGCAATGCACGTGATCGAGAGGATCAGCAGAGAACATGGTGCAAAATGTACCATAGCAGATGCTTCTGAGGCAGAGGTGCTAAAGGAAAGCTGCCTTGGACAGACAATCCGGTACAGGGGTGAAGAGTATGAGATTCCGCTGGCAGGTGTTTATCAGAAGGAAAATGCAGTAGTTGCGCTGAATGCTTTAAAAGTATTGGATGAGCTGGGCTTTCCCACTGCTGCGGAGCAGAAAAAAGAAGGGCTTCGCACAGTAAACTGGAACGGACGGTTTACAGTTATCTGTAAAAAACCGCTGTTTGTGGTAGACGGGGCTCATAATCCTGCTGCTGCGGATATGATGGCAGCTTCAATAGAGCATTATTTTAAGGGAAAACGGATCATCTATATTATGGGAGTGTTTGCAGATAAGGATTACAGAAGTGTGATTCAGAAAACTGCGCACTTTGCAGACCGGATACTTACGATCCAGACTCCGGATAATATAAGGGCGCTGCCTGCCGGAGAGCTGGCGAAGACTGTCAGTGAATACAATCCCAATGTACAGGCAATGGATACGATTAAAGATGCAGTGGAGGAGGCTTTTTCACTTGCCGGGGAACAGGATGTGATCATTGCTTTTGGTTCTCTTTCCTTTATCGGAGAGATGACTGATATTGTAGAGAATTTGTGAAAGTAAAAAGGTACAACATAAATGATAGATTTACAGGAATGCAGAAATGAAATAGATAAGATCGACAGCGATATCATACGTCTTTTTGAACAGAGAATGAAGGTGTGTGAGGATGTTGCAGAATATAAGATACGAACAGGAAAGAAGGTTCTGGATCCGGAAAGAGAGAGACAGAAGCTGGAGGTCCTGAGAGGTAAGGCGCATGGAGAATTTAATCAGCTTGGTGCGCAGGAGCTTTTTCAGCAGATCATGGCGATCAGCCGTAAGAGACAGTATCAGCTTCTCACAGAGCATGGAATCGAGGACGATGAGAAACTGGAAATGGTAGATGCACTTCCGCTGAAAGATGTAAGAGTTGTCTTTCAGGGTGTGGAAGGTGCATACAGCTATGCTGCAATGAGGGAATATTTCCAGGACGATATTGAGAGTTTTCATGTAAAAACCTGGCGCGATGCAATGGAAGCAGTTGTGGAGGGAAGAGCAGACTATGCGGTACTTCCCATTGAGAATACAACTGCCGGTATTGTGGCTGATATTTATGATCTTCTTACAGAGTATGAGCTGAGTATTGTAGGAGAACAGATCATCCGTCCGGAGCATGTACTTCTGGGACTGCCGGATGCTGAACTGGAGGATATCAGACAGGTATGTTCTCATCCTCAGGCGCTTTCCCAGTGTGGAAAATATCTGGAATCTCATCCGGACTGGAAGAAGAAAGAGATGGAAAATACTGCCGGTTCTGCCAAGAAGATAAAAGAAGACAATGACAAGACGCAGGCAGCTATTGCCAGCAGACAGGCAGGAGAGCTTTACGGACTGAAGATCCTGGCTGAGAATATCTGCTATAACGGACAGAATGCCACACGTTTTGTGATCGTGAGTAAGAAACCGATCTATGTGAAGGATGCACATAAGATCAGTATTTTCTTTGAACTGCATCATGAGAGCGGAACTCTTTACAATATGCTGTCTCACATTATTTATAATGGACTGAATATGACGAAGATAGAATCCCGCCCGATCACAGGGAAGAACTGGCAGTACCGTTTTTTTGTTGACTTCGAGGGGAATTTAAAGGACAGTGCAGTGAAGAATGCCCTGAGAGGAATTGAGGCAGAAGCTGACAGAATGAGAATTCTGGGAAATTATTAAAATTTGTGTGGCAGGATGGGAAAATAGTAGTTCTGTCAGGAGAAATTTAATGACAATGAATTGACAATGCTGAAAATAAGATGTTGGGAATAAAAAGCTGGAGTCTGACATCTGAATAACTGATGAAAATAAAAGGAAGTAACAACAATGGCTAGATTAAATGAGTGTATACTGTATCGTAACTTTGAACATGGTGAGATCCTGAATAAAATGGCAGAGTTAATGACTGCCTGGGAGAGAAAATCACCGGATTTGGAAGAAAAAGAGGGAATGTTTTTCGAGTGTGCCAACGGACTGGTAGAAACAGCCGGATTATATGGATTTTCCGGTAACTTATGGCATTGTTACCTTACATTTTTGCTGGTAAATAATGAAAATGCATTCAGTACAGCCTGTGAGATCAGAGGGGCGGTAAACGGAAGCATCAATGAGCTGGCACTGAACGATTTTGGAGTATTTAAGGAATTATATGATTTTGATCTGACAGTACTGGACGAAACGTTTGGCATTTCCTGCTGTAAAGTCCTGGCCGATTATACAAATACAGGAAGCAACAGTAAGATGTTCAATTCTCGTATCAGAGACCGTATCTGCAGTCTGAGTAAAACTCTGGCAGCAGCAGAGAGTGCGGAAGAATTTATGAAAGATATGGTGCAGTTCTATAAGGATTTTGGTGGGGGAAAACTTGGCTTACATAAAGCGTTCCGCGTAGGCCATGACGAGAATGACAATGTAGAGATTCAGCCGATTACAAGGATTGCTCATGTAAAACTGGAGGATCTGGTGGGGTATGAGATACCTAAGCAGAAGCTGATTGAGAATACAGAAGCCTTTGTAAGAGGAAGAAAAGCCAACAACTGTCTGCTTTTCGGCGATGCGGGAACCGGTAAATCATCCAGTATTAAGGGAATTCTGAACCGCTACTATGACGAGGGACTTCGTATTATCGAGGTGTATAAGCATCAGTTCCAGGATCTGAATGATGTCATTACCCAGATCAAGAACCGGAATTACAAATTTATCATCTATATGGATGACTTAAGCTTTGAGGATTTTGAAATTGAGTACAAGTATCTGAAGGCGGTGATCGAAGGAGGTCTTGAAAAGAAGCCGAAGAATGTTTTGATCTATGCAACCTCGAACCGCAGACACCTGATTAAGGAAAGCTTTTCCGACAAGGATGACCGGAGAGAAGACCTGCATTCCGGAGATACCGTACAGGAAAAGCTGTCGCTCGTTTCCCGGTTTGGGGTAACCATTTTCTTTGCTGCTCCGGATAAAAAGCAGTTCCAGAACATTGTAAAGACTCTGGCAGACCGCTACGGCGTGCAGATGGCAGAAGAAGAGCTGCTGCTTGAAGCAAATAAATGGGAGCTTGCCCATGGCGGCTTATCCGGCCGGTGTGCCCAGCAGTTCATTGATTACATACTTGGAAAAAAGGAGTAAAATACCATGGCAGTAAAGACCTTTGCGGCGATTGATATCGGTTCTTATGAGCTTTCCATGAAGATTTTTGAGGTCTCGAAGAAGAATGGAATGAGGCAGATCGATCATATACGGTACAGCATTGATATGGGGACGGAAAGCTATACGACCGGGAAATTAAGCTTTGAACGTGTGGATGAGCTGTGTATGATCCTGCATGAGTTTTCGGATATTATGAAGACCTATCAGGTGACCGATTATAAGGCGTACGGAACAAGCGCGATCCGTGAAAGTAAGAACCGGGCAATTCTGACCGATCAGGTACGGCTGCGTACCGGAATTGAGATGGATATTTTAAGCAATTCCGAGCAGCGGTTTCTGGATTATAAGTCCATTGCCTTACAGGGGCAGCAGTTTGATGAAATTATTGAAAAGGGAACCGCCATTGTGGACATTGGTGGCGGCAGTATCCAGATTTCCCTGTTTGATAAGGATACGCTGGTTTCCACACAGAACCTGAAGCTTGGTGTATTACGGCTCAGGGAGAGCATGAACCTCCTGAATGCATCGTTAAGCCAGTACAGAACCCTGATCGGAGAGATTGTGGAGTCCCAGCTTTCGGTTTATAAGAAGCTGTATCTGAAGGATCGTGCAATTGAAAACCTGATTATTGTCGATGATTATATTTCTCTGCTGATCCGGCATTATTACCGTAAGGAAGGGAAGGGAGATATCACGACCAGGGAGCAGATTGAAGAGTTTATGGAAAAGAGCCGGATGAAAAGCACGCTCGAGCTTTCAAGGCTTCTTGATATGCCGGAGGAGGATATGCCGGCGCTTTATATTTCACTTCTTATGGTACACCGGATTATGGAGGACACCGGAGCCAAAACGATCTGGGCACCGGGTGTGACACTTTGTGACGGTATTGCTTATGAATATGCGGAACGCAATAACCTGCTTCCGGTATCCCATGATTTTGAAAAGGACATCATTGCCTGTGCAAAGTCGATCAGCAAGCGGTATCAGGGAAGTAAGAAGCGCAGTGAAACCCTGGAGCAGATTGCGTTACGGATTTTCGACAGCATGAAGAAGGTACACGGCTTATCGAAACGTGACCGGCTGCTTTTACAGATTGCAACCATCCTTCATGATTGCGGGAAGTATATCAGTATGGTAGAGCTGGGCGAATGTTCCTACCGGATTATCATGGCAACGGAAATTATCGGACTGTCGCATCTGGAACGTGAAATCGTAGCGAATGTAGTCAAGTACAACCACATTCCGTTTGACTATTATGAACAGATGGAAAAGACCACAAGCATGGATAAGGAATCCTACTTACGGATGACAAAGCTTCTTGCCATGCTTCGGCTGGCAAACGGACTTGACCGGAGCCATAAGCAGAAGTTTAAGAATATCAGGATTCTTCCGAAGGAGGAACAGCTCCTCATTACCGTGGAAACAAATGAGGACATTACCTTGGAGCGGGGACTTTTCGGACACCGGGCAGAGTTCTTTACCGAAGTGTTTAATATCCGGCCGGTCATCCGGCAGAAAAGGACCCTGGATAAATTGTAATTATCCAGAGCTATGTAAATTATGGCAATATGGACATAGAATTCTTGCATTCCTATGGATATTTGACATGATTTAGAGAGAGAAGAGAAAGGGCATTAGTATAAAAAATGGGAAAACTAAAATACGATAATCCTGAATATTATGTAAACCGGGAATTGAGCTGGCTTCTGTTTGACCGCAGAGTCATGAGTGAGGCAAAGGACAAGAATAATCCATTATTTGAACGTTTGAAATTCCTGAGCATCACCTCCTCCAATCTGGATGAATTCTTCATGGTACGTGTGGCGTCCTTAAAGGATATGGTAAATGCCGGTTATGACAAGAAGGACATTGCGGGAATGACACCGAAGGAGCAGCTAAAGCAGATTACGAAACAGACGCATGACCTGGTGGAAGAGCAGTACCGGATTTATAATCATTCGCTGCTTCCCCAGCTTAAGATAAACGGAGTACGTGTTATAAAGGAGCATGAGCAGTTAAGTGAAGCAGAAGCAGAGTATGTGGACCGTTATTATGAAGAGAATATTTATCCGGTACTGACGCCAATGGCGGTAGATTCGTCCAGACCGTTTCCTTTGATCCGGAATAAGTCACTTAATATCGGGGCACTCGTCCGGAAGAAGGACGGAGGAGAAATTCTGGAATTTGCAACGGTTCAGGTGCCGAGTGTCCTTCCAAGAATTATTGAGCTCCCGGGCGAAGAGGGGGAGCGGCTCCTCATTCCCCTTGAAGAAGTCATTGAGCGGAATATAGAGAAGCTGTTCCTGAATTATGAGATTGTTTGTGCGCATCCGTTCCGTATTATGAGAAATGCGGATCTTACGATTGAAGAGGATGAAGCGGAGGATCTGTTAAAGGAAATCGAAAAGCAGCTCAAAAAGCGTCAGTGGGGTCAGGCAATCCGTCTGGAAGTAGAGAAGGGAATGGACGATCGTCTGTTAGAGATCATTGAGCGGGAGCTGAACATCGAAAAGCAGGATGTATATGAAATTGACGGACCATTAGATCTTACCTTTTTAATGAAAATGTACGGACTTGAGGGCTTCGACCACTTAAAGGAGAAGTCCTATCCGAAGCCACAGCCTGTACCGGAGCTTCCGGCAGACTGTAATATTTTTGATCAGATTAAAAAGCAGGATATCCTGCTTTTCCACCCTTACGAAACCTTTACACCGGTGGTGGATTTCATCCGTCAGGCAGCAAGGGATAAAGAGGTGCTTGCCATCAAGCAGACGCTCTACCGTGTGAGCGGCAATTCACCGATTATCGCAGCACTTGCCCAGGCGGCAGAAAACGGCAAGCAGGTTTCGGTGCTTGTGGAACTAAAGGCACGTTTTGATGAAGAGAATAACATCGTATGGGCGAAGATGTTAGAGAAGGCCGGCTGCCATGTCATCTATGGTCTTGTCGGATTAAAGACCCACAGCAAGATCACGCTTGTGGTACGTCGTGAAGAAGACGGTATCCGCAGATATGTGCATTTGGGAACCGGTAACTATAATGATGCGACCGCAAAGCTTTATACAGATATGGGACTGCTTACCTGCAACCCTTCCATCGGGGAGGATGCAACCGCCGTATTCAATATGCTTTCCGGCTATTCCGAGCCGTTAAGCTGGAATAAGCTATCCCTTGCACCACTGTGGTTAAAGGATCGTTTCCTTTATCTCATCGAGAGGGAAATGAAGCATGCCAAAGCCGGTGAAAAAGGACATATCATTGCCAAGGTAAACAGCCTTTGCGATAAGGACATTATTGCAGCTCTCTATGAAGCGGCGGAAGCCGGCGTGAAGATTGACCTGATCGTGCGTGGAATCTGCTGTGTCCGTGTGGGGCTTCCGGGGATCGGAGACCGGATCAGTGTCCGTTCCATTGTGGGTAATTTCCTCGAACACAGCCGGATCTTTTATTTTGAAAATGACGGCAAGCCGGAGTTTTACTGTGCAAGTGCAGACTGGATGCCGAGAAACCTGGAACGTCGTGTGGAAATCATGTTCCCGGTAGAAAAGCCGGAGCTTCAGAAGCGGCTTATGGATATTCTGTCCATACAGCTTCGTGATACCGAAAAGGCACATTTACTTACTCCGGAAGGAACCTATGAGAAGGTGGATAAGAGAGGAAAGGGCTCTTACAATTCACAGTTGATTTTCGGACAGATGGCAGTAGAGCGGGTGAAGGAACAGGAAAAATTAATCAATAACAGAGTATTTATCCCGGAGAAAGGGATCGAGGAGGTATAACGATGCAATATGATGATGCAGTATTACAGTGTTTTCTGGAAAATCAGGAGCAGCTTTTTCCACAGGCGGTAGCAGAATCATATGAAGCAGCGGAAGCATTCCTTGAGGATTGCATGGCGCAGGTTGTGGATTCTATTGAAGAAGTGAGAGAATATCTGGAAGAGTCAGGCGCTGATGTGGAAGGAATGTCAGATGAAGAACTGGAAGATGCAAGTGAAGTATTTGCTCTGCCGGATGGAAAATATCTGATAGTAGAAGGATAAAAACTGTTCGGTCAAATTATGGATATCACGTGATATATCGGAGAAATAACTGTAAAACACAGTTCGGTCCCTGAATATTGGAGAAAATTGAACTCTGATACTCAGGGGCTGAAGTTGTTTTAAGGGAGAAAATACAGATTACATTTCCGGAAAATGTGATGCTATAATGCTTTTATACAGAGAAAAAACGATGTTGTGGTCTGTGATGGGAATGAAAAGGGCAGACAGACACAGAAGCATCACAGAACTGTAATTATTCAGTACCTTCAGAGTGGCTGCTGAATAATTACAAATCTTATTATAAATGAAAAGGAGGACTACAGATGGAGAGAAAGAGATTTCTTGCAGTTGTAATGACTGTGATGATGGTTATTTCAATGATTCCATCCATGGTTTTTGCGGCAGCTCCGTCAGGAGAATTGGGCGGTAAGCTTAAGATTAAGGGACTTGCAGCTGTAGGCGTAGTGTTGAGTGCAGATTATGCAAAGGTTACACCGGAAGAGGTTACGGATGAAGATTTTACTTTTTCCTGGTCAAGACAGACCGGGGAGAAGGAGTTAACACAGGTAGGTACTGAGAAGACCTATACGATCACTCAGGATGATCTGGGATGCAGACTGGTGCTTGATCTGACCCCTGTAGATGGAAGCGGACTGACAGGTACTCTTACTGCAAAGACGTTAGAGGTAGCTGCAACTGAAGAAGAGGCGAAAGCAGTGGAACAGGAAGCAGAGGATGCACAGCAGACAGAAACGGCAGATGGAACAGAGAATGCACAGCTGGAAGAAACGGCAGATGGAACAGAGGATGCACAGCTGGAAGAAACAGCAGATAATGCAGAAGGCAGTCAGGATTCTGAAAATCAGGATGTAGATAGAACAGAAGATGTACAGCAGAATGCAGGGAATGAACAGGAAGATGAATCTCAGAACACAAAAGGTCAGCCGGAGGAAACAACAGAAGGTACTGATGATTCCCAGATGAAAATTTATACAGAAGATCAGCTGCAGGTGGATGAGAACGGAAATGTGCAGACAGATGGATCAGAGAAAGATGGACAGGCAGCAGGTGAAGATGATAAAGATAAAAAGACTTACGAAGCGACTGCCACTGTAGAGGACAGCGAAGATCAGATCTGTGATTTTGGAACAGTAAAGAGTGATTTTGAGGATGTGGAAGCACAGTATGTGCAGATTACGAACACCGGAAATGAGAGCTTGAATTTTCAGGAGATCAGTCCGGAACATTTTATGGTTCAGGATATTACAGAACCGCTGAGTGCAGGTGAATCTGTAAGCGTATGGATACAGCCGAGGGAAGGGCTGGAACCGGGTGAATATGATGATATGATCACATACCGGACGGAAGAAGGTATTGAGGTTTCTTTTGAAGCGAAGATTGCAGTTGAAGGTGAGGATGATTCATCAGATGACGAAGATCTGAAGCCTTCGGATGAGCCTTCTGCAGAACCGACAGAGACGCCGGATGACAGCGAGGCTCCATCGGCAGGTGACAATGCAGATGCATCTCTTGAGGCACAGTCTCTTGAGGTAAATACAGGAAGTCTTAATTTCAGCGATATCGAAGAAAATTATACACAGGCCAATGAGACACTGTCTGTAACCGTAATAAATACAGGGGACGGAATTGTCACTTTAAAGATACCGAAATCAGATTATTTTGAGGTGATGAACGAAGATGGAAGTGAAGCTGTATCAGGAATACAGATTGCAAAAGGTGATTCTCTTATGTTCATGGTACAGCCAAAAACCGGTCTGACGAAGGGGGATTACAGTGATACCCTGATATTTGAAAGTGAAGAGGATTCGGAAGTAGCAGCGCAGGTAACTGCGGAAGTGTCTGTAAAAGAGGCAGAACAGGAACAGATCACAGCAGTTCAGGCAGATCCGGAATCTTTCAGTTATGATGATCTGAAGGAAGGTTATGATACTCCTGAAGCGACGACCATTACACTTACCAATACAGGAAATACAACTGTTTCGCTGATGCAGCCATATGCAGAGTATTTTGATATTGGGGAACTTTCGGCATCAGTGCTGGAGCCGGGAGATTCTGCTGCATTTACAGCAGTACCGGTGACCGGTCTGAAAGTCGGCAATTATCTGGACAGTATTCAGATAGCCCAGACCAGTTCGGAAGGACAGGAAGATGTATTGACAACGATCAAAGCTTCTGCGACTGTTTCGGAGGTGAAAAAGGTTTATAAATTATCCGTAACACCGGAAGAACTGAATTTTGGAAAAGCAAAAGAAGGATATAGTGAGGCACCGGAAGCGCAGAAAGTTACAGTGACGAATGAGGGGAATACAAATGTAACTTTAAATGCACCGTCAGGTAAAAACTTTAAAATCGGGAAACTTTCAGCCACAGAGCTTGCACCGGGGGAGAGCTGTACATTTAAAATCCGCCCGAAGGCGGGTTTAAAGGCCGGCTCCTATACAGAGTCAGTTGTGATTGATAATGAACAGCAGATCAGTGCAGAAGTGAAAGTTCAGTTTACGGTTAAAGCTGCCCGCAAGGCGAAAATTGCAGATCCGGCAGATAATAAGATTACAGGAATCAGTTCAGATGGATACACAACACAGTCAAAGATTACATTTACAGCAGTCGGAGCGGGTATGGACAATGAAAGTCCGGGAAAGGGAGATGTCCGCTATGTACCGTATAACTGGAAAGTGATCAATACAAATAGCTGGAGCAGTGCACCTTATACTGCTGCATTTGGAATTACGAAGGCCGGAACCTACACATTGACAGTTACATTTGACCGTCAGAAGTATAATGGAAGTGAATGGAAGAATACAGGGGAGCAGGATACTAAACAGGTGAATTTCAGTATTACACAGGCGCAGACTGTAACTGCAACTCCGACTCCACAGCCGAATGGAGCAACTGCGAAATCAGCGGTAAAGACAGGAGATACGACTAATATCACACCGTTTGTGATTATTCTGGCGATTGCAGCAGGATGTATTGTGGGAGTTGTGGTATACAAAAGACGAAAGAAATAAGAGTTATCTGAAGAAAAAATACAGGGGAATATGTAAAATATAAAATTATTAGCACTCATTTTTAGTGAGTGCTAATTTTTTCTTGACTTTTGGAATAAATGGTATTACTATATCTTTCAGAGAAGCAACTTACAGGAGTCAAAAGCTATTTCAAAGGATAAACAGGAGAGGATAGTTTTGACTCCGGAGGCAGAGCAGATAAGAATGCAGTATATTGACAGATAAAGTTGCGGCAAATGATTAAAAACAAAAAGGAGTGTGGACAGCATGGCTGTAAAACATGGAAATTTATCAATTAACAGTGAAAATATTTTCCCAATCATCAAGAAATGGTTATATTCCGATCATGATATTTTTGTAAGAGAGCTGGTCTCCAACGGATGCGATGCGATCACTAAACTGAAAAAACTGGAAGTAATGGGAGAATATACTTTTCCGGAAGGATACAAACCGGAGATTCAGGTAATTGTTAATCCTGATGAGAAAACTCTGAAATTCATCGATAATGGTATTGGCATGACTGCTGATGAAGTAGAGAAATACATTACCCAGATTGCTTTTTCAGGTGCAACTCAGTTTCTTGAGAAATATAAAGACAAAACTACAGATGATCAGATGATCGGTCATTTTGGACTTGGATTTTATTCTGCATTTATGGTAGCGGATGAAGTGCATATTGATACACTTTCCTATACAGAAGGTGCACAGCCTGTACACTGGTCCTGCGATGGCGGAACAGAATATGATATCCAGGAAGGTAACAAGAATACGATTGGTACAGAAATCACCCTGTTCCTGAATGAAGACTGCCTGGAATTTGCAAATGAATACCGTATGCGTGAGATTCTTGAGAAATACTGTTCCTTCATGCCGGTTCATATTTACCTTTCCAAAGCAAATGCACCTCAGGAATATGAGACAATTGATGAATCTGAGTTAAGAGACGATGATGTAGTTGTTGAACATATTCATGAGGAAGCAAAGACAGAAGAAAAAGAAAATGATAAAGGTGAAAAGGAAGTTGTTGAAATTTCTCCTGCAAAGGATAAAGTAAAAATCAATAAACGTCCGGTTTCTATCAGTGATATTAATCCGCTCTGGATGAAGCATCCAAATGAATGTACAGATGATGAATACAAGGAATTCTACCGCAAGGTATTTATGGATTATAAGGAACCGTTATTCTGGATACATCTGAATATGGATTATCCGTTTAATTTAAAAGGTATCCTGTACTTCCCGAAGATCAATACAGAGTATGATTCCATTGAAGGAACGATCAAACTTTATAACAATCAGGTATTTATCGCAGATAATATCAAGGAAGTAATTCCTGAATTCCTGCTTCTTCTGAAAGGTGTGATCGATTGTCCGGATCTTCCATTGAACGTGTCACGAAGCGCATTGCAGAATGACGGATTTGTACAGAAGATTTCTGAATACATTTCCAAAAAAGTGGCAGATAAGCTTACCGGAATGTGCAAGACTGACAGAGAATCTTATGAGAAATACTGGGATGATATCAGCCCGTTTATTAAATATGGCTGTATTAAAGATGCTAAGTTTGCAGAGAAAATGGGAGATTATGTACTCTTTAAGAATCTTGATGGCAAATATCTCACATTAAAGGACTGCATTGAAGAGAATAAAAAAGAAACAGAAGAAACTGAGGCTCAGACAGAAGAAAAGAAAGAAGATGCAGCAGAGTCTGAAAACAAAGACAATGCGGAAGCGAAAGAACCTGAGAAGACAGTAATTTTCTATGTAACTGATGAAGTTCAGCAGAGTCAGTATATCAATATGTTTAAGGAAGCAGGAAAAGATGCCGTTATCCTGAAGCATAATATTGACAGTGCATTTATTTCCAGTCTTGAGCAGAAACATCAGGAAGTACAGTTTAAGCGTATTGATGCGGATCTGACCGAAGAAATGAAGGGTGAGGGTACTGCCGATGAAGAAACTGTCAAAGCACTGACAGAACTTTTCCGCAAGAGCCTTAATAAAGATAAACTGGAAGTACATGTTGAGAATCTGAAAAATGAAAATGTATCAGCAATGATGACTCTTTCCGAAGAGAGCCGCCGTATGCAGGATATGATGAAGATGTATAATATGTATGGAATGGATCCGAATATGTTTGGCGGACAGGAAACACTGGTTCTGAATGCGAATCATCCATTGGTTAAATATCTGGCAGAGAATCAGGAATCTGACAAGGCTCCGCTTATCTGTGAACAGTTGTATGACCTTGCGATGATGAGCCATAAACAGCTTTCACCGGACGAAATGACCAGATTTGTTCAGAGAAGCAATGAAATTTTGCTGATGATTGCAAAATAAGATAGAAAGCAGGCAATTTGCCGGCAGATCAATGAGAGGACAGATACGCCTGTCAGAATAGCAGAATATCAAATAAGGAGCAGAGAATAATTTTTGCTCCTTATTTTTGTGGAAAACAATTACATTGGTATTGACAAATGTCTTATGAATTCCTATTATTAAGTTGCCGATATTTTAATGAATATGCCGAATCCGCAGAAAATATAACGGGTTACAGAGAATAGTGACTGCAATGGTGCTTCCGGGCAGCCAATATCGTGACTTTCATTTACTTATAGAGAAATGTGTGTAAATAAATGAGATATCCAAATCTGTAAAAACACAGATTATGGAAATTACAGGAGGAACGATGTATGAGTGCAGTTTATGGAGTTATTAGAAAATTGGGTGCAACATCAAAGTATAAAGGATATTATTATGTTGTGGATGCAGTAGAAATGGCACAGAAAATTTATGAGCGACCGGTAAAAGTCACCAAAGATATTTATCCGGTCATTGCAAGAAAATATAAATCAACGCCGTCTAATGTAGAACACAACATAAGAACACTGGTAAACTTATGTTGGATGAATCATAAGGATACACTGGAAGAAATGGCAGGGTGTACAATGGCAGATAAACCGACGAACAGTGAGTTTATAGATATTCTGGTCTATTATCTGCGTTATTCGGATAAAGACTGATAACAGAATCTACTCATAATTTCTCACAGGGAATGTGATGACTGGAGAGAAAAACAGTCATGGAATCATCCCAGAGATGTTCCAGACGTTTATCCGGACTGAATGAAGTATAAGAAACACCTGTTGTACATAAAAGGGACTGGTTCTTGTACCGGATATTCAGATAAAAGCTTTGCACAGGAATATCTGCAATATGCTGTTCATTTTTTAACAACGACTGTGTCTGATCATGAGAAAGTTCAAATACAATCCTGAAATTCAAAGGTGTGCGTCTGCCGCGTATGATAGAAAAACAATAAGGTTTTACATCATGCCAGAGGGAATATTCTGTGGAATTCTCCTCAAAAGCAGCCTTTGTGTCAGTATCAAAGAAATCGTAATGAAGTTTTCCGTTTATGGTAAAAGTGTTGAAGGTTGTCACAGATGCCTCGACAAGAGAAAAACGGTCAAATACCTCACCGATCAGGAGTTTATTCATAAAATCTTTTACATCAGTAATTTTTAAAGCAAGCATACAACACCTCTCTGATAACATGATTTACAGCTGTTCAGAATTAAAAAAAGACTTCTGGATTGCTGCATATTTCTGAACATATTTTGTGGATCAGGCAGCGCTTCCTGCACTTTGCGGGAAGCGTCTTTTTATTATAAAGCACTTTTGAAAAAAAGAACAGTGTTTTTATTAAAAAGTCTTTTCAAACGTAAAGCGGTGTGATAAGATATATCTGGTATTGAATACTACATATAATGGAAAAGAGGACGATATAATTGAGATATAAGATTATCATAGATAGTTGTGGAGAACTTTTGGACGAATGGAAGAAAGATGAATGTTTTGAATCCATTCCACTGACTCTGATGGTAGGAGCTGAACAGATCATAGATGATGAAACATTTGATCAGGCAGAGTTTATTGATAAAGTGGCAGCCTGCCCGGAATGTCCGAAATCAGCCTGCCCGTCACCTGAGAGATATATGAGAGCATATGACTGCGAGGCTGAGCATATTTATGCAGTGACTTTGTCTTCTGAGCTGAGTGGTTCCTATAACAGTGCGTTGCTTGGCAGAGATCTTATTATGGAAGACCATCCGGATAAAAAAATACATGTGTTTAATTCACGTTCCGCATCCATCGGGGAAAGCCTGATCGGAATGAAGATACAGGAATGCGAAGAAGCAGGGATGAGTTTTGAAGAAGTTGTTTCAACTGTGGAACATTATATTGAAGGACAGCATACATTTTTTATACTTGAGAATCTTGATACTTTGAGAAAGAACGGCCGTCTGAGCAAAGTGAAAGCGTTAGTGGCCAGTGCATTGAAAATCAAACCGGTCATGGGTTCTACGG
>ERZ825137.3280-NODE-3280-length-17558-cov-5.018968_pt1 | contig 17558 bp, 17 predicted proteins | sample MGYA00519873_ERZ825137 | MGnify/ENA primary metagenome ERZ825137 (study PRJEB31778, sample SAMEA3449190) | human gut metagenome | biome: human gut; feature: human-associated habitat; material: faeces | place: United Kingdom | collected 2010/2012 ...
AGCCCTAAAAAACAAGGTCTGATAAGGGTTTCGCCGATTCCCGGCGTAAAATGAATCGTGTGTTCGTGACCTTCCACACGTAAAACAAAACTAAAGGAGAACTGAATAATGAAAAGCAAAAACACAATGTTCCTTGTGCAGGCAGCCACTATCGGTGCTATCTACGTAGTTCTGACTCTGCTGTTTGCCCCATTAAGCTACGGCGAAGTACAAGTTCGCTTCTCTGAGGCACTGACGATCCTTCCGTACTTCACACCTGCTGCAATTCCGGGATTATTTGTAGGATGTATCCTCTCCAACCTGCTTGGCGGTGCGATTCCTGTAGATATCATCTTCGGAAGTATCGCAACACTGATCGGTGCAGTCTTTACCTACAAACTGCGCAGTTCCAGCAAATGGCTTGCTCCATTACCGCCGATCGCAGCTAATACGGTTATCGTACCTTTCGTTCTTTACTATGGATACGGTGTGAACCTTCCGATCCCGCTTATGATGCTGACCGTCGGTGCCGGCGAAGTCATCTCCTGCGGAATCTTCGGAATGATCGTCCTCACCGCACTTTCCAAGGTGAAAGGATCTGTTTTTGGGAAAACAAGTTATTCTAAATAAAAATCAAAGCGGCTGCCGGGTGATTTCCTGGCAGCCGTTTTTTATATAAGACTTATTCCGTCTTTCCTCTCATTGACTTTCCTTCTGAAAATCTTTATAATAAACTAAAAAACAAAGAAACCAAGCGCAAAGAGAATATAATATTCTGTTTTTACATAAGCTAGAAAGGAGTGAATCTTTATGTCTGCCACTGTACTTGAAAGAAGGATGCCAAACATGGAGCGAAAAATTCTCAGTATTTCTTCCAAAAGACAAAAAATTAAAATCTCTGTATCAGGAAGCCAAAACAGGTGACCTGAACGGCTTTTATGGCTACGATATCTATTACAACAAAACCAATTATGAATTAGCGTACACGGTTGAATGCATCAATGGAGAATTAATCGTTGTCGTTATGGCCGGAACCAGAGAAAATTTCCTGGCTACCATATCTCTCTTGTCTTTTCTTGTTTTAAGCCGCGTTGTCCATTTTAACTTCTTCAAGTGCTTTTTCTACTTCTCTTGAATTTTTATCGACCTCAGTCTTATTAACTGTATTCAAATCATTTTCTGATTTCAATACCAATTTAATTCTGCACATTCTATACAGCAATCCTACTAACATCACCAGATTTTTGGTCATCAATTTTTCTTCAACAGAAAACTGATTCCAATCAGTCTTTCTATTATATATCAATATATTTTTTAACTTTTCAAGACGAATTTTATAAGCACTGGTAACACTTTCCAAATTTCTTTTAAACGTTCTTGATGTCACACATAATTCTTTCAGATAAGCAAGAATCTTTTCTACTTCTCTTTCTGTTTTTTTCGCCTGTGCATAAGCCTCATCTGCTTTATCAGATAGTTTTGATCCAGTCACATTAAAGATGACACCTCCTACCAACAAGCCTACTCCTAATGTTGCTCCTCCAAGAATTGCAGACCCAAGCGCCATACCACCACCGCCTGCTGAAATCGCTCCACCTCCCAGTGCAGCCAAAGTTGCATTTGTTGCAGCCGCACCACTCAAAGTACTGATAGCGGTTCCTGTTGAGGCGGTTCCAAGTGCCATTATTGCAGATGTAGTCGCTCCTGCCGCTGCAAATCCTCCTGCTGTTCCAGTTGCAGCTCCGCCTAATCCTCCAAGTAATACCGCTGCCCCTACTGAAACATCTTTTAATTTTTCCTCTTCATATGCAGGAAGTTTTACCCCATCTATTGAGTACTCTTTGAATTCAGGTTTATTTTGAATTTTCTCCATTAATTCAGAAAATTCTTTAAAACTGGCCAGTACCTTTAATTCTTTCTTTCCTACTTCGTCCATAAGTGTATTAGTTTCTTTGTTTTTTCTCTCAAAATCATTAATTGCTCTTTCCTGAATCTCTTTTGCCAGCTTCATCGTGTCATTGGCTTCTTTCATCTTCATTCCACCATGAATTCCTGATCCAACGCCTCCAATCGCTGCCGCTGCTGCTAATCCTCCAATAATAAATGGTAATGGCATAATTATTCCTCCTCTTTCAGTTTCTTACAAGCTTCATAGTTTAATCTGTAATACTGTTCTTTTGAATATAACTTTTTAAAAAACAATTCATAGCTTTCATCCACCCTGCATATAACAGGTCGTTTTTCATATATACTACATTTATTCCCTGTTAAATACCTGCATGTCCCATCCCCCCTGTCTATCTCTTTGTAAATCTCAGAACGGTCCAAATGCCTGCAGCATTGTCCGCACATATCACATTTGAACATCATTCAAATACCAGATAATTTGATTTGTCACTCATAAATTCATCAAAATCTCCTTCCCACGGTTTCTTTATTCCAAGTTCTTCAAATGTATTTACTAAAATAGCATTTAACTCTTCTTCCGATGACACCATTCCAATAGTATCATAATATTTCGTATACTTTTCTACTTCTTTCTTATATGCATCAATATCAATTCTCTCCAGTTCATTTAAATAAAGAACCATAGCCTGATTTACTCTTCTGAATGCCTCCAGTTGTTTCTGAAGTGCACTTTTTATTCCCAATCTGATGCAAACTTCTTTTAACGCCATTGAAACAAATTTAAACCATGCAATAAAATTTAGTCTTGTAAAAAACACAAGAATATTTCCTCCAGAGCGAATAGCTGCATCCATACCATCTATCGCACATAATGTTCCATTTCCAAGTAATAACATTATTCGCAAATCTGCATGTTTCATTGTCGGTATACATTCTTTAACTTCTCTACCATATTGAAAATGTCTTCTAAATGCCCATATTAATCTAATACTCAAATTTGTAATTACTACAGGAATTGCCGTCGTAAGACCAAATCTAAAATCATATCCTTCCTGAAACGCCCGTACCGCTATCGTTGCTAAATCCTGTTTATCGTTCCCTACAGAAAACTTTCCAAATTTACAGAATTGAAAAAGTTCATAAAAAGGCAATGCTACACCTGCTCCGCGTCCTGCACTTCCCCTGCTTCCAGAACTTCCTGCTATGTCAGACATAATATGTCCAAACCAATTTGCTATACCGCAAAAAATTTTGCTTATAAAATTTCCACCTTGCAATTCGTATGTATCTGTAGCAATTGTTATCAATTTTCCATCTGCAACAAAAGTAGCCGTTGAAGTAAACTGATTTAATATTGAAAAAAACAAACCAATAACATCTGGCGAATGTGCCAATGACATCAAGTGATGATTTCTTGTATTCATATCAAACAAATCATTTACATCTGAATTATATCTCTGGTCATAATTAACCTTGAATTTCTTTTCCAGAAATCCTATCGCACTTGCTACATTATCTTTTTGTCCATCTTTTGGATTCCAGCCGGAAATTTTCGCAAATTCTTTTACCGTTTTGTCCACCTGTGTATCGGTCCATTTTAAGAGTTTACTATCTTTGGGAGATCCTACCAGAAAAACATCTATCATTCCTCCGATAGCCCCACATCCAACAGCTGTAAGATAATCGTACTTATCGCATTTATCTGCACTTTTTAACAAGTCAATATTTTCTGACATGTTTTCATTTAGTAATTTTTCTGCTTCTTTTTCCATAGTTTTCTCCTTATTCAGTTAATCTTGCTTTATCCTCTCCACAAAGCTCCCCTGACTCCGCATCCACATATCAATTCCCTGCCCGAACACCTCAGCTTCCACTGTATACACTCCATCCTCCTCACTCAGCACTTTTGCTGTCGGCAGGCGATCCAGGACTGCGTCAATATCGTAGCCGGAATATCGGAACTTCACTTTCTGGAGTTTGCCTCCGTACATGAACTGGATCCGCTTTCGGAACTCTCCTTCCTCAAACCGGGTGCTGTATGGGATGTGAAATCTCTCATCCAGTACGGTCAGTTTCTTGATTCTGTCCAGACGATATATGGTCGGAAAGGCATCGTTCAAAACCTTGAAATTCTCCTGGACTTTCTCATCGTCAATGAATGCTGTGAGGTAAAAATAAAACTCCGAGAACATAACTGCTACAGGTCTGAGTTTTCTTGTGACAGTGATTTTATCTTTGCTTCTGGTATATTCGATTTCTATGCATCTGCATCCATTAATAGCAGTTCCAAGCTCCCATAGCTTATCCATAAATACGGTTCTGTGTTTTGGTTCTACATAATGGAATTCTTCGTTGCGGATCAGTTCTTTCAGCATTCTCTGATTCGTTTCCGGGACACAGCAGGAAATCAGCCGATCCAGCATCTGTGTCATTTCTGTTTTTGTAAATGCTCTACTGTCCAGAAGGATCTTGCAGAGAGCCAGTACTTCACTGTTAGAAAGTTTCATCTTGCATACCTTCTCCAGACGATAACCTTTGCTGCTCCGGTCATAAATCACATTGTTTATGCATCCTACTCTCTCACCGTCCAATTCGAGGTAATTACGGATGTCATCAATATCTCTCTGAATACTGCGTTCGTTCACACCATAATTTGCCGCTTCCTCAGATTTTTTCACAATGCTGCCATTCAGAAGCCTGGTGTAAATTCCCAGGACCCTTTCGATTTTATTATTTTTTTCTTCTGTCATACTTTCCTCCATAACGCACATTCTCTATAAGAGATATTATAAATCTCTTAAAGCTAATTTTCAATAAATCTCAGAAACTTTATGCTATAAAAAAGGAGCTGAAAGAGACTTATGGAACCAGGATTATTAGGAAATACTATCCGTCAGGCAAGACTTAACTGCAAAATGACTCAGGAAGAACTGGCTGAAGCTGTTCAGATCACTCCTACGCATCTGAAACATATCGAAAGTGAGCATCGTAAGCCTTCTGTTGAAGTTCTGTTTTCACTTGCCTCGATACTGCATTTTTCTATAGATGCACTTCTTCTGCCAGATATTGATCGGACACGCACACAAAAAACGCACGAAATTCTTTCTTTAATTTCATCCTGCACTGTCAGTGAAATGGATGTCCTGCTGGCTGCGCTTCATGAATTAGAGCATCAGAAACAGAAAACTCTTTAATTTTTTAATAATGCTCTGATGCCATCTGCTTCCTCGCAAATGGCATGCATGCAGCATTCGAATGATTGAGAGCCCGGGCATTCTCTAAAATTTCCAAAACACATTTCCATGATTTCTGCCATGCTCTCAATCTTTCTCACTCTGTCCAGAATCCTGTCTTTTATCTGTTCATCCATCCCCGTCACCTTTTATAAAGTTTCTTACATTTTTTTCTATCATACACTTTCACAGGGACAGATTCTGTCAATCTGAATATTTTGTTAAATTTTGTCTCAGCTTCCCCAATATTCTCTTCTCCATCCTCGATACCTGCACCTGAGATACTCCGAGTCTTTCTGCGACCTGGGTCTGGGTCATGTCCTGGAAGTAGCGCATGTAGATGAGTTTGCGGTCAGAGGATTCCAGTTTCCCGAGGATCTCTTCGAGAAAGATCCGGTTCAGGAGATGCTCTTCGGCGTTTTCTTTTTCCGGGATCTTGTCTATGAGGGAGATGTCGGTTCCCTCGCTCTGATAGACGGTTCTGTACAGGGATTCTACTTCTGCTGCTGAGTCCAGAGTCATTGCGACTTCTTCGGGCGGCATTCCGAGCATTTCTGCGATTTCTTTGAGGCTCGGTTCCCTGCCCAGTTCTTTCTCTATCTTTTCTCTCGCCAGATAGACTCTGTGCTGGTTTTCTTTGATGGACCGGCTCACCTTGATCATTCCATCATCCCTGAAAAAGCGTTTCAGTTCTCCTAAGATCATCGGGATGGCATATGTGGAAAACCTCACTTCAAACGCGGGGTCAAATTTATCCACCGCCTTGAGGAGCCCGATGCTTCCTATCTGAAAGAGATCTTCCATCTCCACACCTCGTCCCAGAAAGCGTCTCGCCACGCTGTAAATAAGTCCTGTATTCTCTTCAAATAACGTATCTCTTGCCTCTTTATCCCCCTGGTGCGCACGCCCAATCAGGGCAAGAGTATGTTCCATAGTTCCCCCTTATCGTCCGATAATCTTCTTCATCCACACCCGGGTTCCTGCGCCGACCTGCGATTCTACTTTCAGATCGTCCATAAAAGCCTCCATAAAGGTAAATCCCATGCCGGACCGGTCTGTGTCTGCCTTCGTGGTGTACATCGGCTCCATGGCCTTCTGAATGTCCTCTATCCCCTTCCCATGGTCTGTGATCTCCACACAAATTTCCTGACCGGTAATACATAGTTTCATCTCTATCTTATGTATCTCTCCCGAATAAGCATGGATAATACTATTGGTAACTGCCTCAGAAACTGCTGTCTTGAGATCTGCCACCTCTTCCAGCGTTGGATTGAGCTGTGTGCAAAAAGATGCCGCTGTAATCCTTGCCAATGCTTCATTTACCGGCCTGCTGTCAAATACAAGTGTTACTTCATTTGCTTTTTCCATAATCTTCTCCTTCTTCCTCTGCCCTCTGAATCTCCATATATCTGTGGACTCCTGATAAATGGAGCAGCTTGTCAATATGACTGCCTGCATTGACTGCCATGATACACTTCTGCCCCATCCCCAGCGCCCGGTATCGCCCCATGATCAGTCCGATACCGGAACTGTCCATAAACTCCGTATTCTCAAAATCAAAAACAATCCTTTTGACATAGGTCCTGCTCATGATCCTGTCCGTCTCCTTTCGGATCCAGTCCGACTGCGGATGGTCAAGATCCTGCGGAAGATGTACCGTCAGGATCGCGTCTTTGAATTCAAACAGCTCATTCATTTTCATTCCCCCTGCAATTTATTTTTACTATTCCATTCAGGCATCCTCAATATACAAATACAAAAAAAGGAGATGTGCATCATACACATCCCCTTCTCCGAGGTTCCTCTTATAGCGTTTTGTCCCTGCATTGCCTGCAGCTATCACTAACTGTTCACTATAATATTATTCATAGTAATCTGATTCATCGTAATCACCGCTGTCATCGCTTCCATCACCAGAAGTATCATCTGATCCGGTATTTCCAGAACTCACAGCCTGGCTGATCGTATTATAGATCGTTTTCTGCGCATCCGAAAGAACATCAGCCTGTACATTCTGCAGTTCCAGTGCAGCATCATCGAGATTCTTCTGCTGATAATCTGCGTATGCCTGCAGAAGTGCCTGATAACTCGTACTCTTTGCCTGTTCGGAAGTCAGCTGCTGCGTAACTTCATCTGCTGAATTCGTAGCTTCCTTCGCATCATTCTGCGCCTTGGTAAGCTCTGCCGCCTGGCTTGCAAGTGATTCGCTGTATTGCACGATCTGCTGGTTCGCTTCCTTGTAAATTCCCTGACGGATCGCCGGGACTGCCAGCAGCCAGAACGCGCCCGCTCCTGCCACGATCCCTGCCATCAGGATAAAGAACAGAGAAATCCTGGAACGACTCCTGTAAACCGGCTGCTGCACAACCTGCTCTGGAACCAGTATATCTGTATCCTGTTTCTTTGAACCGCCCGAATGGAAAAATCCCTTTTTCCCCTTCTTTTCAAGATTGGTCGTAACTCCTGTCTGTTCATCCACTTCCCTCAGGAAACGAAGCGTTGTCGTATTCGTCTTATCAATACGAGCTGCTCTCCGAAGAGTCCTTCGCGCTTTGTTCCATTCGTGATTTTTCATCTGGATCAGTGCAAGAAGATGGTATCCCTTGATCAGCTTCGGATTCTGCGAAAGGATCTTGCGAAGCTGGATCGCAGCCATATCCTCATGCCCCTCACGGCACATATACAGCGCATGATTATATTTCTTGATCGTTTCATTGATCGCGTTCAGACGGTTTCTGTTCGCCTGAAGCTTATTGATGTATTCTGTTGCAAGGTTTCTCGTCGGCTGCAGGTTCTTGCTGATCACCCATTCACTGAGTGCTGAAACCACCTCGCCTGTCTCAAAATAAACGAGTCCAAGGAGGTTTCGCGCCTTGATATTTCTCTTATCATAGATCAGGCTCTGTTTCAGACAGGCGATTGCTCCGGAAAGATCACGGATGCTTGCCTTCTCCAGACCCTGATTGTAAAAACTCTTGGACAGATAATCTACTTTTTTCTGGATCAGTACATTATATCCGCAGTTCGGACAGTAGTCCAGATCCATGTCTGTAAGAAATGCCCCACAGTTCACACAATTCATTCACTATTTCTCCCTTTGTGTACTTCGTATGCTTCTTATCTTGTGCGTCGATTGCTTTTTGCCTCTCTTAAGACTTCCTGAAGGACATCCAGAATATCAGTCAGCTCTCTGTCATAGATCGCACCCTCTGCGTCTGTGACATCCAGACAGGGTTCAAATTTCTTCAGTTCCTCTTCATAATCGATCATAATAAATTCTCCTTATTTTCCGATTCCCTTAAGGATGGCGGTCTTGATCTCGCCTACCAGATACAGGGAACCTACGCAAAACAGCAGTCCATCTTCGCCCTTGACCACAAGTGCTTTCTTAAATGCCTCCTCCGCGTCATCACAGACTTCTGCGGAAGGACAGCCATTCTCACGGAAGATCTCTGCCAGATGTTCTGCAGGTACTTTACGGTAACCGCCCACCTGGGTAACTACCACATGTTTGAACTGGATCTTGTCCAGGATTGTACGGATCATATCTGTATAATCCTTGTCATCAACTGCCGAAAACAGCAGCGTAAGCGGATACTCCTTCTGAAAATGCGCTGCTGTCTCCACGAATTTGGCAACTCCATCCTCATTATGTGCACCGTCTACGATTACGCCCGGCAGTACAGTTTCCATTCTTCCCTGCCAGCGTGTTTCAAGAAGTCCCTTCTTTACTGCATCCGCAGATACCGGAATGACGTCCTTCAGCACTTCGATCGTTTTGAGGGCAAGAGAACTGTTCATCACCTGATAAACAGCAATAAACGGAATGGAAAATACTGTGTTACCATAATACTCATTCTTAAATGAAAAATCAATGCCAGAGCGTGTATTTCGGATAATTTCTGTATCTTTCCTTGTCACTTCATAATATGGGCTGTTCAGTTCCTGTGCCTTTGCTCTGATCACTCCTGCTGCCTTTGGATCGTTTCCATCGTAGATCACAGGCACTCCCGGAACAATGATCCCGGCTTTTTCCCCTGCGATAGCCTCAATCGTATTTCCCAGATACTGCATATGGTCAAAACTGATCGATGTGATCACGCAGGCAACCGGATTTTCTACTGCTGTTGTTGCATCCAGTCTGCCGCCAAGCCCTGTCTCAAGCACTACATAATCCACCCCGGCATCTGCAAAGATCACCATTCCCATCAGGAACAGAAATTCAAAATATGTCGGATGATAATTTCCTTCTTCTACCAGTTCATCTGCCAGCGCTTTGACCTTGCAGAATGCATGCAGAAACGTCTCATCATCGATATTTTTCTCATTGATCTGAAAACGCTCGTTGATCACGACCAGATGCGGAGAAGTAAAGAGTCCGCAGGAATATCCTGCCTCTCTCAGAACAGACGTCAGGAATGCACAGGTACTTCCCTTGCCGTTTGTACCTGCCACATGGATCACGCGGAATTTATCCTGCGGATCACCAAGACGTTTCAGACATTCCTTCGTATGCTCCATCTTGTTCTTGGTCGTAAATTTCGGGATTTCTTCAATATAAGCAACTGCCTCTTCGTAATTCATAAAAAAATTCACCACTTTATCCTATAATGTATTCGCAGCAGCAAGGAGCCATACGCTCCTTAACTACTACGATATTCATTATATATGAGTGGTGAAAGATGTCCAGTACCAATCGTAATCTTTTATTCGGCAAAATCTTTAATTTTCTGCCGGAAGTTTCCATTTATTTTCGTTATACAACATATAAGCCGAGCGGTCGTAACTCTTGCTCAGTGCTTTTCTGGTAGAACTGTTGCTTCGCTGAACAACAGAAACCCGGTCAAAATCATTGATCTCTGTTCCCGAGATCATCAGAGTGGTCGGATTTACATAGACTGTATCATACCATTCTCCGTTCAGTTTGACCTGACTGGATGGCGTGAAATTCGTTCCCTTGAGCCGGTAGGTATGATCCACTGTAGATATCTCTTCCATGGAATCCAGTGTCACATCATAAAGTCCCATCCGCATCTTGATCCTCTGGAACGGGCTTTCTCCGTCATAGGAATATTTCTTGCCGTAAAGCACGTCATACTGAAGAGTCTCCAAATCCACCTGATAATTCCTTGTATTTCTTCTCGCCTGATGATAACGGAAGATCGTACCTTCGTGGATACCGGCACGGTCCATGACCTCTGCTGCCATCTGATAAGCTGCAAGGTTTTCATCTTTTTTCTCCAGACCGAAGTTATCCCACATAACGTACTGTGTCTGGAACAGATATTTGTTCTTGAGATCTTCCACAGTAAGTCCCATGGTCGGAAGATGATCGCCATACATAACAAGGATCACATCCTCCGGATAATCTGCAAGCGCATCTGTAAGTTCCTTGACAAAGTTATCCATCTCATGGATCTCATTACAGTAGTATTCCCACTGATTGTTCTGAGCCTCTGTCTCGGCTCCGGAAACTGTGATCTCCGGATCGTCGATCAGCTGTTCTTCCGGATAGGCTCCATGTCCCTGCGTGGAAATCGTATAAATGTAATCCGATTCCTCCGTAGAATCCAGACATTTGATAATTTCATCCGTCAGAACTTCATCCTTGGTCCAGCCAAGCGGATTCTTGTCCTCTTCCTCCGACATGTATTCTGCAGAAGTGAAGGTATCAAATCCAAGATTCGGGAAAATGCTCCTTCTTCCATAGAAATTCGCCTCATTATTATGTACTGCATGAGTCGAATATCCAAGATTCTTGAGCACATACGGTGCACTTTCGCAGGTGGTTTCCTTGAGAATGCTCTTGTATGGATACTCACCCGGTCCGAAATAATGAAGGCTCATACCGGTGATAGATTCAAATTCTGTATTGGCAGTTCCTGCTCCTACAGCCGGAACCTTGTAATATCCCGAAGTGTATTCTTTCATGAGTTTACGGAAATTCGGGATTGGATCCTCTGAGATGTTCAGATACTCTACCAGCGTCGGATCAAAGAAGGACTCAAGCTGTACAAAAATAATGTTCGGCTTGCTGTCCTCGTTTGTTGCCGGAAGATTGTCTTCTGTCTTTTCGATACGGGTGATCTCCTGCTCAGAGTAATCTCTCGGACAGCTGATCCCTGTATCAAAGATCGTTACTGCGAGGCAGTAAGGATATCCATAATCCTCATATGCAAACGCAATATTTCCAAAATAGTTGGACAGGACCCTCTTCTCAAGTGCAAGCTGTGTCGCTCCCGCAAAAAGAGCCGCTCCGACAACGACAAGGAGAAGGTCATAGCGGAACTTCACCTTACGTTTGTACTTCGGTGCCTTGATCAGAAGGATCAGAAGCAGCAGTGCAAAAAGTCCCAGAAGAATCAGTGCAAGCACTACGCCCCATGCCGGCAGATATTTATTCAGGACTGCCATTCCGTCTGTCAGAAGATGAAGATCCGGTCCGGTAAACGGAGTAACCCTGTTGGACAGGATCACTCCATTGATAATACCAAGCAACAGCCACAAGATCGAGATCAGAACTCGCCAGAAACATCTCCTGCGGAAAAGATACACGATCAGTGAAGTTGTAAAAATCAGTGCAGCATTGTATGCAAAGACAAGTGGTTTCGTGGTCATATATGTCCATGCTGCCGAAAAAGAACGGCGGCTGATCATCTCGATCAGGAAATAGCCAAGTGCACTGCACAGTGCATGAAGCAGCAGGGAAATCCGGTTACACACTTTATACCATTTCATCTGAATGCTCCTTTATTATTTTTCCATCTGTTTCAGCTGTACGTTTACCTTTTCCATCATTTCTTCGTATTTCTGAAGTTTTTCTTTTTCTGCGTTTACTTTTGCTTCCGGTGCTTTGTTTACAAAGTTCGGATTGTTGAGCATACCCTGGCATCTTGCGATCTCTTTGGTGAGACGCTCCTGCTCTTTCTTGAGGCGTTCCATCTCTTTTTCTCTGTCAACAAGGTCTTCCAGAGGCATGTATACAACTGCATCAGATACAACAACGGATACTGCGTCCTCGCCGATTCCGTCCTTATTTTCCTGTACGTGGATCTCTTTTGCAAATGCGAGATTTACAAAGGATTTCTTGCAGGCTTCGTATCTTGCACAGGTGTCTGCATCCTTACCTACGATGTAAAGATGTGTCTTGCGGTTCATCGGCACGTTCATTTCTGTACGTGTGTTACGAATTCCGCGGACAGCTTCCTTGAAGCTCTCTACTGCTTTTTCTGCTTCCGGGAATACCCATGCTTCCTGGAATACCGGCCAGTCAGAGATCATGATGGACTCTTCTTCCGGAAGAAGTGTGCAGTAGATTTCTTCTGTGATGAACGGCATGTATGGATGAAGCAGTTTCAGTCCTTCTGTCAGGGCTGTACGCAGTGTCCAGAGTGCATCGTTGGCTGCCTTCGGATTCTCGTCTGCCTTCCAGAGACGTACCTTGGCCATCTCGATGTACCAGTCACAGAGCTCATCCCACAGGAAATCATAAACTTTCTGTACGGCGATTCCAAGTTCGTATTTATCCATGTTGTCTGTTACGTCACGGATCACGGTGTTGAGTTTGGAAAGGATCCATTTGTCCTCGAAGCAGAGCTCATTAAGGTCTGCCGGTTCGGTGACTGTCTTGCCTTCCAGGTTCATCATGATGAAACGGGATGCGTTCCAGATCTTGTTTGCAAAGTTTCTGCTCGCCTCTACTCTTTCATAGTAGAAACGCATGTCATTACCCGGTGCATTACCGGTGATCAGGGTAAGACGCAGGGCATCTGCACCATACTGATCGATAATCTCCAGAGGATCGATCCCATTGCCAAGACTCTTACTCATCTTACGTCCCTTAGAATCTCTGACAAGTCCATGGAACAGAACTGTCTTAAACGGTCTTTCTCCCATCTGCTCGTAGCCGGAGAAGATCATCCGGATAACCCAGAAGAAGATAATATCATAGCCGGTTACCAGTACATCTGTCGGATAAAAATATTTCAGATCCTCTGTCTGCTCCGGCCAGCCAAGTGTGGAGAACGGCCAGAGTGCTGAACTGAACCAGGTATCCAGTGTATCTTCATCCTGTGTAAAATGCTTACAGCCACAATGCGGGCATACTTCCGGCATTTCTCTTGCTACTACAAATTCACCACATTCATCGCAGTAATAAGCCGGGATTCTGTGTCCCCACCAAATCTGACGGGAAATACACCAGTCTTTGATGTTTTCCAGCCAGTGCAGATAAATTTTGTCAAAACGCTCTGGTACGAATTTCAGTTCGCCGGTCTTCAAAGCATTAATCGCCGGTTTTGCCAGCTCTTCCATTCTCACAAACCACTGCTGTTTAATCAATGGTTCTACGGTAGTACCGCAACGGTCATGAGTTCCTACATTATGAGAATGTTCTTCGATTTTTACTAAGTATCCCTGTTCTTTTAAGTCTTCTACAATTGCTTTTCTTGCTTCGTAACGTTCCATTCCAGAATATTTTCCATATCCATTCACGATAGTTGCGTCATCGTTCATGATATTGATTTCCGGAAGATTATGACGTTTTCCGACTTCAAAGTCATTCGGGTCATGTGCCGGTGTAATTTTTACTGCACCTGTTCCAAATTCTTTATCTACATAAGCATCTGCCACAATTGGAATCTCTCTTCCAACTAATGGAAGCAATGCTTTCTTCCCAACGATATCTGTGTATCTTTCATCATCCGGATGAACAGCAATAGCAGTATCCCCAAGCATAGTTTCCGGACGGGTAGTTGCAATCTCAAGGAAACGGTCTGTTCCAATAATTGGATACTTAATATGCCAGAAATGTCCTGCCTGCTCTTCATGCTCTACTTCTGCATCAGATAAGGAAGTCTTACATTTTGGGCACCAGTTGATGATACGGGAACCTTTGTAAATATATCCTTCTTCATATAATTTAATAAATACCTCTTCTACTGCCTTGGAACATCCTTCATCCATCGTGAAACGTTCTCTGTCCCAGTCACAGGAAGTTCCGATTTTCTTAAGCTGGGAAGTAATGGTCCCGCCATATTCTTCCTTCCACTGCCAGGTTCTCTTAAGGAAACCTTCACGCCCAAGCTCTTTCTTGTCAATTCCTTCTGCCTTTAACTGATTCGTAACTTTAACCTCAGTTGAAATAGCTGCATGATCCGTACCCGGAATCCAGAGTGCATTATAACCCTGCATTCTCTTGTAACGGATCAGAGTATCCTGAAGGGTATTATCCAGCGCATGTCCCATATGCAGCTTTCCGGTAATATTCGGAGGCGGCATTACAATAGTAAATGGTTTCTTACTTCTATCCACCTCAGCGTGAAAATACTTCTTCTCACACCATTTTTCATATAATTTTGATTCAATCTCTTTTGGATTGTAAGTTTTTTCAAGATTCTTGCTCATGTTCTCCTCCACTTTCCTCTCAAAAAGTAAACGCCCTTTACAGTGAATGTAAAGGGCGTATAGTAACGCGGTACCACCTTTGTTATATGAGAGAAATTCTCCCATATCTCTCTCGTCCGATAACGTGAACGACTCCGTGACATCCTACTGTCTTCAGATATCCGGCTCAAAAGCTACCTTCTGCGTCCGTTTCCTGGGAACCGCCTTTCAGCCTTTGGACAGTTCTCTCTTTCCAGCCCTAAACACATACTCCTCTTTTTCTCAGCCTTTAAACATAACTCATAATCTACGGAATATAATAGTGGGAAATGCCCCATTTGTCAAGGTTTACACCAAATCTTTCAAAAGTCTTTCAAAATCCTAAGATTCTCTTAAGCCTCGTCAATGGCCTTTCCAATGTCATGTCTCATATACTTATTTTCAAAGGAAACCCACTCTGTCGCCTTGTAGGCATTTGCCCGTGCTTCCTTAAGCGTAGCACCTTTGGCTGTTACTCCAAGGACACGGCCGCCATTTGTAACAATCTGCCCGTCAACCAACTTGGTTCCTGCATGGAAGCAGTAATACCCGTCATGCTTTTTAAATTCTTCCAGCCCACTGATTGGAAGTCCTTTCTGATAAATCAGCGGATAGCCGTCTGACGCAAGTACTACGCAGACTGCCGCATTATCCTCGAATTCCAAATTGATTTCGTCCAGTCTGCCGTCAATGCAGGCTTCCATTACTTCTACCAGATAGTTCTTCATTCTCGGCAGTACAACCTGAGCCTCCGGATCACCGAATCTGGCATTGTATTCCAATACCTTTGGTCCATCCGCTGTAAGCATCAGTCCAAAGAAAATAATCCCTTTGAATTCTCTGCCTTCTGCATTCATAGCGTCTACTGTTTTCTGGTAAATGTGTTCCTTACAGAACGCATCCACTTCTTCGGTATAGAACGGACTCGGAGAGAAAGTTCCCATACCACCGGTATTCAAGCCCTCATCACCATCCTTGGCACGCTTATGATCCTGTGCACTGGTCATGGTCTTAATCGTCTTGCCATCAACAAAAGACAGTACAGATACTTCACGTCCGGTCATAAATTCTTCTACCACCATGGTATTTCCGGAAGCCCCGAACTTCTTATCCAGCATGATTTCTTTTACACCTGCCTGAGCTTCTTCAAAGTTATTGCAGATCAGTACGCCTTTGCCAAGTGCCAGTCCATCTGCTTTTAACACGATTGGATATTTAGCATTTGCAAGGTATATGAGTGCTTCCTCCGGCTTCGTAAAATTCTCATATGCAGCCGTTGGAATCCCGTATTTCTTCATCAAATCCTTTGAAAATGCCTTGCTTCCTTCCAGAATCGCTGCATTCCTTCTTGGTCCGAATGCACGAATTCCAGCATTTTCAAACACATCAATCAGTCCGCCTACCAGAGGGTCATCCATTCCTACTACTACAAGGTCAATTTCTTTTTCCTTTGCGAAATCAACCAGTGCATCAAATTCCATTGCGCCAATCGGAACACATTCTGCCAGTTCTGCGATTCCTGCATTTCCCGGTGCACAGTAAATCTTATCCACCTTGCTGCTTTTAGCGACGCTGTATGCAATGGCATGTTCTCTTCCGCCGCTTCCCACAATCAATACCTTCATCGGTTCCTCCTTATGTTTGCTTATCTCTGTTTACTGGTTACTTGGTAATAGAAACTTTTCCTTCTGTCACTTTTACCTTTCCATTGGCAATCAAATCAATTGCCTGTGGCAGAATCTTCCACTCTGCCTGCTCCATCACTCTCCGCTGAAGACTCTCCGGTGTGTCCCCTTCTTCTACTTCAACAGCCTTTTGCAGAATAATCGGACCTGTATCTGTTCCCTCATCTACAAAATGAACCGTAGCACCTACTACTTTTACCCCACGTGCCAGTGCAGCTTCGTGAACCTTCAGTCCGTAAAAGCCCGTTCCGCAAAATGCAGGAATCAGGGATGGATGGATATTGATTATCCGGTTTCTGTATGCCCGAATCATTTCTTCCGGAATGACCACTAAGAATCCTGCCAACACTACCAGATCTGGATGAAGTTCCTCTAACTTTTCCAAAAAAACTTTGTTAAATTCTGCTCGTGTTTCAAAATCTTTTGGAGAAATGCACTCAGCCGGAATACCGTGTTTCTTCGCTCTTTCCAACGCATAGGCATTCTTATTGTTACTAATCACGCCCACCAATTCTGTATTGGTAATCTTACTGCTTTCTACGGCATCGATAATAGCCTGAAGATTGGTTCCTCCACCGGACACCAGTACTGCAACTCTTAGCATAAAGTAACTCCTTTTTCTCCAGCTTCTACATAGCCGACTACAAACGCTTCGTCTCCGGCTTCTTTCATTGCCTTAATGGTCGCGTCCACATCTTTTTCATCTACGGCAACAATCATTCCGATTCCCATATTGAACGTATTATACATCATTTCTTCTGCAATATTTCCGGTCTTTGCAATCAGATTAAAAATAGCAGGAACTTCATAGCTGTCTGTCTTTACCACGGCACGGATTCCATCCGGAAGCATTCTAGGAATGTTTTCATAGAAACCACCACCGGTAATATGGCTGCAGCCTTTCACTTTTATGCCTGCTTCCTTTACATTTTTCAGAGCCTTTACATAGATTCTTGTTGGAGCAATCAGCGCTTCTCCAAGTGTTTTTCCTAATTCCTCATAATATGTATTCAATGATTCCTCTGTAATATCAAATACCTTACGAACCAGTGAAAATCCATTGCTGTGAACACCTGTAGATGGCATGGCCACAAGCACATCACCCGGCTTGATGGCAGAACCGTCGATAATATCTTTCTTATCTACCACACCTACTGCAAATCCGGCAAGGTCATAATCATTCTCCGGCATCAGTCCCGGATGCTCTGCAGTCTCCCCACCGACCAGTGCACAGCCAGACTGTTTACATCCCTCTGCCACACCACTTACAATAGTGGCAATCTTTTCCGGATAATTCTTGCCGCAGGCAATGTAATCAAGGAAGAATAAT
>ERZ825137.3286-NODE-3286-length-17533-cov-5.593317_pt1 | contig 17533 bp, 16 predicted proteins | sample MGYA00519873_ERZ825137 | MGnify/ENA primary metagenome ERZ825137 (study PRJEB31778, sample SAMEA3449190) | human gut metagenome | biome: human gut; feature: human-associated habitat; material: faeces | place: United Kingdom | collected 2010/2012 ...
TATGGGCTGTTCCGGAAGGCACCCCGATTTTTCCCAACGAGCCGGTTCTGATTGTGAAAGGGCCGATTATCCAGGCGCAGTTGGTGGAAACCATGGTTCTTTTGACCATTAACCACCAGTCCCTGATCGCTACCAAATCCAACCGCATCGTTCGTGCAGCACAGGGGCGTTCGATTATGGAATTTGGTTCCCGCCGCGCTCAAAGCTATGATGCGGCCATTCTGGGCGCACGGGCTGCCTACATTGCCGGCTGTGATGCAACGGCCTGTGCCATTGCCGACCGTGATTATCATATCCCTGCGGTGGGAACCATGGCTCACAGCTGGGTCCAGATGTTCGGCGATGAATACGAATCGTTCCGGAAATACGCGGAACTTTATCCGGATAACTGTGTATTGCTGGTCGATACCTACAATGTGCTGAAATCCGGGATTCCCAACGCAATTCGTGCCTTTGACGAGGTGTTGGCCCCTCTGGGTTACCGGCCCAAAGGCGTCCGCATTGACAGCGGCGATATTGCGTATTTGTCTAAAAAGGCGCGCAAAATGCTGGATGAAGCAGGTTATCCGGACTGTGCTATTGTGGCCTCCAATTCGCTGGATGAATACCTGATCCGGGATTTGTTGCTGCAAGGTGCCCAGATCAATTCTTTCGGCGTGGGAGAAAACCTGATTACATCCAAATCAGATCCGGTATTCGGCGGCGTTTATAAATTGGCTGCGATAGAAGAAAACGGCCGGCTGATCCCAAAAATCAAAATCAGTGAAACCATCGAAAAGATCACCAATCCGGATTTCAAAACCATCTATCGGTTTTACAACAAAACCGACGGCGAGGCAGTGGCGGACTATGTTACGCTGTTCGACGAGACGGTGGATACTGACCAGCCGGTAACGATTTTTGACCCCGATGCGACCTGGAAAAAGAAAACGCTGACCAATGTCACGGCCAAAAAAATCTTAGTACAGGTGTTTGAAAAGGGCAAATGTGTTTACGACCGCCCCTCTCTGGAAGAAATCCGCGTTTACTGCAAAGATCAGGTGGATCATTTGTGGGATGAAGTGAAGCGTTTTGAGAATCCACATAAATTTTATGTGGACCTTTCTCCGAAACTTTGGGAAATCAAACAGCGTTTGCTGGAGAGCCACAGCCAGTTTTAATGAAGATGGGAAAGCTTTTTACAAGGGCTTTCCCATCTTTTCTTTTCTGGAATCATTGCAAAAAGCGCAAAAAAATAGTAAAATAATAAAATACTGGGTTTGTAGGTCCTTTTTTAATGAAGCAAAACAAACTGGTACAGATTATTAAATTGAGGTTTTGCAGTATGATTAGAAGCATGACCGGCTATGGCCGGGCCGAAGCACTGGTAGACGGACGCAATATTCTAGTAGAAATTCGTTCGGTCAATCACCGGTATTTTGAATTTTCCTGCCGGGTTCCCCGAGCATACGGTTTTTTGGAAAGCCGACTGAAAACTTATTTGCAGGGTAAGCTTTCCCGGGGAAAGGTGGATGTCTTCGTCGCCGGAGTGGGAACCGGGGGGACGATCAGCGGAGTAGGAAGCGCCCTGAAAGCCTACCGAGCCGACATCGAAGTCGTAGCCGTCGAACCGGACGGTTCGCCGATACTCTCGGGCGGAAAGCCCGGCCCGCACGGCCTGCAAGGGATCGGCGCCGGATTCATCCCGGACAACTACGATGCCCGCGTGGTCGATCGCATCCTGCGGGTCAAGGATCAGGATGCCATCCGCACTTCCCGCGAACTTGCCCGTACCGAAGGCCTGCTGGTCGGTATCTCGGCCGGCGCCGCGACCTATGCGGCTACGCAACTGGCGGCCGATCCAAAAAATAAAGGCAAAGAGATCGTCGTATTGCTGCCCGATACCGGCGAACGTTACCTGTCCACGGTATTGTACGCATTCGACGAATATCCTTTATAACGGAAGAACGGAAAGCGAGTACAACTGCTGTAAGAGCATCAGGGGATGAGGCAACCTCTGCTACGAGATATGACCGCTCATGCGGTCCTGCTCTTCAATAAAACAGGAGCTTAACCTCAAAACCGTTTTTCACCTCAACCCTGCAAATGATAAATCCCTATTTTATTCGCCCCCGTACAGCATCCTGGTACGTGCTTGAACTACAATCCACTTCCCTGTCGCAGAAGAGTGCTCTCCCGGGTAAATTTACTTGATCACACAAAAAATTACTGGAAAATAAGCATCTAACAAAAAACATTCGGTTCAGATACAATATTCCGCCACGTCGATGATTCCCGCCCGCATGGCATACTTCGTCGCCTCATGCACGTTATTTACGCCGAGTTTGCGAAAGATATTCTTTCGGTGCGTGATAACGGTGTGGAACGAGACATAACGGTCAGCAGCAATTTCACGCGTCGTGCGCCCCAATGCGATTTCACGCAAAACAGCCTGTTCGGTCGGGGTCAGCGAATGTACGGAAGGCATCGAAACAACCGGATGCAGCATCCCGGACGATACGGTGTCCGCAGACATCCCACCCGTACCGGACTGTTCGGGGTACGCCGGCGTATCACGGATCGACTCACAGACGTACCCCCTGCCCTGCATTACGGCTTCAAACGCAGCCTCTATCTCATCCGAATCGCATCTTTTGAGTACCACGCCGAAAGGCCTCTCCCCACGCAAACTACAATGCAACAGTGAACCGACCAGGGTCTCCGAGAAAAGCATCCAACCGCTGCACGGATACCGATCGCGTAAAATGCAAAGTTCTTCGACCCGGTTGAAATCGAACCACGCGTAATCCAGAATGACGACTGCATCGGGAGCCAGTCGCAAATTCCGGATCAAATCACTCTTACTCCGGGCTTCGCAAACAGCACCCACAGCCGGGTTACGAGCAAACAATGCCCGCAATCCGGCCCGGGTAATATCCTGGTTATCGGCAATAATTAATGTCCTCATTCCTCAAAGCCGCTTTTCACCGGCGGCAGCACGGCAATTTAACGAGAAACGAACAATCCCGCAAACAAAGAGCCCTGTGATATGTCTTCCGGCCTGTTTCCGCACATCGGGAATGCCTTCTTTTGCGGCGCCTTTAACTTCACACACCCGTCAAGGCATCGTCCAGATCGATTTTCAGGTCCTCAATATCTTCGATACCGAGCGACAACCGCAATTGGTTCGGATAGACGCCCGCCCGGACAAGTTCGTCGGCCGGCAACTGCGAATGGGTTGTCGAAGCCGGATGGATAATCAGCGTTTTCGCATCGCCGACATTGGCCAGGTGGCTGATCAGCTCCAACCGGCCGATCACTTCGGCAGCCTGCCCGGCATCGCCTTTCACCCGGAACGACAAAACACCGCCGAAGCCGTGGCGCAGGTATTTCTTCGCCAAAACATGGTGCGGATTTTCTTCCAGCCCCGGATAATTCACACTTTCGATTTTAGGATGCTTCTGTAACCAACGGGCGAGCTCCAATGCGTTGTCCACACTTCTCTGTACCCGTAGCGACAGCGTTTCGAGCCCCTGCAGCAACTGGAATGCGTTGAACGGACTAAGCGTGGGCCCAAAATCGCGCAACCCTTCACCGCGCGTACGGATTGCAAACGCAATATTACCGAACGGACTGCCCGCACCGAATGTTTCCCAGATATTCAGGCCGTGATAACTATCCGACGGTTCACTCAGCGCAGGATAACGTCCGTTGCCCCAATCGAAATTACCCCCGTCGACGACGACTCCACCAAGACTCGTCCCATGGCCGCCGATCCACTTCGTCGCAGAGTGGGTCACCACATTCACTCCCCACTCCAGCGGCCGGCACAGATATCCGCCGGCGCCGAACGTGTTGTCGGTCACGACGGCAATGCCGTGCCTGCGGGCCACCTCCACGATCGGCTCGAAATCGGGAACGTTAAATTCCGGATTGCCGATCGTCTCCAGGTAAATCGCTTTGGTCTTGTCGTCGATCAGTGAAGCGACCGAAGCCGGATCGTCGCCATTTGCAAAACGGACCTCGATGCCCAGACGACGAAAGGCTACTTTGAACTGGTTATGGGTTCCACCGTAGATATAGGAGGTACTGACAATGTTATCGCCCGTTTCCGCCAGGTTACCGATGGCCAGAAATTGCGCAGCCAGTCCAGACGCGGCCGCTACAGCAGCCGTTCCGCCTTCGAGGGCGGCGACCCGCTCTTCGAAAACGGCGGTGGTCGGATTGGTCAGGCGGGTATAGATATTGCCGAACTTGCGCAGCGCAAAGCGGTCGGCACCATCCTGCGCATCGTCGAACACATAGGATGTAGTCTGGTAAATGGGTACGGCACGGGAACCGGTAACAGAATCGGGTACCTGTCCGGCGTGGACCTGCAACGTGTCAAAGCGGTAATTTTTCTTGCTCATGGTTTTATCGATTAAATGTTTTTATAAGATTTAACGGATTCGGTTCGATGTTATCGGGTCATCTCCATGTCGGGCCGGTATCCTGTCCGGGCACTTCTCCGCCGGAACCCCTCTTGCAGTAAACCCGGCTAAAACAAAAAAAGCCCGGCTTAACAGCCGGACTTCTATGGTGTCTACTCAATACGTAAAGGTTCGATCAAGGCAACAGCGGAAGTGTCCGGCATAAGCTGGAAGGCATACACATGGACATCATCATACGGCTGTTGTAATTCATCACTATTCGTATATCGTTCTTTGGCAAATATAGCGATTCCTGGCCAGGTTGAATCTTTTGCCTCCATTTTTTAACATAAAAATAACACGGTAAAAATGGAAACAACCGGACAATTCAGCTCAGCGTTTTGTACATCAAAAAGTTAGTCAACAAAACGCCGCCTCGATCGATTTGCTGTTCCCGATCCACCCGATAACCTTTTCTCTCAAAAAAGGGCCGGGCCGTCAAACTCACTTCGGAAGTGATCCGAACGGCACCCTGCATATGCGCATATGCTTCCGCCTGCTCCAACAATCCCGATCCGATGCCCCGGCTTTGGTATTCCGCATGCACGAACAGCGAATGTAGATACCCCCGATCGACTGCTGTAAAACCGAGTATCGCTCCATCCGTATCCCGTTCGGCAAGAATAAACCGGAGCGCTCCGGAGAAGAGCCCGTCCCACCGCTTCGGCGTTGCGCCTCCCGTCCAGGCTGCAATCTGTTCCGGTGAATAGTCCCGGCTGTTGATACGACAAACCGTCTCCCGAAACAGTTCAGCCAATACACCGATATCCTTTTTTGTTCCATTCCGAAAATGAATGGATTCCATAATCAGCTCCTTTTAATTTTGTGTAACACACTCCGATGAACGGTACCCTACACGGTATTTTCACACGTTTTAACAGCTTTCCCGATCACTCACGACCGGATTGCCGGGAAATTTACACAATGGCCACATCCGGCGACAAGATACAAAAACCGGGGCTTTGAAAATTCAAAGCCCCGGCAACAATCAACTTTATCGTTTAACCGGGCTCCGCCAGACAACAAGTTCAGGCGGGCACCCTGGCAACGGATTAGTCTTTCAGTTTCGCAGACAGGAATTCGCGGTTCAGGCGGGCGATGTGTGCGATCGAAATACCTTTGGGGCATTCGGCTTCACAGGCACCGGTATTCGTACAAGCGCCAAAACCGAGTTCGTCCATCTTGGCTACCATCGCCTTGGCACGGCGGGCACCCTCAACACGACCCTGCGGCAACTTGGCCAGCGACGATACGCGGGCAGCGACGAACAACATAGCCGAACCGTTCTTGCAGGTCGCTACGCACGCTCCGCAACCGATGCAGGCAGCCGCATCCATACTCTCGTCGGCATCCTTCTTCGGAATAGGAATCGCATTGGCATCCGGTACACCGCCCGTGTTGATCGAAACGAAACCGCCGGCCTGCAGAATCTTATCGAATGCACTGCGATCCACGGCCAGGTCCTTGATCACCGGGAAGGCGCTCGAACGCCACGGTTCGATCACGATAGTTTCACCGTCGTGGAACTTACGCATGTGCAGCTGGCACGTGGTAACATCTTCGTCGGGTCCGTGCGCATGGCCGTTGATGTGCAGCGAGCACATACCGCAAATGCCTTCACGGCAGTCGTGGTCGAACACGATCGGCTCTTCGCCTTTGTGGATCAGATCATTGTTCAGAATATCCAGCATTTCGAGGAACGACGTGTCGGGCGAAATATTCTCCACCGCGTACTCCACAAATTCCCCTTTGGCCTGGGCGTTCTTCTGACGCCATATCTTTAATTTCAAGTTCATCTTTTCAAATTTTAAAAATCCTACACCTTACCGGTCACTAGTCTTTGTAGTTACGCTGTGCCAAATGCACCGCTTCGAATACCAGCGGTTCCTTGATCAAAGTCGGTTCCTTATCGGGTCCGTTGTACTCCCAGACAGCCACATACGTGAAATGCTCATCATCCCGCAGCGCCTCTCCTTCCGGAGTCTGGTACTCAGTGCGGAAGTGCCCTCCGCAAGATTCGTTGCGGTTCAGACCGTCCCGGGCCATCAGCTCGCCCAGTTCGAGGAAATCGGCCAAACGGAGCGCCTTTTCGAGCTCCTGGTTGAAATCCTTGTCAGTTCCGACCACGCGTACATTTTTCCAGAAATCCTTACGAAGCGCCTGAATTTCGGCAATGGCTTTCTCAAGGCTCTCCTTGGTACGTGCCATACCGACGTTCTCCCACATGATGTGGCCCAGTTTCTTGTGGATATCATCCACAGACTCTTTCCCGTTGATCGAGAGTAGTTTGGCGATCTTCTCCTTAACACCTTTTTCCGCCTCCGCGAATTCGGGACGGTTCGTGTCGATCTTCGGAGTCTGAATCTCGTGAGACAGGTAATCGCCGATCGTGTAAGGAAGCACGAAGTAACCGTCGGCCAAGCCCTGCATCAGCGCCGAAGCACCGAGGCGGTTCGCACCGTGATCGGAGAAGTTGGCCTCGCCGATCGCGTACAGGCCGGGGATCGTCGTCATCAGGTTGTAATCGACCCAGATACCTCCCATCGTGTAGTGAACGGCCGGATAGATCATCATCGGGTTGGTATATTTGATGCCGTCGGCACCTGTGCGCACCTCTTCACCCGGCTTAACGTCGGTGATTTCTTCATACATGTCGAAGAGGTTGCCATAGCGCTGGAGCACAACGTCGATGCCCAAGCGGCCGATAGCTTCAGTGAAGTCGAGGTAAACGGCCAAGCCAGTGTTGTTCACACCGAAGCCAGCGTCGCAACGCTCTTTGGCGGCGCGAGAAGCCACGTCACGAGGAACGAGGTTACCGAAGGCCGGGTAGCGGTGCTCCAAATAGTAGTCGCGGTCTGCCTCGTCGATGTCAGTAGGCTGAATTTCGCCCTTCTGGAGTTTCTTGGCATCTTCAAGCTTCTTCGGAACCCAGATACGGCCGTCGTTACGCAGAGATTCTGACATCAAAGTCAGCTTCGACTGCTTGTCGCCGTGAACAGGGATACAGGTCGGGTGGATCTGTACGTAAGCAGGGTTGGCGAAGTAAGCACCCTTGCGGTAGGCTGCGATGGCTGCAGAGCAGTTGCAACCCATAGCGTTGGTTGAGAGGAAGTAAGTGTTTCCGTAACCACCAGTTGCGAGCACAACGGCGTGAGCGGCGAAACGTTCGAGCTTGCCGTTGATGAGGTTGCGAGCGATGATACCGCGTGCACGGCCGTCAATCATCACGACATCCTGCATTTCATAGCGGCAGAAGAGTTTCACTGTGCCAGCGTGAACCTGTGCCATCAAGGCTGAGTAGGCACCGAGCAAAAGCTGCTGGCCTGTCTGACCCTTGGCATAGAAAGTACGGCTCACCTGAACGCCACCGAATGAACGGTTGGCCAAAGTGCCGCCATATTCGCGTGCGAAAGGAACACCCTGGGCAACACACTGGTCGATGATGTTGGCGCTCACTTCTGCCAAACGGTAAACGTTGGCTTCGCGGGCACGGTAGTCACCACCCTTCACGGTGTCGTAGAAAAGACGGTAAACAGAGTCGCCGTCGTTCTGGTAGTTCTTTGCAGCGTTGATACCACCCTGTGCAGCGATTGAGTGTGCACGGCGGGGTGAGTCTTGGATGCAGAAATTCAATACTTTGAAGCCCATTTCGCCGAGAGAAGCAGCGGCAGAGGCACCAGCCAAACCAGTTCCGACAACGATGATGTCAAGTTTACGCTTGTTGGCAGGGTTCACCAGTTTCTGGTGAGCTTTATAGTTTGTCCATTTTTGAGAAATAGGACCTTCAGGTATCTTGGAATCTATGTTAGCCATGTTCTGAATAGAATTTATGAGATGATTTTATGTAAAAATCCTTGTTGCGTTTGTCTTGATATATATATATATGGTGTCTTATCAAGCAGCGCAGAAGAAGCCTTGGATGAAGAAGATAACGGCAACAGCCAAGAAGATGAGCATCACGAGTGACACGTAGACTGAGCCGATGGTCTTCCAACGGCAGAACCAAGTCTTGTTGTTCAAGCCGAGGGTCTGGAAGGCGCTCCAGAAACCATGGGTCATGTGGAACCAGATAGCAACGAACCATACGATGTAGAGAATGGTGAACACTGGGTTGCTGAAAGTGTAGGCGATGAGGTCTGCACCTTTGTCGGCCTTGACACTGAGGTCGTAAGCGTAGCCGCCATTGGTGAATTCAGCCAACATCATGTTGCGCCAAAAGTTCCACAAGTGGAGCAGAAGACCGAGCACAACGATGAAGCCGAGCACCAACATGTTCTGAGATGCCCATTCAACCTTTTCTGGTTTGCTGGTCACAGCGTAGCGGTTGTTACCGCGTGCCTTACGGTTTTGCAACGTCAAGATGATGGCGTAGATGAAGTGAATTGCCACCAGCGCTGCCAAGCCGACGGTTCCGGCAACAGCATACCAGTTAGCGCCCAATGCTCCGCACACCATGTCGTATGCTTCAGCGTCGATGAGGGCAACCAGGTTCATGCAAGCATGGAACGTAAGGAACAGAATGAGCGCAATGCCTGTTACTGACATTATGACTTTCCGTCCGATAGATGAGTTAGTTAACCACATAAATCTTTGAATTAAATTTTATTATTTGATGAATTATTTATGTCCGTTGCCTGGGGCGCTGCGTAAGTGTGGCTTAGCGCGTGTTTTTGAGGCCGTTCGGCTTTTCCCTGCAAAATTAAGACATTTCCTTTGGTCGGCAAAAAAAAGTAGTGAAAAAGTCAGGGACGGCGTTGAGGATTTGGCCCCTACTTGGTACTATAGTAATGTTGAACACCTATACTTAGATTTCCTTCGTTTGGTTTTCCAGCCATTGCTTGTCGGCCGCATCGCTGAGCAGCGGCATGAGGCGCTGTCGCACAGTGGCGTGGTAGTCGTTGAGCCATTGGCGTTCCGTTTGGTCCATCATGGTGAGATCCACGGGGCGGAGGTCTATGGGACAGAGCGTGAGAGGTTCGAAGGTGAGGAAGGTGCCGAAATCAGTGGTTTGGGCGGGGATGGCGAGCAGCGTGTTTTCAATGCGTACACCGAAGCGTCCGGCCACATAGATGCCCGGCTCGTCAGTGATGGTCATGCCGGCCTGGAATGGCACCCTGGTGCAGCCACGCAGGTTTTTGCGGATTTGCTGCGGGCCTTCGTGAACGCAGAGGCGGTGGCCAACGCCGTGGCCCGTGCCGTGGCCGAAGTCATATCCAGCCTGCCACATGGCATAGCGGGCGGCAAGGTCGAGCTGGATGCCAGTGCTTCCTTCGGGGAAGTGGCAGCGCGAGAGGCCGATGTGGCCCTTCAGAACGAGGGTGTAAACGCGGCGCTCTTCGTCGGTGACGGGGCCGAGGGCGATGGTGCGCGTGATGTCGGTGGTGCCGCAGTCATACTGTGCCCCACTGTCAAGCAGCAGCAATCCTTCGGGGCGGAGCGTGGCGGCGCTTTCTTCTGTGGCTTCATAGTGGACGATGGCACCGTGAGGACCATAGCCAGCGATGGTGGCGAAGCTAAGGCCGCGGAAACCAGGCTGTTCGGCACGCAGGGCGGTGAGTTTTTCGTCAACGCCCACTTCCGTCAGCGTTCCAGAGGCCACGTTTTCGTCAAGCCAGCGCAGGAATTTAACCATTGCCACGCCGTCGCGCTCCATAGCGTGGCGGAATCCCTCTTGCTCTGCCACGTTTTTGACGGCGCGGAGCGTGGGGATTTCCCATTCAACAAAGCGGAAGGGCACGTTGCAACTCTTGCAATGGTTGATGACGCGGAGGTTCATGGCGCGTGAGAAGGCGAAGATTTCCCCTTCTGTAGCGTCTTCAATGGTGTTCTTCCATCCTTTGTAGCGCTTGACGGCCACGCCGGCGTTGAATAGGTGTTGCTTCACTTCGGCGCTGAGGCGTTTCTCGTCGGTGTAGAGCACCGAACGGCTTTGTCCCACCATCAGATAGCTCACAAATACGGGGTTGTACATCACGTCGTTGCCGCGCAGATTGAGCGCCCATGCAATTTCCGTCAAGTCGTTGAGCAGGAAATATTTAGCTTCTGGACAGTGTTTGTGCTCCGCTTCGAAAATGCGGTGCAGTTTGTCGGCCGCCGAGCATCCCGCTGTTTCGTCGGGCATGATTTCGAGCGGTTCGTCGGGCAGGGCAGGGCGGTCTGTCCAAATGGCTCTGAAGGGGTCGTTTTCCGTCACGACGCATTGGTATTCCTCTCCCAGTTCGCCCACCAGGTCATCGGCCAGTTCCTGCGTCATGATTTCGCCGTAGCAACCGATGTTACCGCCCTGCGGGAGGTTTTTGCGGAGCCATTCCGCCACTGATGGCGTGCCGGGCATACCGTCGCGCATCAGTTCAAATGGCGTGCCGTTGAGCTGTTCTTCGGCTTGCAGAAAATAGCGCGAGTCGGTCCAGAGCGCCCCGCCGTTTTCCGCCAACACCACGGCTGTGCCGGCAGAACCGTCGAATCCCGTGAGCCATTCGCGGGCCTTCCAGTGGTCGGGGGTATATTCGCTGTTGTGGGGGTCGATGGTGGGAACGATGAAAGCGTCGAGACGTTCCTCCTCCATCCATTTTTGCAGTTGCTTGACGCGTGTGGCAACCGTGTTTTTGATTGTATTCATAGTGATTTTGTATATTATAAATAGGTGTGCAGGAAGCTGGACGTGAAAAAAGAAATGTCTGCCTGCCATTGCAGCGCAAATATACGATTTTTGCCCGGCTTCTTGTGGCGGGAGGGGCAAAAATAATCAATGCCCCATTCATGTGTTTCCACGTGAACGGGGCAAACCATTGGTTATGAAGAAAAATTACGATGGTTTCGGGGATTGCAAAATAGGTTTGTGTTCTTCCAGCGACATACATCTGGATAACGGCGCGTGGTCTGTGCGCCAATCATCTTGCGCAGTTCCTTTAGTGCAACGGCACCCCTCGTAAATGAATAGCACCCTCTTGTGTGTGGAGAGCGCTCTCATGTGTGTGCAGGGAACCCTTTTTTTGTGTGGAGGGTAATAGTGCCGTTGCACGGAACTGTTGGCGATGAATCGCCGTCTGAGTTTAGTAAGTTAGAAGGTTTAGGTCGGTTAATGTTCTGCGTGTTGTTTTCAGATGCAAAATTATAGATACTTTCCAACCCATACAACCTCATATCGTTGTTGATATAGATATAAAAGTTTATAATGCTCTGAAAATCAAATACATTATTTTTGCTAATAAAGGTCAGTGTATAGGTGAGCGAAAGTGATATATAGTTTTGCCGCACTGCTTTCTCCTTGTTTTAGTCTGGTGTACACGTGGTACACTCCTGTATTTTGCAAGAAAAACCTCCTTTCTCACATCGTGTTTTCCTTCTCTGCTCCCGCCTTCCTTTGAAGGGCGTGGTTCTTCCTTCGATGCGTAAGTTTCAGCAAGGAGTTGGCGTATTTAAAAAGCGTTCCGAACGCGCTGAGCGAAAGGGTCAGCATGTTCGGAACGCTTAAAAGAATCGTGCAGGCCGGGACTTTGATTTTGGGGAAGTCAAGCCACGTGTGCCTGCGGGTTATTTGGCTTTGGATAGTTCATCCTTGGCTTTGGATGGTTTATCTCTGGCTTAGGATGGTTCATCCTTGGCTGTAAACGATTTATTCTTGGCTGTAGGCAGCCTCTTCAGCTTGGCGCACGATGGCTTCGCGTTCGGCTTCAGCTTCGTTGCGTGGCGTACCGTCTACGGGAGGAAGGGCGGTGGCGCGGCGCGAGCGGCGTGAAGGACGGCGACGCGGGGAACGTTCCTGGCGCATGTCAGCGTCAGAGGTGTCCTGCAGAGTTTCGTCATAAGGTTCCGCAGACGTCGGAGCATTGTATTCCTCGCTTGGAGCGTTCTTCTTTCTTTGGGCGGCTTCCGCGTTTTTTGGGGCGGCTTCGCCGTTTTTCTGAGAAGCGTCAGCGTTTCTCTGGGCATTATCGGCCGACTTCTGGGTCGACTTCTGCTGTTTCTGCGAAGCGTCAGCCTCTTTTTGTGCAGCGGGATTATCCTTCTGGTTCTGAGCCGTTTCCTTTTGAGAAGGGGCATTTCCCTTTTGAGGCTGTGCATTGTCTTTCTGAGACGGTGCATTCTCCTTCTGTGAAGGTTCAGCACCTTGCTTCATGTCCTTCTGGGCGGCATTCTGCTGCTCCTTTCGGCCCTCGTTGCGTTTGGGCTGTTCATTCTGCTTTGCCGGGGCAGTGGTGGCCTCGTTGTTAGCGGTCTGTTTCGGAGCGCGTTTAGCGCCTGTTGCCGGTTTGTTGTCGCCCTTTTCCTCAGCAGCGGCTGGTTTGGCGGCATTTTTCTTCGCTTTCGGTGTGCGCGACGGTGCCAGTTTGGCATTACGGCTCACATGCGGTTTGGCTTCCTGAGCAATCTCTTCCTCAATTTCGTCGATGCGTGGCACCACGCACACCTCATCGGCCTCCATCGCCGTGCGCTTCTCTTTGGCGCGGTAGATGCTGTCGAGGAATTTCGGTTCGCGGCGCAGTTTGGTGAGCGCCTCTTTCGCTGCAATCTGCTGGCTTTCCTTCTTTGAGTGTCCTTCGCCCGTTCCGGCAACGATGCCTTCCAGCACGACCGAACTGTGGAAGAGCTGTGTGCCGTTGTTTTCGTCGGCTTTCTCTTCGAGTTTGTATTCAGCCAAGATGCGGTTTTTCTGCGTCCATTCAAGGAGTTTGCTCTTGAAGTTCACTTCCTTGTTGGCCACGCCGTCGATGTCGAGCAGGCGGCCGATGATGCGTTTCTCGATAAACCATTGGCAGTGGTGGTAGCCACGGTCGAGGTAAACAGCGCCCATAAGCGCTTCAAAGGCGTTTCCGCCGATGTTGTTGCTGCGCGGTCCCGGTTGAGCCGTCGTCTTGATGAGGCGGTCGAGGCCGAGGTCGGCAGAGAGTTTGTTGAGCGAAGAGCGTTGCACGATTTTGCTGCGCGTGCTGGTGAGGAAGCCCTCACGTTTGCGCGGGTAGCGGTGGTAGACGATGTCGCTCACAACGGCTTCGAGGATGGCATCGCCAAGATATTCCAGACGCTCGTTGTTGACAGGTTTACCAGCGCGGTTGCGGTAGCTCTGCGATTTGTGGGCCAGCGCGGCGCGGTAAAATTCAAGATTGTGTGGATAAAATCCGAGTATTCCGTATAAAGCAGAGGAGAGCTTCTTGTCTTTGCTGAAGGAATGCTTCACTCTGTCGATTAGATTAACTACCATGGGAGGATGTTTTGGATGCAGGGAGTGGGAGGGGGATATTCCGTTTAAGTTATGGTCAAACAACAACTTGAACAATTCTGAGGAGAGGAGTATGCCGATGAAATCTTGCGGAGAAAGGGTGGAAACTCATGGAGACTGCGTGGAAATCCTTTGCAACGCCTTGAGCAATCGTGGAAACAGATTGATGGCGCAGGGGGATAGGGCAGCGCTTCGAGAAGGTGCTACTGCGCTTCAATAAGGTGCTACTGCGCTTCAATGCGTCAAGGCGGAGGATTTCTTCTTATATATGGACTTTCTTCCAGACGGAGTGACCCTGAGTTGCCACAGGACTTGTTTTTGTAATCTTACACAGATTTCATGGGAAAATGCCGGGATTCTCTCTGGAAACCGGACTTTTTTCATGGGTTGTATGGCTTTTTTTCGGCAGGCTGGTGGATTGGTTGTGGGCCATTTGCTGCCATTGGTTCTTGGAACTTCCTTGTTCCCGACTTCTGCTTAGGTAAAACAATAACTTCGGTAATTGGCTGATGGAAAAGCATGACACCAATTATCCGAAGTTACTGGGCAAATTAATTTATGTTCACTATGAGAATTTTCAGCCTTTGGTAATGGTCGCGACCATTACTAAAGGCAATTTCCCCATCAGCTTAAAGTCTTAGTCTTCAAACTTCTTGACGATGCAGCAGGCGTTGTGTCCGCCGAAGCCGAACGTGTTGCTCAAGGCAGCGCGGATGGGGCGCTTCTGTGCTTCGTTGAAGGTGAAGTTGAGGTTGTAGTCGATGCGTTCGTCGCGGTCGTCATCTTCGTGGTTGATGGTTGGCGGAACGATGTCGTTCTGAACAGCCAAGCAGCAAGCCATTGCTTCGAGAGCGCCGGCAGCGCCGAGCAAGTGACCCGTCATTGACTTCGTTGAGCTGATGTTGAGCTTGTAGGCGTGTTCGCCAAAGAGCTTCGTGATGGCCTTCACCTCAGAGATGTCACCAACAGGCGTTGAAGTGCCGTGAACGTTGATGTAGTCGATGTCTTCAGGCATCATTTCAGCATCTTCGAGTGCGTTGCTCATAACGAGGTGTGCACCGAGGCCTTCCGGATGGCTGGCCGTGATGTGGTGGGCATCGGCAGACATACCAACGCCGGCTACTTCGCAATAGATCTTCGCACCGCGTGCCTTTGCGTGCTCGAGTTCTTCAAGAATGAGGCAGGCAGCACCTTCACCCATAACGAAACCATCGCGGCTGGCGCTGAACGGACGGCTGGCGTGTTCAGGGTCGTCGTTGCGGGTTGAGAGGGCGTGCATGGCGGTGAAACCACCGACACCTGCGGGCCAGATGGCTGCTTCGGCGCCGCCAGTCACCATCATGTTGGCTTTGCCCAAACGGATGAGGTTGAAAGCATCGGCGAAGGCGTTCGTTGAAGAAGCGCAAGCCGAGGTGGTGGTGTAGTTAGGGCCGTGGAAGCCATATTTGATGGAGATTTCTCCGGCAGCGATGTCGGCGATCATCTTAGGAATGAAGAAAGGATTGTATTTCGGACCCATTTCTTCGCCGTTGATGGCGTAGTTGCCAGCTTCTTCTTCGAAGGTGTGGATACCGCCGATACCAACGCCGAGAACAACGCCGATGCGGTTCTTGTCGACTGATTCGAGGTCAACGCCGCAGTCTTTGACAGCTTCCATAGCAGCAACGAGGGCGTACTGCTCATAGAGGTCCATCTTGCGGGCTTCCTTGCGGTCGATATAGTCGGTTACCTTGAAGTTCTTCACTTCGCAGGCAAACTGCGTTTTAAACTTAGAAGCGTCGAAGTGTGTGATGGGGCCAGCGCCGCTGACACCTTTCAAAAGGTTTTCCCATGTTTCGGGAGCTGTGTGGCCCAGTGGGGTGAGCGCACCAAGACCTGTTACGACTACTCTTTTTAATTCCATATATATTAAATGTGTATGCTTCGCAGGTATCTGTTGCCGGGCTGGGGCGGCCGGTTTCTTGTTTCCTGCTCAGATGGTTTAATCAAAAAATGTTTGTTGGGGAATGTATAGACCCCTTTCGCCTGCGTAATGGTTGAATGCCGTAAATTCATTCTTTCGCCATTACCATAGGAACTGGCGCAAACCAGTTCTGCGGACTAAAGCCTGGAGCCGTACATCGGTAGCGGATGATGGGCGAGAGGCCGGAACCGTTGGTGGAAAGTCTGCGTGAAACTTCATGCAGGGCATGGAAAAGTTTTAGTAATGGTTCATCATTACTTCCTGAATGTCGGGAATGCCCTTTTAAATGAAGCCAGAACCATTGGCGTCTGTCAAACCCTGCCAATGTCCTGCCAAACCGTTCAACCAATGATTTCGGCGGTATGCTTTCTCCTCCGTCCACCCAAATGCCACTGTCGCGCCTCGCGTCAGATGGATGGCAGACGCGCGGCGCCACAATGTGAAGAGTCAGGCGCTATTCGGCAACGGGAAAAGAAGAGGGGCAGTTGGTGCAGCTTTTTTTTCGCCATTGCTCAGCGAATATGTCTAAACATTCCAAGGGAGGGAGGACACAAAATCCCGAGACCGTCGTTATGGCCGCCGTGAAGTTTGCAGTCCTCCCCCCCTTGGGGGGATGAGAGGTGTGCTCTCAAAAAGCAATGGAAACCATTACTTACTTGATGTGCTCCTCGATGTAGCTGATAGCATCACCTACAGTAGAGATCTTCTCGGCCTGATCGTCGGGAATAGTGATCTTGAACTGCTTTTCAAATTCCATGATGAGCTCTACAGTGTCGAGAGAGTCAGCACCGAGGTCGTTGGCGAAGCTTGCTTCGTTCGTTACTTCAGCTTCATCAACGCTCAATTTGTCACAGATGATTTCTTTTACTTTTGCTTCAATATCAGACATAGTTTCTTAATTTGAATTTATTAGTGAATGTATTAGTATCCTTCTTTTGGCTGCAAAAATAGTCCTTATTATTAAGACGGCCAAGTATTTGCGTGAAAAATTGGCTTATTCCTGCACATTTTTCCCTTTTTTGTGCTCCGATTGTAGGGGGGAGTTGGTTTTTTAGGGACTTGGCAACGGCGGCTGGCTGTTGCGACGGCTTGCCAGCGATTATTGCTGCGGTCAGCGTTTACGAGAGGAGTGCTTTCCCTTTCTTCGGAGAGATATCCTTGCTCATTCCTTGACCCGTTGGCCTGGTTGCTTGTCCCGTTGCCTTTGCTGCGCGGTCTATGGATTTTACTCCTTTTCCCATTGGCTGTATGGCCGTATGCGGAGCGAGGAATTATAATAGCGGCGGTCGCCGGTCACTTCCTTTCCCAAAAAATCGGGGCGTTCAAAAGCTTCGTCTTCACTGCCCAGTTCCACTTCGGCCACAACGAGGCCTTCGTTTTCGCCGAAGAACTCGTCCACTTCAAACGTGTGGCGGCCTGCCGGCACGAGCCAGCGGATTTTGTCGACGATGCCGGGTTCGCAGAGACGGAAGAGCGAGAGCGCTTCGTCTTTCGATATTTCGTGTTCAAACTCATAGCGCGAGAGTCCTCCGTTGTTTGAAGGTCCCTTGATGGTGAGATAGCCGCGTTCGTCGCGTAGGCGGACACGCACAGTTCTCCCGCGTTCGCTGCAGATATAGCCTTGAACGATGCGCGAGTGAGACGTGGCGAGCGATTTATAATCGCCCGTCACCAAGAATTTGCGTTCTATTTCCAGTGCCATTTTTTAATGTCGTCTTGCTGGCAGGCAACGGCAACCATTTTGCGGTGTCTGCCCATTGTTTAGATGGCCCGTTACAGGTAGGGTGTTCAAAATTTTGAAAAATGCTGCACGATTTTTGACCAAATAATATGGCGAGGGTGGCGCCGCTGCCCCTGAAAGGGGCGCATATTCCAGGATAGGGGCTTGCCCCTATCTCTCGC
>ERZ825137.3289-NODE-3289-length-17520-cov-3.505697_pt1 | contig 17520 bp, 11 predicted proteins | sample MGYA00519873_ERZ825137 | MGnify/ENA primary metagenome ERZ825137 (study PRJEB31778, sample SAMEA3449190) | human gut metagenome | biome: human gut; feature: human-associated habitat; material: faeces | place: United Kingdom | collected 2010/2012 ...
AAAAGACCTTGGAACTGGAAAAGAACAGCATATTACAATTACAGCAGGTTCTAATATGTCTGACGCTGATATTGACCGTGCAGTCAAAGAAGCAGCAGAATTTGAAGCTCAGGACAAAAAACGTAAAGAAGCAATTGATACGAAGAACGAAGCAGACTCTATGGTATTCCAGACAGAGAAAGCAATGGGCGAAGTTGGAGACAAATTAGATGCTTCTGACAAAGCAGTTGTAGAAGCTGATATTCAGGCATTGAAAGATTTACTTGCAAAAGCAAATACAGATGAACTTACAGATGCTCAGGTTGCGGAAATCAAGGCTGCAAAAGAAAAATTGATGGAAAGTGCTCAGAAACTGTTCGCCAAAGTATACGAACAGGCTCAGGGAGCTCAGGGTCAGGCAGGACCTGCACCGGAAGCTGGTCCGGCACCAGAGGGATATGGTGCTGACGATGTAGTAGATGGCGACTACAAAGAAGTATAATCAGAAAGTAAAATATAATCAGACAAAATAGAGTTCTACGGGGCCTTGTGGTCCCGTAGAATTTTGGCAGAAGAAATGAGGTAAGACAATGGCGGAAGCAAAGAGAGATTACTATGAAGTTCTCGGAGTTCCAAAAGATGCAGATGCGGCAGCACTGAAAAAAGCATATAGAGCACTTGCAAAGAAATACCATCCAGACTCAAATCCGGGAGATGCAGAGGCTGAAAAGAAGTTCAAAGAAGCTTCTGAAGCATATGCTGTTTTGAGTGATGCGGAAAAACGTCGTCAGTATGACCAGTATGGTCATGCGGCATTTGATGGTGCTGCAGGCGGTGCCGGTGGATTTGATTTCAATGGTGCTGATTTCAGTGATATTTTTGGAGATATATTTGGAGATTTATTCGGAGGCGGCAGAAGAAGCAGCAGCCGTTCTAACACAGGCCCGATGAAAGGGGCAAATGTCAGAAAAGGAGTTCGCATTACATTTGAAGAAGCAGTATTTGGATGTAAGAAGGAACTGGATGTTATTTTGAAAGAACCTTGTGAAAAATGTAATGGTACTGGTGCAAAGCCGGGAACATCACCGGAGACCTGTTCCAGATGTGGCGGAAGGGGTCAGGTGGTATATACTTCACAGTCTTTCTTTGGCACAATGCAGAATGTGCAGACTTGTCCGGAATGTAGAGGAACAGGTAAGATTATCCGTGATAAATGCCCGGATTGTGGTGGTACGGGATATATTTCAAAGAGCAAAAAGATTGAAGTATCTATTCCTGCCGGAATTGAAGATGGGCAGAGTGTACGGATTCGTGAAAAAGGTGAGCCGGGTATTAACGGTGGACCAAGAGGCGATTTGCTTGTGGAAGTTTCCGTTTCCAGACATCCGATTTTCCAGAGACAGGGTACACATATTTTCTCTACAGCACCGATTTCCTTTGCACAGGCAGCTCTCGGTGGCGATGTGAGAATTAAAACAGTAGATGGCGAAGTGGTTTACAGTGTAAAACCGGGAACCAAGACTGATACCAAAGTTCGTCTGAAGGGCAAGGGAGTTCCTTCTCTCAGAAATCCGGAATTACGAGGAGATCACTACGTAACACTGGTCATTCAGACACCGGAAAAATTGAGTCATGAAGCGAAAGAAGCACTTCGCAAATTTGATGAACTTACAGGAAATACATTGAATCAGGAAGTTTCTTCCGATGCAGACGGAAAATCCAAAACAAAGAAAAAAGGGTTTATGGACAAAGTAAAAGAAGCATTTGAAGATTTGGAAGATTAAAATAATAAAAAACCCCATTGGGAATGTGTCTTGCGAAACATACATTCCCGATGGGGTTTTTATAAGTTTTGAAAATAATGGATACGCCTATTCATCCTGATCCAAATCAAATTCTTCGGCGATTCCGCCAATGACAGATGTGACAGATGCAACAACAACCGCTGTAACAATAACAAGCGCAAGCAACATTACTATAATGACCATCATGGCACCTCCCTTTCTTTGCACTGCCTATATTATAACATGTCTTATACGAATAATACAGAAAAAATTTCAAAAAAATAGACAATTTTATATAGAAAAGAAAATGGTCGAATTATAAGAATAAAAGGATTGGATTTTTGGAAAAGCTGTGGTATTCTAGTGTCAGAATTATATTTTTGGTAAAGGAGATTGATGATAATGAAAATTGTTTCAACAGAAAAAGCACCAAAGGCATTAGGACCATATTCGCAGGGATATGTACACAATGGAATTTTTTATTCTGCAGGTCAGATTCCAATCAATCCTGAAACAGATGCAATCGAAGCTACAACAATTGAAGGACAGACAGAGCAGGTCTGCAAGAATATTGGAGCAGTTTTAGAGGCAGCAGGAACAAGCTTTGATAAAGTATTAAAAACGACATGTTTCGTAGCTGATATGGGAGATTTTGCAGCATTTAATGAAGTGTATGCAAAATATTTCACATCAAAACCAGCAAGAAGTTGTGTCGCAGTTAAGACTCTTCCAAAGAATGTACTTTGCGAAGTAGAAGTCATTGCAGTTGTAGAAGAATAGACAACTGACAGGAAAGATATTGGAGGGTTGAAAATGGCAGAAGAACAGCAGGGCGGATGTGATTCCCAGTCATGTGCATCCTGTGCACACGCAGGATCATGTCCGAGTAAGAAAGTGGATTTAAAAGAACCGGCAAACCCACATTCACATGTGAAAAAAGTAATTGGTGTTGTCAGCGGAAAGGGTGGAGTGGGAAAGTCTCTTGTCACTGCTTCACTGGCAAGACAGGCGATTGAGCAGGGATATACAGCAGGAATATTAGATGCAGATATCACTGGACCATCTATTCCTAAAATGTACGGAGTACATGGCAATGCTATGGGAAGTGAAGAAGGTATGCTTCCAAGAGAAGCGAAAGATGGAACGAAGATCATGTCGGTCAATCTTTTGCTGGAAAATGAATCCGATCCGGTCATTTGGAGAGGACCGGTCATTGCCGGAGTTGTCAAACAATTCTGGACGGATGTTATGTGGGGGGATCTGGATTTCTTGTTTGTAGATATGCCACCTGGAACAGGTGACGTTCCACTGACTGTTTTTCAGTCACTTCCCGTAGATGGTGTCGTAATCGTTACTTCTCCACAGGATTTGGTGCAGATGATCGTGAAAAAGGCATATACCATGGCGGAACGTATGAATATTCCTGTACTTGGTATCGTTGAAAATTATAGCTATCTTGAATGTCCTGACTGTGGAAAGAAGATTGAAGTGTTCGGCAAAAGTCATATTGATGAAATTGCACAGAACCTTGGTGTGGAAGTTCTTGGAAAGATTCCGATCGATCCAAAGATCGCGGAGATAGTAGAAGAAGAATGTTTCTACGAAGCACCTGTTAATTATCTTGAAAATGTTATGGAAAAGCTTTCATAAGGATGGCCCAAATAGATTTGGGAAGAAGGGGGCTGCCGCTTTGCGACAGTCCCCTCCTTTTTTATTTCTTACTTATTCTCCTGATTTTTTCTTTGTTTTCGCAATAGCAATTGTCAATAAAGACATAGCTGCAAGCACTGCCCAAAAGTTAATATTTGAATGGTCTCCGGTTGGCGGATTGTCCTTTTTGAAAGAAGGCTTGTTTATCGAAGTACCAGAAGGTTTCTCTACCGGTTTATTTGTTGAAGTATCTGCTGGTTTTTCTACATTGGTATCTGCTTTTGTTACGGAAATTTCTTTCAAAAGACTTGGCTTATACTCAACTTCACGAAAAACGATACCATTTACATTATAATCAAACAATAAGTTTTTCAGTTCAATTGTTGATTTGCCTATACCTGTAGCTCTGAGTTTATTTCCATCGATTTCAATGATCTTATTGTCAGATGAACTTACTCCATAGTTTTTACACACATCTTCTCCGTTGGAAACAATCAGGTCAATTTCTGTTCCCTCTTTTACGCTGGCCGGTATATTCGTTTTAAAAGTCGACTCAATGTCATCATTTTTTTGCGAGTATATGAATTTGGTGCCAATATTTAACAACTCAATTGGTGCATCTCTTTGTATGGACTTCATCATGACTCTCACATAAAATACATCTTTCATTTGGTCAGGTCTAAGTGTCAAGGTAAATCCATCTGGTGCATCTTCGCCCTTCATGGAAAGAATACGCTCTCCTTGACTGTTATTTACATCTATCCAATGAATTTTTCGATCATTCGGAAGCTGAATTTTATATTTTTCAGATGTAAATGTTCCATCAGGATTTGGTTTTGATAAATCAAATACGATATTATTTTCTAAATTCAACGGATCAGTCGGAGAGACATAGAGGTTATATATTTTAAAGGTATCTGGGACCTGATAAGTTGCATCGTCCCCATTGATTTGAAACTTTATAGTTGGTTCCAGTGTGTAGTTTCCTTCCTCTATTGTTTCACCTTCTTTTCCTGCAATTTTGAAGAATACTTGATTTCCTTCTACCCTTAAATCGCACGCCTGAAACTGTTCCTGATTAATTCCGTATAATGCATTTCCTATAAATTCAACTGACACATCTTTCAGTTGAACTGGCTTTCCTTCTGCATCTACAATTGTCCCTACCAATTCTTCCTCCGATATGTACATACCATTTCTGGTATCAATATGAAGGATTAATTTGTTGATATCTGAAATATTCAATTTAAAATCATATTTTACATCTTGTGTTATATGTACTGGAATGTAGTATGTAAAATCTGTTGTTTCATATGCAATCTGAAGATTGGCATTTATATCTTTTCTGCTTCCTACAAGATTTTCATCCAGTTCTATAACTGCAACATTCTTTTCAGTGTCATAGCTGACAGATGCTCCTTCTATATCTTCCAGAAATGAAACCGTTTTCGTTGTAGATACCTCATACATCTCTGCCCAAAATGCATCTATATCTTCAAATCCTTTAATTTCCGGAAGCGGAACTTCAATTTTTTGACCTTCTTTGGCTCCATGTACTTCGATTGCCTGTCCCTCAGCTTTTTGGTTGATAGTGCCAATCATCATTTCTTCACTGGAACCAAAATTGTCAATATATAATTCGTTAAGCATCGGTTTTAAGACACGAAAGTCAGAAATATAGTTTACCCTTAATAAAATGGTTTTTAAGTTTCCGCTTTCAATAACTGGTTTCAGACAGTCGATATTATGAATCAGATTACTCTCCAGACTTAAATACTGAAGGTTTGTTAAGCCAGATAATGGTGTAATATCAATTTCTTTTTCCTGCCTGTTTACGTAATGCATATCCAAAAATGTAAGATTTGTTAATCTGCTCAATGGACTTATATCCTGAATTTTATTATTATAAATGTCCAGTTCCTCAAGATTTTTCAATTTACTTAATGGACTTATATCAACTAATTCATTTCTGTGCAGGTTTAATTCCTTTAGTTTCGTCAGACCGCTAATCGGTGTCAGATCAGAAATTTCGTTCATCTGCAAATATAGCTTTTCCAGATTTACTGCATACTCTAATCCTGTTAAATCCGATATACCGTGAGTATGCGTTTTAACGGTGCTGTCTATCAAAGGAATATCCTGTGTGTTCAGTTCTGTTAAAGATTCCATTTCCTGCTTTGTGACAGGTGATGTTTCCTCTTTATTCAAAGTAACATTAATTAGTTTCTTCAAATATTCATTTGGAATATTAACTTCCTGTGTTTCGTCTGCTGCCTGCACATTTATCCCGCTGCATGCAAACAGCACATAACATACCAACATCAACAAAAAAGTAAACATTTTTCTTCTCATTCTCAATTCTCCTTTTCACATCGTGTATGAAAAAATAGAGTTTGTCAACTATTTCCCCATAAAACAAACATAGTTACTTGATTTGCGTGTTTCTAAAATCTCCTCATATTGATTTTGCCAGAACTCATATCTTTATGTATAAGTCTGACATGTCATATTTCATCAATATTGTAACATTACGAAATTAACATGTGAAATTCATATTTGTAATAAATGGTTATGCTTATAGAGTACATCAATGTCCCTGTATCAATAAAAACTTTTCAATATAAAAAGTCCATTGGAGATACAATTGTCTCTTTTCCATTTTCCTCTTGCAACCTTATGACAGCTATGCTAAAATGTAGAAAAAAGAACAGATGTTCGAAAAATAAAGAGAGGGGAAGAAGATGGGAGAGGATACAGAGATTCAGACGATCGGATTGAAGCAGACAGAGAAGAGAGAACTCGATATTTACGAAAAACTACATATATTAACCGATGCCGCCAAGTATGATGTTGCCTGTACTTCCAGCGGTGTGGACAGACGGGGAGATGGAAAGGGCATGGGAAATTGTGAGAAGGCCGGAATCTGTCATAGCTTTTCAGCAGATGGAAGGTGTATTTCCCTGTTGAAGATTCTCTTTACTAATGAATGCATTTATGACTGTAAGTATTGTGTGAACCGTGTGTCGAACGATGTGAGAAGGACATCTTTCACTCCGGATGAAATCTGCAGACTTACCATGGAGTTCTATCGTCGGAATTATATAGAGGGATTGTTTCTGAGCTCGGGAATATTGAAAAACCCGGATTATACTATGGAGCTTTTGTATGAAAGCCTGTATAAGCTTCGTACAGAATGTCATTTTCAAGGTTATATTCATGTGAAAGCAATTCCGGGAGCCAGCCCGGAACTGATTCGGAAGGTTGGATTTCTTGCAGACAGAATGAGTGTGAATCTGGAACTTCCTACTAAGGAAAGCCTGCATTTACTTGCACCTCACAAAAGCAGAAAAAATATTCTAAAACCTATGAGAATGGTACAGATGGGAAGAGAAGCGAACAAAGAGGAACTTGCAGTTTACCGGAATGCACCAAAGTTTGTTCCGGCAGGGCAGAGCACTCAGATGATTATCGGAGCAACACCGGAGACCGATTTTCAGATTATGCAGGTGTCAGAGGCATTGTATGAGAAATTTGGACTCAAACGGGTGTTTTATTCTGCGTTCGTGTCGGTAAATGAGGATAAGTTACTTCCGGTTCAGATAGAGTCAGGACCACCGTTATTGCGGGAACATCGCTTATATCAGGCGGACTGGCTTTTACGGTATTATCATTTTAAAGTGTCGGAGTTGTTAAATGAACAAAACCCGAATTTCAATATTTTTATGGATCCGAAGTGCAACTGGGCAGTACAGCATCTGGAACTCTTTCCAGTGGAGATTAATCAGGTGGAATATGAGATGCTTCTGCGTGTACCTGGGATTGGATATAAATCAGCGGCAAGAATTGTAAAAGCCAGAAGAATGGGAAACATTCAGTTTGAAGATTTGATGAAGATGGGTGTGGTTCTGAAGCGTGCGCTTTATTTCATTACCTGCAATGGGAAAATGATGTATCCTGTGAAGATGGATCAGGATTATATTGTGCGGAATCTGGTAAATGTCAAAGAACGGCTGCCGGATTCGGTACAGAATATGAATTACAGACAATTATCATTGTTTGATGATGTACGTTTTGGAGCAGAGTCATGGAATCAGGGAGGTGGAACATATGCTGAAGCGGGTATATCTTTGTCATGATACGCTTATAGGGTTGTGTTCGGCACTTTATGATGCGTGGAAGGAAAGAAGAGAAGATGGCAATGCCGGGATTTCGTTTTATGGAATGCTGGAACAGGAATTATTCTGTGAATATGTGGATGTGACAGAGAGTGAACGGAAGATGAATGCTTTAACACACATGATACAGCAGAATTTGGGCATGGAAGCATATACCAGGATTTATTATGCAGCAAAATCAACGGACAGGAATAAAGGAAGCGCTATTTTTCAGACTCTTGTTGCGGCACGACATATAAAGAACAGCAGAAAAATCATGGAACATCTGACAAATCCATTTGTAAGAAATGTGTTTGAATTAAGTAGGAAAGTTGGAAATGAATTACATTTTTTTAAAGAGATTCTGCGATTCCGTGAACTGGAAGGCGGTATTTTATATGCAGAAATCGAACCGGAAAATGAGATTCTGGAAGGTCTGATTCCCCATTTTGAAAACCGGTTTCCGTTAGAAAACTGGATGATTCACGATAAGGGGCGGCAGATGGCAGTTGTACATGAGGCGGGGAAGCGCAGCGTGTTCGTATCTCATGTTGAAATGGATAAGGAATGGCAGAAACAGTATTCGGATTCGGAGCAGGAGATTCTGAGGCTATGGAAGCAGTTTTTCCATGATATTTCCATTCCGGAACGGGAAAGCTATGAGCGGCAGAGACAGATGGCAGGACTAAAATATCGGAAAAACATGGTGGAGTTTGAGTAAACATGTTATACTTGCCGTATGCGAAAATGCGGTGCAGGAGAGATACCATGGAACAAGAATTACCAGTTGTGAAAACTTCAGTGAGAAACCTTGTAGAGTTTATTTTACGGGAAGGCGATATTGACAACAGAAATGGAACGGGAATGAATGTAGATGCTATGCAGCTTGGTGGAAAAATACACCGGAAGATTCAGCGGCGTATGGGTTCGGATTATCAGGCTGAGATTGGATTAAAATATCAGATAGAAATGGATGGGTTCTGCTTAATCGTAGAGGGAAGGGCAGACGGAATCCTGAAGGAATCCGGTGGATATGTGGTAGATGAAATCAAGGGAATCCTTTCAGATATTGAGCATTTAACAGAACCGGTTCCGGTTCATCTGGCGCAGGCGAAGTGCTATGCATTTATTTTTGCCAGTCAGCATCCATGCGAAAAGATGGGAGTACAGATGACTTATTGTCAGATGGAAACGGAAGAAATTAAGAGATTTCGGCAGGAATATAGTTATACAGAACTGGAAACATGGTTTTTGGGTGTTGCAGGTCAGTATGAGAAGTGGGCGAAGTTTCAGATAGAGTGGAAAGAAGAACGCAATGCGTCAGTGAAACAAATCGAGTTTCCTTTTACATACCGCAAAGGACAGAGAGAACTGGCAGTATCGGTATATAAGTCGATTTTACGGAAAAAGAAACTGTTTGTTCAGGCACCGACAGGGGTAGGAAAGACCATTTCTACTATTTTCCCGGCGGTAAAAGCCGTCGGCGAAGGACTGGGTGAAAAGATTTTTTATCTGACAGCGAAGACGATTACCCGGACCGTTGCGGAGCAGGCATTTGAAAAATTGAGAGAGCAGAATCTGAGATATAAAGTGATTACCCTGACCGCCAAAGAAAAACTGTGTTTTTGCGAGAAGATGGATTGTAATCCGGAGAACTGTCCTTATGCGAAAGGACATTATGACAGGGTCAACGAAGCGGTGTATGAACTTTTGATTTCAGAAGATGTGATGAGCCGGGAGAAAATAGAAGCTCAGGCAGAAAAACATAGAGTCTGTCCTTTTGAAATGGCTCTGGACTTGTCTTTGTGGGTGGATGCAGTGATTTGCGATTATAATTATGTGTTTGACCCGAATGTTCATTTAAAACGGTTCTTCTCAGAAGGAAACGCAGGTTCTTACTTGTTTCTGATTGACGAAGCGCACAATCTGGTAGAGCGTGGAAGAAATATGTACAGTGCGGAGCTTTATAAAGAAGAATTTCTGGAAGTGAAAAAACTGGTAAAGCATGATAACAGTAAGCTTGCAAAGCGGTTAGATGAATGCAATAAGATGTTACTGAAATTAAAGAAAGAGTGTGAATCTTACTTGCTCTTAGATAACATTTCACATATGTACTTCAAATTAATGAATGTGTGGAATGAACTGGAACTCTATCTGGAAACCTGCAACAAGCCGGAAGTCCGGGAGGCGGTACTGGAATTATATTTCCGAATCCGGCATTTCCTGAATATCTATGATGGAATGGACGAGAATTATGTGATTTATGCAGAATTTCTGGAAAACGGACATTTTATGCTGAGGCTCTTTTGTGTGAACCCTTCCGGCAAGCTGCATAACTACCTGAGTATGGGAAACAGTACTATCTTTTTCTCGGCAACCTTGCTTCCCATCCAGTATTATAAGGAATTGCTGAGTGTGGAGAAGGATGACTATGCTATTTATATTGATTCCTCTTTTGATACAGAGAAAAGGTTATTATTAAATGGAATGGACGTAAGTGCCCGATATACCAGAAGAAATGATGATATGTATGGAAGATATGCAGAGTATATTTATCGGACCGTGAAAGTGAAAAAAGGAAATTATCTTGCATTCTTTCCGTCTTACAAATTCATGGAGCAAGTTTATGAGAAACTGATGGAACGATTAGAAGACAGTGATAATGAGATAGATTGTATTATGCAATCCCATTTTATGAATGAGGAAGCAAGGGAAATCTTTCTGGAAAATTTTGAAGATGTAAGAGAGGAAAGCCTGGTAGGATTTTGCGTACTTGGCGGGATTTTCTCAGAAGGAATTGATTTGACGGCGGAACGGTTAATCGGTGCATTTATTGTGGGAACAGGACTTCCTCAGGTATGCAATGAGCGGGAAATCCTGAAACAATATTTTGATAAAAAGGGATTAAGAGGATTCGATTTTGCGTATCTGTATCCTGGAATGAATAAAGTCCTTCAGGCAGCGGGACGAGTAATCCGTACGGAAGATGATTGTGGAATCATTCTGTTATTGGATGACCGGTTCCGCGAACGGAGATGTAGGGAAAGCTTTCCGAAAGAATGGAATGACTGTGGATATTGCCGACTGGAAACCGTGGAAGAAAGTGTGCGGGCATTTTGGAACGGCCATGCATAAAGAAAAGCACGCAAGAAGCGTACTTTTCTGTGAAAGATTATCGTAAAGCCGGAAGAATGCTGTCGAAGTAACTCATAAATTCCCGTGTGACATGGGAAAGTGGGATTTGCTCATTGTAGGAAAGTGCAAGGTGCCTTGGCGGCAGGAGCTCCTCAGTATCTACCACAAAGATATCATCGGCATGTTCTGCAATGCAGAAGTCAGGAACAAAAGCAATACCCAGCCCAATCTTTGCCAAGTCAATCAGCAGGTCATTGCTGTTTAACTCGATTTCAGGAACCAGGTCAAGCTGATGTTGCTGAAAGAGGGAGTGAAGAAATTCACTAGTAGTACTCTTTTTGTCCAGCATCATAATCGGATATTTCAAAAGTTCCTGCAATGAGACAGTGCGGTCTTTTAAGCTGAAGAATGACTGATTGGCAATAAACACATCGTGAAAGTTTTTAATCAGTTTTGTGGATGCCATATTTCCAAGATAAGCATTCGGATAATTGGTGACAATCAGATCCACCTGTCCGCTTTCCAGTAAGTCCACACATTTGATGGAGGTTGCATTGGTAACTTTAATATGTGCGTTAGGAAACTCCTTGTGAAACCGTTCCAGATACGGAATCAGAAAGTAACGACATATGGTGTCACTGGCACCGATACGAATCTGACCGCCGGTAGAGGAAGCTGCTTCGATAAGCTGGGTTTCACCACGTTTGATTAAATTGATGGCAGGCTCGATATGGCGCAGCAGGATTTCTCCTTCCGGTGTGAGCTGTACCTTTTTCGTGCTTCTTATGAAAAGCGTCTGATTCATTTTCTTTTCCAGTGTTTTGATGGACTGGCTGACGGCTGACTGCGAGATGAAAAGCCGCTTGGAAGCCTCGGAAAAGCTTAAGGTATCAGCTACATAGTAGAATACTTTATATAATTCATAATTGATATCCATCATTAGTCCTCCTAATAAAAATCATTAGTATTATAAGAGAAACTCACAAAAAAAACAAGAGGCTTTGCCAAAAGTATTCGGAATTGCCGGAATGAGGAAAATGGAAGCAGGGTAAGAAAAACAGAAGGAATGTGAAGACAGACGGAAGAGAGGAAAATGCATTGAATAAGAAGAAAAGTAAAAGTGGTTTATTATTAAGTGTAATCATTTCGATTATGGCAATTTTTATCTGCCTTATTACCGGATTTGAGATTGCAACTTATGGCAATTATGGCTTTTATGAGAAGGAATATGAAAAATATCAGGTAACAGAAGCGTTAGACATGGAAATGGACGATGTGATGATAGTAACAAAGTATATGATGTCTTACCTGAAAGGAAAAGAGGAAACTTTAAGCATTGAGTCAACCATAGAAGGAAAACAGCAGGATTTTTTTAACGAGCAGGACCGTTTCCATATGGGGGAAGTACAGAATTTGTTCCTGAAAGGAATTTTGTTAAGACGTATCGCCATGGTAATTTTAGTTGCAGTATTTATGATACTGAGATGGCAAGACAAAGAAGAATGGAAGGGAAGGCTTGCAAAGGCCTATGAGTGGACTTTGGGTGTGACTGTTCTGTTGTTTGGTGTACTTGGAATTGCTATCAGCATGAATTTTACAAGGTGTTTTACGATTTTCCATGAGATTTTCTTTGACAATGATTTATGGCTGTTTGATGCACGAACCGATTATATGATCCGTATGCTTCCGGAGGGATTTTTCTTTGATATGGTAATTCGGATTGGAAGCTTTTTTACTGGATTGCTGATTGTCTTACTTATCATCGCGGAAGCGGTAAGAAGGCAAAAAATTAATAAGAAAAACTTATAAAAATATAATAATATATTGACTGTACTAATAATAAGAAGTGTGATAAAATAAGGTAATATATTATGGTGCCGAGGGTAAAACTTACAAACTATCATGTTTGTAAGAATGTTTGCAGGCCAGACTTTCAGAACCGGCATCAGGCTATATAACTTAGTGATTTTGTAAAAGACTCAGGATGGAGGAAACTATGAGCAGCGTAAGACGTGTATATGTAGAGAAAAAACCAGAGTTCGCAGTACAGGCGAAGGAACTTTTGAATGAAGTGAAGAGCTATCTGGGAGTAAAGAGTGCAACCAATATCAGAGTGTTGAACCGTTACGACATTGAAAATCTTTCAGATGAAACATTTGAGAGAGCATGCAATGGAGTTTTCTCAGAACCACCGGTAGATGTATTATACCATGAGACATTTTCTTATGGAGAGAATGATAAAGTATTTTCCGTAGAGTTTCTCCCTGGACAGTTTGACCAGAGAGCGGATTCTGCTGTTCAGTGTGTACAGTTTATCAAGGAAGATGAACTTCCGGTAATTAAGACTGCGACAACTTATGTAATTGAAGGCGGAGTGTCAGAGGAAGAACTGGAAGCAATCAAGGCACATTGCATTAACCCGGTAGACTCCAGAGAGACAAGCATGGACAAACCGGAGACATTAGTTACCAAGTTCGAAGAACCGGCTGATGTGAAAATCTTCCATGGATTTAAAGATATGACAGAGGAAGAACTGAAGGAACTTTATGGTTCTCTTGGTCTTGCTATGACATTTAAGGATTTCCAGCATATCCAGAACTATTTTAAAGGAGAAGAAGACAGAGATCCTTCTATGACGGAAATCAGAGTACTGGATACTTACTGGTCAGATCACTGCCGTCATACAACATTCTCCACAGAACTTACCGATGTTACATTTGATGAAGGAGATTACCGTACTCCGATTGAGAATACATACAAAGAATATTTACAGACACACAGCGAAATCTTCAAAGGACGTGAAGATAAGTTTGTCTGCCTGATGGATCTTGCGCTGATGGCAATGCGGAAACTGAAAAAAGAAGGGAAGCTTGCTGACCAGGAAGAATCCGATGAAATCAATGCATGCAGTATTGTTGTTCCTGTAGAAGTAGACGGTGTGGAAGAAGAATGGCTTGTAAACTTCAAAAACGAAACACACAACCATCCGACCGAGATTGAACCGTTTGGTGGCGCAGCTACCTGTCTTGGCGGAGCAATCCGTGACCCATTGTCAGGACGTACTTATGTATATCAGGCAATGCGTGTGACCGGAGCAGCGGACCCGACAGTGTCTGTTAAAGAAACAATGAAAGGAAAACTTTCCCAGAAGAAACTGGTTCGCAGTGCAGCACACGGATATAGTTCTTATGGTAACCAGATTGGACTTGCAACAGGTATGGTAAAAGAAATTTATCATCCGGACTATGTTGCAAAGAGAATGGAAATCGGTGCAGTTATGGGAGCAGCACCAAGAAGGGCAGTGATTCGTGAAACCTCTGACCCAGGAGATATCATCATCCTGCTTGGCGGACGTACCGGCCGTGACGGATGCGGCGGGGCAACCGGTTCTTCAAAAGTACATACAGAAGAATCCATTGAAACCTGCGGAGCAGAAGTACAGAAGGGTAATCCACCTACAGAACGTAAGATCCAGCGTCTCTTCCGCAGAGAAGAAGTAAGTAAACTGATTAAGAAATGTAACGACTTTGGTGCAGGCGGAGTATCGGTAGCCATCGGTGAACTTGCAGATGGTCTGAAAGTAGACTTGGATAAAGTACCGAAGAAATACGAAGGCCTTGACGGAACAGAACTGGCAATTTCCGAATCCCAGGAAAGAATGGCAGTTGTAGTTGCATCGAAGGATGTAGAGCAGTTCTTAGCTTATGCAAAAGAAGAAAACTTAGAAGCGGTAAAGGTGGCAGAAGTGACAGAAAGTCCTAGACTGGTGCTTTCGTGGAGAGGAAAAGAGATTGTAAATATTTCCCGTGCGTTCCTGAATACGAACGGAGCACATCAGGAAACGAAAGTAAAAGTAGAGATTCCTGCAAAAGCAGATTCTATTCTCAAAGAAGAAGTCGAAGTTGCGGATGTTAAGGAAAAATGGTTACATACACTGGCTGATTTGAATGTCTGCTCACAGAAAGGACTAGTCGAAATGTTTGACGGTTCCATTGGTGCAGGTTCTGTATTTATGCCTCACGGTGGTAAATACCAGATGACCGAGACTCAGACAATGATAGCAAAACTTCCGGTATTAAAAGGAAAATGTGATACCGTTACTATGATGAGCTTCGGTTTTGACCCATACTTATCCAGCTGGAGTCCATATCACGGAGCAGTATATGCAGTGACAGAGTCTGTCGCAAAGATTGTGGCAGCAGGTGGAGATTACAGTAAGATTCGTTTCACTTTCCAGGAATATTTCCGCCGTATGACAGAAGACCCGTCAAGATGGAGCCAGCCATTTGCGGCACTCCTTGGTGCATACAGCGCACAGATTGGATTTGGACTTCCTTCCATCGGTGGAAAAGACAGTATGTCAGGAACATTTGAACATATTGATGTTCCGCCAACACTTGTTTCTTTTGCAGTAGATATTGCAAAACAGGGCGATATTATCACACCGGAACTGAAGAAAGCCGGAAATAAATTAGTATGGATTAAAATTGCAAAAGATGCATATGATTTACCTGTATATGAAAAGGTTATGGAACAGTATGCAAAAGTAACAGAAGATATTCAGAAAGGTAATATTGTTTCTGCCTATGTACTTGACCGTCACGGTGTGATTCCGGCAGTCAGCAAGATGGCATTTGGTAATGGACTGGGAGTAAAACTGGATACAGAAGTTCCGGCAGGCAGATTATTTGCACCTGCATTCGGAGAACTTGTAGCCGAAGTTCCGGCAGATAAAGTTGCAGAGCTTGCTGTAGCAGCAGAAGTAATTGGAGAAGTTACAGAAGCACAGGAATTTGCATATGGTAATGCAGTCATTACTCTGGATGAAGCAGAGAAATCATGGACATCTACTTTGGAAGAAGTGTTCCGTACAGTATCGGATGAACATTCAGAAAAAGAAGTTGCATCTCCATTATATGATACAAAGGATATTTATATCTGTAATCATAAGATTGCGCAGCCACATGTATTCGTACCGGTATTCCCGGGAACAAACTGTGAGTATGACAGTGCGAAGGCATTTGAACGAGCAGGCGCAACAGTGACAACACGCGTATTCAAGAATATGGATGCAGAAGATATCCGCAGTTCCGTAGCAGAATTTGAAAAGGAAATTGAAAAATCCCAGATTATCATGTTCCCGGGTGGATTTTCTGCAGGTGATGAACCGGATGGTTCTGCGAAATTCTTTGCAACCGCATTCCAGAACGCAAAGCTGAAAGAAGCAGTAGAGAAGCTTTTAAATGAGAGAGACGGACTGGTACTTGGTGTCTGCAACGGTTTCCAGACCCTGGTAAAACTTGGTCTTGTGCCGAATGGAGCTGTTGTAGGACAGACAGCAGATGCTCCAACACTTACTTATAATACAATTGGACGACATATTTCCAAGATGGTTTATACAAAGGTTGTCAGCAACAAATCACCATGGCTTCAAGGCGCAGAATTGGGAGGCGTATACACCAATCCTGCATCTCACGGAGAAGGACGTTTTGTTGCGAGTGAAGAATGGCTGGATAAGCTTTTTGCAAATGGTCAGGTAGCAACCCAGTACTGCGATTTGGATGGAAATGTTTCTATGGATGAAAACTGGAATGTCAATGGTTCTTATCGTGCAATCGAAGGTATTACAAGCCCAGACGGAAGAGTTCTTGGTAAAATGGCACACTCAGAACGTCGTGGAGACGGTGTCGCAATTAACATTTACGGAGAGCAGGATCTCAAGATTTTTGAATCAGGTGTCAAATATTTCAAATAATCGAGTGAAACAATAAGTTTTCATGTGAAAAATGCAAGAATTGAAAACAAAACTTGCAGAAAAATATTGACACGGGCAAGCGGATGCTTTAAAGTGATAAAAGAATAAAGAAATTCATTTTCACATCAGGAGGTAGCAGCAGATGTCATACGTAGATGAAGTAATGGAATTAGTTGTAAAGAAAAATCCACAGGAGCCGGAATTTCACCAGGCGGTAAAAGAAGTATTGGAATCTCTTCGTACAGTAGTAGAAGCAAATGAAGAGAAATATAGAAAAGAAGCAATTTTGGAACGGTTAGTTGAACCGGAAAGACAGATTCTTTTCCGTGTTCCTTGGGTGGATGATAAAGGACAGGTGCGTGTAAACAAAGGATATCGTGTTCAGTTTAACAGTGCTATCGGGCCATATAAAGGAGGACTCCGTTTACATCCTTCTGTAAATTTAGGTATTATTAAATTTCTTGGATTTGAGCAGATTTTCAAGAACTCTCTGACAGGACTTCCGATTGGCGGAGGCAAAGGCGGTTCTGACTTTGACCCGAAAGGAAAATCAGACCGTGAAATTATGGCATTCTGCCAGAGCTTTATGACAGAACTCTGCAAATATATCGGTGCTGACACAGACGTTCCTGCCGGTGATATCGGTACAGGTGCAAGAGAAATCGGATTTATGTTCGGTCAATATAAGAGATTAAAGGACGTATATGAAGGCGTTCTTACAGGTAAAGGTTTAACTTGGGGCGGTTCACTTGCAAGAACTCAGGCTACAGGCTACGGTCTTGTATACTACGCTCAGGAAATGCTTAAGGATTTGGGTACTGACTTTAACGGTAAGACAGTTGCTATTTCAGGTGCAGGTAACGTTGCTATTTATGCTTGTGAAAAGGCACAGCAGCTTGGTGCAAAGGTTATCACTGTTTCTGATTCAAACGGTTACGTTGTTGATGAAGAAGGTATCGACCTTGCAGCAGTTAAGGAAATCAAGGAAGTTAAGAGAGGCAGAATTAAGGATTATCTTAACTACAGACCAAATGCTAAGTACGTTGAAGGTGCAGGTCTATGG
>ERZ825137.3295-NODE-3295-length-17492-cov-3.319837_pt1 | contig 17492 bp, 12 predicted proteins | sample MGYA00519873_ERZ825137 | MGnify/ENA primary metagenome ERZ825137 (study PRJEB31778, sample SAMEA3449190) | human gut metagenome | biome: human gut; feature: human-associated habitat; material: faeces | place: United Kingdom | collected 2010/2012 ...
CTTGGCGGGTCCAGTACGATTAAATCCGGCACTTCTCCAAGGTCATCAATCACTTTGAGTACATCTCCGGACCAAAAAGTACAATTGTCAAGTCCATTCTTCTTTGCGTTTTCTTTGGCAGCTTCCACGGCTTCTTCTACGATTTCCACTCCAACTACTTTCTTCGCAACCGGAGCCAGTATCTGTGCAATCGTTCCTGTTCCGCTGTAAAGATCAAAGATAACTTTATCTTTCGTCTCGCCGATATAAGTTCTTGCTGTTTCGTAGAGCACTTCTGCCCCTAGAGAATTTGTCTGGAAGAAAGAAAACGGTGTGATTTTAAATTGAAGTCCTAGTAATTCTTCGTAAAAATAGTCTTGTCCATATAGAATATCCGTTCCTTCGTCTTTTACCACATCTGCAAGACTGTCATTTCTCGTATGTAGGATTCCCACAAGCTTTCCTGTTAAATTCAGGCTGTTCAGTGCTTCTACAAATTTTTCCTTCTCCAGTTCATACTCTGTGGTTGTTACCAAATCCACCAAAATTTCCTGTGTTTTCACTGCTTTACGCACCAGCAGATGACGGAAAAATCCGACATGACGCATACGGTGATAATATGGAAGTCCTGTCTCCTGTGCAAACTGCAGCACACTGCTTAAAATCAGGCGGAAATCACTGTCTACAATCTGGCATTCCGGAACATTTACAATATCATGGAAGCTTCCACGTTTATGCATACCAAGTGCAAGTGGCCCATCTTTGTATTCATCTCCAAAGGAGAATTCCATCTTATTCCGGTACGCATTCTGCACCGGACTTGGCTTTACACCTTCCCATACATATTCCCCATCTACTGCTTCATCCATCATCATTTTCATTTGCTGTTCCTTCATCTGAAGCTGATTCTCATATGGGAGATTCTGGTATGTACACCCTCCACAATTTCCAAAATGTGGACATGGAGGCGCTGTTTCCTGCGGTGATTTTTCCAACACTTCCAGTAATCGTCCTTCTACTTGCCCTTTTTTTATCTTATTAATAGAAAAACGGACAGTCTGTCCTTCTACTGTATTCTTCACAATTATTTTTTTTTCTTCTCCGGAAATTACAGCGATTCCTTTGTTCGGAAATTCTACCCTTTCAATTTTTCCTTCAAAAATCTGACCTTTTTTCATATAATCATTTACCTCTTCTCAACGCTTTTACGAACTTTTTCTCATTGCTTTGCATAAATAAAGCAGGAATCTTAAGACCCCTGCCTTACTCTTATCTTCTCTGCAACTTATTGTACTTCATCTTCGTCATCAAAGAAATCTTCGTCAAACTCATCATCAAAATCTTCCAGGTAATCTGTCGCGAAGAAACGATATACTGCATAAGCGATTCCTGCCGCTGCTGCAACTGCTCCGATAATTGCAAGTCCCCACAGTATCGTTGTTTTCATCTTTTCGTCTTCTTTTTTCTGAACGAGTTCGTTTAATTTTGTTGTTGCGAGAATTTCTTCAAATTTTGTCATGCTGCCACGCCCTTTCTACTACATCCAAGACTTCCTTGTATGTAACTATTTGCTTTTTTCAGTATAGCATTTTTGCAGTTAAATTTCTACTATATTATTTCAATTTTCCAAAGTGCTATACCTCATTTCAACAAATTTCCAAACTAGATTTTCTGCAGTTTTGCAAACATCGCAAACATTTTTTTAACACCTGCCGTATCAAAAGCTACAGTCACTTCATAATCTCTTCCCCCGGACGTTATCTGGGTAACCATACCCTCGCCAAATTTCACATGCAGAACTCTGTCACCCACTTCATAATCCAGTGCTATGCCCTGTTTTTTCCCAAACTGCTGCACTGGCTTTGCAGCTGCAAACGGTTTCGTCTGAAATGCCTGTTTCGCCTGTTGATAGGTATTATGTTTTACAGATTCAAATTCTTTTTTCTTTTCTATTGCAAGATGTTCCGACAAAAGCTCCTCCGGAATTTCTTCCACAAACCGGGATACTCTGTTATACTGCGTATTTCCATGTATCATTCTCCGTCTGGCACAGGTTAATGCAAGATGCTTCTTTGCCCTTGTAATTCCGACATAACAAAGTCTTCGTTCTTCTTCCACATCCATTGGGTCATCAGAGTGAATGGACATATAGCTTGGAAACAGACCGTCTTCCATGCCTGTCAGATACACATTTGGGAATTCCAGTCCTTTTGCACTATGTAGAGTCATCAGCACCACATAATCCGAAGATTCATCCAAAGAATCAATATCTGCCACCAGTGCAACCTGTTCTAAGAAACCGGATAACGTTGCCTTTTCTCCTGCTTCTTCGCGTTCTTCTTCATAGGCTTTCATCTTATTTTTTAATTCTTCAATATTCTCCAAACGGGCTTCTGCTTCTTCATCCGTTTCCGCCTGTAATTCTTCCACGTATCCCGTTGTCTCAATAATACTGTCCATCAGCTCTGAAACAGACAGGAACTCACATTCTGCCTTCATTTCTTCAATAACCGCAACAAACCGCTCGATTTTTCCCGCACTTCTTCCAACACCCGGAATGCCCTCTGCCGCCTTGGAAGCCTCATAGAAACTAATGTCGTGTTCATAAGCATAATCCTGAATTCTTCCGATAGTAGTCGCCCCAATTCCACGCTTTGGCACATTAATAATACGACGGACTGCCAAATCATCTTTCCCATTTTCAATGGTTTTCAGATAAGCAAGCAAGTCCTTGATTTCCCTTCTGGCATAGAAGTTTATTCCGCCCACAATTTTGTATGGAATATTAGAGACAACCAGCTTTTCTTCAAACATACGGGACTGTGCATTGGTACGATATAAAATAGCGTGGTCGTTATAGGCCGCCCCTCTCATATTGACATTCCTGCGGATATCCCCCACCACGTATTCTGCTTCTTCATATGCATTATCAAACTGGCGGAACTGCACCTGATCACCCCGTCCATTCTCTGTCCAGAGTGCCTTTTCCTTTCTGCCTCTGTTATGGGCTATCACTGCATTTGCGGCATCCAGAATATTTCCGGTAGAACGGTAATTCTGCTCTAATTTGATGACTTTTGTATCGGTAAATACCTGTTCAAAATTCAGAATATTCTTGATATTTGCTCCGCGGAATTTGTAAATGGACTGGTCATCGTCACCTACCACGCATAAATTTTGATGTTTTCCGGCAAGGGTACTCACCAGCATAAACTGCACCGTGTTGGTATCCTGATACTCGTCCACCATGATGTAGCGGAAACGATTCTGATAATATTCCAATACATCCGGCTGTGTCTGGAAAAGCTGCACGGTCTTTACCAGCAAATCATCAAAATCCAGTGCGTTGTTCGCCCGCATTTCTTTCTCATACTCGATATAGGCTTCGGCTATCTTCTTCTTTGTAAAATCCCCTTCTACCTGAATCCGGAACTCTTCCGGACTGATCATTTCGTTCTTTGCCGACGAAATAGTCCCAAGAAGAGTACGTTCTTTATAGACTTTCGTGTCCAGCTGTAAAAAACGGCAGACATCTTTCATCAATGTTTTCTGGTCATCGGTATCATAAATCGTAAAGTTTGTATCATATCCCAATCGGTCAATATAACGTCTCAGGATACGCACACACATAGAATGGAAGGTACTGACCCAGATACTTTCTGCACCCATTCCCACAATTTTGTCCACTCGTTCCCGCATTTCACTAGCCGCTTTGTTGGTAAATGTAATTGCCAGAATATTCCAGGGATTGACATTTTTCTCCTCAATCAGATATGCAATACGATGTGTCAATACTCTGGTTTTCCCGGAACCTGCCCCTGCAAGCAGCAAAAGCGGTCCTTCTGTATAGTATACCGCTTCCTTCTGCGGTTCATTTAACAAATCATAGATGCTCATAATTTATATTCCTTTTTCTTTCTCTTTTCATCTTTCAAACAGACAATTGTATTTCTCTTAGCATACCACATTTTTCACTGATTGAAAAACAAAATAGATGGTTTTATGTGTTTACTTTATGAATTTACTATGTTAAAATGTAAGAGTGAAAATTATGCGGAGGTAATCAGTATGAGTAAAAAAATCAGAACAGAAGCTGTTGATTTCTTATTTGACTCCATCTTGCTTCTTGAAAACAGAGAGGAGTGCTATAAATTCTTTGAAGATATTTGCACAATCAACGAACTGCTTTCTTTATCCCAGAGATTTGAAGTTGCAAAGATGCTGCGCAGCGATAACACTTATCTGGAAATTGCAGAAAAGACCGGTGCTTCTACTGCAACTATCAGTCGTGTAAACCGTTCTCTCAACTATGGAAATGATGGTTATGATATGATTTTTGAACGTTATAATAACTGGAAAAAATCCAATGAGTCAAAATTATAAGTTTACAATTTCCTATGACGGAACACGCTACTGCGGCTGGCAAAGCCAGGGAAATACAGACGCTACCGTTCAGGGTAAACTGGAAGCCGTTCTTTCAAAAATGACTGCAGATGCCGTTGAACTTACCGGTGCAGGAAGAACAGATGCAGGTGTCCACGCAAAGGCAATGACTGCCAATGCAGTGTTACATACCGGTTTGTCCACCTCACAAATCCGGGACTATCTTAACACTTATCTTCCTTGTGATATTTGTGTGCTGGAAGTGCGCGAAGCTGCTCCTCGTTTTCACAGCAGATATCATGCAACAGGAAAAACCTATACATATACTTGTTATACCGGCCCTTTAAAGCCGGTATTTGACCGTAATTATGTCTATATTCTTGAATCCACTCCTGATATAAATAAAATGCGGGAAGCTGCAGAATATCTTACCGGAGAACATGATTTCAAGAGTTTTTGCGGAAACTCAAAGTTCAAAAAATCTACCATACGCAATGTGGACTCCATTCAGATTACGCAGGAAGGTCCTTATCTCAGACTCTCCTATCACGGAAATGGTTTCCTTCAAAATATGGTACGGATTCTTACAGGAACTTTATTGGAAGTGGGATATGGGAAACGCAGTCCAGAAAGCATGATAGCCCTGTTAGATGCAAAAAATCGAAAAGCAGCCGGATTTACGGCACCTGCTCAGGGGTTGTGTCTGATGAAAGTTGATTACAATTAGATGTGCTAATAACTGTACTAAAAAAGCTGTCTTACGACAGCTTTTTCTAATAAACATATTTACTATTTTCTCTTTTTTCCGTGTTCTTCCGATGTGATCTCATCCACCAGTTTTTCAATCAGTAATTTCTTCACATATACATCAAAACTAAGGCTGCAAATAAATGCGAACATCTGTAAATACTTCTGCTGCTCTTCGCCTGCTTCTTCAAACATTCCCTCTGCCTGATGGTAGCTTTCTTCCACATCAGCCTTCAAAGTATCAATCTTACTCTTCTCAAGCTCACATATCTTCGTGTAAATTTCTTCAAAACCATACACTTCTTCCGTTGCCCCGAAGTACTGTTCTGCCAAAGGCTTCAACAGTGTCTCGATATCTTTAATTGACAAGATATTTTTAAAATAATAAATATAGATTAACATCAGAATATGTTCTTTGGAATATTTCTTCTTGACAGGAGCCGGAAGCAGATGATTCTTGGCATAGTTATTAATCATTGTCTTCGTCAGCACTTTATCCTCCGGATAACGCTTACTGTGCTGCATCTGTTCTTCCATGAAGGTTGTAACCTGATCCATATACAAATCAATATTCGGAATGTCTTCCAAATGAACATAATCAATCCATCCAATGTTCTCCAGTATACTGTTTAACAAATCTTTTGAATCAATCGTCATATTTCATCACCTCAATATAGATATTATATAGTACAAAAAACCATTGGGCAAGCTTCTTTTCAGAATCATATTATAATCGAAATTTTTCTGATAAATCGTTAAATTTCTATAAAAACAAAACTTATTTTTTTTATTCGTGTTATACTGTAATTTATAAAATACCAAAGAAAGGACGAGGTAGTGTATGAATCTGAAAAACGCTTTGCAAAGTGTACGTTTATTTGCAAGAAAAGAAGCGCTCGTTCCCCTTTCTACTGTATGGGGTGAACAGTTAGACCCGGAACATATACTGGAAGAATATCCTAGACCTCAACTCGTCCGGGATAATTATATTAACCTGAATGGTTATTGGAATTATAAAATATTAAAGAAAGATAAGAATAAAATATCGCAATTGCAAGGAAAGATTCTGGTTCCGTTTTCTCCGGAAGCTCCTCTTTCCGGTGTGAATCATCAGCTTCTTCCTTCTGAAACGCTTATTTGTGAACGTAAGCTGCCAGAAGTACAGTTCCCAGGCAAAGGATATCATTGTATTCTCCATTTTGGTGCCGTAGACCAATTCTGTCAGGTATCTGTGAATGGACAGACAGTAACTACACATCTCGGAGGTTATCTTCCATTTTCCGTAGATATTACCTCCCAGCTGCATGAACAGGACAATGTTCTCACGGTACAAATTGAAGACCACTCTGACCGCTCTTTCCAAAGTGTTGGAAAACAGAAGCTCAAACGGGGCGGGATGTTTTATACCGCCCAGAGCGGCATCTGGCAAACAGTATGGCTGGAGTGGGTACCACCTGTATATATTACAGACTTGGAAATCACACCACTCTTTGACAAGGAAACCATCCATATATCCGTAAGTCTGAACTCAGCACGTTGCAACTGCTGTGCGTCCACTTCCGTTGTATGCAATGTTTATGACTCAGAAGATAACCTTGTCTCAAAAAGTGTTTGTACCAATTCGTCCAGTGGCATCTGTCAGTTCTCCTGTTATTGTGATGTCAATGATATGCACCCATGGACACCGGATGACCCTTATCTGTATACTCTGAAAGTATTTGCCGGGGAGGATGAAGTAACTGGATATTTTGCTATGCGTACCTTTACCATCGAAAAAGATACGTCCGGTATTTCCCGGTTTTGTCTGAATCACGAACCGATTTTCTTGAATGGTGTGTTAGATCAGGGTTACTGGCCGGATGGACTTTATACAGCCCCTTCAGATGAAGCCCTGATATATGACATCCAGTCTATGAAAAATCTGGGATTCAATATGCTTCGCAAGCATGCCAAAATTGAGTCTGCAAGATGGTATTACCATTGCGACCGTCTGGGTATGATTGTATGGCAGGATATGGTAAATGGCGGTGGCTATTCTGCTCCGCTTATGACCTGGCTTCCTACTCTTTGTCCTCCCTTCCGCACAAAGTTTACCGATAAACTTTATCCTCTGCTCGGGCGCAAGGATTCTCATGGAAGAGAACAATTTGTACAGGAATGTCGCAGCACCATCCAGGCTCTCCATGCATTTCCATGTATCAGTACCTGGGTAATTTTTAATGAAGGCTGGGGACAATTCGATTCCAAAAAACTTACCAAAATGTTCCGTGAACTGGATGATATGCGATTAATTGATACAGCAAGCGGATGGTTTGACAAAGGTTACGGAGACTTCAAAAGTGAGCACAATTACTTTTCTAAACAGCATGTAATTGCAGATAAGCGTGCTTATGTTATTTCCGAATTCGGCGGATATGCATGCCCGGTTAAAAAGCATTTGTCTACTACTCATATTTACGGATACCGGGTGCATAAGAATCTGACAGATTTTCAATCAGCCTATAACAAACTGATGAAACAGGAAATAGAACCACTTATTTCGCAAGGTCTCTGTGGAACCATCTATACGCAGGTCTCTGATATCGAGGATGAGGTAAATGGCATTCTTAGCTATGACCGGAAAGTATGTAAATTGAAAAATGATGCGAAATAACAGCAAAAGAAGCCTGAGTATCCTCAAGCTTCTTTTTTCGTTTATTTATTCGTGTTTCAATGCATCAATCGGATTCAGTCTGGAAGCTTTCACTGCCGGAATCAGACCAAACACAATTCCAATTACCATAGAAAATACCACCGCTATTGCACATGCAGGAATGCTGAATACGACCGGAGTTCCCATTACCTTTGATAACATTTGTGCCAGTGCCATACCACATAAGACACCTAAGAATCCACCCATACTGGTAAGTACAGCTGCTTCTGTCAGAAACTGTCCTAAAATCACGTTCTGCCCTGCACCTAGCGCCATCTTCAGCCCGATTTCTTTGGTCCGTTCTGTCACGGATACCAGCATAATGTTCATAACACCAATTCCACCTACTAGAAGAGAAATAGCTGCAATCCACAAAAGCTGTTTATTGGTTGTCTCAGACAGGCTCTGCAAATGAGAAGCCTGCTCCAATAAGTCATTCGCCTCATAGGAATATTTGGAATTAGATATTTGTGTGCTGTTCAGACTATTTGCCACGTTATTTCCTGCGGTAGTCATATCATCTGTAGATGTCGCACGCACTGCCACATTCTGCGGTTCATCAAACCGGTAAATAATCGGCCAACAGCTTGCAGGAATAAACACTGCTCCTGCCGAGGTATCCATATAATTCATATAATCCTGATAACTCTGGATATTCGGCTGTGATTCATTAGACTTAGTAACAATCCCAACGATTTCAAATGGTTCTCCTTGAATTTCCAGAATCTGTCCAACCGGGCTTACGCCTTCAAACAGTTTTCCTGCCGTTTTGCTGTCCACAAGTGCAACTTTACGGAAGCTGTCATAATCAGTCTGCCGGAAATTCCTTCCGAAACTGATTTGGTATCCATTTACATGAAAATAATTTTCATCAATCCCGTAAAGTTCTCCGGTAAATGCACTATTTTTATAATATACACCATCCACATAAGAGCGTTTCTGATATAATGCGGTGCCTTCTACCTTATCAAGTTCGTCCAGAGCTGCTCTGGTTTCTTCTGTAATTGCCAAAACTCCCTCTGGCAGACCGGGATACTGCATATCCACTTCCTGTCCATCCTGTTTCAACTGAACTGTCACCACATTATTCCCTGAGCCAATCAAATTTTCCTTAATCTGTTCATTGGTTCCCTTAATCGTAGATACAATCGTAATAATCGAAGAAATACCAATGATGATTCCGAGCATCGTTAAAAAGGAACGGAATTTGTGGCTCCATAATCCCTGAAAGGATAAAATTATATTTTCAAGCATACTCCACATCCTCCTTAATTTCCATAGAACTCATCCTGGGTCGCTTCCTTCGTCTTTGCTCCCTCAAATACACTCTTTCCATATGGGAAAGCCACAAAATCTTCTGTGGTAATACCACTCTTGATTTCTGTATAGGAGCCATACAAATCCTTACCGGTCTTTACCACCTTTTTCTCTAATTTTCCATCATCTCCACGGATATAGACATAACTCTGTCCATTTTCTGTCCGGATAAACTGGTTTTCCAGATAAAGGGTATCGTCGCCCTGACTGGTATTCTGATATTGAATATTCACATATTCATTTTCCTGTAATCCGGCACTTTCGTCCACAAACACACGGAACGGATAGTAAGAAACATTGCTGTTTCCACTAGAATATGCATAAGTATCTGTGACCGGATTAGTATAGATATCGGTAATGGTTCCTTCGCAGGTAGTGCCTGTCTTCCAGGAATTAACCTGGACTGTCTGCCCTACTTCTGTCACACCAAACTCCAGTTCACTCATTGTACCGTTAATGTAATAGCCACCGCTACCGGAAACTTCTACAACCGGTTTGTTATTCTTGAACGCATCTTCCGGGTCACGCACTACAGTAACCGTACCATCAACCATGCTGACAACACTTCCATCCTGCATTTCCTTCTGCATTTTCTTAAGATTGAGTTCTGCCAGCTTGATTTTAATCTGAAGGTCACTGATTTCCTGCGCTTTTTCATCACGCAATTTTCTCAGCTCGGAAGCCGTGTAATCAGACCCATTATCCACATAATATGGTTCTTCTGGTTTATCGTATTGCTGAATGTTCTCCGGAATATCAGGTTCATACACCTGTACTGATATTCCTCTGTCATTTTTCAGTAAATGAAACCCCCAGCTTTGCTCTATTTTCCCATTTAATGCATTTTCTTCCCGTTTCAATAAAACAAGATAACATTCTTCCGTCTCATTCGGTAGAATTACCGGATACAGTTCATCTATATAGTGTTCTTCATCCCACAAATAGTAATATGGATTGCCCTCACTTCCATCTCCCTGTATCTTGTAAGGTACTTCCTGCACATTCGGTTTGAAAGTACCTGACGGAGTAATCAGCGTGCTGGAATGCGGTACCATTGCTCTAAGTGCTTTCAGCTCTTTTTCTGCCATGGTAAGCTGAAGTTTCGACTGCTGTACCTCGATTTCTGCCTTTTTCACTTCCAAATCTGAAAGAGTAGTGTCGTATTTCAATAAGACATCTCCCTTTGCTACAGTCTGCCCTTCCTGAACAAGCACTTCATTTACCTTCTGTGTTTCAGAAATCGTCACTTTCTGAAGTTTATCTGTTGTAACCATTCCCTGCGTCTCTGAGGTGTCTCCCCAGTAATCGGTCATGGAAAAATCCGATACGGCATAAACATTGGCCGGTTGTTGCTGCGTATTACGGAAAGCAACCATAATGCCCCATATTGCAGCACAGCCTACTACCGCTGACAAGACACCAATCAGAATCCGTTTGACTGTTTTATTCTTCATCGATGCCTCCTTCCGACAAAATACCGTCCTTGATATAATGTACTTTCTGTGCATATCCCGCGATATGGGAATCGTGGGTAATCATAATAATCGTCGAACCATTTTCATGAAGCATATCAAACAGTTCCATTACCTGTTTGCCAGAAGCTGAGTCCAGCGCCCCTGTCGGTTCGTCTGCAAGCAGAAGCTTCGGTTTTCCTACAATTGCTCTGGCAATTGCAACTCTCTGACACTGTCCGCCTGATAACTGATCCGGCCGGTAATCCACTCGTTCCGAAAGTCCTACAGTTTCCAGTGCTTCTTTTGCAAGTTTTCTTCGCTCTTCTTTCTTTATACCTCGATATAATAAAGGAAGAGCCACATTGTCCAGCGCCGATAACTTAGGCAGAAGATTGAAAGACTGAAATACAAATCCGATTTCCACATTTCGCACTTTCGCAAGTTCTTTCATGGTACATTTGGTAATATCCTTTCCTCCCAGAAAATAAGAACCGGAAGTCGGCACATCCAGACATCCAATCAAATTCATTAATGTGGTTTTGCCTGAACCGGATGGCCCCATAATCGCAAGATAGTCTCCCTCGTCAACAGTAAGGCTGACATTCTTCAGCACCTTTGTGACATTTTTCCCCATAGGAAATTCCTTGCAAATATCCTGCATTTCCAGAATCATTCCTGCACCTCCACTTCATTTCCTGTGGTATTTTCTTCCTTTGCATTGCTTTCATCTATGCCGCTTTCCATATCCTCATACTGTGTACATGTCATTCCTTCTTTCAGAGTATCCTCCGGAAAGGCGATATAGTCTCCTGCTTCCAGACCTCCAGTAACCAGATAGGTATCCATGTCTTCAGAATATTCTCCAAGCTCTACCTTACGCTTTTCCAGTTTGCCTTTCTTATTCTGTGCCCACACCCACGGAGAGTTGTCTGCATCGTTCAGATAGTATGATGGAAGCTGGATTCCTTCTGCGGAAGATTCCTCAAAGCTTTCTCCAACCTGCATATATACATGCTGTCCCATCATCAGTCCCTCTGCGTCATCCAGTGCCACATAGAATGCATATTTACTGGAGTTTGTTGTGTCATCACTGGAAGAAGAATCATAATAGTATCCGGAATTCTCCTGTTTTACCGGGCTGTCCAGATTCAGGCTTTCCACAGTTCCGCTCCAGGTACTGTCATCGGTTCTGGAATGAATGGTTACCGCCATTCCTTCGGAAATGGATGCCGCATTCATTTCATTGACATATCCTTTGATTCGGTAAGCACCTGTCTCTACAATTGTCATGTAAGGTTTCGGATTGCCAGAATCATCTGTATCATTCTTTTCATGAATGCTCTGTACTACACCATCCACCGGTGATTTTACCTCTAATGAATTTAAAGTAGCTTCCAGTTTCTCAATTTCTTTTTCTTTCACAGATACGTTATACTGATTTTCCATAATTGCCGCATCCGCTTCCTGAATTTCCAGTGTATACTGTAACTGTTGGTCTGAACCGGCTGAACGCTTTTCCTGTTCTAGTGCAGCTTTTTCTTTCTGCTTGGCAGAAATGGTATTCTTAAGCTGCTCCAGCTCTAGTTTTCCCTTTTCCAGATTCATCTGCACCTGATCCGTATCATAAGTAAAAAGAACCTGATCTTTCTGCACGGCATCTCCTGTTTTCACATACAGTTCCGCCACAGTCTCTTCTCCTGATTTCTGAATCTCCGTCTCGTTCTGCGGTGAGACAACTCCGGCAAATGTGTTTGTCATTCCTACGGCTCCCATCCCGCAGATGGCACTGACAGACTGTACATATGCCGATTCTTCTGTGGAGTTTCCGCATCCGGAAATGGTACACACCAGTATTCCAATCGCAAGAAACATGGATAATTTTCTCATAGCTTTCCTCCTCATTGTTCGCTTTCCATTCAGTTAATGCGAGTATAGCATAGAATATTTTTTCTGTCTCTCAAATTTCAGATTCTTTTCACTTCTTAAGAAAATCTTTAACTTTTGTCGCACAAAATCAAAAAAGCCGCTCTTTCAAGCAGCTTTTTTATCATTCAGGCACACCCTTTTATTTTCCGCTGTCGCCATAGTTCTTCAATACCCTTGCACTTGGGTCATCTACGTCGCATCCTTCCCATTCTTTGTTCGGCATCCAGAAATCAGGAATCATTTCTGCCTGACCCGGATAATATTTTTCAAAAATCTCACGATATAAAAGGCTCTCTTTGGTAAACGGTGTGGCAAAAGTATATTTTTTCTTTAAGGTCTCATATTCTTCATCCGAGTAGAAATCATTTGCATACTCTTTCAAATCATCCACCATACTATGACCTACTGCATCACTAAATGCGGCTTTCTCTCTCCACAGAATCTCATCCGGTAAAATATGGTCTTCCTCAAATGCCTTACGAAGTAAATATTTTCCCTTTCCATACACATTCATCTTCTTTGCCGGGTCAATTGCCATCACATAACGCACAAAAGCCAAGTCTCCAAACGGCACTCTGGCTTCCAGACTGTTTGCAGCCAGACACCGGTCTGCTCTCAGTACATCATAACAGTAAAGTTCATGGATTCTCTTTTGCGCTTCTTTCTGAAATTCTGCCGCATTTGGTGCGAAATCCGTATATTTATAGCCAAAGAGTTCATCCGAAATCTCTCCGGTCAGAAGAACTTTCAAATCAGTCTGTTTATGAATGGTCTTACATACCAGGTACATCCCCATGCTCGCTCGGATGGTTGTGATATCATAAGTTGCAAGTGCTTCGATGACTGTCTCCAGACTGTCCAAGACTTCCTGCTTCGTCATTATGATTTCTGTATGATCTGCTCCGATATAATCAGCAACCATCTTTGCATATTTTAAATCAATTGCATCTACATCCATTCCTATTGCAAATGTACGGATTGGTTTATTTACCATCTTTGACGCAATGGCACATACCAGAGAAGAATCCAGTCCTCCGGAAAGTAAGAATCCAAGGGGCGCATCCGCATCCATCCGCTTCTCCACTCCTGCGGTCAGTTTATCATGGATGTTCTTTGTAATTACCTCGATATCATCATGTATATATCCGTGCACTTTTTCAATGGTTTCATATGATATAAAGTTACCGTCTACATAATAATGTCCCGGTGGAAATGGGAAAATTCTATCCACAATCGATATAAGGGCTTTCGCCTCACTTGCAAATACAATACTTCCAGCTTTGCTGTATCCATAGAATAACGGACGAATTCCGATGGGATCTCTTGCAGCAATCAGTTTCTTTGTCTTTCCATCATATATTACACACGCAAACTCTGCGTCCAGATGTTCAAACATTTCCAGTCCGTATTCCCTATAAAGCGGCAGCAACAGTTCGCAGTCCGAACCGCTTTTAAAGGTATATCCACGCTCTATCAGTTCTTCCTTTAACTTACGGAATCCATATAATTCACCGTTACAGATAACCCAGCTGCCATCCATTTTAAATGGCTGCATTCCTGCGTCACTTAGTCCCATAATTGCCAGTCTTGCAAAACCCAGATATCCAAACTCAGTCTCAACTACCTGCATGGCATCCGGTCCACGCATATGTGTCTTATTCAGACATTCTGTAAATCTTTCCTTTGATATATCTTTTCCAAAATAACACATGATTGAACACATACGCCCATCCCCCTTTTATTCTTTTATATTTACCAGGGAAATTTTTCCTGATAACTAAAAAAACAGCTACTCATCCTTTATAGGACGAATAACTGCTTATCCGCGAATCACCTAATGGTCCACCTCTTTGTGGAACCCTTTTTTGCAAGCTCACTTGCATTTTCGTTTTGTTTAAAATAGCACGCTGATTTCCAAGTGTCAATATTTTTGTTAAAAAAAATCTTTTCTTACACAGTTTTTTCTTGATTCTTATACTGGTCAGTGCTATAATACTTCAAACGAACGAAGGTGTTCTTGATTGAGAGCTATGTATCAACAATAGTTCTTTGTCAGGGACACCTTTTTTATATAATATTTTACGAGGTAAACCTTTATGAATGAAACAATTTATTTACAACTGGAAGACGGAACCGTTTATACCGGTTTTTCTTTCGGTGCACCGCTTCAGAAAGATGTCATTTCCGAAGTAGTATTTACAACTGCTATGACCGGGTATCTGGAAACCTTGACAGACCCTAGTTATTACGGGCAGATGGTTGTCCAGACCTTTCCACTCATCGGGAATTATGGGGTAATCCCATCTGATTTTGAAAGTGCTCACATCCATCTCAGTGCATATATTGTCAAGGAATGGTGTCCTTTTCCTTCCAATTTCCGTATGCAGAATTCGTTAGACGAATTTTTAAAACAGGAACACATTCCCGGCATTTACGGACTGGACACAAGAGCTCTTACCAAAAAGATTCGTAAAACCGGAGTTATGAAGGGACTTCTTACCAGTAAAGAACCTTCTTCTTCCACACTTTCTGATTTACAGAAATGGTCCATTCAGGACGCCGTTCCTAATGTAACCACTTCCTCTTCTTATAAGGTTCCTTCCGGACTTCCTAAATACCACGTTGTATTGTGGGATTTCGGTGCAAAGCAAAATATCCTCAGAAAACTGCATTCTCTCGATTGCGAACTTACCGTTGTTCCGGCAGGCACAAATGCAGAAGAAATATTAAAACTGAATCCGGACGGTATTATGCTGAGTAACGGTCCTGGCGACCCGAAAGATAATCCAGAAATCATAACTGAATTAGCCAGACTTTGTCAGTCACAGATTCCGATTTTCGGCATTTGTCTCGGTCATCAGTTAATGGCACTTGCCAATGGTGCCAATACCGTCAAAATGAAGTACGGCCACCGCGGTGCCAACCAGCCTGTAAAAAATGTAGAAACCGGAAACATCTATATCACGAGCCAGAATCATGGCTACACAGTAGACAGTGATTCCCTCCCTGTTTCTGCCAAAGTCAGCTACATTAATATGAACGACGGCACTTGTGAAGGAATTATCTACCAGAACTTTCCTGGCTTCTCCGTCCAATTCCATCCGGAAGCCTGTGGCGGACCACATGATACGGAATTTCTTTTCCAGGAATTTGCAGAGCTTATGAACAGGAGGATGACATCATGCCATTAGATAAAAATCTTAAAAAAGTACTGGTAATCGGCTCCGGCCCCATCGTTATCGGACAGGCTGCCGAATTTGACTATGCCGGAACCCAGGCCTGCCGGGCTTTAAAAGAGGAAGGACTGGAAGTTGTGTTAGTAAATTCCAATCCAGCAACTATTATGACAGACACTGCCATGGCTGACCATGTTTACATTGAACCGCTGAATCTTGATTTTCTGAAGGAAATCATTCTCAAAGAAAAACCGGACAGCATCCTTTCTACCTTGGGTGGACAGACAGGGCTTACCCTCTCCATGCAGCTTGCCAAAGAAGGATTTCTTGAACAACATCACGTCCGCCTTCTCGGCGCTGACCCGGAAACCATTGCCAAAGCAGAGGATCGTCAAATTTTTCGCAACACTATGGAAGCTATTGGGGAACCAACCATTCCTTCTGTCATTACAAATACTCTGGACGGTGCTTTAAGTTTCGCACACGGAATCGGCTATCCGGTCATTGTCCGCCCAGCCTTTACTTTAGGCGGCACCGGAGGCGGTATCGCTTATTCCGAAACGGAACTGCGGGAAATTGCTTCTTCCGGACTTCGTCATTCTCCGATTACACAAATTCTGGTAGAACAATGTATCTCCGGCTGGAAAGAAATTGAATTCGAAGTGATGCGTGACGGTTCCGGAAATGTAATTACTATTTGTTCCATGGAAAATCTGGACCCGGTAGGTGTACATACCGGTGACTCCATTGTTGTCGCTCCTGCTCTTACCCTTTCCGATAAGGATTATCAGATGCTACGTACGGCTGCTTTGAATATTATCAGTGCCATGGGGATTGAAGGCGGTTGTAATGTACAGTTTGCCCTTCATCCAGAAAGCTTTGAATATGCCGTCATCGAAGTCAACCCTCGTGTATCCCGTTCTTCTGCCCTTGCAAGTAAGGCAACCGGTTATCCAATTGCAAGAGTAGCTGCAAAGATTGCGATTGGCTACCGTATGGATGAAATCCGCAATGAAGTAACCGGAAAAACAAAAGCCTGCTTCGAACCGGCACTGGATTATGTGGTTGTCAAATTCCCAAAATGGCCATTTGACAAATTTGTATATGCTTCTCGTAAGTTAGGAACACAGATGAAAGCTACGGGAGAGGTCATGGCTATCGGACGTTCTTTTGAACAGGCACTTATGAAAGCAGTCCGTGGTGCAGAGATTTCTCATGACAGTCTGCAGGATATGCATATGCGTGCTTTAGATAATACCCAGTTGAAAGCAAAAATTCTTCAGGGCGATGATGAACGAATTTTTGCCGTATATGAAGCCTTATTCCGTGGCTGGACCATTCAGGAACTACACGAACTGACCATGATTGATGAGTGGTTCCTTGCCAAACTGCTTCATCTCTGTCAGCTTGAAAAACGGATGACAAGCGAACCACTTACACCGGCACTCCTTACAGAATTAAAGGAATGTGGATTCCCGGATAAGACCATTTCCCGGATAAGTGGACAGATTGAATTTACCCGCCTTCCATATTCTTATAAAATGGTAGATACCTGCGGTGCTGAATTTGAAGCGGAAACCCCTTATTTCTACTCTACTTACGGAGAAGAAGATGAGGCAAAAGAATTTCTTGCACACATGGAAAACCGTAAACCAGTAGTTATGGTATTTGGATCCGGTCCTATCCGGATCGGTCAGGGAATCGAATTCGACTATGCATCGGTTCACTGTGTCTGGGCTTTAAAAGAAGCCGGTTACGAAGTTGTCATTGTAAATAATAACCCGGAAACCGTATCTACCGACTTCAACACTGCCGACA
>ERZ825137.3303-NODE-3303-length-17477-cov-4.251406_pt1 | contig 17477 bp, 16 predicted proteins | sample MGYA00519873_ERZ825137 | MGnify/ENA primary metagenome ERZ825137 (study PRJEB31778, sample SAMEA3449190) | human gut metagenome | biome: human gut; feature: human-associated habitat; material: faeces | place: United Kingdom | collected 2010/2012 ...
TGGTGGAAATGCGTACTGCATCATTCAACATCGCCATCGTTCTTGATGAGTATGGAGAAACCGCAGGACTGATTACCTTAGAAGATATTCTGGAAGAAATCGTTGGAGAAATTCATGATGAATATGACGAAAACGAAGAAGAAAATATTCGTCAGATCAATGCTTTGGAATATATCGTAGAAGGTTCTACCAATCTGGATGATTTGAATGACTCTCTGGATTTGCAATTAGAATCCGAGGACTATGATTCTGTTGGCGGCTTTATTATTGAACATTTAGACCGTCTGCCTGAAGAAAAAGACGAAATCACAACTTCTGACGGAATTCGTATGGTAGTAGAGAAGTTGGATAAAAACCGCATCGAGCAGGTGCATATCTATCTGCCAGAACCGGATTCTGCTTCTTTCGCTACCGATTAGCAAACATATGCAAAACATATAAACATAATAACACAAAAGCTGCAATCCGGTTTCACACCGCTTTGCAGCTTTTCTGATATTTTATTTCACCTTCTTCTTTTTTAGTTCACAATCACGGTCTGATATCCACTTCTTCGTAGAACCTGTTCAAGCTGTGTGGCTTCTTCCAGTGTCAGTCCTTTTCCGACACGAACCCGGTTAAATTCTCCACTTTTTTCTACATAAGCCGGAAAATCTTCTTCCTGCAGTTCCTGTTTCAAGCGGCCAGCATAACGCATATTCCGAAATGAGCCCACCTGCACACTATAGCGTTCTGTCCCCAAATCTACGCTCATACGATCCGGCTGTAAGGTTTCGATAATTCCCCTTGCAATTGCCTCTGCAATATCTTCAAAGTTCTCATCAAAAATCTTGTTATCCGTATCAGAATTGATAAATCCAACCTCTACTAATACCGCAGGCATTCTGGTTCTGCGTAACACAACCAGATTCGGGCGTGCCTTCACGCCCAGATTCACAAATCCAACCGTTTCAAGCTGTGCATTGATGTTCTGCGCCATTTCGTATTTGATTCCACTCAAATCATAGACCAGACTCTCAACACCCATGTACCGATTTGGTGTTTCACCGGAATTACGGTGAAGTGACACAAAATAATCTACTCCTGCTTCATTTGCCTCCATCGCCTTTTGATAGGGACTTTCATACACATCTGTGGTCCGGCTGTATTCCACATCGATTCCATTATTCTGAAGAATCTCTCCGATTGCAAGCACCAGGTGGAGCGTATCATCCTTTTCCTCCCGTCCCTCATATACTGCTCCAGGATCCACTCCTCCATGTCCCGCATCCAGCATTATTGAATATGGCATATATTCTCCTATCTTTCTTACCTTCCTTTTTACTAGAATATGTAGAACGACGGAACTTTGGTACTCTAAGGCTCTGCTGGTTTTTCTTCTAAATCTTCTCCTGCAAGACGGACAATATCTTCTATTTCTTCCTCTGTGATTTCCAGCAACTGTGACAGTTCTTCTACGCTTACCTTGCGTCCCATCTGTTCTGTGACTTCTTTTATCTTCTCATCCAAATCATTTACCTTGTCTGCCATCTTCTGGTCCTGAATTTTCACTTCTGACTGAACTTCCAACAAAGACTGCATATTCTCTCTTGCCATCTGAATTAACGCTTCTTCCGCTTCTATCTTTTGACTCAGTCCAATCATCAGTCCCATAGAACCTTCCTGGACCAAATCCCCTAAAAAGATTCCAGGCTGGTGAAGCTCTTTGGCAATTTCTAGTATCTGAGGCAGAATCTTTGCCAGTGGGTCCGTTTGCGGCATCAGTCGTAATTCTTCTTCATATCGCTCCAGATACTGCTGCTCCTCCTCTGTCAGAACCAGTTCTTTTGCTACGTTTTCCATCGGTTCGTTTTTCTTATATCCGGTTACAATTATCTTTTGAGACAAGAGATAATCCATCATCAGATTCATCTGCATTTCTCCAAGTTTATCCTCTTTAAAATCCGCTTCTACTTCTTCTTTCGATATCACATTGCCATTTTCCTTGCATTTGTCAAGAAGAGCCTCTAATTTTTTCTGAAATTCAACTGCTTCCAATACGGTATTCTCCTTTGCTGTCTATGATATTTTATTTTACACCAATTTCCGGCTTTTGTAAAATTCCGAATTCCTTATTTCCTGTAAAACGCAAAAGGGTCACTGAAACTTTTTGCTGTATTCCCAGCAAAACAAAAAAATTGCGCATGAACTGCGCAATTTTTTCCACCCGCCTGAGGGTGTATTTGGATGTAGTTTATTTAAATATAATGAAATTAAGCGGTTATTTTGCTTACTTTTACGGCACATGCCTTGTATTCTGGTGTACTTGAAATAGAATCAAGTGCATCATTTGTCAGCCAGTTTACACCATCTACATAATGGAACGGCATCCATACTTCGCCAGTATTTGTCTTATAAGATACATGTGCTGTAGCAGTAATAGTACCACGTCTTGAAGAAACTTCCACCAATTCACCATTTTCTACACCAAGCTTTTCAGCATCGACTGTATTGATTTCAATGAAGTTTGCATTTGCAATTTCGTTGATACCTTCTGTCTTATCCGTCATGGCACAGGCATTGTAATGATAAAGAATACGTCCAGTCATCATGGTAAGTGGATATTCTTCATCCGGTGCCTCCATAGCACCTTCATACTGAGCCGGACGGAAGTATCCAAGACCTCTTGAGAATTTACCAACATGCATGATCGGTGTTCCCGGATGTTCTTTCGATGTACATGGCCACTGAAGTCCACGTCCACCAACTTCTTCACTGTCAAGACGAGCATGGCTGATTCCTGCAAATGACGGTGTCACAGAAGCAATTTCATCCATAATCTCTGCAGCTGTAAGATGAGGCTGTGGATAACCCATACGGTTCATGATTTCTGTGAAAATCCATGTATCTTCTTTTGCTTCACCTTCGATCGTCACTGCTTTTCTTACACGCTGTACACGACGTTCTGTGTTAGAGAAAGTACCTTCTTTTTCAGCATAAGAAATACCTGGAAGAATCACATCTGCTAATTTTGCTGTCTCTGTCATGAATAATTCATCGATAACAAAGAAATCCAATGCCTGCAGACACTTGATTACATGGTGTGTATTCGGGTCTGTTCTAACCGGGTCTTCACCAAAGATAAATAAGCCTTTGATTTCTCCCGTGAGCATTTTCGGGAAACAATCGGTTGCCTTTGTACCAATGTTTGGATTCAATTTGGTATTCCATGCTTTTTCAAATTTTTCTACAACACCTTCTTTGTTGATGTTCTGGTATCCGGAGAACTGGTTCGGAGATGCACCCATATCACAGGCACCCTGAACATTGTTCTGTCCACGGATCGGGTTTACACCACATCCAGGACGACCGATCTTACCAACCATCATAGCAAGGTTGGAAAGTGACATAACACCTTCTGTTCCTGTATGATGTTCTGTAACACCAAGGCAGTACATGATTGGTGCTTTATCAACTGTAGCATAGATTCTTGCTGCTTCACGAAGCATATCCTCATCTACTCCACAGATTTTAGCAACTTTATCCGGTGTGTAATCTTTTACAACTTCTTTTAATGCTTCAAAATTTTCTGTACGTTCAGCAACAAACTCTTCATTTACAAGGCCTTCATTGATGATAATGTTCATGAGACCATTGATCAGTGCAACGTTTGTTCCTGGTTTTAATTTCAAATGAATATCTGCATCTTTTGCCAGATCAATATCACGTGGGTCAACAACGATCAGTTTTGCTCCACGCTGAACTGCCTGACGAACCTGCATACCGAGTACCGGGTGTGCATGTTCCGGGTTGGATCCTACTAAGAGGATTGCATCTGATTCACGAGTAATATCCGCAATGGTATTTGTCATGGCACCAGATCCTAACGTAGTTGCAAGACCTGCAACTGTAGGAGCATGTCAGACACGGGCACAGTTATCGGTATTATTGCTCTTAAATGCAGCACGTACCATCTTCTGAAGCATGTAGATATCTTCATTACATGAACGTGAACAGGCAAAACCGGCCAGTGCCTCACCTCCAAAATTATCTCTGATTTCAGTGAACTTAGATGCAACCAAATCAAGTGCTTCATCCCATGTTGCTCTTTCAAATTCACCAGTTTCTTTATTCTTGATCAGTGGATAACGGATTCTTTCATCACAATCCACAAAATCAAAGGAACCACTACGTCCTTTTACACACAGAAGTCCGTGGTTAGATGGGCCATCTGCACCTTCACAGTCAACGATCTTGCCATCTTTCACGATCAGATCCATCTGGCATCCGGTTGCGCAGTGTGGGCAGGTTGTACGAACACGTGTTACTTCCCATGGACGGTAATTCTTTTTACGCTTTTCAACCAAAGCACCTGTTGGACAGGCCTGTGCACAGTTACCGCAAGATTCACATAAAGTGCTCTTCCAGTCTGGTCCAAATGGAGCTTTGATCAGTGTATATCCACCTGCTTTTCCAAGTGAGATTGCATGTCTTCCTGTTGCATGTGCACATGTCATAACACAACGCTGACAGTGAATACACTTCTCCGGATCGTAAGAAAGGAATGGGTGATCGTCAATTTTCTTTCTTCCAAGTTCCTGTCTTCCACCAGCATAATTTCCTTCTGTTTCTACGCCATATTCATTACAATATTTCTGTAAATCACAGCATCCGTTTCCTTCACAGCTGAAACATTCTCTTCTATGTTCAGAAAGGAGCAATTTCAAAACTTTCTTTCTTGCTTCTACTACACGTTCAGAACGTGTCTGTACTACCATGTCTTCTTTCGCTTTCGTGTTACATGCTGTAACAAGAGGTTCGGTTCCTTCTACCTCTACCACACAAAGACGGCAAGACCCAATGTTGCTAACGCCCTCCAGGTAACAAAGTGTAGGAATCTCGATACCTGCAGCTCTGGCTGCCTGAAGGATGGACATGCCTTCCAGCGCTTCTACATTTTTTCCATCAATTGTTAAACGCATCTTTTTCCTCCAAAATCTATCGCTATTAATAACAGTTTGTCATTTTCATTAATGTTCAACGGCACCTTCCAGTTTTCCGCATCCAAATACGTCACATCTCAAGCATCTTGAACATTCCTGTCTTGCCTCTTCCGGAGTCATTGGACATTCTACATGTTCAAAGTCTTTCTTACGGATATAAGCCGGACGCTCCTGGATATTGACACGTCCTGTTGGAACACGGTTGTTCTGTCTTGCTTCCGGTGCTGTCACTCCGCAGTCTAATTTGTGATGATATCCAAGGTATTCATCAATTGCATTCGCAGCAACCTTTCCTCCTGCGATCGCACGAATTGCTGTAGATGGTCCTGTTGCACAGTCACCGCCAACGAATACACCTGGCATTCCTTCTACGGAAGTGTCCAGACCTGCTTTGAAAATCTTCCATTCTGCAGGCATTCCGAATTCTTCAAATGGTGCGCTTACAATATCCTGTCCAACTGCGATCAGAATTACATCACAAGGAATCATCTCTTCCGGTTTAGATTCTGCATTAAGTGGTGCAGGTCTGTTTCCGCGATATGGTCCGATCATCTGTGGCTGAATCCAAAGTCCGGTACAGTCATTGTTTTCATTGGTTTCAATTCTTACTGGAGCCTGAAGTGTCATCAGTTCGATACCTTCCATTACAGCTGATTCAATTTCTGTTACCAGTGCTGTCATATCTTCCTGACGTCTTCTGTATACAATACGGACATCCTTTGCTCCACAACGGAGTGCACTTCTCGCAGCATCCATTGCTACGTTACCACCACCGATAACTGCTACTGTCTTTCCGGTGTAGTCTGGTCTGTGTCCATGTCCGATTCCATCCAGCATTTCTACTGCTGAGAATACGTTGTTTGCGTCGATTCCTTCCAGACGAAGTTTCTTACCAACCTGGGCACCGATTGCAACGAACATTGCATCGTAGTTGTCATGCACTTCCTGAATCGGAATATCTCTTCCTACATTTGTGTTATATTTTACTTCAATATTTCCGGTAGAAAGAATGGCATTAAAGTCTTCATCCATTCTGTCTTTCGGGAAACGATAGTTTGGAATACCATACATCAGCATTCCGCCCAAATGTTCTTTTTCTTCAAATACAGTTACTTTATGTCCCATCAGTGACAGATAGTAAGCACATGTCATACCACATGGACCGCCGCCGATAATCGCTACTTTCTTTCCTGTAAGCGGATTTGCCTTCGGTACTTTTACCTGATCGGCTGCGATCTGGTCAACCGCATATTTCTTGATACCACGGATATTAAGTGGTGCATCGATCAGATTTCTACGGCAACGTTCTTCACAAGGATGCTCACAGATCATCGCACATGCTGTTGGCAGCGGATTGTCTCTGCGGATCAGGTTGATCGCATCGGCATAATTTCCTTCTGCTACGTGAGCAATATAACCTGGAATATCTACATGTGCAGGACACATTGTCACACATGGGATCTGCTGTCCTTTTGTTCCTGGACATTCTCCATTTTCAATATAAGCTATGTACTCGTCTTTAAATGTATCAAGCCCTTCCAATACTTCAATGGCTGCCTGATAACCGATCGCGCAGTCTGCCGAATCACGAATCATAGTCGCCAGTTCGCGCATCTCATCCAGAATCTCCACAGTCGCATTACCTGTCAGAATCTGTACCAGCATCTTTTCTAACTGTCTTAATCCGTCCCTGCAAGGAACACATTTGCCACAAGTCTGGCTCTTTGAAGCCTGAAGCAGAGATAACTGAACTGTGATCGGACATGTTCCTGGTGGATAAATACTTACTTTTCCAGCGAACTTCGACAGAAAATGTTCAATTTTTACATCTGCGCTTTTGCTATCCGCAAGATAGATCTTACTCATTTTTTTGTTCATTCCCTTCTAATCTTCTAAATTATTTGTTGGTTTTTCTTAAATAAATAAACCAGTATGTACATCCCACACAAATCGCTCCACCAATGATGTTACCAATTGTAACCGGCAGTAAGTTTTTGCCAAACATATTTGCTACAGTAACTGCGTTGAAATCAATTCCTGCTTCAGCTGCTGCATCTGCAAACTGTGGAAGTCCTTTTGCCATAATACCAGCAGAAATATAATACATATTCGCAACACTATGTTCAAATCCGCATGTAACAAACATCATGATCGGGAAGAATAATCCGATGATCTTTCCAGCCACATCTTTTGCTACAAATGAAATCCATACAGCAATACATACTAAGAAGTTGCAAAGGATTCCTCGGATAAGTGCTTCTGAAAATGTCATAGAACATTTGCCAACTGCTGTAGAAATAATAGAAACGGCAAGTTTATTTCCAAATAATGATGGAGTATGTCCAAATACAACTCCTGCTGCAATCAGAATGCTTCCAACCAGGTTTCCAAGGTATACAACTACCCAGTTTTTCAACACTCCACCCAGTGTAACTTCCTTTTCCAGTAATGGAATTACCAGCAGATTATTACCTGTAAACAGCTCACTGCCAGCAAGAAGAACCATCGTCAGTCCTCCCGGGAATACACATCCAGAAAGGAATTTAGCCACAGATGCCTGTTCTACGGACACAGAAGCTGTGGTAGAAGCAATCCCACCGATCGCGATAAATGCGCCTGCCATTATAGCCAGTAAAAACATCTTACTGATGGGCGTATTTACTTTGCCTTTTCCTGTATTAATATAATTTTTTGCTACTTCAGCCGGTGAAAAAAGATTCATTCTAATCTCCTCCTTTATTATTTTTTTCTATTAACATATTATAATATATATATCCTTTATAAGGATTGTCAAAATAGACATAAAAACGAAAAAAAAAATTGCTTTTCTCACATTTTTTTACAATTTATGCTATAATAACTGTTAGTGAATACAAACAAACGCGACTTCAATCCGTCGATATGTGTCATTCACATTTTTATAAAGAATAATACGATTATTTAGATAAATAAAAGGAATACGATTATGCAATTACCATTAAATGTCCTTCTTTACCGTCTCGCAGCAAACAGCATTTACGAAACCCTGAATATCGATCTTTCGGAATCTTTCGTGGGACTAAAACTATTTGATATCAATTCCATGCTGACTGCACCAGACGACATAAAGCGTGAGCTTTATCTCATTACAGCCGAAGAACTTTTAGAGAAAGAAGATACCATTCGTGCATATAATTGCAACACTAGCTGTGTTTTCTTATGTATTTGTGAGGATGAAACCATCCAAATCGACAGGTTCTCTACCTCTTTGTCCGTGATACTGCTATATACCTCCCAGTCCTACGTCAAGGTCTTTAATCGTATCCTTACGATTTTCCGTGATTTCGAAGCCTGGGACAAAGCTTTTCATCTGACTTTGCTCCGCGGTGGAACCATGCAAGATTTATTGAATCTATCCAGTAGTATTCTAACACATCCAATGCTGGTTTTGGACAATAATTTTTCTCTACTAGGACATTTTAGTTCAGAAAACATCGAAGACGACATTATGTCCGAGATTTTGACCGCAGGATATGTCACTCCGCAGGCAATGGCACATCTTCGGCAGGATGGTTTGATCTCAACCTCAGAGAACGCGGAGAACCCATTGATAAATTACTACTGTATTACTCCGACAGAATGCTATTACAGTATGATGTACCGTTTCCAGAACAATGGTCATACTGTGGGCTATGCGTTGATCCTCCGGAACAAAGTGCATCCCAAGACAAATTACCTGGATCTGATGAATGTTTTCGTAGAAAATTCAAACCTTTATTTTCAGCAGAAGCGTTTTACCGACCGTTCTTCCTCTGAAATATACGAATCCATTCTGGGAGAGATTCTGAGCAACTCATTATCTTCTAGACAGCAGGTAGAGGATCAGCTGACATTTGTATCCGGCCTTCCTATTGATGGACGTTTCATGTTAGCTCAACTGACGTACACCAATCTGGCGGAACTTCCATTTTCGTTTATCAGCTGGAACATCCGGAATTCGTTTTCTTCGCTGAAACCGTTTGTATATGACAACAAATTATACATTTTAAAAATATGTACAGAGGAAGACTCCTTGTCCACTTTCATAACCCCGGATGAGGAACGTATTTTTCGTCGGTGTTTCCGTACCCAGAATTTTCTGTGTTCCGTCAGCAATATGTTTTTCACTTTGATGGATTTATCCACTGCAGCCAGGCAGTGTAAGGAAACTTACGCGCGTCATCAGACGTTATCCAATGATTTTCGGTATTTCAGGGATGTTTCTCTTTTATTTGTTTTACGGGAACTCGAAAAGCTGGAACTGCTAGACATGATCGAATCACCGGAATATCACGTACTGAAACAATATGACACCGTACACAATAATAATATGTGTGATATATTTATGGAATATCTGCAAAACGGACATAACATCAATCAGACCGCAACAACAGTATTTCTGCACCGCAATACCGTTTTGAATAAAATAAAAAAGGCAATGTCGGTCATGCATTGTGATTTCGAAGATTACCAGATGCAGACCGCATTTATTCTTTCTTATCTTGCGGATCATAAGTAAAGATCCATTCTCATGAATCTGACAATAAAAAAGTGTGTAAGTTTGAGTTATCTCTGCCTACACACTTTTCTTATGCTCTTATAAAATTTTTGATAAAAATTCTTTTAACCGTTCATCCTTTGGATGGTCAAACAACTCTTCCGGTGTATTTTCTTCTTTAATTCTTCCCTCATCGATAAATACAACCCTATTCGCCACTTCACGTGCAAATCCCATTTCATGGGTCACAACTACCATGGTCATACCTTCTTTGGCAAGCTCCCGCATTAATTCCAGAACTTCACCGACCATTTCCGGGTCAAGGGCAGAGGTTGGTTCATCAAAAAGAATCACATCCGGATTCATAGCCAGAGAACGTACAATGGCAATTCGCTGCTTCTGTCCGCCAGAAAGTGTGGACGGATAAACATTTGCCTTATCTTCCAGTCCAATCTTCTTCAGCAGTGTCATAGCCCGCTCTTTCTCTTCTTTTTTAATCTGTTCTTTCGTCTGCGTAATCGGAGTTTTCTCCTTTTTAAACAAATTAGCTCTTCTGGCTTTTTTCAAGTCCTGACACCTTAAACATACCGGAGCCATCATAATGTTATCAAGGACCGTCATATTGTTAAACAAATTAAAATGCTGGAATACCATTCCCATATGACGTCTGTGCTTATTAATATCCACCTTCATATCAGCAATATCTTCGCCATTAAAGATAATACTTCCGCCTGTAGGGTCTTCCATGCAGTTCAGACATCTTAAAAATGTGCTCTTACCAGAACCAGATGGTCCGATAACTGCTACAATATCGCCTTTATTGATGGTAATATTAATGCCTTTTAGAACTTCTACATTACCAAAACTTTTTTCAAGATTAATTACGTCTATCACTCTTCTTCAGGCTCCTTTCCATCAATTTAATCAGCAATGAAATTACCAATACAAGTGCAATATAAATCATAGCCATTACCAGATACGGAACCATGAACTCATAGCTGTTGCTTCCGATATAATTAAATGCCACATAAAGATCTGCTGCACCGACAAAGCTCACAACTGATGTTTCCTTAATCAAAGAAATAAATTCATTTCCCAGAGTAGGAAGAATATTCTTAACTGCCTGAGGAATTACAATCTTCATCATACTGGTTCCAAAGCTAAGTCCGACTGCACGTCCTGCTTCCATCTGTCCAGGGTCTACTGACTGAATACCGCTACGCATAATCTCAGAAATATATGCTCCACTATTCAGTCCGAAAACTAATATGGCAACCTGAACACCAGTAATCCTTAATCCGATGATTGGCAGTAATACATAATAGAATACCAGAAGCTGAACAACCATAGGAGTGCCGCGGAACAGTGCGACATAAAAACCACATATGGCATTCAATACTCTCGGCAGCACTTTATATTTTGGTACTACACGTGCAGTAGCTATCAGTGTACCGATTAATATACCAATAATCAGGCCCGACACTGCAATCAATAGCGTATTTTGCAATCCTTGTACCACTTTCACATATCCATTTTCCTGCCAGAAGATTTCTGCAAATATTTTTACCTTTTGTTCAAAATTGCCCATTATTTTTCAATCCTTTTCTACTTGCTATTGAACTGCATTGATTGCTTCCGCAATAGCTGATGCAGGTGCTGCGTCAATAATTACAGCCTGAATATTGCCGTTTAACATATCCTGTACTGCAAGGGAACCATTCTTGTATGTTACACATTCTGCCGGAAGTCCATCGAAATCCCAGTCAGCATCGCCTTCTACATAGTACTGTCCTGTTGTTCCTGCCTGAACACCAATTTTATCTTTAGCAGACATCTTATTAAGAATTGCCACAACATCATCTACACTCTTACAGTCATCAAAATCTGTGTTGGTGCTTGGTACAACTAATTTCTGGGAAGCTGCATAATACGAATCTGTAAATGTTACATATTCTTCTCTTTCTTCATTAATTGTAAGACCGGCCATTGCAATATCGCATTTCTGCTGTCCGACAGAAAGACAAACCGCATCGAAATCCATATTCTGGATAACCAGTTCTTTGTTCATGGATTCTGCAAGCAAGGCTGCAATTTCCATATCAATACCATAATATTTGTCGCCTTTTGTATACTCGAAAGGTTCAAATGCTGCATTTGTAGCAACAACAAGCTGGTCTTTTGAAGAATCCAGTTCGGCAGATGTGACTGCTACCGGTTCTCCGCCTCCGAAATATCTGTCACAAATTTCTTCCAATGTTCCGTCTTTCTTAATCTGTGCAATGAAATCATTTACCTGTGTAAGCAGCTCTGGCTGTGTCTTATCCACACCAAATGCATATTCCTCGTCCGTCAGATTCTGCTCAATTACTTTTGCAGTTACCTTTTCGTTTGACTTTCCGTCTGAGTCTTTACTTCCACCACATGCAACAAGAGAAACCGCACATGCAAGTGTCAAAACCATACATAATACTTTCTTCATCTTAATCTCCTCCTTGTTTTTGTATAATCATACAACCATAAGTAACATTCTAACACTTTTTTTCAAAAAAGCAAGTGGTTATTTATACATTTTATTGCATAAATAACCACTTTCTTTAGGGCAAAATATCTAAAACTCCATCAAGACCGATTCCAGCTTCGTTTATCCCCATATTGCAAAATAAATCAACACAAGAAGTCCAAGGACAATTCGGTAATATCCAAATACTTTGAAGTCATTCTTCTTAATATAAGAAAGCAAGAATTTAATCGCAATTACCGATACAACAAACGCCACCAGACAGCCCGCAAGCAAAATTGCAACTTCCAGCGCTGTATAATGAAATCCGAATTTAACAAGTTTTAACGCGCTCGCCCCAAACATAACAGGAATTGCCAGATAGAATGTGAATTCTGTAGCAACAAATCTGGATGTTCCAAGCATCAACGCTCCAAGAATCGTAGCACCCGAACGGGACGTTCCCGGAACAAGTGCAAGTACCTGGAAGAATCCGATTCCAAGTGCTGTGGAATATGTCATCTGGGAGAGTTTCGTAATCGAAGGTCTGGCATTGGCATTCTTCTTTTCAATAATAATAAAGAATACACCATAAATGATAAGCATGAGCGCCACTACTACATAATTATATAAATATTTGTCCAGAACATCATCAAACAAAAGGCCAAGCACAGCCGCCGGCAGACATGCTACAATGATTTTGCACCAGAGATTCATGGTTTGTCTTTTCTGTTTTGCTGTCTTACGCGGTGAAAATGGGTTCAGCTTGTGGAAATACAGTACCACGACCGCCATGATTGCTCCAAGCTGGATTACTACCCGGAACATACTGTTAAATTCTGCACTGGTTGACATATGTAAAAATTCTTCCACCAGAATCATATGTCCCGTACTACTAATAGGAAGCCACTCTGTGATTCCTTCTACAATACCTAAAATAACTGCTATCAAAATATCTAACATCACTCATCCTCTTTTCATTTCATTTTTGTATTATTTTTCAGCTTTCTTAATATCTTATTAAAGAGTATATCAAAATTTGCGTAATAAAGCAATTTGTAGTATAATAGTGTGGGTTTATTTTTTAGAAAGGGAACATTATATGAACAAGAGATTTTACACCACGTTCAGACGTTGCATTGCAATATGTTGCGTCGTCACGCTTTGTTCCATCAGCATTATTTCTCACGCTGATGAGAATGTCAACACTCTCGAACAAAAAACCAATGATTTACAGAACCAATTGGACAAGCTGAATAACGAATTAAATACACTTAGCGCTGAAATCACTTCACTCACATCACAAATCGATGAATCCAATGCTGCCCTCGAAAAGGCTGCGCTTGATTTGGAAGCGGCGAAGTTGAATGAAGAACTCCAATATGATGCAATGAAGCAACGTATCAAATTTATGTACGAGAACGGAAATACCAGTTTCCTGCATATGATTTTTTCTTCAGAAAGCATGGCTGATTTTCTGAACAATACAGCATTTGTACAGAACATCACAGAATATGACCGTAAAATGCTCTCCGAATTTCAGGACAGCCGGATGAATGTAGAAGAAAAAGAGACCGAATTACAGCAGGAACAGACCCGTCTTACGGAATTACAGAGTTCTTTGAATACACGCTACGAAGAATTGAATGCCGCAATTGCTTCTACTTCCGACAATCTTCAGGTTTCAGAAGATGCACTTGCAAAGGCAAAGGCTGCACAAGAAGCTGCAAACAATGCGAATACTTCTTCCTCAACCAATACGAGTTCCGACTCCTCCAGTTCCTCTTCCGATAAAGCTACCGAAATTTCTTCCAGTGATCTGGTATTACTGGCAGCCATCCTACAATGCGAAGCAGGTACCACGAATTACAATGCTTTATTGGCAGTTGCCACGGTAATTATGAACCGTGTAGCCAGTTCCAGATATCCGAACACATTATATGATGTTATTTACCAGAGCGGACAGTTCTCTCCAACCTGGAACGGTAGCTTAAAACGTGTACTCGCAAACGGTCCATCCTCACTTTGTTATCAGGCAGCGCAGGATGCCTTAAATGGTTCCCGCTTAAATTCTGTAAGCGGATGCTATTCTTTCCGTGCTGCGTCCACCGGGCATTATGGAACGGTTATAGGGGGAAATGTATTCTTCTAACATATTGATTGCACAATCTGATATTACTGCACTATGAATAAATAAGCTGAGGTTTTTAATTCTAAAAATAATATCCTCAGCTTTTTTATTACCCTATATGAATTTGTATAACTGTCTATCTATCTTTTTTTACTCGTTTCTGTTCTCAATTTCCATAATCATATCGACTCTCTGCTGATGTCTTCCTCCTAGAAACTCAGCACTCAGCCATTCATCTACAATCATTTTAGCCATCTCAATTCCGATTACCCTTGCGCCAAATGCAAGCACATTGGCATTATTATGTTCCCTTGACATTCTGGCTGTGTATGGCTCAGAGCATACTGCCGCTCTTACTCCCTTTACCTTATTTGCCGCAAGAGAAATACCAAGTCCGGTTCCGCAGATTGCAATGCCAAGGTCTACCTCTCCGGAAGCAACTGCCCGTCCTATTTTTTCGCCATAGATTGGATAGTGACAGCTTTCCGTTGTATCTGTTCCATAATTTACTACTTCATAGCCTTTTTCCAGTAAATATTTTACAATTTCATTCTTCATGTCTACCGCTGAGTGGTCGTTTGCAATACCAATTTTCATTTTTTCTTCCTCCAAATGTGCCTTTTCAGAATAATGCCCCGACACATAACTCATATAATGCGGACAAAATTCTCTGTTTCATAACCTCTATGAACAAGTATAACAAAAAACGATGTAACTCTCAATGAGTCACATCGTTTTCTTTTACTTTTCTTTGTGAAATTACTCAGGAATTATACTAATTCAATAAGTACTTCCATTGCTCCGTCACCTTTACGCTGTCCAATCTTGATGATTCGTGTGTATCCACCTTTGCGGTCAGCATATTTTGGAGCGATTTCTGTAAACAGTTTGTCTACAAGATCAACTTTCTGAGTGTTTTTCTTCTTTCCAGCATTTTCTGTTGGAACTTCTGTTACAGAGTAAAGCACTTTCAGCATTTCACGTCTTGCGTGAAGTCTTGAAGGCATATCTTTTTTGATTGTTTTTTCAACTTCATCATAAACAGTAACTTTCTTACCATCTACAACTTCTTTCACTCTCTTACCATCTTTGTCTTTTCTTGCAACTTTAGCTGTAATCGTAACTTCTTCGAAGTTATCTTTTTCTCTTACAGCAGAAGCGATAAGTCCTTCAGCAATTTTGCGGATTTCTTTTGCTTTCGCTTCAGTTGTTCTGATTTTGCCATGCTGAATTAACATTGTTACCTGGTTTCTTAATAATGCTTTTCTCTGGCTTGATGTTCTGCCAAGTTTTCTATAATTTGCCATTTTATAATCCTCCATTAATATAAGACATATTTCGAGCATCTTCGGACTTACCGGAATATGCCATCTGGTTATGCATTCATCGGGCTTACTAGCCAGATAATGGTTTTGTTACTATTAAAAGTACTTTATTCCTCGCCCTGACTTAATTCAAGACCGAGCTCTTTTAATTTTGCAAGAACTTCTTCTAATGACTTACGTCCAAGGTTACGGACCTTCATCATATCTTCCGGAGTTCTGTTTGTAAGTTCTTCTACCGTATTGATTCCTGCTCTCTTTAAGCAGTTGTATGAACGAACAGAAAGTTCAAGTTCATCAATACTCATTTCAAGTACTTTTTCCTTTTCATCATCTTCTTTTTCAATCATAACTTCGGCTGCCTGAGCAACTTCTGAAAGGTCGATAAAGAGTTTCAGATGTTCATTAAGTACTTTTGCAGCTAAGCTTACTGCTTCATCTGGAGCTAACGTTCCATTTGTCCATACATCTAATGTCAATTTGTCAAAATCAGTAATCTGACCAACACGTGTATTCTGAACAGTAAGGTTTACTCTCTCAACCGGTGTATAGATAGAATCAATTGGAATTACACCAATCGGCATATCTTCTGTTTTGTTCTTGTCAGCACCTACATATCCACGACCTTTTGTAATCGTCAGTTCCATGTAAAGCTTGCTGTCTGCACCGCCATTTAATGTAGCAATCACTGTTTCAGGATTCATAATCTCAATATCTGCATCTGCGTGGATATCTGCACCTGTAACAACGCCTTCTCCCTCAAATTCGATATAAGCTGTCTTTGGCTCATCTGTCTCTGAGGAATTTTTAATTGCCAGTGTTTTCAGATTCATGATTACTTCAGTAACATCTTCCTTTACACCAGGAATTGTACTGAATTCATGTAATACACCATCGATTTTAATCTGACTGATTGCAGCACCCGGTAAAGAAGAAAGCATAATTCTTCTTAAAGAGTTACCCAATGTCGTACCATATCCTCTTTCCAGAGGTTCTACTACGAATCTGCCATATTTCTTATCTTCTGAAATTTCTGTAATTTCAATATTCGGTTTATTAAAATCAAACACTATTTGGTCCCTCCTTATGGGTTTTGGTTGTTGAGGGTTTCTATTTCCTAAACATAACCTTAACGAACCTGACAATGAGGTCCGTTAAGAAGCACATTTTCTCACGAAAATGTGTTTTATTTAGAATATAATTCGACAATCAGCATTTCGTCAACTGGTACGTCGATCATTTCACGGGTAGGAAGATTCTTAACTGTTCCTTTTAAGTCTTCAGCATCTGCTTCTAACCATTCCGGAACTAAACGTCCTGCTGTTACTTCTGTGATATCTTTGTATCTTACAGAAGCCTTCTTTCCTTCTTTGATTTCAATTACATCACCGGCCTTGATTAAGTATGATGGAATATTAACCTGTTTTCCATTAACTAATACATGCTTGTGGTCCACAATCTGTCTTGCTTCTTTTCTTGTTCTTGCAAATCCGAGACGGAAGATAACATTATCTAATCTTGATTCAAGAAGAACCATCAAGTTATCACCTGTCATGCCTTTCATCTGAGAAGCTTTTTCAAAATAGTTTCTGAAAGGTTTTTCTAATACGCCATAGATAAATTTAGCTTTCTGCTTTTCACGTAACTGAAGACCATACTCACTCATTTTTCTATTAGCTCTTTTTAACTGTCTGTTAGACTTTTTATCAATTCCCAAATATACTGGATCCATTCCTAATGAACGGCATCTTTTAAGAACTGGAACTCTATTTACTGCCATGCTCTTTTCCTCCTAATAATAATCGACTAGACTCTTCTACGTTTTGGTGGGCGGCATCCGTTATGTGGTACTGGTGTTACATCTGTGATGCTTGTAACATCGATTCCGCATGCCTGAAGGGCACGGATTGCTGCTTCTCTACCTGATCCAGGTCCTTTAACGAATACGTCTACTGATTTAAGACCATGAACTAATGCTGCTTTAGCTGCTGTTTCAGCTGCCATCTGTGCTGCATATGGAGTAGATTTT
>ERZ825137.3305-NODE-3305-length-17462-cov-3.974953_pt1 | contig 17462 bp, 17 predicted proteins | sample MGYA00519873_ERZ825137 | MGnify/ENA primary metagenome ERZ825137 (study PRJEB31778, sample SAMEA3449190) | human gut metagenome | biome: human gut; feature: human-associated habitat; material: faeces | place: United Kingdom | collected 2010/2012 ...
AGGGTAAAGGCGCGCGCCGGACAGCTTGGAAGAAAGCGGTGCGAATTGCTTTTGGAAAAGAACGCCGAAGAACTGGTGGAAAAATATACGGCTCTGGCGGAGACCGCGCATATTTCAAAACTCGCGCAAAAAATAGTCTGCCTGCATTTCGGCTTCCAATTCGGGGGGCTTAGCGGGACCAAGCGCGTGTTCACCGTTCCGGGTGCGCTGACCGCCAGGATTCGCACTTTCTACGGGTTGAATAAAATTCTGCACAACGAGGATCTCGCGCATGAGACGCTTTCCTTTGAAGGGTTTTTGAAGCGCGGCGAGGAATTGGACAAGAAAAACCGGGCGAAACACCATGCGCTGGACGCGATGTGCCTGTGTTTTGCGCCCACGGGCGTCAACTCAAAGCGCGCGCGGGTCGATATGCTATTGCCGCCTAAAATTCGCAGTGAAAAGGAGGCCGAGCTCTTTTTCAGAAAGTATCTCGACAAGCTGATTCCGGTCGACGTTGCCCCGAAAAAGCCGAAATTGGAGGACGGCATATATTCGATGCGCACGGTCGGAGGCAAAAAGATTATGGCAAGGCGCGTCAATCTCGTGGATTTGGCCTATAAATCAGGATTGAAACCCGTCTATGATGTTTCAGTTCTCATAAAGCTGCTGGACAAAAAGGAAAGGGGAATTATAAACCCCCAAATTCGCAAGTTGGTTGCTGATTTCGCGCGGACAAATCCCTCGGAGGACGAATGGAAAAAGTGGTGCGGCGAATGTAGGCTGCCGTCAAAAAACGGACTTGGAACGCGGGTGATAAGGGTTCTTTTAAATTACGGGGAACCCGCCGAATACAAGGATTTGTCGAAAGACGGGCGCGGCGCGTTCAGAAGGGGCGACGGGCATAAAGGGCAGATCGTATGGGAATCGACAGACGGAAAATATTGCGTGCTTCCGATATACGTCCACGCCTCAAAAGCGAAGCTTCTGGCGGAGCTGTGCGCGAATCCCAAAAAGAAAAGGATATGCGGCATCTTTACTTCGCACTGTATGGTAAAAGTCGGCAATACATATAATAACAAGGGCGAACTGCTCTTGCCCGAAGGCGTATATATGTTGAATACGATACGAACAGACGGTTGGATTCAATTGACAAGTGCAAACGGAGATAAAAGTAAGCCGATAAACATCAATTATCTGATGAAAGCCGGAATGAAGAAGGTTCCGGTTAAAGACCTATGAGCTATCACATCCTTCACATATCGGAACACGGGTGCGGGTTATCGAAAGAGCGCGGGCTTCTGGTATGCAGGAAGGACGGCAAGACTCTCGGGAAAATCGCAATAGAGGATTTGCGGGCGGTGGTTATTTTGGGCGAGAGCGTGAATATAAGCGCCGCCGTCTTTGCGGGCGTTTTGGATAACGATGCCATAATAATACATTGCCGCAATTACAAGGCCGTCGGGGTTTCCGTTCCCAACAGCAGAACCTATGACGCGCGGGTCGTTCTGAATCAGGCGGCGGGAAACCGCAATCTGAACGCCGCGATATGGAGGAGGCTCTTGCGCGCAAAAGTTGAAAATTGCGCGCGGTGCCTGAGGCTGATTGGCGTGAAAAATTCGCGCCTCGAAAAGTTTGTTCTATCGAAGCGCGATCCGAATGAAGCCTGGTGTGCGCGGGAGTATTGGAAACATTATTTCCCGCGTTTGGGCGAGAGCGGGCAGGGACGGGTTCCGCAGGGGAATTCGTCGCCCGTGAATCTGTTTCTCAATTACGGCTACGGAATATTGGGCGGCATTGTGCACAGGAGCCTGATTGTGGCCGGATTAAACTGCCTTTTGGGCGTAAACCATAAGACGTATTATAAAAATACGCCGCTCGTATACGACGCGATAGAGCCGTTTCGGGCGTTTGCCGACTACGCGCTGTGCAATTACATGTCGGGATGTCGTAAGCCCGATATGCGCGAATGGTCCGTATTTTTCGGAAAATTTTTAAAAGATATGCGCGTAAAAAAGGGAAGCGCGACGGTAAAGCTTATGGACGCCGCGGACGTGTTGTGCGAAAGTATCGCGAACGCGTATAGATATAAGAAAGCGGAGCTCATGTGGCTTCCGGTTCTCGATTGACGCGCGTGCGAAACAAAAAGAAAAGTCCTTTCAGAATGGGATGGCTTATGGCGATGTTCGACTTGCCCGTTCTTCTTGAAGAGGAGCGCAAGGAAGCCGCGCGTTTTAGAAAAGCCCTGCTTGACGACGGTTTTATAATGATTCAGTATTCCGTGTATTCCCGCCCGTGCGTTTCGCTCGAGAGGATGACAAAATATTATAATAAGGTAAAAGGCTACGCCCCGAGCACCGGAGACATACGGCTGCTGTTTTTTACGGACAAGCAATGGGGCATGAGCAAACTCGTGTGCAGAGTTCCCAAAAAACTTGAAACGGTTCCCGAACAGATAGAATTTTTTGACGCCCTGGACAAAAAGGAACCAAAAACGGACGATTCCGGGAATTTTCTGTTGTTTTAAAAAAAATGCCGAATTTCAAGGTGCCATGCAGAGCTTAAAATTCGGCAAAATCAGTTAAGACTTTACAACAAAAATTTTCTATAAGTCAAAGCAAGTTATATTGCTATGTCAACAATATTCTTGGAAAGAACATTATGTTGTAAAGTCAAAACCAATTATCATAAGTCAATATTATTTGTTCCATTCTTGGAAAGAACATTATGTTGTAAAGTCAAAACCATGTTGCAGCACCAACGGCAAAATTGATTCATTCTTGGAAAGAACATTATGTTGTAAAGTCAAAACATACGCCACTGCAAAACTTTCCTTTTCAGGATTCTTGGAAAGAACATTATGTTGTAAAGTCAAAACCCAGTCTTGGTTTTACCAGTCTTGGTTTTAATTCTTGGAAAGAACATTATGTTGTAAAGTCAAAACTGTTGCGCCGTAGCCGTAGGCGGCGTTATCATTCTTGGAAAGAACATTATGTTGTAAAGTCAAAACTCGACGGTAATCCGGCACTCCTGCCCGACCATTCTTGGAAAGAACATTATGTTGTAAAGTCAAAACAGGGACGGCCGCCGAAGCTCCAACTTCGGCATTCTTGGAAAGAACATTATGTTGTAAAGTCAAAACCACTTTATCGCAGGCGCGGATTTCGCTTTTGATTCTTGGAAAGAACATTATGTTGTAAAGTCAAAACAAATGATCCCATATTCTGTCGATTTTCGCTATTCTTGGAAAGAACATTATGTTGTAAAGTCAAAACCATTTGCTATTTGTTTTAAAAACAAAGATGATTCTTGGAAAGAACATTATGTTGTAAAGTCAAAACCTTTATGCGCCCTTCGTGGTCGTCAACGCGATTCTTGGAAAGAACATTATGTTGTAAAGTCAAAACCGCGAGGAGTTCGAGCTTCAAACAAAGATTATTCTTGGAAAGAACATTATGTTGTAAAGTCAAAACCCTCGCACCCTTTGGGGAAGTCGCGGCGGAATTCTTGGAAAGAACATTATATTGTAAAGTCAAAACTGGTGATACAAGCTGCTAAGTTGGCGCGGGGCATTCTTGGAAAGAACGCTTCATTTTAAAGAACAAAGTTATAAATTAATATTTTTTATAGCAATCCCAATCGGGCGGCGAGGGCGTTGGCTCGGGTAGAAACCGCTTGTTGGGCTTTTTCGATTTCGGCTTTGCGGGCGGCGATGTTCTCGTTGGCTATTTTTGAGAGGTCGGAGAGATTGTAGAGAAAGGCGTCTTCTATTTCTCCGCATTCTTCATCTATGTTGCGCGGAACCGCGAGGTCTATCAGAAATACCGGCCTGCCGCGCCTTTTTTTGCACGCGGTTTCTATGTCGGCTTTTTTCAATAGCGGCTCGCGCGATAGGCTTGCGCATAGCACGATGTCGAATCTTTCGATATTTTCCTTTGCCGCCGAAAAATCCGCCGACCATCATGAGCAGCAGGAACACCCAGCGCTTTTCACATTCGAGGTACTCGTGCTCATCAACGGTCACAGTCTCGGTTATGTGCAGCTTTTTGTCCGGAGTCTCCGAAACACTAACGTCGATATCCGCGCCCTCAGGGATCCGGAACTCGCCCTCGGGGCTGTCTATGATCTGCGATTCGACGTCCTTATACTCTGTTGTTTCTTTCTCTGTTTCCATGTTTTTGTCACCTGAGAATAAAATACATTGCTGCAAGCTGCGCCGCGGTGAGCAGCGCAAAGCCCCAGCGGAAATACCAGTGCTTTGTCTTATGATGAAACACATACATACCGAGCAGCCCGCCCGGCGCACCGAAGAGCGCGGCAAAGATGAACAGCGTCCTCTCGCTCACACGCCGCCGGTGCGTGACGGCAAGGCGCTTATCAATGCCCATAAGGCAGAAGAGCACCGCGCTCATCACAAGCACAGCGGCAAGGCATACATAGCTTTTCACGTCCATATACGCCCCCTACTCAAGCGCGCCGAAGTACCAGCCGGAAACGCCGTTGTGCTTGACGAAGTATCCGCGCGAGGTCTCCTCCACAACGCTCACCTTATCCCCCGCGTGCAGAGGCAGGACATAATCGGTGCAGTCGTTGCAGTCGGTAAACTCCTCCGGCTCGAAGAGATACTTTGTGAGGATATCCATTTCATAGCCGGTACGGACATGGCGGCAGTGTGAGAACTCCGCGCCGCGCTCAAGCACCTGCACACGGCTGTCGCCCCAGCGGATGTAATATGAGCGTCCGCCCTCCGCCTGAGCCTTCAGCACCGTGCGGACGGGGAACCGGTCATAGGATGTAAAGGAAATATCGTCGCCGTTTATCCCGGGGATGATAAGGCAGTTGAGCTGCCCGTCGTCCTTGAGCACACACGCGCCGTCGATGCTGGCGATATGGCGCTGCCGGTCGATTATCGGGTTTGCACAGACCTTGTCCTCACCGTAGAGCACAACGGGATAGTGTCCGACGACGACCCATTTATCGAAGCTGAAGCCGAGATCCATGAACCTGTCGCAGCGCAGCAGCTCGCCCTCGGTGTGCGCTTCGAGCGGCTTTCCGGGGTAGACGGCGGCATGCGCGAAGATATAGTTCCCGCTCTCGATGGCATGCGGGAGAGAATCGAGAAAGGCAAACTCATCCGGGAAAGCCTTGCCGAGCTTGAATTTATACTCCTGAAAATCCTGTATCTGCGCGGGGTTGTCCCCAAGCTCGTGGATCATGTCCCACAGCAGGCCGCTTTTGCGCCAGTTGACGTACTTCATGATGCTGTCCGCCCAGCGGCTTTGTGTCTCGATGAATATCGCCGACCACTCATCGCAGTTGCCCATGACGGTGTAGACATTCTCCCTTGAGGAAAGCTCCATGACGCGGTGCAGCATCTCAAGGCTCTGCGTACCCTTTTCAAGAAAGTCTCCGTCGATGATGAGGATATCGTCATCGCAAAAGCCCGCGCGGGAGAGCACCCCATCGAAATACGGGATGTTAGCGTGGATATCCGACACGACGAGGACGCGGCGCGCGGGGTCAATATCCGGTCTCAGGATCTGCGCCGGACGTTCATACACGCGCATCACGCGAACCCCCAAGCTTTCTCTCCATCAGCAGAAGCTCCCCCGCTGCGCCCGGCTGCGTCGAGAGCTGACGGAAGCCGCAGCGCTTATAAAACTTCAGCGCACGTTCATTATCCGAGGACACCAAAAGGCGCAGGGCATTGCGCTGCATATCCGCATAATCGCGAAGCGGGCGCGCGAGCAGCTGGATGCCGAAGCCCCGGCTGCGGTAATCCTCGCGCAGGTACAGCAGGCTTATCCAGCCATACTGCGCATGCGCGCCGCGGCGGGTGTCCATGTCGATAAGGCCGACAGGCTCGTCCTTATTATAAATAATGGAGACGGCTCTGTGATCGTCCGCATGGTGCGAGACGGCGGCGGCGTAATAGGTCTCGGGGACGAAGCCGCGCAGGTCGCCGTGAGAAGTGCGCCACGTGTCGGCATAGCAGGAGATGTAATAGTCCCTGTGCTCGGCGGGGTCTATGTACTCATGGCGCAGGGAGATCTGATTGCTCGGGCGCGCAGCAAGCGCACCGCTCAGGTGAGAAAAGTCGTTTATATAGTCGGCGGTGAAGCTGCCCTTATCATAGAACAGGTGCACGACGCCGGTGTTCGACGGGATCGGCAGGTGCTCCGTATCGCCGATGGGGATGCCGAGGACTTCGGAGAGCATACAGCGGATCGCAACGCCGTGGCTGACGACAGCGACGGTGCGGTCAGGGTTATTCGCGGCGATCTCTCTGAGCGCTTCGGACGCTCGGCGCGCCACCTGTGCATAGGTCTCCGCGCCGTCAAGCGAGAAGCGGTCCGGTTCAAATATGAACTCATGCAGCTTTTCAGGGCACCGGTATTCAAGGTTCCCGAAAAATTCTGTCTCCCACGACCCCATATGTATCTCGCGCAGACGTGCGTCAAGCTGCATCGGGACGCTGTGCCAGCGCGTTATCGCCGAGGCGGTCACGCGCGTGCGGTAAAGGTCGCTTGAATACAGCGCGTCTATCTTCACATGGCGGAAGCGTTCGGCGAGCGCGTCAATCTGCCGCAGGCCGAGCGGGGTGACGTCCCCATCCCAGTTGCCCTGCATCATGCGGTAAAGGTTGCCCTCGGCCTGTGCGTGTCGTATTATATAAATTTCTGTCATAAGGTTTCCTCCAAACGCTTGACCGGCGAGAACATATAAAGTATAATATAATGACTCGGGTGCAGTCAGGCGTCGCGTAAATTCACGCTATTATAGCCTGATTTTCCCGCTTATACAAGAGCTGCTTTGTTAAATCGGCGGTTCTTTTTTGAAGAGAAACAGGGTGAGTGGATCAATATGGTCAGAGCGGCGGCATTGGTGTCAGGCGATGGAGCAAAGCTTCAGGCGATCCTTGACTCCATGTATTTTAAAGAAATACCGGATTTTGAGCTGGTTGCGGTCATCTCTTCGGAGAAGGACGCTTACGCCATGAAGCGCGCGCTCAACGCGGGAGTCCCGGCTTATGTGGTCGATCCGGAGCTTTTCCCGAACATGACCAGCCACAGCATGGCGGTCGCGAACAAGCTGAAGGATATGGACATCGAGCTTGTCATCCTCGCGGGCTACGACATGCCGCTGGGCGTGATCCCTTACCAGTTCAAGAACCACATCATCGGCACTTTCCCGGCGCTCTATCCCGCGTTCGAGGACGCGGAGGGCGACGTGCAGCGCGCGGTACTTGAGCGTGGAGTCAAGATAACGGGGGCGACGGCTTACTTTGCCGACGCCGACGGCCGCGTCGGCGGGATAATCCTCCAGCGCGCCATTGAGGTCATGCCGGACGACACGCCGGATTCGCTGCGCCGCCGTGTGCTTGAGGACGCAGAGTGGAAGCTTCTGAGTCAGGCAGTGAGTCTCTACTGCGCGAACCGACTCTCCATCCGCGGCAGCCGCGTGATAATAGAAGCGGAGACGGTAAGCTGAAAATGAAATCCGACGGTGGCTGCAAAAATGCAGCCGCCGCTGTGAATTTCAGGCTAAAAAGCCTCGCAGAGTTTTTCGCCGCGCACGGCGAAAAATCAATCAAATACATTTTTGCCGAGGGCGTGTACCTCGGCAAAAATACTTCTCGCTCAGAGAGTGTCGAGCAAAGCGAGGCACAGGTCTGAGCGCAAACTTTTTCCCAAAGAACCTTTGGTTCTTGGGGAAGCAAAACAAAACGGAGCGGTCACCCGCTCCGTTTCGTTATATGGTTGAGGACAAAATGAAAAAGATGAAAAACTGTTACTTGCAGTTATTAATATACCCGAAAGATGTTTCGTATTAAACCGCAGAATTGTTTCAGAATTGTTAAATACAAAAATATTTTCGGCGTTCCCGGAAATATTTCCGGGGCAGGTCAGTCAAATGTGATGTTCCACACGCAGTCGGATGGGATCTCTCCCGGTATCGCCGCGAGATACGGCTCCCCGTCAGGCGCAGGCAGGTAGTATACCGCGAGCTTCGTGCCGAGCCATGCGCCTATCGACGTGGCGATGTCTGCGGCGTCCGTCCCGTCGGGCGCGATAAGCTCCTTTATGACCGCCGCTCCGTCCTCGAGATATGCCGCGCATATCCCGCCGCCGCAGGCGTACAGTCCTCCGCCGAGTTCTTCACAGAAGCGGCGCTGGAACTCCAATGTTGTGTGTGCGGGACGCAGATGGCAGCGATCCTTGAGCAGCGCTTCGCGGCGCTGGCCGTACTCCGATGATGAGAGGCTTTGGACAGGAGGAGCAGCCGCCGCAGATTCGGCCTCAAGGCGCTGCCGGCGCAGGGCGCACTCGGTGCCGAGGATGGTCTTATACCATGCGTACAGTGACTCCTCCGCCGGGAGCGTGCATATCACTTCCGCGCCGCGTGCGCGTGCAAGCTCCGCGCTGCGCTCCGTGAGCGCGCGGCCTATACCGCTGCCGCGAAACTCCGGTGCGACCGCGACGGCGTAGATATATCCGCAGGTCTGCACCTTTCCGCTGGCGCTTACAAGCTCCATGCCGGTGACGGCGTAGGCCGCGCCCGCAATCTTTCCGTTTACCTCCGCGACGGCGGCGGTGCCCATATCGGGCAGCAGCTGGAGAAAGGAATTTACGAGTCCCTCGCTGTCGCCGAACACCGCCTGCCACAGCGCGGACATTTCCGGAATATCGCCGCCGCGGTACTCGCGGATAACAGCGTCACTCATCGCGCATCCTCGCCGTGAACTTTCTGACCATGAACTCCGGTTTATACGAGAGCTTCGAGGTGCGCAGGGATTCAAGCCCCATGTCGTCCTCGCGGTTCATGTACAGAAGCTCCGGGTGGTTCTGCATGACCATGCGCGTAAGCTCGCGGCAGACCATGGGGTACGCGCCGTTGATGTCGATATCGGCCTTTTCAAAGTGAACGTCAAAGGTATCGCGCCCGGCCATCTCGCCCATGGAAAAGCCGATGATCTTCCCGCCGGAACGCAGCACGCCGCCCTCAAGGCCAAGCTTTTCATACACGGCGAAGGCGCGCATTATCGCGTCATGCTCATAGTGGATGCTGCCGTCGAGACGGGCGTAGTTCTCCTCCGTCCACATGTTCAGCATATCGAGGCAGCCGGGAATAAGCTCGCGCGTCAGCGGGACAAAGTCCCAATCGTGCTCCGCCTCGAAGCGGTTGCAGTGGTTCTTCTTCCCGTGCAGAGCCTTGCCGGAATAGGTGGAGAGCTTTTCGGCGGAATAGATATAATCCGCGCAGTCGACGTCCTCGCTGTACTCGAACGCGCCGGGGTACTCCTTATCGAGCATCTCGCGGTGTGCCTCGGTTATGCCGCGCAGCGTCATGGGGTAGCCCTTGAAGCGGGCAAACTCCCGTATCGCCTCGACTGCCGGGCGCAGCGGCCCCGTGCCTATCGGGAAAACGAAGGTGGGCTTGCCCTCGTAACGCAGTTTGGTTAGCATCCTGTCCCCGCAGCGGCAGACAAGCTGGCGGTAATGCTTGTCCCAGATATAGATGTTTCCGAAGTTATAGTCAGCGCTCCGGCTGTTTTCGTTCATAACTATTTCGTCCACCCACGCCTTGTCCGCGAGGGTGACGGTTTTGAATTCTACCATAGGATGATTTTTAATACACGCCGTCACAGACGGCTTTGATTTCCTTTCTGAGAGCGCGCAGATCCATGAACGCATCCGGGCGCTTGCTCTGGTCGCGCAGCAGCGCCGAGGGATGAAAGGTCGCCATGACGCGGCGCTGGTCAATATCGAACCACTGGCCATGTTCACGGGTGATGCGGAAGTCCTCTTTTATGATTTTCATTGCGGCGATGCGCCCAAGGCAGACGATTATCCTCGGCTGAACGAGCGCTATCTGGCGCTCCAACCACTGCCAGCAGGCGTCCTGTTCGATGCCGAGCGGGTCGCGGTTCCCGGGCGGGCGGCATTTCACGATGTTCGCGATATACACCTTGCTCCGGTCGAGGTCGATCATCTGAAGCATATCGTCCAGCAGGTGCCCCGCGGGGCCGACAAAGGGAATGCCCTGCTTGTCCTCCTGCTCACCGGGGCCTTCGCCGATGAGCATTATCTGCGCCTGTTCATTGCCGATGCCGAAGACGAGGTTCCGCCGCGTCTCGCACAGCGAGCAGCCGCGGCAGGCGGCGCAGTCTCTTTTTAGATTTTCCCAGCTGTCCATAAGCTATTCCTCCGATGCCGACGCCAGACTCAGCAGCAGCTCGCGCCGGTTGTTGTCGGGGTACTCCATCACGTAGCCGAGCAGGAAGCTCAGCATTTCCCCAAGCTCGCGCCCGCGCAGACCGAGCGCGGCGAGATCGTCCCCGTCGACGGCAAGCTGCTTCATTGAAAAGCACTCGCCGCTTTTTATCACCGCTTTGAGCGCGCGGCAGCTGCTGCCGCCGCAGAGCGCGTCATGGCAGCGCGCGGCGCAGCTGACGCTGTCGACCCCGTACTGGCGCAGGAGCTTTTTCCACTCAAGCGGGCTCCCCGGCGCTGGGGACTCCAGCATTTCACACGCATCATTGCAGCAGCGGATGCTTCGGCTGTCCAGCCGAAGCGCCGTGAGAAACTGCTCTGCGCTCCTTATCGCGCCTGAGACGGTGAGAAGTCTGCACAGCGCCGCCCAGCGCTCGAGCGCTTTCTTCGGCAGCGCCGCGATGCGGTGCAGCTGCTCTTTCTCCGGTGCAGCGCGCCGGTCAAGGTACTTATCGATAAGCCCGAGGGAGATCACCGTGTTGAGCGTTTCGGGCCGGGCGGTGAGGAGTATCTTCTCGACCTCGGTGCTGACCCGCTCCGCGGCAAGTCCCGCAGCGAGGGGCGCTTTCTTCCCGATTGCGGCCAGGGTCGCCGGTTCTATCTCAAAGCCGAGGCGGGAGGAGAAGCGGAAAGCGCGGAGCATACGCAGCGCGTCCTCATCAAAGCGCTTTTCGGGCGCGCCAACGCAGCGGATGCAGCCGCGGCGGATATCCTCCGCGCCGCCGTAGGGGTCGATAATGAGCCCGTCGGCGGAGACGGCCATCGCGTTCATCGTAAAATCGCGCCGCATGAGGTCGGTCGTCAGGTCGCCGACGAAGGCGACGCTGCTCGGGTGACGGTGATCGGCATAATCGCCCTCGGAGCGGAAGGTCGTGACCTCCGCGCTGCGCGAGCCGATGACGACTGTCACCGTGCCGTGCTTTATCCCGGTCGGCCTTGAGCCGGGGAACACATCCAGCACCTGCTCAGGCAGCGCCGAGGTGCAGATATCCCAGTCCTGCGGGCGCACGCCGAGCAGGATATCCCGCACGCAGCCGCCGACAAGATAGGCGGCAAAGCCCCTGGACTGGAGTGAAAACAGTATTTGTCTTACATATTTCGGCGGAGTCACGTTTGCCATTATGCTCTCTCCGGTTTGTTGATAGAAAAGTGACGGGATAATATATACTTGCAAGAAACCCGCGCGCGTATTATAATCAGTACCGCACAAATGATTTTATCATTTTTTCCGCGGCGTATCAATAGCATTTCTGTGACAGAATAAAACCATATCTGGAGACATATATGACTGAATTTGAAAATTTTCTTTCCCCCGGCAGGAAGGGGCATCTCATAGGCATCGGCGGAGTGTCCATGTCCTCGCTGGCCGAAGTGCTCAACGGCATGGGGCTGAGTATCACCGGCTCCGACATGAACGAAAGCTCCAATGTCCTGAACCTCAGGAAGAAAGGCATCCCCGTCGCCATCGGGCACAATGCCGAGAACATCACGGACGACGTTGAATTTGTCGTGCGCACTGCGGCAGTGCATGATGAGAACCCCGAGATCAAGGCCGCGCATGCCAAGGGCATCCCGGTGTTCGAGCGCACCCAGGCCTGGGGCGCGATATCCAAGGACTATGACAACGCCCTGTGCATCTGCGGCACCCACGGCAAGACCACCACGACCTCGATGTGCACGCACATTATGATGGCCGCGGACAAGGACCCGACCGTTATGATCGGCGGGACTCTGCCGCTGCTCAAGGCGGGGCACCGCGTCGGTCACGGCAACACCATCATCATGGAGGCCTGCGAGTATTATAACTCCTTCCTCTCCCTGCACCCGACCGTCGCGGTCATGCTGAACATTGAGGCCGACCATCTCGACTTCTTCAAGGATCTGGACGATGTGAAGCACTCTTTCCATGAGTTTGCCGCGAGAGTTCCGGAGTACGGCTATGTCGTTGCAAATCACGACGACGCCAACACCATGGACGTTGTAAAGGACATTGAGGCCAAGGTCATCACTTTCGGCCTGCACTCCGACGCTGACGTCTATGCCGAGAACATCCAGTTTATCGGCGCAAACTCCAAGTTCAACATCATGTACAAGGGACAGCTGTTCACGGATGTGACGCTGCACGTCCCCGGCATGCACAACGTCAAGAACGCTCTCGCCGCGACCGCCGCTGCGATCTGCCTCGGCGTGCGCCCCAACGCGGTGAAGTACGGCCTTGCCGGCTTCAACGGCGCAGGCCGCCGCTTCGAGTTCAAGGGCAAGTACAACGGCGCGGACATCTATGACGATTACGCCCACCATCCGGGCGAGCTCAAGGCGCTGCTCGACACGGTCGAGAACCTCAACTACAAGCGCACGGTCGTCGTGTTCCAGCCGCACACCTATTCCCGCACCGCCGCGCTGTTTGACGATTTTGTGAAGCAACTGCGCCGCCCCGACGTGCTGCTGCTCGCGGAGATATTCGCAGCGCGCGAGAAGAACACCATCGGCATCTCCTCCGCCGCGCTCGCAGATCAGATCGACGGCGCAGTGTTCTGCCCGACCTTCGACGAGCTTGAGGACACCCTGCGCGCGATAGCCGCGCCGGGGGATATCGTGCTCACCGTCGGCGCGGGGAACGTGTATAAGATCGGCGAGGATATCCTGAGAGGGAAACGCTGAACAACCGAATAAACCTGAATCCGGACGGGAGACCCCGTCCGGATGTTTTTATACTCCTCATATCAAAACAGACTCGTCTGCTCATATTTTTCCGGGAAAGCGCTGAGGTACTCAAAGCAGTCCTCGGGCGTGTGCAGTATTCCGTGAGCGGCGCAGGTGTCCTGGAAGAGCGCCATGAGCTTTCTTTCGTTCGGGCTTGGCAGCGAATATGCATTCCCGTAACGCTCGATATAGCGCTGCTTCAGCCCCGGGAAGTGCCTGTCCAGTGCGGCGTAATAATACTCCCTGTCCCCGTCGCGCAGCGTCAGCCCCATGCCGAAGCAGACGATGCCCTTGACGCCCACCCTGACGCACTCGGAGAGCAGCGCAGAGATGTTCTCCTCAGTGTCGTTGATGAACGGCAGCACCGGCGAGAGCCACACGACCGTCGGAATGCCGCGCCTGTGCAGCTCCTCGAGTACCTCGACGCGCCGCTTCGTGGTACACACGTTCGGCTCGACGATGCGGCAGAGTTCTTCATCGGCGGTCGTCAGCGTCATCTGCACGACACATTTTGACGCGCGGTTTATTTCATCGAGCAGGTCGATATCCCGAAGCACCCGGTCGGATTTCGTAAGCAGCACTGCGCCGAAGCCGTAGCGCAGGATGATTTCAAGGCAGTGCCGTGTCAGGCGGAGCGTCTCTTCGCAGTGCATATACGGGTCGGACATCGAGCCGGTCGAGATCATGCACGGCTTACGCTTTGACCGCAGCGCCGCCTCCAGAAGCTCGGGCGCGTTCCGCTTGACCTCGACGTCCTCGAACGGGTGCGCGAACTGATAGCAGCGGCTCCTGCCATCGCAGTAAATGCAGCCGTGGGTACAGCCGCGGTAGATGTTCATCCCGTATCTCCCGCCGCTGCCGGTCAGTATTCCCTTGGCGTCAACAAAGTGCATATAAGCTGCTCCCGATGTGTGTTATGGGATTTATTGTAACATAAGTTTGGGGAGATTTCCATATATGCGGCAGGCTTGAAAGGGTTTCGGAAATATACTATAATGGATATAGATGGTTCGGCTCGTATGGAGGCAGCGCTCATGGTCAGACTTTCAAAAAACCTTTTGTTGAATCCTGCAAAAGTATGGATTTCCGGTATCAAGTGCAGCTTCGACAATATAGCTAAAATACTGGATATTTTTAATCTTCAATGGATCGCAGTAACGGTCGATTCCGTGACGGCAGGCAGCCCGCTGCTGACGCTGATAAAAGATCAGGGATTTGAATCTTATGTACGCCTCTGTTCAGCCGGATATGAGGAAATATCTGCGGTCATTCCATACTCTTTATCGAAAGAATTTCTGAACAAAGCGAACAATGAAGACCCGGAAAATATATTTGTGTTCAGCCTGCCTGACCCCGCAAACGGTGCTATGTGCCTGCGGCGTCCTTATGAAGAATCGGTGGCTGACGGGAGCACCGATATATTTATTTCCATCTCTTCAGATGAAAACGCAGTGCTGATTTGTATGAACAAATCTTTGATTCCAGTCCGGGATGTGTACGCCAAAATCAAGGCGCTACGCTTCAATTAGCATTACGCAAATAGTACGATACAATGCCCACATAAAGGAGGCAAGACCATGCGCGTTTGGGAAGACAAAGAAAGCGGCGTGAAGAAACACAGAGTCTCGTATATTACCGGGGCGGCATTGATTGCCGGGCTTGTGTTCCTGCTCATAGGGCTGGCTATTTTGGTGGCTATCGTCATAGTAGAGAAAGTGGAATTTTACTGGGCAGTATATGCGAATTTTGCGATTCTTATTATAACCATAATCATTTATATCATCGGTATGTTCACCAGCATGTCGGCCTATAAATTCTCGATATCGTACTCGGGAATAACGATGTATGAGCCAAAGCATACATATGAATTTGCCTGGGACGACTTTGTAGACTACGGTATAGCTATTGCCAATGTATCGTCGCCCGACACGCAGAATACGTTCTGGATATACTTTGCCAAGCGATGCCTCCGGGATATCGAGAAATGCGCTTTCATGCGGAAGCTTGAAAAGAAGCGCGATTACATAGCTTATTTCCAATACAGTCCGGAGCTATACGCAGAGGTAAAGCAGTATATCCCCGCGCAGATGAGAGAGCAGATAGACTGGGAGCTTGAGCCGTGGATTGAGAATATGACGTTCACGGAGAAAAGGATCAATCGGTGAAGATGATGGGAAAATATGCGGTGCTGAAAAAAGAGTTTGAGTTCTTGGCACGGGACTACGGCTTTGAAATAAATATGACGCAAAAGCATGGAGCATATTATTTTATCATTTGGGCAAATCCAAACAAAAAAATTATGGTCATCTATGACGAACAAGTCAATGAAAAACCAATCAGCATCCGCGTATATGACGCCGATTCGTTCAGTTTTGATGCCATAGAATACAAAGATGAATTTGACCAGAGCTGCGGAACGCCTCGGGAAAAAATCCGTCGCGCAGCCGTGTGGCTGGGCAGCGCCATTGCGGATAGGAGTATCACGGTGTAAACATCGCTTGGTTTGGAACAAAGCGAAAGGGGCCGGGTCGCGGCTCCCACCTTGCTTCGCGTCCAGCAGGGATTCGCCCGCTCTGCGGAGGTTTTGCCGATACTCCAACGTCAGGGATTCGCCCGCCTGCGGGCGGGCCGGGTCGCGGCTCTGACGTGCCACTGGCACGTCATTCACTACCGCTCCCATCGAATCCCTGCTTATACAATATCAAAAATATTCCCCCCTGCCTTTGGCAGGGGGGAATATTTTTGGTGCTCCAGCAGGGATTCGAACCCTGGACACCCGCCTTAAAAGGGCGGTGCTCTACCTGCTGAGCTACTGGGGCAGGTATTATATATTAAAACTTCTTCCGGTCTTTTCTAATTCAAACGCGAGTCCAGCGAAGCGAGTCGCGTTTGATTAAGGAGACAGGCTTCGGAGAAGGACGCTTTCCGCGCCCCGCGGGAAGCGGGAATCGGAAGAAGTCTGGCGACGCTGGCTGGGATGGCGGGACTCGAACCCACTATATCGGAGTCAAAGTCCGGTGTGTTACCATTACACTACATCCCATTATCTCTTATGAACCGAGGCCGGCAGCGCCAGCCTCGATAATTTTATATATGGGGTGGGATATGGGGCTCGAACCCACGACACCCGGAACCACAATCCGGTGCTCTGCCAACTGAGCTAATCCCACCATCATTAACTTTTGGCACGCCAAGAGGGATTCGAACCCCCGACCTACTGCTTAGAAGGCAGTTGCTCTATCCTGCTGAGCTATTGGCGCATATACTGTCCGCATCCCAAATGTGGAGCGGGTGATGGGAATCGAACCCACGTATCCAGCTTGGAAGGCTGGTGTTCTACCATTGAACTACACCCGCATGGCTGTTCCCATTCAGCTCTGAGATAATACCATATCTTAGGGCCAAATGTCAACAGCTTTATGCGAAAATCTTAAAAAACAAGAATATCTGTACATTTACGGACAGAGATAGTATAATAAAAAAGAATATAGACAGCGGCGGACAGGCGCTGTCTTTCTCAATCAAAAGAAAAAACAGTGTCAGGAGGACGGATATGCAGGATGCTTTTTCACGTATGGAATTGCTCGTTGGAAATACAGGTGTAAAAAAACTCAGCAGGGCGAAAATTGCAGTATTCGGTCTTGGCGGAGCCGGATCACAGGTGGCAGAGTCACTTGCGCGCTGCGGTGTGGGGAGTCTGACACTGATCGATCATGAAAAGATCACATTGACGAATATCGGAAGCCAGGTGCTGGCACTTCATTCTACTCTGGGAATGAGCAAGGTAGAGGCGGCCAAGAAGAGAATCCGGGATATTGATGAGAATATTTTGGTGCATACCTACGAAACCTTTTATAATGAGGAGACTGCGGGAATGTTTGAATTGCGTTCCTTTGATTATATTGTGGATACAATGGGAACACTGTCGTCAAAACTGCTTCTGATCAGCAGAGCAAGGGAGGGACGTGTGCCTGTGATCTCCTGCCTGGACATCGGGGACAAGATAGACCCGTCTAGACTTGAGGTTGCGGATATCAGCAGGACCACAGTATGCCCGGCGGCCAGGATCATAAAAAAAGAACTGCGTAAACAGGGAATACGTAAACTCAAAGTACTGTATTCCAGAGAACAACCGGCAAAAGAAAAGCTTTTCAGACGGAGAAGAACTATGGTGAAGAAGCCTGCCGAAGGAAATATTTCCTTTGTGACAGGGACTGCGGGATATCTGCTGGCGGGAGAAGTTGTGCGGGATATACTGTCAGCCGGAAACGTTTCACACAGCTGACAGCAAATGAGAAATTGAGCGCAGATCACGGACAGATCCAGTTCATGAGCATGAGTCAAGGCGGAACAGTAATGTCTGCTTTACAGAAATAAAACAGAAAGACTGAGGAAATAAAAAGTGAATTCAGAAATCATAAAAAAGTTCTGCGATCTTCTTGGAGAAGAACGTGTTTTTACAGGCGAAGCAATGAGCCGTCATACAACTTTTAAGATCGGAGGTCC
>ERZ825137.3309-NODE-3309-length-17455-cov-4.517126_pt1 | contig 17455 bp, 14 predicted proteins | sample MGYA00519873_ERZ825137 | MGnify/ENA primary metagenome ERZ825137 (study PRJEB31778, sample SAMEA3449190) | human gut metagenome | biome: human gut; feature: human-associated habitat; material: faeces | place: United Kingdom | collected 2010/2012 ...
AGGTCAAAAGTGGCAGTCTTTATTTATTCAGTTACAATCTGTAACTTTAGCTAATTCAATTTTTACTTTTTGAACAGTCCTCCTTTGGCTTCTGTGAATAGGTTGTCTTGGCAGAGAATATTACGTTTCGTTTGCTTGTCTTCTTTTTTCATAAAAGAAAAATGCTCCTTTTATACATTTAGTCCCTCGGAAACCCTTTGCTGACGGGCGTTCCGAATTTGTGCACAAACGCAAGGTGCGAATGTGCACAAACGACAACCTCCATTGTGCACAAATGAGAAGTGGATTTGTGCACAATGGAGGGTTGCGTTTGTGTAGGGCAAAATGATGTAAAAATAAATGAGTGCCTGCCCGGTTAGAAGAACTTTGTTTCTTTGCCTAAAATATCACTTAGCAGCAAGTTGGCCAAACGACTTGTTCCAAGGCGGAATAATTCGTTAGTGAGCCATTCTTCACCTAATACTTCTTTCACGATGGTGTAGTAAACTACAGCATCGTGTACGGTGTTGATACCTCCGGCGGGTTTAAATCCTACTTTCCGGCCGGTTTCCTGATAATACTCTTTGATAGCCTGACACATCACGTAAGCGGCTTCCGGTGTGGCGGCAGGTTCCTGTTTGCCGGTAGAAGTCTTGATGAAATCCGCACCCGAATACATGGCGAGGATAGAAGCTTTTTTAATATTTTCGGCAGTGCCCAGCGCACCGGTTTCAAGAATCACTTTCAGGTGCTTATTGCCGCATACTTCTTTGATTTCTTCGATTTCATCGCACATTCCTTCGTAGTCGCCACTCAAAAACTTGCCTACTGAAATCACGATATCTATTTCCGTAGCGCCTTCGTGGAGTGCCATAGCTGTTTCTGCTATCTTCACCTCAATGAAGGTTTGTGAGGAGGGGAATCCGGCCGAAACGCAGGCGATACCTACTTCCTCTACTTCCAAAGACTGGCTGACGATACCTGCAAAATTAGGATATACGCAGATGGCCGCTACATTCTTCAAATCGGGAAATTGATCTTCGAAATCGTTTACCCGCTCGGTGAAGCGAAGCACGCTTTCTTCGCTGTCGGTTGTCTTCAGGGTAGTCAGGTCGATACAGTTGAAGAGGAACTTATTTACCTCCAGTGTATCGTTTCCGGCTACTTTATTGGCGATGAAATCGGCAACTTTTGCTTGTACGTCCTCATCTCGGAGGTGCGTATCATATTTGCTCAGGGCTACATTGTATTTGTCCTGTTCAGCTTTTTGCTCATAATTTTGATGTTCCATATTCATTTATATTTAAGTTTGTTTTTGTTATTTAATCCGCCAGTTTGGGATTGTTTTTATGGCGTTCCTTGTCCCGACTGGTTTTCTTTTCAAGATTCTTCCGGAATGCCTCTGTAAGGTCTACGCCTGTTTGGTTGGCAAGGCATAGAAGTACCCATAATACGTCCGCCATTTCGTCTCCTATATCATGCTTCTCTCCCTCTTTAAAGGATTGGTCGCCGTAGGTACGTGCCATGATGCGTGCCAGTTCTCCCACTTCTTCGGTAAGGACAGCCATATTAGTGAGTTCGCTGAAATAGCGTACACCATACGTTTTTATCCAGTTGTCTACTGCTTTTTGTGCTTCTTTCAGGGTAATGTGCTCCTGTTCGGATGCATTACAGGTTGATTCGCACGAGGTTTGATGGTCTTTAGGTGTCATACTATTCTTTATTTTTGGTGTCCATACATATGGTAACAGGACCGTTGTTTAAAAGTTCTACTTTCATGTCGGCACCGAATTCTCCTGTTTCTACGGTTTTGCCTAATGCAATGCTTAGCTCGTTGCAAAAGCGGTTGTAAATAGGAACCGCTATTTCCGGTTTGGCAGCGCGAATGTAGGAGGGGCGGTTTCCTTTCTTTGTAGATGCGTGTAGTGTAAACTGACTGATAACCAAAATGTTGCCTCCGCTTTCCAGAATAGAACGGTTCATAACTCCATTATCATCATCAAAGATGCGCAGGTTGACTATTTTTTTGCAGAGCCAGTCTATATCCTCTTCATTGTCAGCATCTTCAATGCCTACAAGTATCATGAGGCCCTCTTTAATACTTCCTTTTATCTTGCCTTCTATGGTGACGGAGGCATGGCTAACTCGTTGGATAACAACTCTCATAATTGTTTATGTTTTTTGGATATGCGCAAATGTAGATAAAATCCACGAGATTTTACACTGGCAGGATATAAAAACGATTTTTTATAGAGGAAAGATGCAAAACTTGGCGTTAAAAATAGAGGAGGGGGGGATATTGTTTTTATCATGAAGGGAATAGCTGCTTTTTCCGTTTGGATAGTATCTGCTTTTGTTGGAGTAATTGTTTGTATTGCAAGTGGATAAATAGTTATTTTTGCTTAAATGATAAGAAGATGGACGGTATGCATCTTTGTATTTTTAATCCGCTCGCCTACGATTCTTTTGTTTTCGGAAAGGGGCAGTTCAAAAAGTTTGGAAGTTTAGGTTAAAACGCTCAATTTAGAATTGATAGAGTTCAATTATAGAAAAAACGTCACTTTACATCTAATTTTCATAGGTCAAAGTCACACTTTTATTTATTCAGTTATAGCCTGTATCTTGGCTAATTCTATTTTAACTTCTTGAATAGCTCTTTCCTGCCCTTGCAACATGTTATACTTTTAGTTATAGGAAGGCTGAAACTTTTTGTTTCAGTGCCCATAGCCCTGTAACCTGATGTTCTTTTATTTGTAGAAAAATTGAAAGTTTGTATTTTGGTATCCATGCCCTTGGAAATTGCGATTCTTTTGTTTGTAAAAAGTCTAAAGGTTTGTGTTTCAATGTCCATAATAGCCCTGTAACCTGATATTCTTTTATTTGTAGGGAAACTGGACGTTTCTATTCCAGTGATATGCAGTTTCTGAATAAAATCCCTAAATAACAGGAAGATATCTCTATCCGCATACATCCATTCAACCATAGTAATGACAAAGTTTGATGTATTGCTTCTTACCTATTGTTGCCGTATAAGATTCATTCCGCAGCCTGTCGGAATATAAATTGGATATACTATTTATTACCTATGCTCCCTTTGAAAAAGGAGGTTTTTTATTCAATCCTTAGGTGGATTAGATAAGGATATATAGTTTGTTTTTTAAAGTGATGTTTTTTCTTGCAATGTCTCATTTTTCCAGTGTTCTTTAAGCATTTTTGCTTTTGCCGGTCCAATAACTTGGGCTAATTTCTCCATATTAGCCTCTTTGATACGTTTTACACTTTTGAACTCTTTGAGTAATAATGTTTTGGTTTTTTCTCCGATGCCTTTTATCTCATCCAGTTCAGAGGCTGTTTGACGTTTGCTACGCTTATCGCGATGGAAAGTGATGGCAAAACGGTGCACTTCATCCTGTATCTGTTCAAGTAGCTTAAACAGAGGACTTTGTTGCTTTATTCCGATGGTGAGAGGAGGGAAGCCAAATAAAAGTTCGGAAGTGCGGTGACGATTATCCTTGGCCAATCCGGCAATAGGGATGTTCAGGTGTAACTCATCTTCAATCACTTCCCGTACTACTTCCATTTGTCCTTTTCCTCCATCGGTGATAATGAGGTCGGGCAGGGGAGATTGTTCATCAATAGCACGTTGGTAACGACGTCGAACCACTTCTTTCATCGAGGCGTAATCATCCGGTCCCATCACTGTTTTAATGTTATATTTGCGATAGTCTTTTTTGGATGGTTTTGCTTTTTTGAATACTACGCAAGCGGCTACGGCATCACTTCCGCTGATGTTAGAATTGTCAAAACATTCAATGTGCATCGGCATTTTTTCGAGTTGCAATTCTTTTTGTATTTCTTTCATCAACCGCACGCTTTTTTGTTCCGGATTCAGTTTCTCTGCCTGTTTTAAACGATCTACCTTATATTGTTTTACGTTCAGCAACGAGAGGTCTAACAGTTTCTTCTTTTCCCCTCTTTGCGGTATAGTGAAAGTTACATCTTGCAGTTCCATATTCATCTCGAACGGTACGATTATCTCGCGTGAGAAACTGTTGTAACGCTCTCTCATTTCTACAATACCCAATGCTAGAAGTTCTTCTTTGCTTTCATTCAGGCGTTTCTTGTATTCGAAAGTAAAAGCTTGGTTGATGCTTCCGTTGGTGATGTGCAGGTAATTGATAAACGCCGACTGATCATCATCGGCAATAGAAAACACATCGATATTATGTAGAACCGAACTTACCACTTCGCTTTTTGCTCTGTAAATCTCAATCAGGTCATATTTTTCCTTTATTTTCTGAGCTTCTTCGAACCGCATGTCCGCCGCTAAAGTTTGCATTTCCTCCAGAAGACTTTTACTTATTTCTTTTGTATTTCCTTTTAATATCTCCTTTATTTCGGCGATATTTTTCATGTATTCCTCGTGAGTTTGTAAGCCGACGCATGGCCCTTTGCAACTTTTTATATGGTATTTCAGGCAAGTATGAAACTTACCGTTCCGGATATTCTCCGGTGTCAGATTCAGATTGCAGGTTCGTAGGGGATACAGGCGCTTTATCAAGTCGAGCAAAGCATACATGGAAGGAAGATGGCTGTATGGCCCGAAATAAGTGGAACCGTTTCGTATGATTCTGCGTGTAGTAAATATGCGTGGAAAATATTCGTTGCTTACACAAATAGAAGGATAGGTTTTGTCATCCTTCAGTAGGACATTGTATCGTGGCTTGTACTTTTTAATCAGGTTGTTTTCCAGCAAAAGAGCGTCTTCTTCCGTGTTGACAACTATATAGCGTATATCGGCTATTTTGCTGACTAATATACGCGTCTTTCCTGGTTCATGTTCTTTGCTGAAGTAGGAATAGACTCTTCGTTTCAAGTTTTTAGCCTTTCCCACATATATAATAGTCCCTTCGGCATTCAGATATTGGTAAACGCCGGGACTATCGGGGAGATTTAGCACAATACTCTTTAAATAGTCACTTATTTTAAGTCCTTTATTCTGTTCCATCCTCTGTAAACGTCCTTCTCTTTTCACTTTTAACTGTACAGACCCAGCTCTCGGAGATTGAGCATATTTCAATTATATTCTATCTCATGCCGTAATCCGAGTATGAGTCTTACTGATCATGAATCCCTTCAAATTGTTTGTAGGCGTTGCTTTTTCAACTCTATTGTTCGTTTTAGGGACAATTAATTATTCAAATCTTCTATCCTTGAAGCTTCTGCAAGGCTAAAAGAAGATACAGCCCTTTAGCCTATAACGTTCTTTTCTATATTTTGTGCGTAATACAGATGTTTCTTAGAAACTTTATAATTGTAATAGGGTTTGTACCTCTGCTTCTTGAGGAAAAACTTCTCTCCCTTTTAAATCTTTTAGTTCGATAATGAAGTTAACATATGCAGCTTTTGGATGAAAGCGTTTTACTAATTTATAGGCTGCGTTCATAGTTCCGCCGGTAGCTAACAGATCATCATGTAACAATACAATATCGTTTTCATCAATAGCGTCACGATGTATTTGTATGGTATCTTTTCCATATTCTTTATCGTAAGTTTCTTCCACTGTTTCTGCTGGAAGCTTACCCGGTTTACGTGCCATTACAAATCCTGCTCCTAACCGTACAGCCAATGCCGCTCCCATAATGAAGCCTCTTGATTCGATACCTACTACTTTAGTAATTCCTTTTTCTTTGTACATCTCATAGAGCGTATCTTCTAACTCTCTAAGGCATTCTGCATTTTTAAACAATGTGGTAACGTCCCAGAACAGAATTCCCGGTATGGGGAAATCCTTTATAGTTCTTAGGTTAGTAATCAAACTTTCTTTGCTCATAATGAATTAGTTATTCTTTTTAATTATTGTTTTTGTTTCACGTGGAACATGCCGTTATTTTCGAAGTAGAACAAGGAGAACATTGATGTCGCTTGGGGAAATTCCCGGAATGCGTCCGGCTTGTGCCAAAGTTTCCGGATCTATCTTCTTTAGTTTCTGACGAGCTTCTGTTGAAAGCGAGTTTAGAGTGTCGTAATCAAATTTTCCTTTTATCTTAATATTTTCCAGACGCGACATCTTTTCTGCAATCTGTCTTTCCCTATCAATATAGCCTTGGTATTTGATACGTATTTCTGACGCTTCAATAATTTCGTCTTTTTTCTCCTCAATACTATTTAATAGTTGTTTGAATGATGTAATATACTCCGAAATATTCGATAACGTGATTTGTGGACGATTAATAAGGTCTACTAATTTACATCCTTGTCGGAGTGGAGTTGTTCCTAATGCTTCCAAAGCTGGGTTAATAAGAGATGCCTTTACAGAGAACATTTCGGTGAAATCAATAATTCGTTTTATTTGTTCCCGCTTCTTGCATAGTATTTGATATCGATCAGCTTTCGCCAAACCTAATAGATATGATTTCTCTGTTAAACGCATATCGGCATCGTCTTGTCGTAATAATATTCTATATTCGGCCCTGGATGTAAACATACGGTAGGGCTCATCCACACCTTTGGTTACCAAATCATCAATAAGTACGCCAATATAAGCTTCGTCTCTTCCCAGCACAAACGGATCGCCTCCTGAGCAATTGATATGTGCGTTTATTCCGGCTATCAATCCTTGTCCTCCAGCTTCTTCGTAGCCCGTTGTACCATTCACTTGTCCCGCAAAGAAAAGATTTTTAATAATCTTCGATTCCAACGTGTGTTTTAATTGTGTCGGGTCGAAATAATCGTATTCAATGGCATATCCCGGGCGATAAATAACCAAATCTTTGAAAGCTGGAATCTTTTTCAACGCTTGGATTTGGATATTCAATGGCAAAGAAGAAGAAAAACCATTCAGATAAAGTTCTTGTGTAGTTTCACCTTCCGGTTCGAGGAAAAGTTGATGTTGTTCTTTATCCGGAAAGGTAACTATTTTAGTTTCGATACTGGGGCAGTAACGAGGACCGATACTCTGAATCTGTCCGTTGAAAAGGGGAGAATCAGGTAATCCATCCCGCAATACTTTATGAACCTCCTCATTAGTGAAGCATGTCCAGCATTGTAGTTGTTTTAAATGTCTCTTTTCACCAATGAAAGAGAATTGATGAAAATCTTCTTCACCGTCTTGTGTGTCCATAAACTCATAATGAACACTACGTCCGTCAATGCGTACGGGTGTACCTGTTTTCATTCGACCGGAAACGATGCCATGACGTGTAATAGATTCTGTCAGATGATAGGAGGCCGGTTCGGCTATTCGTCCACCCGGGAGCTGTGTCCGCCCGATATGTAAAAGCCCGTTTAAAAAAGTACCGGCGGTCAGCACTACGGTTTTTGCTTTAAAAGTAACGTCCAGATAGGTTCTGACTCCGGTTACCTCGCCGTTTTCTACTATCAATTCTTTTACCTGATCCTGCCAGATATGCAAATTAGGGATGTTCTCCAGAATTTCACGCCATGCCCAGATAAACTTTCCGCGGTCGCATTGAGCGCGCGGACTCCACATGGCCGGTCCTTTGGAACGGTTTAGCATACGGAATTGGATAGCTGTTTTGTCTGTTATTAATCCCATGTATCCGCCCAAGGCATCAATCTCCCTCACAATTTGTCCTTTGGCAATGCCGCCTACAGCCGGATTACAGCTCATTTGTGCTATTTTGTTCATGTCCATGGTAATGAGACATGTTTTTGAGCCTAAGTTAGCTGCCGCTGCCGCTGCTTCGCATCCGGCATGTCCGGCGCCAATCACGATAACATCGTATTTGAATTCCATTTTCTTTATTCTCTAAGTTCACTTAATCAACAACTTGCAAAGGTATGAATTTTTGCAGAATGATTGGATAATTGAAAGGTTAATGTTTTTTGGAAGCTTTATAAATGGGAAATGAACAATAAAGAGTGAGTATAAGTTTTTCCTGTAAGAAGATTTCAAGGCGGGAACTTTGGCAAGGGCAGGAAATGAATAATGGAAACATGAAAACAATATAGGGAATCCGATATAATAAAACCGATAGACTTTCGTGAAATTACTTTTTAACAGGGAGGTTATCCTATATGTTTATGTACGGAATCCTTTTTTCTTATACAAAGTAGTTCTAAATAGTCTGGTAGCAAAATATATCGGAAAAGAGAAGATTTAAGCCATAGCGGTGTACAGAAAATCGCTATACAAAGGATGGCTGGGTTGTTTTTTCTACGTTAGGACTTCTATGTTAGGATTTCTACGTTCGGACTTCTTTTTGGAGTTCCTTCTCCTATGTCATTAAAAAAAGTAACTCCCTGCTGGCTCGTTAAAAGATTCACATGCTATTTTTTGTAATTAATAATCTATTGATTACAATCATGTCTTGAATAAGACGGATTTGAATTTATATTTTCTGTGAGATTCGTTAGGGAATAAATTATGTCGTTTTTATATTCACACTTTGTTGTTGTACTTCAACAGAAAAATAGGGGCCTCAAGATTTAACGAGAAATTAATGAAAGTAACTTTAGATTTTAAAATTTGCGGTCATCTGTCCGAATGATTTCAAAAACGGCAAAGAAAAAGCCCATAATTGTACTTGAATAAGGTTTAATTCATTTAAGTACAGTGGGTTAATAAGATTTTTCTATTGCGGGTAAATTAAGCAAAATAGGGAACAGGAATATTTAAAGAGCAAAATTTGAATAAGACTGACTTCAAATTCTTTTCCGGGACAAATGTTTTTATAGTGATAGAATTAAAACATATGTTTTGTTCTAAAGGAGTGTCTCGATCCCTTTTCTTTATCAGGTGTGTTTTTTGATGCCTTTATTTTTAAGATCTCACATAGTAAATGTGTGGACGGCTAATATTCTATCTTATTAATGTTGCGCAGTTTGTTTCATAACGTATAGAAAACAACGTAATGATTTATCCTTATCCACATGCAGCTTACAACAAACAATGGTATATGACGTACCTAACGCTATTTTGTTAACCTGCGGAAAACAGCCTTAAACAGTTCTATTTACTCCGCTGCCAAATAGGGCAAAGTCACCTAAGCATGGGTCGTCGGGGAAAATTTCGGTAAGAGCGTCAGTGATTCGGCGGGCGTTGTTCAAAGAGAAAGTTGTGCTATCCGTAAGTCCTAATGTGTAGGCTACCCGGCAAACATGAGTATCCAGGGGAATAATCAAATCGCGGCTGTCGAAATGATTCCAAATGCCGAAATCAACCTCTGAATGTTGACGTATCATCCAACGTAGAAACATGTTTAATTTCTTTTGCGGGCTTCGGTTTGATACTCCTAGGAAAGTGCAAAGTTTTTCCATCGGATTTCCTGGATAAGGCAGCAATGCGTCTTCTAAACTGTCAAAACTAGAATATGCGGCATATAGGCGGGTGAAGTATGAATGAAAGTTTGCATGAGAAAGCATACGGTAAAAACTGCTCTTATCCGTTGGACGAAAGTTTTCTTTCCATTGGCATGACTGTACATATTTATAAGGAGAAGTGCCCATCAATTTGTGAAGCTCATCAGCTTTCTTCAGAATTTGTTTCCGGTTACCGAAACTCATAAGGGCTGTTAAAAGACCGCTGATTTCAATGTCCTGCTTTTGCGTGTAACGGTGCGGAAATTGTACCGGGTCATTTTGGATGAAAGCAGCGCAATGATAAACGTCCGCCCATTCCAATAATTGTTGTTTAAGAGTGTCGGTCATACTCGATAACTTTTTTACTTAATTTGATAGATATATTCAGACTCTTCTTAATAAACATAAAGTTGAATATGGAAGCAAAGTTAATCATAATCTGATAATATAGAGCTTGGAATCGGTTATTTAGTAGCTTGAATTAAATATATCGCAGTATGGGAGCTAGGTCTATACAAATGCTTTTTCGTTTTTATTGTAACAGGTAGAAACTATAAAGAGAGAATCTCTTTGTCCGGAAATTTGAATTTAGTTTGCGATAAGTTGCAAAAAAACGATGCTTTAAGCCAAGTTTCCCGTTGCATTCCACTACTTTGACAAAGTGACAAAAGAAAACGATTAATGTCTGGTAGGGTGTTTCGAGAAGTTCTCAGAAACACCATGAATTGTTGGAGCATATAAATGCATTCTAAATAAAGAATTATTTCTATAATTGTTTGTCCCATCGGTATATTTACTTTAATTTTGCAAACCAATGGAAGACTGTTCCAATGCTTGAAAATCATTCAAACAATTAAATAATTAATAATTCATTCATTTATGTGGTTAAGTAATTCATCTATTGGAAGGAAAGTGGTGATGAGCGTTACGGGTATCGCCCTAGTCCTATTTCTTACATTTCACATGTCGATGAACCTCGTTGCATTAATTTCTGCGGAAGGGTATAACGTGATCTGTGAATTTCTCGGAGCCAACTGGTATGCGTTGGTTGCTACGACTGCTTTGGCAGCCTTGGTAGTTATTCACATCGTGTATGCATTCTGGTTGACTATGATGAACCGGAAAGCGCGTGGTACGGAACGATATGCTGTAGAAGCTAAACCGAAATCGGTGGAATGGGCTTCACAGAACATGCTGGTTCTAGGTATTGTGGTGGCTGCCGGTTTGGGTTTACACCTTGCCAACTTCTGGTATAAAATGATGTTTGCCGAAATTATTGGCAATCCTACTTTGGGTGGCTTGGAGGCTACCGATGGCTATGGATACATCGTTCAAACATTTTCGTGCCCTATATTTGTAGTGCTCTATTTAATTTGGCTGGCTGCACTTTGGTTCCATCTTACACATGGATTCTGGAGCGCTCTTCAAACGCTTGGATGGAGCAATAAAATCTGGTTCGAACGCTGGAAATTGATTGGCAATATCTACACTACGCTCGTTGTACTCGGCTTTGCAGCCGTAGTGGTTGTTTTCTATCTGAAATCGCTTTGTTGCGGTGCAAGCTGCGTTTAGTTAAATAGTAAATACTTAAACTGTAATAAAATTATGGCTACTATAGATTCAAAAATTCCTGAAGGCCCTGTGGCTGAGAAATGGACCAATTATAAAGCTCACCAAAAGTTGGTGAACCCCGCCAATAAACGTCGTCTGGATATTATCGTTGTCGGAACCGGTCTGGCCGGTGCTTCGGCAGCCGCTTCGTTAGGCGAAATGGGATTCAGAGTGTTCAATTTCTGTATTCAAGATTCACCGCGTCGTGCGCACTCTATCGCCGCACAGGGTGGTATCAATGCGGCAAAGAATTATCAAAACGACGGTGATTCGGTTTACCGTTTGTTTTATGATACGGTAAAAGGTGGTGATTATCGTGCCCGCGAAGCGAACGTTTATCGTTTGGCAGAGGTATCGAATAGCATTATTGACCAATGTGTGGCGCAAGGGGTTCCCTTTGCCCGCGAATACGGTGGTACGTTGGCTAACCGTTCGTTTGGCGGTGCGCAGGTAAGCCGTACTTTCTATGCGAAAGGTCAAACCGGACAACAGCTCCTGTTAGGTGCGTACTCCGCATTAAGCCGTCAGGTAAATGCCGGTACGGTGAAACTCTATACCCGCTACGAAATGGAAGAGTTGGTTATTATTGAAGGCCGTGCTCGTGGTATTATTGCGAAGAATTTGATTACCGGTAAGTTAGAGCGTTTTGCCGCACATGCTGTGGTTATAGCAACCGGCGGTTACGGTAACGCTTACTTCCTCTCTACCAATGCTATGGCTTGCAATAGCTCGGCAGCTATGCAATGTTATCGTAAGGGAGCTTATTTCGCAAATCCTTCTTATGTACAGATTCACCCTACTTGTATTCCGGTTCACGGTGACAAGCAGTCTAAATTGACTTTGATGTCGGAATCATTGCGTAATGATGGTCGTATTTGGGTTCCGAAGAAACTGGAAGATGCAAAGGCATTGCAGGCAGGTACCAAGAAGGGCAGCGATATTCCTGAAGAAGATCGTGATTATTATTTGGAACGTCGTTATCCGGCATTCGGAAACCTCGTTCCGCGTGATGTGGCTTCGCGTGCCGCCAAAGAGCGTTGCGACAAGGGCTATGGCGTGAATAATACCGGTTTGGCCGTGTTCCTCGATTTCAGCGAAGCTATTGGCCGTTTGGGCATTGATGTGGTACGTCAGCGTTACGGCAACCTCTTTGACATGTATGAAGAGATTACGGACGTGAATCCGGGTGAATTGGCTAAGGAAATCAATGGCGTGAAATATTATAACCCGATGATGATTTACCCGGCTATTCACTATACGATGGGTGGCATTTGGGTAGATTATGAACTGCAAACTTCTATTAAAGGCTTGTTTGCTATCGGCGAGTGCAACTTCTCCGATCATGGAGCCAATCGTTTAGGAGCTTCGGCTTTGATGCAAGGTTTGGCAGACGGTTATTTCGTGCTTCCTTACACGATTCAGAACTATCTCTCCGACCAGATTACCGTGCCTCGTTTTTCTACTGATCTGCCCGAGTTTGCAGCCGCAGAGAAAGCCGTTAACGATAAGATTGATCGTCTGATGAGTATTCAAGGTAATGAGTCTGTTGATTCCATCCATAAAAAGTTGGGACACATCATGTGGGAGTATGTCGGTATGGGACGTACGGCCGAAGGTTTGAAAAAGGGTCTCGAGGAGATTAAGAAGATACGTGAAGAATTCAATAAGAATTTGTTTATTCCCGGTAGTAAAGAGGGTATGAATATAGAGCTTGACAAGGCTATCCGTCTGGAAGACTTTATTACTATGGGCGAGCTGATTGCTTACGATGCGTTGAGCCGTAACGAAAGCTGTGGAGGACACTTCCGTGAAGAATATCAAACAGAAGAAGGTGAAGCAAAACGCGATGATGAGAATTTCTTCTATGTTGGCTGTTGGGAATACCAAGGTAGCGATGAGAAGGCTCCGGTACTTATTAAAGAACCGCTTCATTATGAGGCTATCAAGGTTCAGACTCGTAACTATAAGAGCTAATCGGTAAGTTAAACAATTAAAGAATTAAGAAACAATGGATAAAAATATAAGTTTCACACTGAAAGTTTGGCGTCAGAACGGACCTAAAGAGAAAGGTCATTTCGAAACATTCCAGATGAAAGATATTCCGGGTGATACTTCGTTCTTGGAGATGTTGGACATCCTTAATGAGCAGCTCATCAGCGAGCGCAAAGAGCCGGTAGTTTTCGATCATGATTGCCGAGAAGGCATTTGCGGTATGTGTTCACTTTACATTAACGGATACCCGCATGGACCTGCTACAGGTGCAACCACCTGTCAGTTGTATATGCGCCGTTTCAACGATGGTGATACGATTACCGTAGAGCCGTGGCGTTCGGCTGGATTCCCGGTTATTAAGGATTTGATGGTAGACCGTACGGCTTATGATAAGATTATGCAAGCCGGGGGTTATATTAGTGTGCGTACCGGTTCGGCTGAAGACGCTAATAATATCCTGATTCCGAAACCAAATGCCGACGAGGCGATGGACGCAGCATCATGTATCGGTTGCGGCGCTTGTGTGGCAGCATGTAAGAATGGTTCGGCTATGTTGTTTGTGTCGGCAAAGGTAAGTCAGTTGGCTCTGTTGCCTCAAGGTAAAGTGGAGGCTGCACGCCGTGCTAAAGCCATGCTGAGCAAGATGGATGAACTGGGCTTCGGTAACTGTACCAATACCCGTGCTTGCGAGGCGGAGTGCCCTAAATGTATATCCATCAGCAATATTGCTCGCCTGAACCGTGAGTTCATCAAAGCAAAACTGAAAGATTGACGTTTATCTCGCATTTGATTGTTTTATATTGAGAAATCCTTCCGGCGTGCGTATGCGATGCCGGAAGGATTCTTTTTATATTTATGACCGTTGGAAATTGATTAAATCTTTTAATATGCTTTTTCGTGTACTCTTTTTACGGAGCAACCGCTTGAAGCGTTTTGGTTCTTAAAATTGACATCTCATGTCGAAGCGATGACCTACGAACAAGTCGTACTTGGGAGGCTTGGAATACTTTTAGCAGCAGAAATGTTTGGAAAGTATTCTTTGAAGATGTTACGGTAATAATACTCCTTTTTGCTTATTCTACACCATCGTAAAATTGTTCTTTATAACGTCATTCTACGCAGTCTGGAAACATGTCGGTGAAAGCCTCTGTTAATGTATATTGTTTCATTTTGTAATAAATAGAGAGGGATAACTTTGTTTTTAAATGAAACTACAGTTGCTTTCACTGCTGTCCTGTTAAAAGATTCACATACTACTGTATATGATTAATAATCTGTTGATTATAGAAATGTTTTGAATAAACGGATTTGAATTTATACTCTCTATGATATTCGTTAGATAATAAAGGATATCGCTTGTATATTCACATCTTGCGATTGCACTTCAACGGAAAAAACAGGGATATCAAAATTTAACGGGACACTAATGAGTTGCTTTATATTGAAGTACTTGTAAGGAAATTACAACCGAATATTTGGGAAATGCTATGTTTCTAGTCTGAATAAAATCTATTTGTAAATTAATAAGACGAGTTTATGCTGTTAGTTAATGTAAGGTTCATGTTCGGTATCTATATGTATAATTGTATTTAAAGTATGGATAACAATGTTCTCTAACGGACAAACTGATTAGCCGAACAAAATTTTATTCTTTTTTTGTTTGACATAAGAAACTTTGGAAATCATTTCCGCTTGGGTTTTGGAATATCTGCAGCCCGAATTCGGGGAGAATGGCCAGTACATAATCAAAGATGTCGGCTTGTAGATGTTCGTATGGAATCCAGTTCTTATCGGATGAAAAGAAATAGAGCTCAATGGGTAATCCTTGCGGAGTAGGTTGCAGTTGACGAACCATCAGCGTCATCTTATGGTTGATAAGCGTATGATGACGGAGGTAATTTTCTAAGAATTGGCGGAAGACGCCTAAGTTTACTGTTTGCGGCGTTGCTTCTTCGGGCTTCAACCAACCTTTTGCTACGAAGTTCTTCAAATCTTCAGGTGTGCAGAATTTGACGCTTCGCATATCGATATTAAGCGAACGTTTTACCCTTCGTCCGTCGCTATCCTGCATGCCCCGCCAGTTTTGGAAAGAGTCGCTGACCAAGGTATAAGGCGGTATGGTAGTGATGGTATTGTCCCAGTTGCGTACTTTAATAGTGGTAAGGGTTACTTCGGTAACAATGCCGTCGGCGCCCGATTTAGTCATGGTAATCCAGTCGCCCGGGCGCAACATATCGTTGGCGGAGAGTTGCACTCCCGCTACCAGCCCTACAATGGTATCTTTAAATACCAACATTAATATAGTTGCGGCGGCTCCCAATCCGGCGAACAGGGTGAGGGGCGATTTGTCGATTAATACACCGATGATAACGATTACTCCGACAAATATAGTAATAATTTTCAGCATTTGATAGACGCCCTTCAACGGACGATCTTTCAATTGTTTGTGCTGGCTCGATAAATTATAGAGAGCGGAAAGGAATACGCATATCAGCTTCAAAGTAGTGGCAATGATGTATACCTGGCTGATTTTCATCAAGAACGAGAGCCAGGAAGGGACATCGTAGAAGGCAAACGGGAGCAGGATATAGATAACGATGGAAGGGATGATATGACAAATACTGTTTAATACTTTATCGGAGAACAGATAATCGTCCCACGTTATCCGAGTACTGGTCACCACCTTCTTGACAGCCGGTACGATGACTTTACGACAGATAATATCGGTTAAGTAAGCAATAAACAAGATAAAAACGATCCATATAATACGCTGGGTAATACTGATGGACTCTTGTCCTAAACCATATTGTGTCAGAACCTGCTCTAAACTGTCTGTAAGTACATTATCCATATTCCGTTCGTTTTAAATTGAACAACAAAAATAGGATTATATCTTCTTATTTTCTTTTTGGCTTAACTCACATTAACTTATGGGAAGGTTGTACCGTGTCGGGATTTGACATTCCGTTCGATTTAGAAGGCGTATTATTGTTTCGTTTTTTGTAAGGGCTTTACGTATAGGCCGACCGTAAGCTCAAACGTTGGGCCTCTACCCTCAAAGACGAAGATAATCCGTGCCTTGTTCTTTACGAGATTCTGCCTTGAAAGTATGCTGGTGTGTGCCGAGCCTTGTCGTAATAGGTTGCCTGATGGCGCAATACGTAGCACTATGCTTGTTTCTAAGTGTAACAAGCAGGGGTAAAGTATGTAAGTTCTTTTTAAAGCAACACTTTGTAGCGGTTTCCCGGAAGCGCTTGGGCCACTCTCTTTATTTCCATTTCGAAAAGTAAGGCACTCAGTTGGTTCACCGGAAGTCCTGCCGCCACAGCCAGTTCATTTATCGGTAGTCCGTCCGGTGAGGCTTGCAGCACTTGCACAAGCGCTTCTTCTTCATCGGTCAGATCGGGGAAGAGTTGTCGTTGGACGGGTGTCTGAGCGGAACTTGTCATGTCCCAGCACATGGCTTTTACGAATTCTTCGGCCGATTGGATCAGCGCCGCACGATTGTCGCGTATCAAGGCGTTGCATCCTTGTGAATAAGGGTCGTAGCTGCGTCCCGGATAAGCGAAACAATCGCGGTGATACCCTTCGGCTAAATCGGCGGTAATCAATGCTCCGCCCTTTGCGGCAGACTCTATCACGATGGTGGCATCGCACATTCCTGCCACGATGCGGTTGCGCATCACAAAGTTCTGGCGGTCGGGGTTGGTTCCGCTCATGAATTCGGTAAGCAGTCCGCCTTGTTTCAGCATCTGTACCGCTGTCTGCCGATGAGCGGAAGGATAGATGCGGTCCAGCCCGTGCGCCAGCACGCCTACGGTAGCGAATCCGTATTCCAGTGCGGCGCGGTGTGCGTGGATGTCTATACCGTATGCCAGCCCGCTCACTACCAGCACCTCGGGACATAGTTGTCTCAAGTCCCGTAAAAAGGTGCGGCAAACCTCTTTCCCATAATCCGTGGCATGGCGGGTGCCTACCAAATTGATTACTTTCAGTTGGTTGAGTGGTGTATTGCCTTTGTAAAATAACAACGTGGGGGCATCGTTGCACTCCCTCAGGCGGGAAGGATATTCCGGGTCGTTGTAACCGAAACAGTCTATCCGATTTCTCCGGATGAACTCCATTTCGTGCCGTGCGCGTTCGAAGGCTGTCGGGCAGTCCAGTGCATCCACCAGTTTATCCGAGCCTGTTACCAGTGCAGGCAACTCTTTGCGGCGGCGGAATATGTCGGTTGCGTTTCCGCATGCATGCAGCAGTTTGCGCATGCCGGCGAGGCCCAGTCCCGGTATGCGGGTTAGGGCAAGGCTATGTAGAAGTTCTTCGTCATGCATGGAAGTAGGGAGCAAAGGTTTCGTCGAACAAGGCACTTTCGCTTAATCGCCCGTTGACAACGCATACGCTCTCCACAGTTGATTTGATTACGACTTTCATATCCGGCAGACGGAAAATATCCTGATAGAACACGTACTTGATGCCCTCTTTCTTCAGGTATAGTTTGGATACGAATTCGTCGCCGCTTTTTAAGGGCGTCTTAAACGCCATGTTAATA
>ERZ825137.3314-NODE-3314-length-17435-cov-3.363406_pt1 | contig 17435 bp, 13 predicted proteins | sample MGYA00519873_ERZ825137 | MGnify/ENA primary metagenome ERZ825137 (study PRJEB31778, sample SAMEA3449190) | human gut metagenome | biome: human gut; feature: human-associated habitat; material: faeces | place: United Kingdom | collected 2010/2012 ...
CTCTCGGCCTGCGTACCTGCTTCCGGGCTCTGTCTTATTACGGTTCCCTCAGGTGAATCGCTTTCTTCCTCTGTAATGCTTCCAAGTGAGAAGCCTTTGCCTTCAAGGGTTGCTCTTGCCTGATCCACAGTCTGTCCGATTACACTCGGTACTGTTTCAACTCCTGCGCCCTTGCTTATATTTACTCTGATGGTCTTGCCTTTTTTGACCTTCATATCAGGCTTTGGCGACTGTGAAACTATTTTGCCCTCATCGTATTCGTCACTGAATACTTCGTTGCCCATTTCGATTTCAAGGCCAAGATCTGTAAGCTCTTCCTCTGCCTCATCATAGTTCATATCAGTAAGGTTAGGCACCTTGACTTCATTCTTTTCTCCGCCGCCAAATACAAATATTGCGGCAACTATAAGGATTACGGCCGCTGCCGCCGCCCCGATTATAATCGGGAGCTTCTTATTTGAGCCTTTGGAGCTGCTGTGCTTTTCGTGTTTTTTCTCCGGCTGCTTTTCAGGCTGCTTCTCGCGCCTTTCTTCTTTTCTTTCAGGCGCTATTGCAGACTCTCCCACAACTCTTGATACCATCTCTATGTTGTCAAGCTCTCTGATAAGCTCGTCTACGCTTGCAAATCTGTTGACCTGAACCTTGTCTGTCGCTTTTAGAATTATGTTTTCAAGTCTTGGCGGTATGCCCGAAACATAGTATGACGGCGGTGTCATAGGGTCGTTCATATGCATAAGCGCTATTGCAACAGGTGAATCTCCGTCAAACGGCACTCGTCCCGTAATCATCTCATACATCGTAATACCTACGGAATAAATATCACTTTTAGCATCACAATAACCGCCTCTGGCCTGCTCCGGGGACACATAATGTACCGAACCCATGGCACTGGAGCTTACCGTATTGGAATCTACTGCCCTGGCAATACCAAAGTCGGTTACTTTTACCTTTCCTTCTTTGGAAATAATAATATTCTGTGGCTTAATATCTCTGTGAATGATATTATGCTTATGTGCAGCCTCAATGCCGGTACACATCTGAATGGCAATACTGATTGCCTCTTTAGTAGAAAGTCTTCCCTTCTTCTGAATATACTCTTTCAGCGTAATTCCCTCTACTAACTCCATTACCATGTAATAAAGTCCTCGGTCTTCTCCTACATCATATACATTTACAATATTAGGATTCAGAAGTCCGGCTGCAGCCTGTGCTTCTGAACGGAATTTCCGCACAAAATCCTTATTTTCCCTATACTCTTTCTTAAGAACCTTGATTGCCACATAACGATTCAGCATGGTGTCCCTACCCTTATAGACATCTGCCATGCCACCTGCGCCAATCTTGCTTAAGACCTCGTATCTCTCCCCTAAAACAATACCGCCATCATTTACCATATACTCACCTCATTGGAAAACGGAGCCGCAAGTACAACACCAATATTATCTTTGCCTCCATTTTCATTTGCACGATTTATTAATAACTGTCCGGCTTCCACAATATCTCTGGCACTCTTGATAATCGTAAATATCTCATCTTCATTTACCATATTGCATAAACCGTCTGTGCACATCAGAATGACATCCCCTTTCTTCAGTGCATATTCATAGTAATCTGCTTCTACATCCTCTTTCACGCCGATTGCTCTTGTGATGATATTCTTATCCGGATGGTGCTTGGCCTCCTCCTCACTGATTCCGCCAAGCCGTAACATCTCCTCAACAAGAGAATGGTCGCGGGAAAGCTGCTTCACTTCCTGATTAATCAGATACAGCCTGCTGTCTCCTACATTGATAAAATGTAAAGTGTGGTCAATTACAGTTGCAGCTACCAGTGTGGTGCCCATGCCGTCCAGCTTTATATCCTTCTCTGCCGTCTCAATCAGCTTCTTATTTACCACCTGCACTGCATCCAGAAGCACTTCTTTTGGTCCTTCCTTCAGCGAATGTTTGATTTCTTCCTTCAAAGTCTCTACGGTAAACTTGGATGCAAAATCTCCTGCCTTGTGTCCTCCCATACCATCAGCCACCACCAGAAGATTCGGCAGTGTTCCCTGAGGTTCATCTGTAGCGAACACGTAGTCCTGATTCATCTTTCGCACTTTTCCCACATCTGTTATGGAAAATACTTTCATAATCTGCCTCCTAATGTCTTATGCAGACAATTCTGCCGCACATCAAGACATAAGACTGAATCTGCTTCAGCCTAACTTTCCTGCATTGTTTTACGTCTTAACTGTCCACAAGCCCCATCAATGTCAGAGCCCATTTCTCTTCTTATAGTAACATTTATCCCGCTTTTTTCAAGTTTATTTTTGAAATTACCGGCACTTTTTTTGTCTGGTTTTCGATAATTCCGCTCTTTAATCGGATTTACCGGAATTAAATTCAGATGGCAGTTACGTGAACCCAAAATATGAATCAGTTCCTTTGCGTCCTCTTCGGTGTCATTGACTCCATGTACCAGACTGTATTCGAACGTGATTCTTCTTCCGGTTTTTTCGAAGTAATAATCACAGGCTTCCAGCACTTCAGAAAGCTCATATTTATTTGCCACAGGCATAAGCACCTTCCGCTTCTCCTGCGTGGAACCATGAAGAGACAATGCCAGTGTAATCTGGAGTTTTTCATCTGCAAGCCTGCGGATATTCGGGACAATCCCACAGGTTGATGCGGTAATATTTCTCTGGCTGATATTTAAGCCATGTTCATCACTTAACATATGTATGAACTTCAGGAAATTATCATAGTTGTCCAGTGGTTCTCCGGTTCCCATCACAACCACATTGGAAACCCGCTCTCCGCTTATTTTCTGAATCTGATAAATCTGGCGCAGCATTTCCGATGGTGTTAAATTCCGCTCCAGTCCGTCTAAAGTGGATGCGCAGAAACGGCAGCCCATCTTGCAGCCTACCTGGGAAGAAATACAGACCGAATTGCCATGCTTATATTTCATCAGCACACTTTCCACCATATTTCCATCCTTCAGGCAGAACAGAAATTTATTCGTTCCATCTATTTGGGATATCTGTCTTGTTATCATTTCCACTTTACGGATTTCATACTGTTCTTCCAGTTTTTCCCGCAATGTTTTGGACAAATTCGTCATCTCCGAAAAATCATTGACCAGCTTTTCATGCAGCCAACTGTAAATCTGGCCGGCACGGAATGGTTGTTCCCCGATTTCTGCCATTTCTATCTTTAATTCGTCCAGTGAAAAAGACGCAATATCTTTCTTTTCCATCATCTTATTTGGAACTCCTTTTTACTAATTTTGCAATATAGAATCCGTCTGTCTCTCTTGCCGGGAAAATTTGTTTCTCCCACTCCAGTTCGAATTCCGGGTGCTTTGTCAGAAACCATCTGGTGTTCTCTTCATTTTCTGCCTTACAGATTGTACAGGTACTGTAAATCATTACTCCTTCCGGTTTTACATAACGACATACCACGTCCAGAATCTCTTTCTGAAGCTTTGCTACCTCTTTCTCGGTCTCCGGTGTCATCTTGTATTTCAAATCCGTTTTCTTGGAAAGTACACCGAGCCCGGAACACGGGAGGTCTGCAATCACTACGTCTGCCTTTTCTTCAGATGCTTCATCAAATATAGTCGCATCCTGCTGAACAGCTTCCACATTGTCAAATCCCATGCGCCAGATATTCTCCTGAATCAGTCCTACTTTGTATTCCGTCAAATCACGGGCCTCTACGTGTCCTGTTCCATTTAACAGCTGAGCTGCATGCAGTGCCTTGCCGCCCGGTGCGGCACACACATCAATAATATAATCTCCCGGCTTTATGTCTGCACTTTCTGCCACCTGGATAGAAGCCGCATCCTGAATCTGAAAATCCCCATCACGGAAGCTACCTAGTGCTCCAAGATAATCATAATCAGAAATCAGCAGTGCTGAATCTAGGAATGGATGCTCTTCTACGTTTACATGTTCACTTTTTAGCTTCTTTATTAATTCTTCTTTTGTGATTTGATTTCCATTTACACGAATTGTAGTTGGTCGCGAAAGATATAAGCTTTTTAAGATTTCTTCCGTCTTCTCTCTTCCATAATCCTTAAACCACGTAACTACAATCCATTGAGGCATGGAATATTTTACCGATAAAAAGTTCTCCGGACAAGTTTCATCCGGATAAGGAATCTGCTCCTGACTACGTACAATACTGCGGAGCACTCCGTTTACAAAACCTTTTAAGGTTCCAAATCCCTTCTTTCCTGCCAGCTTTACCGCTTCATTGCAGGCTGCCGAATCCGGCACATTGTCCATATATTTTATCTGATATACTGCCATCCGAAGAATATTCCGAATGACCGGTTTCATTTTCTGTACCTTGGTTTTTGAGTATTGGTTAATGATATAATCCAGTTCCAATGTCCGTTCTATGGTTCCTTCCGTAAGACGGGTAAGAAAGGCCCGTTCCTGCTTATCAAGATACTGATATTTTTCCAGTACACTCCGCAGAACAAGATGGCTCTTCTCTCCCTTTTCCACTTCTAGCAAAATGGCAAGTGCCAGCTCTCTTTCACTTTTTTCTTTTTTCTGTAATGCTGTCTGTTCTTTTACCTTATTTTTAGTCATCCCGTCTTCCTCTTGTCAGAATAAGTAATCTGAGCAGCTGAAGAATAGAAGCTGCAGCACCTGCCACATAAGTCAGTGCAGCGGCACTTAATACCTTTCTGGCCTGTCCCACTTCCTCGTTATCCAGAAGTCCTGAACCGTCCAAAATGCGAAGTGCTCTGGAAGATGCATTAACCTCTACCGGAAGTGTTACAATCTGGAAGAGTACAGAACAAGAGAACAGTAAAATTCCTAGATTAATGAACAGCCCTGACATATTTCCATTGAAAAGAAGCCCGATGATAATCAAAGGCCATGAAATCTGTGCACCAAAATTTGCCACCGGAACCAAAGCTCCGCGGATAGAAAGTGGTGCATAATTGGTTGCGTGCTGAATGGCATGTCCACATTCATGGGCTGCTACCCCTACTGCTGCGACCGATGCAGAACCATAAGTAGAATCAGACAGTCTGAGAACTTTATTTTTCGGGTCATAATGATCGGTCAGTTTTCCTGATATTCTCTGTACTTGAACATCATAAATTCCTGCCTGGTGTAGAATCTGTTCTGCTGCCATCTGTCCGGTAATTCCTCTCCGGTTACGCACCTGTGCATATCTCGCAAAAGTAGAATTTACCTTTGCCGAAGCGGCCAGTGATAAAATTACACCGATTAAAATCAAAATATAAGTTGGGTCATAAAACATTGGATAGTACATAGTTCTTCCTCCTTAACAGCCGAGCTTTTCGCCGGTCTTTACTTGATATCCTCTCAAAAAAGCATCGGAAGACATTTTCTTCTTTCCCGGAATCTGAAGTTCTTTAATCTGGAGAACTCCGTCGCCTGTCTGTACGGAAAATGTCTGTTTTGTAACCTCAGTTATGGTTCCCGGTTCTGCAGTTTCCTGTGCATCCACTACATCCGCAGCCCATATTTTCATCGTTTTCTCATTCCATGTGGTATATGCGCTTGGCCATGGATTTAACCCCCGAATCAGACGTTCAATCTCTATTGCCGGACGAGTCCAGTCAATATTGCCAAGTTTTTTATCTAACATCCTTGCATAAGCAGTCGGGGTTTCGCCTTGCTTTTCCGGTTTTAATTCCCCTTTTTCCAGTTTTTCAAGCGTCTGCACACAAAGCTTTGCTCCTGCCTCGGCAAGTAAATCATGCAGTTCTCCGCCTGTAATTTTCTCTCCAAGCGGAACTTCTACCTTCTCCAGCATATCACCGGTGTCCAGTCCCTCATCCATCTGCATGGTAGTAACACCGGATACGCTTTCCCCATTGATAATCGCCCACTGAATCGGTGCTGCACCTCTGTACTTTGGAAGCAGTGATGCATGGACATTGATACATCCGCATGGAGTCATTTCCAGAATTTCTTTTGGCAGAATCTGTCCAAATGCAATGACAACACAGACATCTGCCTGATATTTTTTCAGTTCTTCAATGCATTCTGGCCGTCTGACACGCTCCGGCTGATAAACCGGAATCCCCTTTTCCAATGCATATTCCTTTACAGGTGTATACTGCATCTCTTTTCCTCGGCCTTTGGGTTTGTCAGGCTGTGTAACTGCCAGCACGACTTCATGCCCGGCTTCCACAAGTGCTGCCAAAGTTCCAACCGAAAAATCCGGTGTGCCCATAAAAATGACTTTCATTTCACAGTCCTCCTTTTTCCATGATTTGTCTCTTTTTTATTTTCTCTATTTATTCTATTATCCCTTTATTCCTCGTCATAGGTTACGTCTTCTAACTGACCTTCCACCTTTTCCACATACATATGACCTTCCAAATGATCCAGTTCATGACAGATTGCCCGGGCTAAGAGCTCTTCACCCTCAATAATATACTCTTCCATATTTTCGTCAAGTGCTTTTGCCTTCACATAGTTTGGTCTTGTTACCTGACCTGCCTTTCCCGGAAGACTTAAGCAGCCTTCGCTTCCTGTCTGGGATCCGTTGGTTTCCAGGATAACCGGATTAATCATAACAATCGGTCCCTCTCCTATATCAATTACAACAATACGCTTTAGTACTCCTACCTGAGGTGCCGCAAGACCTACCCCATTTGCTTCGTACATGGTTTCCAGCATATCCTCAATCAATTCCTCTGTTCGGGGTGTCATCTGTTTTACCTCTTTACACACCTTTGTCAACACTTCATCACCCATTATTCTGATTTCTCTGATTGCCATCTTATCTCCTCCTTTTGCCTTTATCAGAATCCATTTACGGGATCAAAATCAAACTGAATCTTGATTTTATCAAATCCCCTGTTCATTTCAATATATTGCTCCATGTAATCCTTCATATGGATTAACATGTTATTGGAATCCGCTTTCAGATAAAGTACCCGTCTGTAAATGTCTTTCATTTTCCCAATATATGGACTTGCCGGTCCGATAATCTGAATTTGGCGGTTCTTTCCTATTCTGTGCGCATATTCTTTCAAATAAAATGCACCCTTGTCCAATAATTCGTCATCTTCCGACGAAAGCAGTACTGCCAGCAAATGTTCTGCCGGTGGATATCCCATCAGTTCCCGGTATTTCATCTCTTCTTCGTAGAACTGCTCATAATTCTGTGCAGCGGCCGCCTGTATGCTGTAATGTTCCGGGTTGTAGGTCTGAATTACCACTTCACCGGAAACTGCACCTCTTCCTGCGCGTCCTGCTGCCTGGGTCAAAAGAGCAAACGTTCTCTCTGCAGCCCGATAGTTGTCTGCATAAAGTGACATATCCGCAGCTAATACACCTACAAGGGTCACGTTTGGAAAATCGTGTCCCTTCACAATCATCTGGGTTCCTACCAAAATGTCTGCCTCTTCATTTGCAAAGGCACTTAATATTTTCTCATGTCCTTCTTTTGCCCTGGTGGTATCCAAATCCATTCTGATCACTCTTGCTCCGGGAAACTCTCTTAGAACCAGCTCTTCAATCTGCTGTGTTCCTGCGCGGAATCCACCAATATGTGCAGAGCCGCAGGATGGGCATGTCCTGACGACCGGCTCCTCATACCCACAGTAATGGCAGACCATTCTTCCATTATTATGAGTAGACAATGAAACATCGCAATGAGGACATTTTACTACATATCCGCAAGACCTGCAAGAAAGGAATCCTGCATATCCTCTTCGGTTTAAAAACAACATGATTTGTTCTTTCTTTTGCAGCCGGTCCTGCATGAGCTCTCTTAGTTTATCACTTAGAATCGATTGATTGCCTTTTTTCAGTTCTTCCCTCATATCCGCTACATACACACTTGGCAGACCGCTTCCGGGAATCCGGTTTCCCAGCTTGAAAAGCTTGTATTCCCCTTTCTGGCACCGGTAAAAGGACTCTAGCGACGGAGTTGCCGAACCAAGTACCACGCTTGCCCCTTCCAGCTTTGCGCGCTGTACTGCTGTCTCTCTTGCATGATACCTTGGAATCTGTTCACTTTTATAAGAATTTTCATGTTCTTCATCTATTACAATCAGACCCAGATTTGGAAAAGGCGTAAATAAAGCAGAACGTGGGCCAATCATTACGTCAATCTTTCCTTCCTTGGCACGCATCATCTGGTCGTACCGCTCTCCTGCCGATAAGCGGGAATGCATAATAGAAATCCGCTCTCCGAATCTTCTTCGGAATCGCATGACTGTCTGATAGGTCAAGGCAATCTCCGGAATCAGCATAATGGTCTGCCTTCCTTCATTTATTACCTGCTGAATCATTTCTATATATACTTCGGTCTTACCGCTCCCGGTAATGCCATACAGCAAATAGGTTCTATAGTCTTTATTATCATAATCTTTCTTAAACTGGCTGATGGCATACTCCTGTTCCGTGGTATACACAATATTCTGAATCTGTTCTTCCTGTTCACGTACGGGATTCCGGTAAATCTGCCGGGACACAATTTCCAGAATTCCCTGTTCCTCCAGTGCACGCACTACTGGGAGCGTAATATTCAGTTTCTTGCTTACCAGGGAAAATGGAATTTCTGCATCATCCAAAAGTGCTGCCATCAGCCGTGCTCTCGCTTTCTGGTTTTTATGCAGGTACTGCTCCAGATATTCCTTCCCAGTTTCCGCACTAATCACTCTGTGCAGAATCCGTTCTTCCTTCTTCCGTTCTTCCTTCTTGATAGGAAGCACTGTTTTTAGAGCCTGTATCATGGTTCCACCATAAGATTCCTTCATCCATGCTGCCAATTCCACTAGATTTGCCTCCACGGCAATCCGTTTTTTTGCCGGCTCCAGAATTGCCTTCATTTTTGTGACATCATACCCGCACTTCTCAGAAAATCCTACGATATAACCATTTCTTACAGTGTTTCCTTTTCCAAAAGGTACACATACTTCCATTCCGATCCGCAGCTTCCCTTCCAGTGCCTGCGGTATCATGTACTGAAAGATTTTATCCAGTTTTTCATGTGTAATATCCATAATTACATCTGCATACATTCTGTTATCCACGCTTTCTCTTACTCGTAGTTTCTGTCCGGCATTTATATACCGTTTTCTTATTCACTGTCCAGGACTCTCCTGTTGTTTCATCAGCAACTCTCTCTTCTGCATCCGTTCTCTCTGCCACATTGCCTCTCTGACCAGCTCATGGTCATCCATATAATAGCGCACACCATGTATCTCCTGATATTTCTCATGACCTTTTCCCGCAATCAGCACAACATCTCCGGTCCTTGCCTCCCGGATTGCCTCTGCCACTGCCATCCGGCGATCCATGATTACTTTCATCTTCTTTTCTTCGTTATCTGCTGCCTTCTCTTCTGCCCTTTTGATTCCTTCTATAATATCTCGAATAATCTTCTCTGGATTTTCCTCTCTCGGATTATCATTCGTTAAAATAATTTCATCTGCAAACCGTCCGGCTGCTTCTCCCATTTCCAACCTGCGCGTCTTTGCCCTGCCTCCTCCACATCCAAATACTACGATGATTCGGAATGGCTTATAAGCATGCAATGTCTGAAGCACCCTCTTCAGGCTCATGCCATTGTGAGCATAATCTATATAGCACGCAATGTTTTCTCCCCAAGGTATCCGTTCCATTCTTCCATTAATGAACACCTTTTCCAGTGTTTTGGCACATGCATCCAGTGGAAGCTTCAGACATTCCACCACGGAAAGTGCTGCAAGTGCATTGTACACATTAAAACTTCCCGGTTGTTGCAGACATACAGGAATTCCTTTTACCAGAAACCGGGTCACTGGAATCCCATTATCCATCAAGAGCTGTATATGCTCTCCGCACAAAATATGTGTACCTTCATACATCCTGGCTTCTTTTCTCCACTGCTGACAGGTATAACCATATTTTTCACATGTGGTTCTACGAAACATATACCCGGTCTGAATATCATCCAGATTCCCGATTCCTATCTGACATCCTTTAAAAAGTCTGGATTTATAATACCGGTACTCGCTTAAAGTGGCATGTTCTCCCGGCCCTACGTGGTCTTCTCCCAGATTGGTAAACACTCCAATCAGAAATGGAATCCCATATACCCGTTTTTGTTTCATTCCCTGGGAAGACACTTCCATAACAACGTATTCACATCCTTTGTCTTTCATTTTAACAAAATACTCCTGGATGGTAAAGGCATCCGGTGTAGTATTCTTAGTGAAAATCCATTCTTCTCCGTCATAAATGCCCAATGTCCCGATAAGTCCGGTCCGTATTCCCTGAGTTTCCAGCATTTGCCGTATCATGACAGACACAGTCGTCTTTCCTTTTGTCCCGGTAATTCCGATAATCTTTAAAAATTCTGCCGGATGTCCAAAATAATTGGCCGCCATCTGTGCATAAGCTTCTCTTGTATCCCGTACTAAAAACACTGTCAGATTTTCCGGAAAATCAAACAAATGACCATGTTTCCCTATTTTTTCTACAACCAGTACCTCTGCTCCCCGTTTCCACGCCTCTTCCATATAATCGTGCCCATCATGTACCGTTCCATCAATACATACGAACATGTCTCCCTGGCTTACCTTTTTTGAATTGCATGTAATGTTTTTTATTTCATTCTTCTCATATGAATCATTCTCTTGCAGTACCACATAATCCATTCCACACAGCAGTGATTGCAAATTCATGATTTCCCTCATTCCATTTCTTCACTACTGTATTTTATGAAAAATAGAAGCAGGAAGTGCAACCACACTTCCTGCTTTCCACTTCTATGCATGTAATCTGTTATACGCTTCCAGACACTCTTTCACTTGTTCTGCATCGGATTTGCACGGTACCTTCTTTGTGCCATACTTGAGCCAGGTTTCGTCTCCCTTTCCCATAATCAGGAATACATTCTTTCCTTCGGCCTCATCCATCGCCATTTTAATGGCTTCCTGACGGTTTTCCACAATTTTGTACGGGCAGTTCTGTTCTTCTACATATACTGCAATCTGTTTACAGATATCCAGCACATCTTCTTTTGCCGGGTCATCCGCAGTAAGATAAATCATATCTGCATTTTTACCGGCTATCTGTCCCATATCCCGTCTTCGGGTAATTGCTTTATTCCCCGGCGAACCAAATACCGCTACAATCTTATAATCCGGATATTCGTCCTTGGTAGAAGAAAACAGTTTCTCATAACTTAATTTGTTATGGGCAAAATCTACAATCGCAATCCTTTGCTTGTCCGCGCTGCTGTATAATTCCATTCTTCCTTTGGAACGTGCCCGGTATAAGCCTGACCTCATATACGGAACCGGAATATGCAGAAGCATAGCTGCTCCAATGACGGCCAGTGCATTTTCCACGTTAAAAAGTCCCGGCATGGTAAGTCTGAATTCTTCATCAAACTCTTCCGTCTTTACACGAAAAACAGTCTCATGTCCATCCTTCTCGAGTTCATAACCGTAGACATCAGCTTGTGAATCCTGCGTACTGAAAGTAATGGTCCGTTCACACTCTTTTGCTGCCTCTATGATTCGCTCTGCAAAATCCGCATCTTTATTCACCACTGCATATCTTGTCTGCTTAAACATCAGTAACTTGGATGCAAAATAATCTTCAAAATCCGGGTGTTCGATCGGACTGATATGGTCTTCTGAAATATTCAAGAAAATTCCCACATCCAGTTTCATATTTTTTACTCTGCCATATTTCAGTGCCTGAGAGGATACTTCCATCTGAGCAAACGTAATCCCGCTGTCTGCGGCATGGCGCAGATGTTCCTGAAGTTCTATTGCCTCCGGTGTGGTAAGGCTGGATTCTTCCCGGATTACCCCATCATAAATATCAATAGAAGAAAGTATCGCACTTTCTTTTCCACCCGTAGCTGCCATATAGTCATCCACAATTGCTTTCATATAATAGGCAGAGGTGGATTTTCCTTTGGTTCCTCCGATTCCCACAATGGTAAGTTTCTTCCATGGTGCATTGTTGAACATTTCCGCAAGAGCAGGCATGGCACTGCGGATATCCTCTACAAGCAGATAAGGAATTCCTGTCTCTGTCTCATATTTCTTTTCACTGATATAAGCAATTGCGCCTCTGCGAATTGCTTCCTCCAGATATTCCGTCTTGAACGCTGCGCCTTTACAAATAAACAGTGTGCCTTCTGTTACCTTTTTGGAATCAAAAGTAAGGTACTCCACCGTCTCCGCTTCTGCTCCTGTCATACAGCATTCTTTTAATAAATGTGCTTTTTCAAGAAGATTGGAATATTCTGCTAATGTATATTTTTTCATCCGTAATCCCTTCCTGTCTATATTAGGCTTCTTTCAATTCTGCTCCTGAACGCAAAATAGATTCTTTTACCAGAATGTCCATAGCATCAATACAGTCATCCGGGACCGGATAATACTCCTTAAATACCGAAATCTCTGTACATGCCAGAATCACTGCATCACACCCCTGCTGCTTTAAATCTTCATATGCACGGTCAAATTTCGCTTTGTCAGCCGGTTTTCCGCTCTTGATTTCATCATAAATCAATGTCATGACACCTTTCTGTGCTTCTTCCCCCGGTGCAACAGCCTGTACCCCCATCTTCTCACACACGCGGAAATAAGTGCCTGCGCGAAGGGTTCCATCCGTTCCCATAATTCCAATTTTCTTTACATCCGGATTTTCCTTTAAAATTGCTTTCACTGTTTCTTCTAACATATTGATAATCGGAATCTTCGTTTCCTTCTGCAAATCGTCCAGAAAATAATGGAAGGTGTTGCATGGGATGGCAATATTTTCCACTCCAAGCATTTCCAGTGCACGAATATCCTGCATGGCAGCCTCTAATACGGCACTTTTATCTCCCGTCAGTATTGCATGGGTTCTGTCCGGCATACTTGCGTGACTTAGAATCACAATATCCAGATGCTCCTGATCGCTGGCAGCCTTGGTCCTTCCTGTAATTCTTGCATAAAAGAAGCTGGTAGCCTCCGGTCCCATGCCTCCGATAATTCCTAATTTCTTCATATTGTTTTCCACCTCTTTAGCTGTAATACTTCTTAAATTTCACAAAATGGCTGAAATAAGTTCTGAGCAGTCCGTAAAGCCGCTTTGGTGCCAGATCACCTTTCATGAATACCGGATTAACTGCCTTCTTTTCTTTCATTAATTGACGCATCTTTTCCTGATTCTGTGGTTCTTTCACATATTTTAAAGCGACCTGTTTCGGAACCACCATCCAGAGATGTTCCTTCTTTGCCATTTCAAACTGTAATTCTTTTCCGTAAATATATTCTTCCACAACATATTTGGCTATATTATAACCGGAACCGGTTACATAGAAATTGCTTCTTCCCTGTCTGGTATTGATTTCAAAAAATTTGTATTTCCCATCCCGCTTGTCATACTTGATATCGCAGTTAGAAAATCCAACATAATGCATATCTTCTAACAAATTTTTCACGCGGAGCATCAGTTCTTCATTCGGCTCCGTAATGATTAAGGCATGGTTTCCAAGTCCATGTGGTGTATGTTCCTCCAATAGTACATGTCCGAGACACATCATCTTTACCTTGCCGCTTTGGTCTGAATAAGAAGTAAGCACTGCCATGTTCTCATCATTTCCCGGAATCATATCCTGGATAATCATTTTATCCGGATATCCTGCATCATAAGTATCCTTGATTGCCTGATTCAGTTCTTCCCTGCTGTTTACAATAAATACCTTCTTCTGGGTCGGAAACGGATGCTCCCAGTAATGGGTACTTTCTGTCGGCTTTAATACCACCGGATAAGAAAAGTTCATTTCAAAATCCAGTCCCATGGACGGTTCGTAAATAATCGTTCCCGGATAATCCACTCCATGTTTGTCACAAAGCTGATAGAAATTGTCCTTTCTCTGTAAATATTCCATGAGCTCGTAATTCGGATATGGTGCAATAATATTGGTGCCAAGCTTTTCACGGTTTCTCATGATCTGCGCAGCATACCCGTCACTGGCTGCCATCAGAATAATCTTCTTATCCTTGTGCTCCTCTGCAAATTTTCCGATTCTCTCCAGAAAATATGCATCTGTATCAATACGTGTATCATGTTCATAAATCGTAATCTTGCTGTGATAGCTTGGTCCCGATGGGAACTTACCGAATACATAAGTCTGAACCTGATATTCTTCATAAAATGCGCGCGCTACGCTATATGTGTTAATATCCCCGCCAAGTACCACCGGGATGAATTCTCTTTCCTTCAATGTCAACATGCCAAGAGCACGCTCCTTTCCTAAATAGCTTATAGCATTATAACTCATATTTTTTGAGCATGTCAAGAAATGGGACATGATATCCGAAAACAACTGTCATTCTTTAGTGTTTTCTATCTGTCCCACGCATAATCACATCATTCCCATAGCGCCTTTTGATTTGTTCCATCACTGCGTCCAGTTTCTGATGTTTTTTCTTCTTTTCTTTTTTTGCTCTTGCTTCTTCCAGCACCGGCTGCATATCAAAAATACTAAGCTGTTCCGGTTGTTCCTCCTCCACAAGCTTTGATGTGCGTACCCCAAGCAGACGGACGGGTTCTCCACTCCACAATTCTTCAAATAGACTGCACGCTTCCCGGTAAAGCACGTTTCCGTCATCTGTTGCCTTGCCTAGCTGTTTTTGATGGGAAGTGTTCTGAAAATTGTAATATCGGATTTCCACGCTTATCATACTTGCCCGCTGCCCTGACACCCGCAGACGTCCTGCCACCTTTTCGGCAAGTTTTTTCAGCACTTCTTCGGCATCTTCCCGTTTTTCCACATCTTTGGCAAGTGTAGTAGAATTTCCGATTCCTTTTGCTGCACGTTCTTCCGACTGAATCACATCTTCTCCGATACCATTGGCAAATTCCCAGAGCATTCTTCCATGACTCTTTAAATGGAGCTCAAGGAGAGCCGGGTCAGTCTGCGCCAGCTCTCCTATGGTATTAATCTCTAATTTATGTAAGACTTCTACACTGGATTTACCGGCCATGAACAGTTCTCCCACCGGAAGTGGCCACATCTTGACCTGAATTTCTTCCGGGAACAAGGTGTGCACCCGGTTTGGCTTTTCAAAGTCTGATGCCATTTTCGCCAGAAGCTTGTTACTGGAAATTCCTACATTTACCGTAAAACCAAAAGTATCATACACTCTCTGTTTGATTTCCATTGCTGCTTCAACCGGAGAAGCAAATTGCTCCGCAATTCCCGTAAAGTCCATATAACATTCGTCCACACTGACCTGTTCGATTTCTGTTGTGTATGTCCGCAGGAAATTCATCAGTCTTGCGCTGTAGCTGCTGTACAACTTATGGTTGGGCGGTTCCATATGCAGATTCGGACATTTTCGCATAGCGTGTGCAACCGGTTCACCCGTCCGAATTCCATAGCGTTTAGCCGGAACAGACTTCGCCAATACGATTCCATGTCTGGACTTCTGGTCTCCACCGATAATCGCTGGAATCTCTCTGATATCCACATTTGAACCATTTGCCAGCATCTCGACTGCCGTCCAGCTTAAGTAAGCAGAATTGACATCGATATGAAAGATAATCTTCTGCATCTTACCACCATTTTCTTCAAAATTTTATTTGTTATCTACTTCATGCATATAACGAATTAAATCCAAAGTCTTGCTTGAATATCCGTATTCATTATCATAGAAAGCGATGAGCTTAAACAGTTTATTGTTCAGTTCAATTCCTTCTCTCGCATCGAAAATGGAAGTACATGGGTCTCCTACAAAGTCACCGGATACTACTTCATCGTCCACATATTCAATAATTCCTTTCATATATGTTTCCGACGCTTCCTTCATCTTTTCGCAGATTTCTGCATAGCTTGTCTCTTTCTTCAGTACAACATTCAAATCTACTACAGAAACATCGGAAGTTGGTACCCTGTATGAAATTCCTGTCATCTTTCCAAGCAGGGATGGAATGACGAGTCCTACTGCCTTTGCAGCACCTGTGGTAGATGGAATAATATTGTTAAATACACTTCTTCCGGTTCTCCAGTCCTTCATAGATCTTGCATCTACTACTTTCTGCTTTGCAGTTGCTGAATGAATGGTTGACATCAGCCCCTGTTCAATCCCCCAATTTTCTTCCAGTACACGGCAAAGCGGAGCCAGACAGTTGGTTGTGCAGGATGCATTGGACACAACATCCATATTTGCTTCATACTTTTCATGATTGACACCGTATACAAATGTTGGTGTTGCTTTATCTTTCGCCGGTGCAGAGATAATTACTTTCTTTGCCCCTGCCTTAATATGGTCCATAGCTTTCTCTGTTGTTGTATATGCACCAGTGGCCTCCACGATATATTCAGCTCCGCACTCTTTCCATGGAATATGAATTGCCTCCGTCTCTGAATATACCGGAACTTTCTTGCCATCAATTACAAGTCCACTCTCATATTTATCTAATGACTTTGGAAATCTGCCAAATGTTGTATCATATTTCAGCATATATACAAGATAATCTAAATCTGCATTGCGCACATTGATACCCGCGATTTCCATATCCGGCATATCCATGGCTGCTCTGATTACAACTCTTCCAATTCTTCCAAATCCACTAATTCCAACTTTAATTGCCACGTTACAATCCTCCTGAATCTCTTCTCTTTACATTATATAACCTCTTCTTTTCCTGCGTAAAAAAGAAAAGGAAGTATCACATAATTCTATGATACTCCCTTCATTTACAAAAGTAAATTAATTAAGAATTTAACGTGTTCGTTGATATATTATTAACGATTGATGTACTTACATCTTTGTAAATTCACTTTTTAATTTCTTTTAGTCTTTGCTGTCAATGCTCCATTTTCCACATCAATCAGAATGGTATCACCACTTCCCACATTCCCTGACAGAATTAATCTTGCTGCCAATGTTTCCACATGTTTCTGCAGATAACGTTTCAGTGGTCTTGCACCGTACATCGGGTCATATCCACCATCGATAACGAACTGCTTTGCTTCATCTGAGAGTTCAATCTGAAGCTCTCTGTCTGCCAAACGTTTATTCACGTCTGCAATCAGAAGTTCTACAATGGCACCAATATTGCTCTTGGTAAGTGGACGGAACATAATGGTCTCATCCAGACGGTTCAAGAATTCCGGTCTGAAGTGTGCGCGCAACTCAGCCATAACCTGTGCTTCTGCCTCCGGCTTAATCTCACCGTTTTCATCAATGCCATCCAACAGGTAAGAGGAACCAATGTTAGAGGTCATAATCAAAATAGTATTCTTAAAGTCTACCGTTCTTCCCTGGGAATCTGTGATTCGTCCATCATCTAATACCTGTAACAGTACGTTAAATACATCCGGATGTGCCTTTTCCACTTCATCAAACAACACAACAGAGTACGGTTTTCTACGGACTGCTTCTGTAAGCTGTCCACCTTCATCATAACCTACATATCCCGGAGGCGCTCCAATCAGGCG
>ERZ825137.3315-NODE-3315-length-17434-cov-7.749640_pt1 | contig 17434 bp, 25 predicted proteins | sample MGYA00519873_ERZ825137 | MGnify/ENA primary metagenome ERZ825137 (study PRJEB31778, sample SAMEA3449190) | human gut metagenome | biome: human gut; feature: human-associated habitat; material: faeces | place: United Kingdom | collected 2010/2012 ...
GAAAGAATCGCTGAATTTCTTGATTTTGCGATTCAAGCCAAGTTTGCTTATGTCATCAAGCTGAAACGGGCTGAGCCCGTCTTCCCCCTCCGCCAAAGTCCGCAATGCGTCAAGCTCTTGCTCACGCGGGCGATTTTTCGCGCTTTCCCATCCGTTAAAAAACACGCCTTGCGGCGTGTTGGCGTGTCGTTTCTATTCTTTGTCTTCCCCCTATTCTCTATCTATTCTCTGTCGTAATTCTCCAGAAAGCTATGCGTCTCCCCTTTGGTCTTCCAGCCCGGCATGGTATCCAAACAGACAGAATGAATACTATTGAAGACGCTCTTTTCGATATCCGGGTTATCCTTTTTCAGCCGCTTGAGCAGCAGCTTGACCTCCTGCCGCTTGGAATTGCCGCTTCCGTCTTCGCTCGCCGCGCAATTCTCCGTGAACCGACAGGCGCACTGAATAAATTCCAGCCCGTGCGCATTCTTCCAGCGGATGATATCCTCCTCATGGATGCAGTACATCGGGCGGATCAGCTCCATCCCCTCGAAGTTGCTGCTGTGCAGCTTGGGCAGCATGGCCTGAAGCTGCGCACCGTAGAACATCGCCATCACCGTCGTCTCGATGACGTCATTGAAGTGATGCCCCAGCGCAATCTTGTTGCATCCCAGCTCCTTGGCCTTGCTGTACAGGTAGCCCCGGCGCATCCGCGCGCAGAGATAGCACGGGTTGTGCTCGCTGCTGTTGGCCACGTTGAACACATCCGTTTCAAAAATCTGGATCGGCACGTTCAGCAGCGCGGCGTTCTGTTCGATTTTCCGACGGTTGAGCTCGTTATAGCCGGGATCCATCACCAAAAACGCCGTCTCAAAATGCACCTTGCTGTGGCGCTGCAATTCCTGCATAAGCTTGGCCAGCAGCATGGAATCCTTGCCGCCGGAGATGCACACGGCGATCCTGTCGCCCTCCTGAATCAGCTCGTAGCGCTTCACAGCCAGAATAAACGGCTTCCAAAGCTCCTTGCGATATGTGGTCAGGATGCTCCGCTCCACCCGCTGATCGAATTCAAATTCGCGTTTCACCTTGTCGTTTCCTCTTGTCCGTTTGTCTGTTTTGATTACAGCGCAAACCGTCCGTTTTCAAAGACGGTCACCTCGCGCCCGCCCTTCGTCGTGCCGATGATGGATAGATCCTCCGTTCCGACCATGAAATCCACGTGCATGGTGCTCACGACATTGATGCCGCGCCGCACAAGCTCCTCCTCGGGCAGATCATCCCCGCCGGGCACGCACGCGGGATATGCCTGCCCGAAGGCGAAGTGACACGCGGCGTTCTCATCAAACAGCGTATTATAGAAGAGAAGCCCGCTCTGCGCGATCGGCGAATCGACCGGCACCAGCGCGATTTCACCCAGATAGTGCGCGCCTTCGTCCGTCTCGATGGCCTGCCGCAGCACTTCCTCGTTCGTATCCGCATGGATGCCGACGATGCGCCCGTGCTCCAGCGTCAGCCGGATGCCCTCGATCAAGTTGCCGTTCAGCGCCAGCGGCTTGGAAGCGGCCAGCACGCCGTCCACCGCGTCGCGCTTCGGCGCGGAAAAGATTTCCTCGGTCGGCATGTTCGCCACAAAGCGGACGCCGCTCTTCGCCGTGTCCGCGCCCGCCATCCAGACATGCTCGTCCGGCAGCCCGACGACAACATCCGTCCCCAGCGCGTTTTTGTATCGCACCTGCTTGAGCTGCAGGGCGTTCAGCCTGCCCGCCATTTCCTCCAGATATGCGCAGTGCGCGCGCCACGCTTCCACCGCGTCGCCGCCCTCGGTGACGCGAATCGCGCTGAAAATCGCATTCCACAGCTTTTCCATCGCCGCGTCGTCCGCGTCGTTCGGAAAGACCTTCTTCGCCCAATTCAGCACCGGCACACTGACCACGCACCACGGGAAGCCGTTCGCCATCATCGTGCGATGGAATTCCTTCTGGTCGCGCCCCGTCGCCGCTTCCCAGCGGCGGAGCCTGTCCGTCGATACCCCGCGCAGATTCTCCGGGTCGCTTGCCGAAACGGAAATAAAGCCCGCGCCTTCCCGCCCAAGCTGCACGTTCTTTTCAATGTCCCACGGATACATCGCGTCGAATACGTCGTCGTCCGCGTGCAGCCAATGCTCCCGGCTGCAAACGTCGTCGCGCCACTCCATCACAACGTCCTTCGCGCCCAGCTCAAAGCAGGCCGCGCAGAGCGCCCGCCCGAAATCGGCGCAATCCACCGGGCAGCGCACCACGACGGTCTGCCCCTTCTGTACGTTGATGCCGACCCCGGCCACCAACTGCGCGTATTGCTTCAATAACTCTTTTTTCATGTTCTCTCCCGCTTCCGTCTTCGGTTCAAAAGGCCGCCCCTTCCGGGTTTCCCCGTCAAAGCGGCGGACGGCGCGCCCGCCGTGCCTGCGTTCTCCGTCGATTGTACACAGTTTTGCATAAAAGATCAAGTTCCCGCGCAATTTTGTGTTTTCCGCTTTCCGCGATTGTGTTATAATGGCGGAAGTTTCAGGATTCTTCCCGGAGGTTTCGTGATTTATGGATCGTTTTGATATTGCCGTCATCGGCGCGGGGCACGCGGGCTGCGAGGCGGCGCTGGCCTGCTCGCGCATGGGGCTTGATACCCTGCTGCTCACGCTCAATCTGGATTCCATCGCCCTCATGCCCTGCAATCCCGCCATCGGCGGCACGGGCAAGGGGCATCTCGTCCGCGAGATCGACGCGCTCGGCGGCGAAATGGGCCGCGCCATCGACGACACGTTCATCCAGTCCCGCATGCTCAACACCGGCAAGGGGCCGGCCGTCCATTCCCTCCGCGCGCAGGCGGATAAGCGCGCCTATCAGCAGCGGATGAAGCAGGCGCTCTTCGCCGAACCGCGCCTGACCGTTCGTCAGGGCGAATGTGGCCGGTTTCTGACCGAAAACGGCGCAATCTGCGGCCTCGAGACGACCACCGGCGCATCCGTCGCCTGCCGCGCGGTCGTCGTCTGCTCCGGCGTATATATGGATAGCCGCATCATCATCGGCGAGTGCAGTTGGATGGGCGGGCCGCAGGGACTGCTTTCCTCGTCGCATCTGGCAAACGCGCTGCGCGCGCTGAACATCGAGCTGCGCCGCTTCAAGACCGGCACGCCGCCCCGCGTCGAGGAATCCTCCATTGATTTTGACGAAATGGAGCCGCAGCCTGGCGACGAAACCATCACACCCTTCTCCTTCCTGACCGACGGCGCGCTTCAAAACCGCGCCAAATGCTACCTGACCTATACCAACGAGGAAACCCACCGCATCATCCGCGAAAACATCCACCGCGCCCCGATGTACGCCGGAACCATCCACGGCACGGGCGCGCGCTACTGCCCCTCCATCGAGGATAAGATCATGCGCTTTGCGGATAAGGATCGCCACCAGCTTTTCCTTGAGCCGGAAGGGTTGGATACCGTCGAATGGTATGTGCAGGGGCTTTCCACCTCCATGCCGGAGAACGTGCAGCTCGAAATGCTGCATACCATCCCAGGCCTGCGCCGCGCGCGGGTGCTCCGCCTCGCCTATGCCATCGAATACGAGTGCATCGATCCCCTCCAACTGCGCGCAGACCTTTCTCTCCGCGCCGTTCCGGGCATGTATTTCGCCGGGCAGATCAACGGCACCAGCGGCTATGAGGAGGCCGCCGCGCAGGGTATCCTCGCGGGGATCAACGCCGCGCGCTTTGTGCAGGGCAAGCCGTCCGTCACGCTGGGACGCGATCAGGCGTATATCGGCGTGCTCGTGGACGATCTGACGACCAAAGGCACCAACGAACCCTACCGCATGATGACCAGCCGCTGCGAATACCGCCTGCTGCTGCGTCAGGATAACGCCGATTTCCGTCTGACCGAAATCGGCCACGCCGTCGGTCTGGCCAGCGACGAGCGCCTTGCGCGCATGCGGCAAAAGCGCGCCCTCACCGAGAAAACCGTCGCCTGCCTGCAAAAGACGTGGCTGCCCAAGTCCGACACGCTGGATCGCTGGCTGCTCGCCCACGGTCAGCAGGCCGCAGCCGGCAGCGTCTGCGCGGCCGACCTCCTCCGCCGCCCCGGCATCTTCTATGATGATTTGGCCGAAATCGACCCGCGTTACGTCCGGCTTCCGTCCGCCGTCAGCGAACAGGTCAACATCTCCCTGCGCTATGCGGGCTACATTGACAAGGAGCGCCGTCAGGTGGAAGCCTTCCGTCAGGCGGAGGACAAGCTGCTCCCGCAGGGCTTTGATTACATGACCCTCGACGGCCTGCGCATCGAAGCGCGCCAGAAGCTCACCGCCCATCAGCCGCGCTCCCTCGGCGAAGCCGGCCGCATTTCCGGCGTCTCCCCCGGAGACGTCACTGTGCTGATGGTCTGGCTGGCCAAGCGGGAATACGCGGGCGCGTCGCCTGCTCCCGCCGCCACACTGTAAGTCCAAAATAAACCCTTGACAAATCCTGCCGCTGTGGTATAATGTTCTTTGCTTGAAGATATGTCTTCAATCGGGGTGTAGCGCAGCTTGGTAGCGTGCTTGAATGGGGTTCAAGAGGCCGCGAGTTCGAATCTCGCCACTCCGACCAAATCGGTCTTGATTTTCCTAGTAAAATCAAGACTTTTTTGTTACAAAAAAATTTCGCGCCGTCCGGTTTACCCTTTAATTTGTTGCCGAATTTGTTGCCAGATTTGTTGCCACCTCCAATAACCCCTATTCGCAGACGTTCGTGAATCAAAAAGAGCCGATCAGTCCTGAGCTTACTTCTCACACGAAGTAAGCTCTTTTTTTGCCCTGCCTTCTGAACGAAGAGTGTGAAATATGCGGATTTTCTTATTTCACATTTCTAGTTTTTTTCGCCACGGCTATAAAGAAAATCGTTTCTAATCCTTCGCGCGCGCGGGCGCGCACACGCGACTGTGTGAGAAGGAAACGAAAATTCGAAAAATCAAAACTAGGCAACAATCGGGCTCAGAGCGCCCGCCCGCCCGCCACCTCTTTCACAGTACCTACGGTACTGTGAAAGAGCCTAAGCAACTTACTTAGCAATAGTAACAACAAAGAGTAACTATGTTATCTTCTTAATATCTCCGCTTATCTCTACATACTCCCTTCAAACAGATAACCACTTACTCTCTTACTTATCTCTTCCTACATTCTACTCCAAATAACGAGACAAGAGCTTCTCTTACTCTCTTACCTTCTCCCCATCTTAAACCTACTTAGCAACTTACTTAGTCCCGCGTTGCGCGGTACGCGCGATAAAAGAAACCCCGTTAGGGGTTTCTTCCAGGAATGCGCGCGCGTGATCTTCGGTTCTGTGCTTTGTGCTATGCGGTTTCTGATGCGCGATCGGTTCGCCGCAAGGGATCTCGTTTTCTCTCCACCTCCTGACCTTTGCTTGATCTCTCCCCCCTTATCTCCCGTTCGGTGTTCCTCTGCCTGGTCCTGAGCTTTAGCCCTGTTGCCCTGCGGAACAAAGGCGCTGGGGCGATCCCCGATCTCCGATCTGAGGCACAGACAAGTCTTTTATCGTGCATGGTGATCGTCGTTCTCCCCGGTGCTTTGCTTGATGGTGCTTTCTCTTGCGCGAACATTTTAGCGCCCGGCGCGCCTGCGTGGAAAAAATTTTCAAAAAGCCCTATAGGGCTTTTTGAAGATCGGCGCTTTTTCCAACGGCTTCGGCGGTTTGTGCTATGCTCTTGTCGTCGGCAGGGCAGGCCGACAATCAAACCGGGAGGTGATGAAAGGATGTGTGATTACTTGCCACCCAGCGCGGCCGAACTCTTGGTTTCGCTTGCTCGCGAAAGCGAACAACTGAAAATCAAGATCGGCCAGCTCGAAAAAGACAATGCGGCACTCAAAGCCGAATTGTCCGAGCTGAAAAAGAGCCTTGACGCTCAAGAAGCGCAATAAAAAAATCGACGCCACAACCTAGTAAGCCGCGTCGATTTCCGGGGATGGATGATCTTGATTCTGCCCAGCATCCATCCCCGGTTTTTATTTTATCACGCGCGCGGAATAAAAGCAATCCCATAGGGATTGCTTCATGGAGTGCGCGCGCAGCGTGCGCGCCTGCGTGGAAAAAATTTTCAAAAAAGCCCCGTAGGGGCTTTTTTGAAGGGCGGCGCTTTTTCCCACGGCCTCCGCCGTCTGTGCTATGATGTGCCCATCAACCGGCGAGGCCGCCACGGCCAGCCAAACCACCGACCGCCGCCGCCGCAGATCGGCGCGGCAGAAAAGGAGCGCAACCATGACCCGCATTGAAGCGATGACCGCTTTCTCCGCCCTCGACACGCCCGCCCTGTACGCAGAAATGCAGCGGCGCGGCATTGCCTCCCCTGATTTTGACGCCGCCTGCAAGTGGGCCGAAAAGGTCTGTGATCGCATCGCAAAGACCAGCGCGGCCACACTGGCGACAATGACCGACTGGCGGCAGGTACTCGATCACGCGAGCGGCAAAGGCAAGCCGCAGCGCTCCGCAGACGATCTCCCCGCCGATATCGTCGGCACGTGGTATGATGTCGAGTTCAACGGCCCCGCCGACCGCGTGCAGATCGTCTTCCGTCGCTTTCCCCCGGTCGAGGCGCGGCAGATCGTCAAGGATGCTGGTTTTTACTGGTCCCCGTCCCTCAAATGCTGGCAGCGTCGGATCACCAAAAAGGCAGAGCGCGCGGCCTATGACGTGTCCTGCAAACTGGCAGCGCTGCATCTGCACTGATTCCTTTTTTCGGCAGGGTTTACCCTGCCGATAGTATTTCATTTATTACATCATATCAATATTTCTTCGTTTCATTTCAGATTTTCCTTGCAATATCTTGATTTTTTGATGTCCAACTCAAAAAAATAAAAAAATTTCAAAACGAGGCTTGACTATTGGCGGCAATAGTGCTAGAATGCAGCCATCAAGCAAACAGACACCGACCGCCGCCGCAGACCGGCGCGGCAGACAGAAAAGGAGAAAAGACCATGAAGAATTACTTTGAAGGCTGCACCACTCTTGACGCTTTGAAAGCGCGTTACCGCATCATGGCGAAGGAACTTCACCCGGATCTGCATCCGGAATTGGGCGATGAGCCCATGAAGGAGTTAAACGCCCAGTTTGAGCGCCTTTCCGAACGGCTCTCTCATGTCGCCGCCGATGGCCGTACTGAGGCGACCGCCGAGCAGGCCGAGCAGGCCAGAGCCGACGCCGACGCATACCGCGCGGTTATCATGCAGATCATCCGCCTTGCAGGGCTCGAAATCGAGCTTTGCGGGGCGTGGCTTTGGGTCAGCGGTGAAACCCGCGCCCATAAAGACGCCCTGAAAGCGGCCGGCCTGCGCTGGTCGGCAAAAAAAATGATGTGGTATTGGCGGCCAGTCGAAGCTGCGCGGCGATTTAATCGCCACAATCATAGCATCGACTACATCCGTGGCAAATATGGCAGCGTGGCAATCAACGCCGCCAACCGTCAGGATATCGTTGCCGCTACGGTTTGAGGTTTTCAGACTGCCGGATCGCCGACAGTCTACAAAGCCCCAGCTATATAAAGCAAAAGGAGGAAACCAATTATGACAAAAATTGATAGGCTCTATAACCGATTGACCGCGGCAGGTCTGACGGCGCGGAAAATCGAGCTGCTGAACGCCGATGGTACAAAGCGCCCTGCGCTTGATATTGATACAAGCTATGAGGGGCCATACCCGACGCGGGAAAGCCTGCAAAAGCTTGAAAAAGCCGAAAAAATCTGTCAGCGTTTTACCTGCCAGATTCGCGGCCACTATGTAGCGCTTTTCGTTTGGTGATGTTTTCAGAACAAAAGGAGGTTTTTATAATGTCCGATATCATTAAGTTTCCCCATCCTGTCAGCGGTTGCCGTACTGAGTACGGTAGCGGCAAAAGCCGCTTGATCGTCGATGCCTGCCAGCTCTCCGCCGATCTCTATGAGGTCATCACCATGCGCCCTCGCGGCGAGGAGGTCGAACTGGTGCGAGTGGCGACCGAGGCCGAGGCGCGCGCGGTGTATGCCCAGATGGTAGACCGTTACGCCAGCGTCGCCGAAGCCGTGCCCATGTCCCCCGCGATGCTCCGCCTTGTCGCCGCGCTGAAATCAGCCGCCGAGGCCGGACGCGCTGCGCTGACGGGAGAGGACGGAGGCGCAAGCAATTTTGACGCTCCGGCGGTGTCCCTGCCGAGAATGACCGAGAAGCAGGTTAAAGCCTGCGCAAAGGCGGCAGGGACGACCGTTTTCGTCTGGCGCTTGTACAGCCAGCGTCTTTGGGTTTTTAATGTCCCGGTTGCCGGCCCGCAGGGCAATGATCGCACCCGGCAGGCGGAAGCGATGACGGCGAGCCTTGCCGCGGCAGGCTATGACGCGCTGACATACTCCCAGATGGATTGACCCAGCGATTCAACGCAAACAGCGGGGTCTAATAGAAGGCCCCGCGCGATTTTGAAAGGAGATCAGACCATGATCGAAAAATCTGTTCCGGAAATTATCCTTGACCAGCTCGGCGGCAATCACTTTTTGGTGATGACGGGTTGCCATCACCTTCTCGGTGATAAAAAATCTCTGCAAATGAAGATCCCGCGCAACGCATCGCGCGCGAATTACCTTAAAATCACCCTGGAGCCTGATGACACCTACCGCATGGAGTTCCGGCGCTATCGCGATGAATGTTTCTCCATCCGGAACGGGAAATGCTACCAGACAAAAGCGATCAATGAAATCGTGCAAACCTACGACGGCGTATATTTTGACCAGCTCCAAGCCCTTTTTACCCATGTAACAGGAATGTATGCCAGCCTCTAAAAAAACAGGCGGAACCTTCACGGCTCCGCCTGTTCTATTCCGTTTTCGTCTTTTTGCTTTGGTGGTTCCACGCCCTCGCGCATCATCCGTTCTTCGACGGCCTGCCGCAGATAACCGGCGATTGATTGCTGATTGATTTCGGCTTGCGCTCTCACGCATGCCATGAACTCTTTAGGCCAACGCACATTTACCCGGTCATAATGCGCTGCAAGGTAGCGCTCCACGCAAGCCTGCTGTTTTTTAGATCGTATCGCCATTTTGCGGTTCTCCCCCCTTCGGCGCTTCTGGCGGCGTGAAACCGTCGCGCTGCATGCGCTCGAAACAAGCCTGCTTGATGTAGACTTGCACCGGCTGACCAGCCGCCGCAGCCGCCGCTCGTATCTGCGCGCCGTCGTCCTTGGATGGTCTAATTGTGATGCTGTCTTGTCTCCGATTGTATGCAATGTTGCTCCGTTTTTGTGCCTCTGTGCATGGCATGAGATCGCCCCCTTTCACGTTCATATGATATCACATTCAGTTCTAAACGTCAACTTGTATATGTTGCACAGCTTTCGTGTAAACGTAGACTGTTATTTTCGTTCAACATTCCGGTATTGCGCAAATAAACGTCTACGGTTATACTGTAGCCACAGCAAGGGAAACCAAGCTGAATAAACCGCAGGAGGTAGAAAGGACATGGACGAGAGATTGACGGCGAAAGAGCTTGACCGACTGGCCGACTGGCTGACGGCGCAGGGCTTGACACCTGAGAAGGTGCTTGAATGTATCAAGTACATCGCAGGCGAGAGCGCCCCGGCGAAGGGGTAAACGAAAACCCTTGACGCTCCACTCATAACGCAACGTCAAGGGCTTTCACAACACGCGGGCGGCTGTCCTGCCAGCCCCCGCACTTATATTATAACACAATCAACGGAATGCCGCAAGAGCGGCAGAAAGTGAGGATCATATGTCTAACTACTACATCCGCGATCTTGAGCAAGCTAAGGCCATCGTTACCGCCTACGAGCGTTGCGGCTCGTGCGACACCTGCCCCCTAAGCACGCCGGAGGGCTGGCGCTGCTCCTATCTCCACGACTGCGCGGTGCGCTACATCGAGCGCCACGCAGAAAAGGCCGACAAAAAAGCCGAGTAAGCCGAAACGCCGCCCCCCCTTCGGGGTGCGCGTCCGCCGGGAATCGCCGCCCGGCGCTGATGATGGCAGGCGAAAACAACAGAGGGCTTGCGCGACGCGATGCGCGCAAAGCAGATTAATCTATAAGGAGGCTGCAAGCATGGAAAACGCCATTTCCTTTGATTATTTTGTTTATTCCCGTCCGGCTGGTGAAAGGCGCTTTGCCCTCACCGATCTAGCGCGCGGCACCGTCGGGCTAGGAAAGTTTTACGCTCCGCGCTACAGCAAAGAGCAGCTGGATCAGCTCAAAAAATGGCTCGACTGCGCCGCCGCCACTTACCCCGGCGCAGTCTTCCAGATTCGAAGGCTGGATGGAAAAACCGTCGTATATACGACGCGCTGAGCAAGACTCTCAGCGCATCCGACAAAATAACATCGACCGCAGCCCAGCGGCAAGAAAGGAAGAACATCTTATGACTAGCATCGAAATCAAGAACACCCGTTTGAACGTCTCCGTTTCCGCCGAGACTGAAACCGTCAAGCGTTCTGCCGCCGACCTTCTGACCCATCTGGACAGCTTTCTTTCGCTCGTCGAGGATGGCGCTTTCGAGGGCGACCCCATTTCCGAGGCGGTTTACGCCTGCCGCAACGCGGTTTCCTCCGCGCTTGAGACTTTCGACGTTCGCGCCCGCGAAACCGCCGAAACGCTCAAAGGGTATGAAGACAAGCAGCGCGCCGAGGTCAACCCCATGTGCAAGACCTGTAAGGCGTTCGGCTCGACCTGCAACGGCACGCCCTGCATGACCTATACCGGCTGCATCTATAAGCGCTGAGGTTTTCAGACTGCCGGATCGCCGACAGTCTACAAAGCCCCAGCAGCAAAACGCAAAAAAGAAAGGAGCTTTTCTCCATGCGAAATCTTGACCCTGTTTTGATCGAACGCGCGAATCAGGTTTCATTCTCCGGTGGCGGTGGGAATTTGGTCAACCGCGAATATCTTGACGCGGTATCTCGCTTTTCCTCCCGTTTTCCTGAGACTGACGATCTCGAAGAAAATCAGCGCCTTTTCCTCCGCGCCCGACTCGAAGGATGGCAAGAACTCGTCTATAAGGCTTATTCCGACAGGCTCAGGAGACGATCTGAATTTGTGTCTTGGATGGTGGCCGGAAGGTCAAACTATAATTTCAAGAGGGCGCAAAAGCAGCTTGACGCCGAGCGGCGCGCGGAAGAATCGTTCGCCGCAAAGATGGCCGCTTATCTCGATCATACCGCCAATCAACTGGCGCGGCTTGTTTCCCCCGCGCGGCAAATCGAAGCCTACGCCAATGGCTGTGATGATCCCATCGCTTCCGGCGACCCGCTGGCGCTTGAAAAGCTGCAAGCCCGCCTTGATTATCTGACCGCCGCGCAGGAGCGCATGAAGCGCGTGAACGCATGGTATCGCGGCCACGGAACCGCGCTGGGCTGTCCCGATCTTTCCGCTTCTGCCGCGCTGAAGATAGACGACGTTCTTGCAGAGGAAGTAGCGCGGGGCTGTAAATCCCCCGTCCCCTTTGAGCCTTGGGCGCTGCGCAACAATGCCGCAAATATCACCCGTCTTCGGGATCGTATGAACAGCCTGTCGAATTTGAAGGCCGCGCGCGAAAATCAAAAAAATTCCGCGTCCGAATTTGAAAACCCGTGCGGCCTGGAAGTGGTCGAAAACGTGGAAACCATGCGCCTCCAGCTCCTCTTTGAGGCTGTGCCGTCCGCAGAGGTTCGCGCCCTGCTCAAGCAAAACGGTTTCCGCTATGCTCCTTCCTGCCACGCATGGCAGCGCCAGTTGACCGATAACGCCCGCCGCGCGCTGTCATCCCTGCTCCCCCAGCTTGATTCTATGCTCAAGGAGGAATAACCATGTCTGCCTGCTTCTGGTTCGTCTTTTCGCTGCTCTGCGTTGTGGCCGCCTATCGTCTGTTGCGTTGGTCTGCCACATTCCCCCTGCCGCGCCCCGAAGAAGAGAAACCGCCCGAGCTTCCCCCGTCCGCCGAGGCCGCGCCCCACCACCGCCGCCGCCCGCCGCAGGGTTCATCCTTGACGCGCGCCGCCTGATGCGCTATGATACAGATAGAACGAGTTTGTCATAGTACAATGGAGTGTTAAACTCATTGGACAAAAAACGCTTCTATATATATAGGGCGCTTTGAGGGACGTTTCTTTTCACGAGTTTACAACAGTGATATTATGTCAATCTCCCGCCCCTTTTTTGCCGCGAAACATTCCCGCACGTGGACGCGGTGATTCGCAAGGGTTACGCCGCCGAAAAAAACAGGGCTGAAACGGCCGGCAGCCACGCCCCTAAAGCCCCGCATGTCCGCCGCGCACACTGGCACCACTACTGGACGGGCGCGCGCGAATCTGCCGAACGCTGTCTGGTGCTCAAATGGATACCGCCCGTCTTTGTCGGCGGTGCCTCCGCAGATATCGTCACCATTCACCCGGTCAAAGGCGGCCAGCCGTAATCCCGATTAACACATTTTGCTTAAAATTGTAATTTGCGCTACATTGCCGCATGTTGCGCAAATTACAATTTTTTTATGTTTTTGTCACCTTTTCTTTGTATTATGGCCTTTTTTGCCGCCTTACTCCCCCAGCAGCTTAAAGTGCCGCAAGCTCTCGTCTACTTCGTCGTCGATCATGCCAATATACACCAGCGTATCGCGCGTGGAAGAGTGCCCAAGAATCCGTTGGAGCTTCACGAGATCGTGATATTGCTTGTAAAAGTGATAGCCAAATGTCTTTCTGGTCGTGTGGCAACCGATTCTTTCCTTCACGCCCGCCGCGCGGCAGACCGCATTCAAAATTTGATATGCTCTCTGCCTCGAAATCGCGCGCGGCCCCATCGTCTTTCCGTCCTTCTGCCGTGAGAGAAAAAGCCACTCGCCCGCGCCGCGCCCCGCCGTCAGCCGGTTAATGGTTGCGCGCACACTTCCGTTCATCGCAATTCTCGCCTCTTTGCCGGTCTTCTGGGCCGTCACGCGCACAAAATCCTGACCACGAACATCCTTGACCTTGAGCCGCACAAGGTCGCTGATGCGAAAACTTGTGTTAAATCCTACGACCAGCAGCAGTTCCCAACTCAGCTTGTCCTCTTCCTTTCGTTGTGCATCGTGTGCCCGCGCAATTTCGAAGCATCGCGTCAAAACCGCTTTGTCGCGAATCGGCTGTACAACCTTCATTCGGTTTACCCTCTTTCTATTTATGTCAAACTCGTGTCCAAAGAGAAAAGCCCTCCCAATCGCGGGAGGGCTTTTGTGTTAATCCTGCTCTTTGTCTTCTGTCAGCGCTTCGATCAGCGAGATTTTGTCCTCGCGCGTCATGTCTCCGTAGTTTGCCTTGGGCAGATGCGCGTGAATTGCCGTGTTCAGCTCATCGTCCGTGCAATCCGTAACCTGTTTCCACCCAAAGCCGCCGTCCTCTTTTTCCACGCCGACATAGGTTTTTCCGTCGCCCTGGCATTCCGGTGTCTCATATCCACGCGCCAGACTGCCCACCTCGGCGTTGATCGTCTCTGTTTTTTTCTCTTCGGTCAGTATCGTCTTGATTTCCTCCGGTGTACCTTTCAAAGTCGCCGTGCCGGAAAGCATCATCGCATGACCCATCGCGTCGCACTCTGCCTCAATGGCTACGGCAAGCGCTGTCTTTCTGTCCTCCGTCACGTCAATTCCCGCAAGGTTAAGCAGATCCTCGGCGATTTTCTTTGCAGTTTTGTTTCGCTCGGCTTTGTCAATTTCGCCTGTTTTATACATCTGTTCTGCTGCATGTGCGGCTCTTGTGCCCGCGTCAAGGATAAACGCCGCAACGGAGATCGCGCCGTTTCCGGTCGCCTTAGCTAACGCCTCTGCGCTCTGCCTCATGCCCTCAAGCATTGTCGTCCCGACTTCGAGCGCTTCACTGGACAGTTTGCCGTTTTTCAAGGCATAGTAGGCCGCGCCGAACAAGGCGCAAAAGCCGATCAGGATGATGATGATGTAAATCATCGGGGGGATTGCATTCAGCACTTCGTTCATCATGGTTTTCCTCGCTTTCGTTTTTCAGGTTTTTATTTCGCATCGCCGTCTGTCTGACAGCGGGGATGCCTGCTTAAAAACATTCCGCAACCGTGTTTGTTCTTCGTTTCCAGTTCGCACGGCATTTTTCTAGGCATGCATTGGCCGATTTCGTCTTTTTTTCTCTGATGGTCGTTCAGAAATGGGCTGCTCATACCCTCACATCGCCAGAAGACGCATTCTTCCGGCTGTTTCATTTTGTCGGGCATTGCTCAAGCCTTTCGATGTAGCTTTGGCTTAGGTGATTGTGCCCACGCGCGCGATATTGTTTACACATGCTCGTCAGGCTCATTTTCACATCCATCGGACAGGGGTTGCCGCGATCCACATAGTATACATAGGCTTGATTCAGCCTATCACATTGGAGCGTCGCGATGGATTTATCGAGGGTTTCCACGTTTTTTTCAATTCTCTCCGTGGCCTTGTTCAGGGTTTCAAACGCCTTTTCCATCGCGTCCGTCCTGCGCGTGATGTTTTCAAGCATCTTCCACTGTTCGTCCAGCCGACGGATCAGTTCCCGCATGGTGGCCTCCTTGCGCTCCCGTCTGGCATTAAGCCGCTTTTTGATGGCCTCCGGTACGATAACGATCAGCTTTGCCGCGCCCCAAATGGCGGTTAATGCGCCAGCCATGCCGCCGAGGGCAACAAGCGACGTTTTCATGCGTTCTGTGTCCATGTTAGTCGTCCCCTTTCAGGTAGGCCAGGACCGCTTCTGCCGCCTCCTGCATTCTATTGATTTTTTCCGTCCATTCGGCAAAGGCGGCAGATTCAAAGCGGAGCGCATCGGTCGCATCTGCCAGCGCCAGCAGCGCTTCTTGGGAAACAGGGATCATCTTCTTCCCGGTTTCCTCTTCACCTTCGCTGTCCTCTTCCGTGTCGTTTTCTTCGACGGGGGAAAGAAAATCTGCGGATGCATAGCCGACCAGCTCCCCAAATCGAATCCTCGGCCACCCGGAATACGATTCGCTCAAAATTTCCACCGTCGCGCCACGCGGGACGACGCCGATTTTCAACCCCGTTTTCGGCGCGTTGCGCACGTTCAGCGGATCATTTTCGGTTGTGACGACCGCCTTGTAAAGCGCCACGGCATTCCCTTCCTCTTCGGCATAGGCGACTTTTTTGATCGGTAAGCAATAATTCCAGCCCTTGACGTCGCTGGCCACGAATCCATCCCCTTCACTTTTTGCGTTATAAACAAGGCCGTCGTCGCCCATCAGGCCGATGTGATAGTGATTTCCGAGTCCATCCGTCCCGTACTTTTTTCTCAGTTTGTCGGCATCATCTCCCGTAAAGTCAGCGCGCCACTTTGTCACCATGTAGCCGGGTTTTGCTTGCTTCACGGGCGCAATTTCGCCGCCCCATTCGCGCACGAGCGCGTTGCTTCCGTGGGGCAGGGTCAGCCCGCCCAGTTCCTTAAAGGCATACACAAAAGCCCCAGAACAATCGACCGCTCCTTCTTTTGCCTTTCCCCATTCGTAGCGCCAGTGCTCTCGTGCCATGCGCTTAAACAGCGCAATCAGATCGTTTGCCTGAATGATGGTCATGTCAATCCCTCCACATAGCAGATGCGCACGCCGACTTCCTCCGGGGCGTCGCCTCTTGTGTATGTTCCGCAGAGCACACGCACACAGGGCGATTTGTCCTTGTAGCACGCGCCAACCGCCGCAATTCTCTCCCCGCTTGTGTTGATGCTCAATACGCCCCTCATCCCCGGCTTGATACCGTAGACTTCGAGTAGATTCAGCGCTGTTTGCTGTACGCTCTCATCGACCGATACGCTTTCAAGGCTGGCTGTGTACGACACGTCTTCTTTTACCGTCGTCGTGTTCAACGCGATCTGTCCCGCCTTCCCCTGCCATTTCAGCGTATCTGCCGTGCCCGGCGCAACGAGATTGCCGCTCTTGTCGATGGCTCGCCACAGGGTCGATCCGGCACCAAGTTCGTCTTTCTCGCATCCAGCCGCGTTATTATTCGGGATGATTTGGATTTCCCCGTCCACTGTTCTGTACCCACAAAGCCACTCGCGGACATTTCCCGCCGCGTCCCAAACGCCCGTCCATCGTCCATTGTGCGCGTAAGCCCATGCACCGCTCCCCGTCGAAATCGGCGCATCCGCGTTGACATACCCGCCGCCCTCATCCTCGGCGCTTTTGCACAAAAGCGCCCACTCGGCAAGGGTCAAAAGGTGATAGCCCAGTCCTTTTTCGAGGACAAGCGCTGCTGCCGTCTCGAATGTCAATCCCGTTCTGGGCGCTTCCAGCGGCAGGACATATAGACCGCCAAGCCGCGCACAGGCTTCATACTTGCCCATCAGCAGTCTGTCCGGCTTTTGTCCGTTCACCTCCAAGTCAGATGTCAATACCGCGAAAAAATCCGGCATTCCGCGCGCGTCGCGCAGAATTTCGCCGCCAGAAATTCTGGCTGCCGCGCGAAGCGCTGCATAGTTTCCATCGCTCCTCGAACCCATTTTCTTCACCTCTTTCCGTTTTACGGCATATAAAAACCGACCGATTGAAAAATCGGCCGGCCTTTTGTTGATGACTTTTTGAATCAAGTCACACAGATAACATGTGCTTGCTTTCATTACGTGCCATTTTATGGACAATAATTAAAACAAACCGCACTTTTTTGAAGTTGATAGGCGCTCTCCGCAATGTTGACGACGCTGCCAGCGTCGTCCAGAACGGCATATTTCACGCCTCATCCTCCTTCTTCGAATCCATTTTTGTATCTCCTTAAAATGTAGCACCAATTCAAAAAGCGCCATTTTGTTTTGTTGACCTCAACAAAACAAACATTCGCTTGTTTTCTTAAAAGTTTGCCCCGCTCACACGGGCGGGGCGTTGTCGGTTATTCTTCCACCAGCTCCGGCAGACCCGCGTCAACCAGCAGCTCTTTGACTTGATCCTTGAGCTTCGCCGGAACGTCCTTGTACGCCGTCTTGCCCAAAATCACGCGCTGCGCGAAAAACATAGCCATCATCGTTTCACCCTCCTTTCCTATTATTATCAGCAAAAGCCAGATAGCAAGGTTACGCATAGACAATACTCGCCATCTCGGCCACGCAGTCCTCTAAAAAATCGTTACGGTCGCCTAGAGCTTTGATTTGTGCTTTCATTAAAGTTTTTTCTTTCTCTCCTTCGGTCGGCCGCGGGTCTTCTGGTTTTGGCTCGACGTACACACTGCCGTCGTCGGAGAGCTGCACCGCGTTGTCAAGGATGCGGTAAACGGTCGTGTAATCGCTAAAATCGCCGAGCTGGGTCACGCCGTCCATGCGCCACGTCGTAAAGCCTGTTGTTGGAGCGTCGGCGATACCGCCAAGCTCAATAACATGCTCACTGTGCCGCGAAAACGTTACTTCCCGGATTTCGTCCGAGGCGTTTATCTTGATTTTAATCATTGCATATCCTCGTTTTCACAGTCAATTCCGTT
>ERZ825137.3317-NODE-3317-length-17404-cov-42.932503_pt1 | contig 17404 bp, 16 predicted proteins | sample MGYA00519873_ERZ825137 | MGnify/ENA primary metagenome ERZ825137 (study PRJEB31778, sample SAMEA3449190) | human gut metagenome | biome: human gut; feature: human-associated habitat; material: faeces | place: United Kingdom | collected 2010/2012 ...
CCATGCCTATGGCTGGCTGCCATAAATCAAGGGGCAAATATATAGTAACAGGAGACGAAACGCATGAAGAAAGACTGTGAGGTCGTCCGCGACCTGATGCCACTGGTGCTGGATGATGTCGCCAGCGACGGGAGCAAGCACATGGTGTCGGCGCATGTGCAGACGTGCGCGGAATGTGCCGCATACATGAATCAGCTCAAAGCTGACCTGCCCGCCGGAAAGAAAAGCGAGTTGGATTCGCGCGCCGCGTTCGACGCCGCCGCCCAGACGCTGCGGAAGCAGAAGCGCCGCCGCACCCTCCGCAATATCCTGCTGGGTGCGCTGATTGTGTGCATCCTTGGGCTGGCAAATCTATACTGCTTCGATTGGCTGATGAACGAAACGCGCCCGATTCCGACGAGCGAATACGGGATTCAGCTGTCCCAGTTGGCGGACGGCAGGCTTGTCGCTTCGTTTGACTATCATGAAAGCACGACCCCACTCTACGTCAAGCGGCAGCAGGTGACGGAGACGGCAGCTGACGGAAGTCGCGCCGAAATCCTCTATCTCTGCGCCGAAAAGCATATCGTACCGCAGACGGCAAGCACGCCTATGCAAAACACCGGCTTCACGCTCGACACCAACTGGCAGACGGCGAATGCGGAAATCCGGCAGGGTACGCCGGAGGAGTATCAGGTGCTGTGGCGGCAGGAGGATGAGGATGCGGCGATTCCGGCAGCGTCGCCAGAGCTGGAAGCATATTACGCATGGGAAGCGGTGCTGACACAGCTTTGGTCGCAGCACTCGGAAAGCGCGGACGGAAAAGCGGGCTTCCCCGGCGTGAATGGAGAACGCTACACCTTGGCAATCCACCATGCGGACGCGCTGGCGGCGTGCGTCCCGGAGTGGCAGCCGCGGGTCACGCCGCAGTATCTGCTGCTGGATGATGAGACGATTCAGTGGATTTTGGCGGGTGTGACGGAGGAGGTTGAGATAGATGACCCGTGAGCAGTTTCTCTCCCAATACACCGGGGAATGGTCGCCATCCGACGGGCATTGGTTTGGCTTGGATTTTGGCTGGCGAGGGCAGGAATATCGTTTTCAGACGGATTCGATGTATCACCCGGCAAATACAGTACTGCCTGACGGGCGTGAAGCGCGATTCGGCGTGTACAAAAAAGAAGGTTCGGCGTATGCGCTGATTGGCGAATATGCCACGCCGCAGGAAGCGCTGGCGCAATGCCGCATTCAGGGAATGCCTTTGGGCGACATTCTCGAAGATGAATCGACAGAATTGCTTGGGCAGGACTAAAGTGGAAAATGATAGCAGCTTTCCTGAAAGGGGAAGCTGTTTTTTACAGCAGATAAATGCCTATTATACTATTTCCAGATAAGAATGCGCCAAGATGCGCCGCGAATTTTTCATTCTGGCTAACGTGAATGGAACGCAGCGTAGCAGCGCTACGCTAAGTGGAATGAGCGGACGCCAGAAGGGAAAAGGCGCAAGCAGATGGCGCAGGTGAATCTGGAAATAGTATTAAATGGAAAAGATGAATCTCTTTCGCGCATTGCAAAACCCGCGCATCTGTGCTATCATGTCGATACAGGCTGAAAACCAGCCATCAAGGAGGAAAAGTGCAATGTATACGCATCAAGGCAACAAGGTGACAGGCTTGACGGTGGCTTACATCGGCGGCGGCTCGCGCGGATGGGCGTGGGGGTTCATGCGCGACATTATTTCCGACGGGCAAATCAGCGGCACGGTACGGCTGTACGACATTGACCGCGAGGCGGCGGAGCGCAATCAGAAAATCGGCACGATGCTGGCGGCGCATCCCGACGCGGCATCCAAGTGGGCGTTTGAAGTCAGCAGTTCCTTGCAGGAGGCGCTCACGGGCGCGGATTTCGTCGTCATCAGCATTCTGCCGGGAACGTTTGCGCATATGCGCGGCGATGTACACCTGCCGGAGCGCGTCGGCGTGTATCAGTCCGTGGGCGACACGGTGGGCGCGGGCGGCTTCATGCGGGCAATGCGCACGATTCCGATGTTCGTTGAGATTGCCGAAGCGATTCGCGACTTCGCGCCGAACGCGTTTGTCATCAACTATACGAACCCGATGACGCTTTGCGTGCGGACGCTGTACGAGGTATTCCCGCAGGTAAAGGCGTTCGGCTGCTGCCACGAGGTGTTCGGCACGCAGAAGGTGCTATGCGCGATGCTGGATGAGCAGGAGCACATTCCCGGCGTGAAGCGGCAGGACTTGTACACCACTGTCACCGGCATTAACCACTTCACTTGGATTACCTCTGCCAGCTATCAGGGCATGGATTTGATGCCGCTGTATGCCCGTTTTGTGAACGAGCATCCCGAAGGCATTCAGCTGGGGGCAGACAACTGGATGAACAGCCATTTCGCGTGCGCGCACAAGGTCAAGTTCGACCTGTTCCAGCGCTACGGGGCGATTGCGGCGGCGGGTGACCGCCATCTGGTGGAATTCCTGCCGCAGTGGTATCTGCACAGCCCGGAGACAGCGCACCAGTGGAAATTCGACCTGACGCCCGTGTCATGGCGCGAGGACGACCTGAAGAAGCGGATGCAGCGCTCGGACGACCTGCTCAGCGGAAAAGAGCCGCTTGACCTTACGCCGTCGGGCGAAGAAGGGCATTTGCTGCTCAAGGCGCTGCTGGGGCTGGGGAACATGGTCAGCAACGTGAACGTGCCGAATCAGGGGCAGATTCCGAACCTGCCGATTGGCGCGGTGGTGGAGACGAACGCGCTGTTCTCGCGCGGGCGCATCGACCCGATCTGCGCGGGCGACATGCCGTCGAACATCCTGCCGCTGGTGGCGCGCCACGTCTACAATCAGGAAAACACCTTGCAGGCTGCGCTGCACTGCGACCGCAAGCTGGGTTTCTCCACGTTCATGAACGACCCGCAATTGGGCAGCGTGACGCTGGAGGACGGTCAGAAGCTCTTCGACGACATGCTGCTGCATCAGCGGGATGTGCTGCCGAAGGGATGGTTTGAATAAGGATATGAAACTCAGGCGAATACTGGCGCTGTCTCTGCTGCTGCTTTCGACGCTGACGCCCGCTTCGCTGGCGGAGACGGCGCATCCGGGCTTCTATCAACCGCAGGAAAACGCGGCGATGGACTACGACGATTCCGAAAGCCGCTGGAGCTTTGCCCGGAGCGCCGAAAGCGAGCACTTCCTGCTGTTCTGGGAGGCGGGGTTCTGCGAGAATCCGCTGAACGCCGCACCGGACATGCGGGTGGATACAGCGGATTTGCTGGAAAAGGCGGAGCTGTTCTACGCGGAGAACGTAGATCGGCTGCACATGGCGGATGAACCCCTGCCCGGCGGCGACAAGCTGCAAATCTACCTGCTGTATACGGCGGATTGGGTCGCGACGGGGGCGGGGTACGACAACCGCATCGGCGCATTGTGGATTTCGCCCGCGACGTGTCAGCCCGCCGGGTCAGTGATTGCGCACGAAATCGGGCATTGCTTTCAGTATCTGACATACTGTCAGGCGCTGGAAAGCGGTGCGCCGGATGACAGCCGCGCCGGATTCCGCTACGGTTACGCGGAGAACGCGGGCAATGCGCTGTGGGAAATCGGCGCGCAGTGGCAGTCTTGGCAAAGTTATCCGGAAGAAATGTTCACCGATTACGAGATGGAAACGTGGTTTCAGCAGTACCACCGTGCGCTGGAAAACGAGTACACCCGCTATCAGAACTACTGGTGGTTCTACGCGCTGACCGAGCAGTACGGCTTGGATGCGTACAGTCGGATTTGGCGGGAAAGCGCCTACCCGGAGGATGCATATCAGACGTTCATGCGCCTGTACCTTGCTAACGACCTGAACGCGTTCTACGACGCGCTGTACCGCTATGCGTCCCATGCGGTCACGTTCGACTTTGCGGCGGCTGCACCATACAGCGCGGCGTGGCAGGGGCGCTATGACGCAACGCTGTACGATGTCGGGGATGGCTGGCAGCGAATCGCCTATGCATCCTGCCCGGAAGCGAACGGCTTCAGCGCGATTCCGCTCGACCATCAAGGCGCAAACCGGGTGACGGTGTCGTTCCGCGGCTTGCAGCCCGGTTCAGCGCTGGCGGCGGATGACCCCGGTCTGTACTATATCGGGGACGAAGCCACCCCGGAGAACCTGACGGGTCACACACGCATTTACAACGCGGTGGATGCCGCGCCGGGCTGGCGCTACGGTTTCGTGGCGTACTTGACGGACGGCACGCGCGTGTACAGCGACGTTTGCGCCGAAGATGAGGGCGCTGTGTCCTTCGATATTCCGGAGGAAACGCAGTATCTGTACTTCGTCGTGCTGGGCGCGCCGGAAAGCTATCAGGTGCACGTTTGGGACAACGATGAAGCGACAGATGCGCAGATGCCGTTTGAGATTCGGGTGGAATGGAGAAAGTGAAAATAGTATAGCATACGAGAACCCGCTGCCCATCCCTGCATTGGGGGTGAACAGCGGGTCTTTTTACGTTATATCCCTTACAGAACCGTCAAATCTTCCTTCTCGCAAGCAGCAATCGCGCCGTCATGCCCGATGACGCACACGCCGCCGTCCTTTGCCATCTGGTCAAGCACGCCGCACCACGTCAGCAGCGCGTCCTTGGTGGTGGAGAGCATTTCCGCGCGCTCACGGCAGAGATCCTCCGGCGTGATGCCGCACAGCAGGTTTTCGTCGCTGACAAGAATCTGATTCTCCGAACCCAGCGGCGGTTCGCTTTCACCGACGGTGGAAATGATGTACTTGTCAATCCGTTCGTCGCCCGCCACGAAGTCGCGCAGACCCTTCGACAGGCTGCGGTCAATGCCCAGCGTGCGCGCCGGGGAGGGGTCGCGGTAGGAGTAAGTGACCATGCGCCCCGTCTCGCTGGTGTTCAGCCCTGCGCCGTATGCGCCGCCCTGCACGCGAACTTCGTTCCACAGATAGCTCAGGGACAGGATATTGCTCATCACGCGCGCAATACCGCTGTACGCCTTTCCCGCGCGGCGGTAGTCATAGCCCAGCGACGCGAAGCTGATCTGCGACGGGATGCGGTAGGCGCACTTGGCGGGCAGGTCACTGACATACGGCGCGGCATCCGGGATGGGCGTGCCGACCGGGTAGGCGGAGAGAATCGCGGCGGGGTCAAGCGCCTTATTCGTGGACAGGCTGAACGTGACGCGGGACTGCACCGCGCTGTCCTTGCTGAACCGCTCGCAGAGGGCAAGGAAATCCGGGTACTGTGCGTCGAAATTCTCCGCCAGCGCCTTCTGCACCATGCAGGCACTCAGACCGTTCAAGGCTTCCCGCGCTGCCGAGGCCGCGCTCATCGTCGCCGATGCGGCGTACATTGCCATCCTGTGGCCGTCGCTGATGACCTTTTGCTTCGCCATCTCGCTCAACTGGAGAATCAGCGTCTGCACACGCGCCTTGTCGTCAAAGCACGTTTCGGTCAGAATTTCCCGCACGAGCGCGGCTGCCTTGTCCATGTTCGCATCCAGCACGGAGCAGCTCACGTCCAGAACGGGCGTCGCCATTTCCGCACAGCGGGACATGACGCGCAGCTGGAACGTCAGCTTGCCGATATCGCGCTTGATGGCTTGGAAGAGGGATAGCGAATCGTGACGCTTCGTCGGCAGCTTGCCCAGCAGTTCGGGCAGTATCGACAGGCGCTTGAGTTCATCCAGGGTGAAATCGGTCAGGGAGATATACCAGTGCATGATGGTGATGCCGTTCATGGGCAAATCATGCGTGATGACCTTCGCCGCGCCGCACTGCGCTTCCGCCGCGGGAATCAGCAGCGGGTCTGCGCTGATTTCGCTCAAGGACAGCACGGGCAGCGTTGCCAGCTGCTCGGCGGTGTCGGGGGTCTGCTGCCACGCGGTCAGCTTCTCGTTCTGCACGTGCAGCGCGTCCTTGTCCGCGTCCGTCCACGATGCCTGAATCGCCTGCAGGCGCGCCGTTTCGTCCGCGCGTAGCTCGTCACCCTGCGTGTGGGACGGCACGGTGCGGATGATGCTCATCGTGCTTTCATCCAGCAGAAGTTCTGCCATCAGGCGGTCAAAGCCGTCGCCTGCCGCCATTTCCCGCAGCTTCTGATAACGCTCTTCGGACAGGAGCGGCTGCATCGGGTCGCCGCCGTAAAGCCACGCGTCAAGCGCATGGATGCAGCGGAGCAGCCCCGACGGTTCGCCCGGCTGGCGGGCGGAAAACTCGCTGCTGTTGATGGAGGCGGTCAGCGCGTCCTTGTCCAGCCCGGTTTTGACCAGCTGCTGCACGGTGTCGCGGATCATCTGGCGCAGTTCCTGCTCACTGCCATCGGCAATGTTGCGCAGGGTCAGCATCATGTACGGCTGCGCCATCGCATTGTCCAGAGACATGCCTACATCCTGACACTTGCCCGTCGCCAACAGCGCCTTCTTCAGCGGCGCGTCGTTGCTGCCCGTCAGCACATCAAAGAGGATTTCCGTCGCCGTGACGCGCACCGTATCCGACCACGGCGCAACAATCTTCGCCAGCGTCAGCATGGTCTTGTCGGCAGCATCCTCCTCGGCGCCGATTTCATACGCCTGTTCCGCTTCAGCGGCGAAGGGCTTCTGCATGGGAATTTCGTGCTTCTCGTCCAGGCGGTCAAAGCAGCTCAGGTACTCCTCCGCCAGCGTCAGCACCTTGTCCAGCGGCACAGCGCCATCCAGATAAATGCGCGCATTCGACGGGTGATAATAGCGGCGGTACATGCGCAGGAACTGCTCGTAGGTCAGGTCGGGGATGTGCTTCGGGTCGCCGCCGGAATTCCAGCCGTAGCAGTTGTCCGGGAAGAGGACATCCAGCGTCTTCTGGTAAATCTGCTCATCCACATCGCTCATGGCGCCCTTCATCTCGTTGAACACAACGCCCTTGTACAGCGGCGCGCCGTTTTCGTCCAGCTCAATGTGCCAGCCTTCCTGATAGAAGATGTTCGGGTCTTGCAGGATGCGCGGCGCGAACACCGCATCCAGATACACTTCCGCCAAGTTCAGGAAGTCCTGCTCGTTGCGGCTGGAGACGGGGTAAATCGTCTTGTCAGGGAAAGTCATCGCGTTCAGGAACGTCGCCATGCTGCTCTTCATCAGCTCGACGAACGGTTCACGGACGGGATACTTGGCGCTGCCGCAGAGGACAGAATGCTCCAGAATATGGAATACGCCGGTCGAATCCTCTGGCAGGGTCTTAAACGCGACGCAGAACGTCTTGTTCACCTCGCCGTTATCCACCCAAACCAGCTGTGCGCCGGTCTTTTCGTGGTGCATTTCCACCATCTGTCCGTGCAGCTCTTCGCTTTCGCGCACGCAGTCAACGCAAAAGCCGTGACGCGCCGCAGTTTCGTTCAGATTCATCATGGGGAACTCCTTTCCCTGTGACCCAATCAAGATAGGCGGGTCATTCATCTCCTTTATCATAGCACAACGGGCAGTTGAGTACAAGCGCGAATTGGCTGATTTTTGTCAAACGGTTATCGAATGCGCAGAAGTTCCGAAACATCCTTGCGCTTGGGGGCGGCAGGAGATTCCGCAGGCACGCCAATCGGAATCAGCGCCGACACGCTCTCCGTTTCCGGCAGATTCAGCACGGCCTTGACCTTCCCTTCGTCATAAATGCCGAGGATGACCGTGCCAAGCCCCGCATCATGCGCGGCGACGCAGAAGGCTTCCGCCGCCAGACCCGCATCGAAGGACTGCCAGTGCGTCCCTTTGCTGGTGCTAAACGAGCCGTCGCGTTCGTAGCCGCTGCGGTCGTTCACGGTCGTGAGGACAACCAGCGCGGGCGCGCCGTGCAGGGTATCGATGTTCTTTTGAAAGCCCATCGTGCATTCGTCCGCTACGCGGTCAATTTCCTCGCGCTTGGTCAGCAGGGTGTAGCGGGTGGTCTGGGAATTCTTCCAGCTGGGCGCATACGCGGCAACGGCGACGATAGCGCGGATGGTGTCGGGCGACACGGGCGTTGGCTGGAACTTGCGAATGGAACGGCGGGCGGTAAGAGCGTTGCTCATGAGGGGTGTCCTCCTTATCAGCACATAAATGGATTTTGTGGATTTCGAGACGTGATTTATCGGGTTTTGTGATGCTTCCATGCTGATTATACGATTTCCAGATAAGAATGCGCCAAGATGCGCCGCGAATTTTTCATTCTGGCTAACGTGAATGAAACGCAGCGTAGCAGCGCTACGCTAAGTGGAATGAGCGGATGCCAGAAGGGAAAAGGCGCAAGCAGATGGCGCAGATGAATCTGGAAATAGTATTATACTATTTCCAAATGAGAATGCGCCAAGATGCGCCGCGAATTTTTCGCTCTGGCTAACGGGAGTGGAATGCAGCGTAGCAGCGCTACGCTAAATGGAACGACCGGACGACAGAGCGGAAAAGGCGCAAGCAGATGGCGCAGGTGAATTTGGAAATAGTATTATACCACATCCGCCGCGCGCTGCATAGGATGGCGACAGGAAAAGAACAGCGGAACACATCCACCTATCAAAAACGCGCCTCCCGAAGTTTCCGGGAAGCGCGCTTTTGTCTGACAAGTTTTGAGAAAAATCAGTGGCAGCCCTTGCATTTTCCGCAGTCGCCGCCGCAGCTGCAAGCAGAATTGCCGCTTTTCTTGTCCTTGATCATCTTCCAAATGACTGCACCAACAATCACCAGAAGTACACCGCCAACAATCCACGTTGCCATGGTTCGTTCCTTTCTGCGCCGATGCGGATGGAGGAAAACCGCTTTTGCGCGATAGAACATATGCCGGAGGGAAAGCGCAGATGATGCAGAACCCGCGCCAGCCCTCCGGCGTTCACAAGAGGGGTCTCAGAAAGCACCGGATGCAGCGGCGCTTTCCTCGGTTAAGCCCGATGGAAAATCAGGCAGAAACCTTCTGGGTGAGGTGGTTGTCGTTGTAAGGATTCTTACGAACGACCAGATACACCAGACCAGCCAGCAGCAGGATGGCAATCGCCGTCGCAACAGTGAAGCCAGCGCCGCTGAAGAGCAGACCGAGCTGATAGACAATCAGGGCGATGGTGTACGCGAACGCGCACTGATAGCCAACCGCAGCCAGCGTCCACTTGGCATTGTTGAACTCACGCTTCATCGCGCCGATGGCCGCGAAGCAGGGAGCGCACAGGAGGTTGAAAATCATGAAGGCATACGCCGCCAGACGGCCGTGACCGTTGGAGGACTCGTTGAACGCCGTCGCAATCGGGCTGAGGGCTTCCGCCTTCTCTTCCGCGGTCATGTCCTCGTCGTCAACAACGTCCGCCGCGTCATCCGCGCCATACAGCACGCCCAGAACGCCAACGACTTCTTCCTTCGCAACCAGACCCATGACCGTAGCGACCGTGGACGGCATATTGCCGAAGCCCAGCGGCTTGAACACCACACTGACCGGGTTGCCGATCTTGCCAAGGATGGAGTTGTCCATATCCGCCACAGCGCCCCAAGAGCCAGCCGCGCGATCCATTTCGGGCGCGAGTTCCGGCGCTTCCTCGTCTTCTTCCAGCGTTCCAGCTTCCGCCTTCGCGTTGTAATCAGCCAGTTCCGTCTGGTAGGTCTGCTGCGCTTCCAGCTGCACGTCCGCAGCGGGCGCCCAGCCATAGGTCTTCGCAAACCAAATCACAATAGAGGACAGGAGGATGACCGTGCCAGCGCGCTTGATGAAGCTCCAGCCGCGTTCCCACACGCTGTGGAACACGTTGCGGCCAGACGGGAAGTGATACGCCGGCAGCTCCATGACGAAGGGAGCCGGGTCGCCCGCGAACATCTTCGTCTTCTTCAGCATGATGCCGGAGATGACAATCGCCGCCACGCCGATGAAGTATGCGGACGTCGCAACCCACGCGCTGCCGCCGAAGACCGCCGCGGCAATCAGACCGATAATCGGCATCTTCGCGCTGCAAGGGATGAAGGTCGTGGTCATGATGGTCATCTTGCGGTCACGGTCGCTCTCGATGGTACGAGAAGCCATGATGCCGGGAACGCCGCAGCCAGAACCAATCAGCATCGGGATGAAGCTCTTGCCGGACAGACCGAATTTCCGGAAGATACGGTCCATGATGAAGGCGATACGAGCCATGTAGCCAACGTCTTCAAGGATAGCCAGCAGGAGGAACAGCACCAGCATCTGCGGCACGAAGCCCAGCACCGCGCCGCAGCCGCCGACGATACCATCCACAATCAGACCGCTCAGCCAGCCTGCGCAGCCAACGCCATCCAGCCACGTCTGAAGGTTGCCCTGCACGATTTCCGCAACGAACACATCATTCGTCCAGTCCGTCAGCAGGGTACCAATCGTCGTCACGGAAATGTAATACACGAGGAACATGATGAGCGCGAAAATCGGCAGCGCCAGCACGCGGTTTGTCACCACGCGGTCAATCTTGTCCGAAACGCTCAGGCTGCCCTTTGCCTTGCCCTTCTTCACCGCGTTCTGCATCAAGGTGTTGATGTAGGCGTAACGCTGATTGGTGATGATGGACTCGGCGTCGTCATCCATTTCCTTTTCGCAGGAGGAGACAGCTTCTTCGATGCCCTTCTTGACATCTTCGGACAGCTTCAGTTCCGCAACAACCTTCTCGTCGCGCTCGAACAGCTTCACGGCGTACCAGCGCAGGAAGCGAGGTTCAACCTTGCCGCCGATGAGGTCTTCAATGTGCGCCAGCGCGTGTTCCACCGAGCCGGTGAAAACGTGCGGATGTTCGCCCATCGTGCGGTTCTTGGCAGCAGCGGCAGCCTTTTCAGCTGCCTTCACGCTGCCTTCGCCCTTCAGCGCGGAAGTCTCGACGATTTCCACACCCAGCGCTGCGCTCAGCTTCTTCATGTCGATTTTGTCGCCGTTCTTGCGGGACACGTCGATCATGTTCATCGCGATGACCATCGGCGTGCCGAGTTCGAGCAGCTGCGTGGTCAGGTAAAGGTTGCGTTCGATGGAGGTGGAGTCCACAATGTTCAGGATGGCATCAGGCTTGTCGTTCACCAGGTAGTTGCGGGCGACGACTTCCTCCAGCGTGTAGGGAGACAGGGAGTAAATGCCGGGCAAGTCCTGAATGACCACATCGTCATTGCCCTTGAGCTTGCCTTCCTTCTTTTCAACCGTAACACCCGGCCAGTTGCCGACGAACTGACGAGAACCCGTCAGCGCGTTGAACATGGTCGTTTTGCCGCAGTTCGGGTTGCCTGCGAGCGCAATCGTAATCGCCATTTTCGGCGCCTCCTTATGCGAATTTGTCTTAACTAACCCCGCCAGAGGCTCCGCCTCTGGACTCCGCAAGGGACTCTGTCCCTTGACCCTGCAAGGGGCATTGCCCCTTGACCCTTTTTCGCGATTGCGTTGAGCGCGCTTCCATACTGTATGCGCGTGGAAGGCTTGGAACGACGCAAAATCAGGTTTTATCGTAATGGAAACAGAATTACTGAACCTCGATCATTTCCGCATCCGCCTTACGCACGCTCAGCTCATAGCCGCGCACGGTCAGCTCCATCGGATCGCCCAGCGGCGCAACCTTGCGCACATGGACTTCCGTCCCGCGGGTCAGTCCCATGTCCATGATGCGGCGCTTGACGGCACCTTCACCATGCAGGCGGACAACCACCGCGGTTTCCCCGACCTTGACATCCTTCAGGGTTTTCATGCCTTCTGCCTCCTTTTCCTCAGTTCACCAGCACACGCATAGCCATGGATTGGCTCAACGCAACACGGCTATCCTTGACAGCGCAAATCAGATTGCCGCCCATTTTGCTGACGACCGTCACTCTTTCGCCCATCACGAAGCCCAGCTCCGCCAGATGCTGACGCACCTCATCCTGTCCGGTGATTTTGCCAATCACGCCAGACTCGCCAATTTCCACCATGCCCAACGGCATCATGTTCCATGACCTCCTTGTGTCAGTCCTTTCGCGGATAGTTTATTCCAACTAATCCGGCGATTCGCAAGGGTTAGTTTACCATAACTAATAGGCTATGTCAAGCGTTTTTCGCGTGTTTTTTTGTTTTTTGTCCACCTTTTTTCTGGTCTTTGCATCGTTTGCCCAATTCGGGGGAATGCTGACCAGCAAAAACAAAGGGCAGCTCTGCTTTGCAGGGAAATCAGATACTTTTCCGAACAAAATTAAGGTAACACCGCACAAATGAGGTGGTCGGCTGGCGAATGGATTTTTCGTCAGATGCAAATGCAAATTTCGAAGGTTTACTGGAGGTAAATCGAGGAATTTGCATGCCGCAGATGGCGGAAAAGACATCGTCAGACGCGCCGCCGAATTGTGTGGTGTTGCCTTAAGCCACCCCCTATCAAAAACTTCTGATTATCACCACTATGGCTTAAAGTGCCGAAGGGAGCAAGCAGAAAGCCCCTTTGTCACCTCCACAGAGGCGAAATCCCCTGCATGATCATGCGATTCTATCAGAAAATGAAAACCGCAAAAAAGAGGTGCGAGAATGAAGGAATGGGCGGTCTGGATGGCGAACAAGATGGAGGAGCAATTGCTGCGGATGGAGCAGCTGCGGCTCAGTGAATTTGTTGCATATGAGAAGAACTGGAAGAAGCGTCTTCTGATGCAGTTTGTAGGCGGAATTGCAAGAGGATTAGGGACAGCGGTTGGGTTTACGCTTCTGGGTGCGCTGGTGGTGTGGCTGCTGCAAGGACTGGTGCAAAGGAATCTGCCGATTATCGGGGATTTCCTGACCCAGCTGCTGAATCTCGTGGAAGGCAAGGGCAGCGGCAGCTAAAGCGTCCCTGCCCGTAACTTCGCGCTTCCGCAGAAGCGCCCCAAGCTGCTCTATCCGCCATTTCCACATTGTCGCGTCAATAGGCGCGACCTGATTCCGCCGCTTCCCAAATCATCATCACCAGAAAGGGCTATCATCACCATGCGCAAACCCGTTTCCCAAAGGCTGCTGCCTCTCCTGCTCATCCTCCTGACCCTCGCGCTTGACCGCTTCACCAAAGCCCTCGCCGTCGCGCTGCCGGATGAGCGCACCCTCATTCCCGGCATTCTGCGTTGGATTTATGTTGAAAATACAGGCATGGCGTTCAGCCTGTTCAGCGGACAGTCGTGGATGCTGGGCGTGGTGTCCGTCATCGCGGTTATCGCCGGATGGCTCGTCCTCCGCCGCTATCAGCTCAGCGGATGGAGCAGAACCGCGGCGGCGCTGATGATTGGCGGCGCGCTTGGCAACGCCTACGACCGCTTGGCGCTGGGCTATGTCGTCGATATGCTGGATATCACCCTGTTCCCCTTCGCAGTGTTCAATATTGCGGACGCGGTGCTCGTCGTCGGCACGGTGCTGATGGCGTACTGCATCGTGTTCCGCACGGAAGATTGGAGGAAAATCAATCATGACGCAAATGATGCCTGACGCACTCGAATCGCGCACTATCTCCATCACCGGCGACGGGCGGCGGCTGGATGTTGCCCTGTCCGAAGCCGCTGGGCTGACTCGCTCGCGGGTGGCGGCGCTGATGGCGGACGGAAACGTCACAGTGGACGGGAAAGTCGAGACGAAATCCGGCGCAAAGGCAAAACAGGGTCAGATTGTTATCCTGACGATTCCCGCGCCGAAGCCTGCTGTCCCCATCGCGCAGGAAATTCCGCTCACAATTCTCTATCAGGATGACGACCTCGCCGTCGTCCTGAAGCCCTGCGGCATGGTCGTTCACCCCGCCGCCGGCAACGAGGACGGCACGCTCGTCAACGCGCTCCTGCACCACCTTGACCACTTGAGCGGCATCGGCGGCGAACTGCGCCCCGGCATCGTCCACCGGCTGGACAAGGACACCAGCGGTCTGCTGCTCGTGGCAAAGAACGACCAGAGCCAACTCGCCCTCAGCCGCCAATTGCAGGAGCGGCAGATGGAGAAGCACTACCGCGCGCTGGTTGAAGGGAATCTGCGCGAGGACAGCGGGCGCATCGACCAGCCCATCGCGCGGAGCAAGAAAGACCGCAAGAAAATGGCAATTGACCCCGAAGGCCGCCCGTCGATTACGGACTGGACGGTGCTTGCGCGCGGGCGGAACGTGACGCTGCTGGACGTCCACATTCTGACCGGGCGGACGCACCAAATCCGCGTGCACATGAAGTCCATCGGGCATCCGGTCTGCGGCGACCCGATTTACGGGTCAGGAAGAGGCGCGAAAGTCCCCCGCTTGATGCTCCACGCGTACACGCTTTCGTTCACGCACCCACGGACGGGGGAAAGGATGACGTTCACCGCGCCGCTGCCGGAGGAGTTTGTGCAGGGGCTGCGGGGGAACGGGTTGGAATGGGAGAAATAACGTTTCCTCACGGAAAGCCGGGGACGTTACAGCGTGCGATAATACTATTTCCATCATGAGAATGCGCCAGAATGGAAAAGCACGGACAGATGGCACGGATGAATTTAGAAAGAGCACAACTGAATAATTGCATAGAAAAGCGCCCTGCTCCGGAGATGTTTCAGAGTAGGGCGCGGTTTTTTGATTCATCACGAAAATCCGGGGAGCGTAATACCATTTCCAAATAAGAACGCGCCAAGATGTGAAGCGAATTTTTTTTCTGGCTAATGGGCGTGAAACGCGGCGCAGCAGCACTACGCTCAGTAGAACGACCGAAAGTCAGAAGGGAAAAGGCGCAAGCAGCTGGCGCAGGTGAATTTGGAAAGCATATTATTCCACAACCTTCGCGCCGGCAGCGATCGCGTCTTCCTTGGTTCTGAAGAACTGCCAAGTGCTTTCCACGGTGGGGGTGATTTCCTTCTGGTCGCGGATGTACTGCGCCAGAATGTTACGCACCTGACCGTTATCGTTGCCCAGCGTATCGCCGGTGTACATATCCGTGAGGCTGTAATCCTCAGGAGTCAGACCAGCCGCCTGCATGAAGCCGGCGCCGCCGGTGAAGCGGTAGTTGTTCATCACCACGGAGAACACCTGATCAGGCGCCACGGGCTGACCCTGATACTGCATGTTCTGGATGCGCTTTCCTTCGGGCGCATAGTAGTGGATTTCGTAGTACAAACCGTAGATTTCATCGGTGTAGTAGCCACCGCCAAGGTAATCGGGGTTCGACGCACTGGTGTAGTTGGTGGTAGCATGCTCCAGCCACAGCCGCAGCTGTTCGCCGGTCATGTTCACGCGATAGAGCCAGTTTTCAAACACGTACAGCTGATACAGCAAACGCATCGGAACGTCGCCCGCAGGAATCAGGTCGCGAACCTCGGCGCCGCTGGTCAGAGGCGCGCAGATGGACAGCTGCGCAGGAACCGCAGACAGCTGCGCCTTGTTCAGCAGATCCATCAGCGCGGTGGGCTGCAGGGAGATGTTCTTATTGGAGAAAGCGCCGGTAGCAGTGCCCAGAGGCTGATCCAGATAAGCCTGCAGTTCCTCGTTGTAGGGAGCCAGCGCCGTGGCAACCTTCTGATTTTCCACCAGGCCTTCCTGATCCGCCAGGAAACGGTAGCCGTTTTCAGCCGTCACAGGGGTCACGGTCTTGGTCGCCGGGTCGTAGGCGAGCTTCATGAAGCCCAGGCCTTCACCGCCGCCGCCCGCCAGCACGGGCACAACCTTGCCCTCGGCATTGAGGATGTCCTCACGGTAGTCGGTGTTATGGAAGTGACCATACACAACCGCGTCAATCCCGGTGGTCAGGTTAATCATTGCGCGAACCTGGTTTTCGTAGTCCGCGGGGTTGTTGCCATCGGTAGAAACAGCGTCTTCCACGCCGGAGTGCGCCACGACAATCACCACGTCGCAGCCCTCCTGCTCGCGCAGGATCGGCACGAAGTGCTCAACCGTGGGAACCAGATTGCGGAAGTCGATGCCCTCATAGTGGGACTCAACCTCCCAAGCGGGGATGTTGGGCGTATCCATGCCGATGACGCCAACCTTCACGCCCTCAAATTCCTTGACGATGTAAGGGACGCCCATCCAGGAATCCCACTCGGTGCCCTTTGCCACAAAGTTGGCGGCGGACATGGGCACGGAATGCTCCTCGCCGTTGTCGGGGCTCATCACATACTCAATCTGACGCTTGAGAATCGGCAGATCGTTGTTGAACTCGTGATTGCCCAAGCACCACATGTCGTAGTCCATCAGGCGCAGCGCCTTCATCATGGGATCGTCCTTTTCAGGCGCGAAGTAGGAGTAGTAATAGGTCATGGCAGAGCCCTGCACGGTATCGCCGCCATCCACCAGAACGACGTTCTTTTCCGTAGCACGAACCTGCTCGATCATGGAAGCGATCATGGACAGACCCACGTTCGGGGAAGGCTCGCCAGTGGCGTAGTTGATGGGCAGCACTTTACCGTGCACGTCGCTGGTCGCGATGACGGTAATCATGATGGGATCCGCATTCTCTGCGAACGCCGCACAGCCCACCAGGGGGAGAATCATGGTCAGCGCCAACAGAAGGGATAGGAGCTTCTTCATGATGGGCACCTCTTTTCCTTATTTCCCGCTCGAAGCAGGATTAAAATAATTATATTCCATATTCTTTCGTTTGTAAACAGTGCCGCCAGATGCAGACTTCGCCGCGCCAAGGGGTTGGTTTGTCGGCGAATGAATCCTCCGTCGATTCCAATTGCAAATACGGCGGAGGAATCGATTGAAAATCAAGTTTTTTGCAAGCCACAAGCAGTACGAACGTCATTGTAGGCAGCGAGGCAAATTGCGCCGGTGTGGTGACAATAATATATTTTGTATTCTGCAATTTATAGGTGGCAGGCAGAAATCAAGGGTTGTCTCGGTATCTTCTTCTGCGAAATAAAGGGGCGGCGGGGAAACGCGATGGAAGCATCATTCACATATAAAAAACACCGGTGCATTTGACTTTGTTGCGCCGTTGTTTTCTGTTCTTACAGGAATCAATAAGCAAAAACGCCCACCCAAAACAAAAAACCAATAATCAATGAAATAACCGTCAGTGTGGTGAAAAACACACAACATTTCTTTATCGTTCGCAACTGTTGCAGCATACCATAGAAAGTATATTCCAGCCTCTCGTTTTCAGTAAGTCCGGCATCATAAATTCTGAAAAATTCGCCCGTTACAACTCCGTTCACATCTTGATATTCTCGAATGCCGTCGGGAAGCGCTTCACCATTTTTCTTCAATTGCCGAAACTGTTTGTTTTCTTCTTTTGAGCAAGCAATATCCTGCAGGAAGTGCATGTCGAGCCAAATATTTTGCAAGTTTTTCTTCATATCTATTGGTTCTTTTGCCATAATCCTTTTTCCGCCTTTCGATTGTTATAAAAAACAGTCCTGCCCTTCTTAAACCAGAAAGGCAGGACTGCGGGATTTGAATTACTTCAGTTCCGCGAAGTACTTGATGGTGCGAACCATCTGAGAGGTGTAGGAGTTCTCGTTGTCGTACCAAGACACGACCTGCACCTGATAGGTGTCGTCGTCGATC
>ERZ825137.3320-NODE-3320-length-17396-cov-4.413932_pt1 | contig 17396 bp, 23 predicted proteins | sample MGYA00519873_ERZ825137 | MGnify/ENA primary metagenome ERZ825137 (study PRJEB31778, sample SAMEA3449190) | human gut metagenome | biome: human gut; feature: human-associated habitat; material: faeces | place: United Kingdom | collected 2010/2012 ...
ATATTGGAGTGTAATTCATTACTTGGCAGCCGGCGTAAATACATTGCGAGACATAACTTGTACAATCTCCACCAATATTTTCAAAATTTAAATATTGGGGATTTCTTTTAAATGCCCATTTTTTTGCATATTCCAAAGCCTTTTTTCTGTTGTACTCTATTTCTTTTAACATATCATCACGCCTTTACGTCTTTTTCTATTATATGAAAAATTTGTAAGTGTGTTTAAGGCGTGCTAAGAATTTTTGTTGACTTATTAAAGAAAAACTGGTATACTTAAATAGTAATTATCATAGTTTTGATGTTACATCCTTACTCCAACTTGTTTGGGGTCTAATGTCCAAAAGGAGGTGCAAATATATGTCAAATGTGAAAAATGCTTACGAAACAGTTGTTGTTTTTTCTTTGAAAAATGGAGAAGAAGCTGTTTCTGCATTGATTCAAAAGTTTAAAGAACTTATCGAAAAAAATGCGGTTCTTGATAGTTTTGACGATTGGGGCAAAAGAAAACTCGCTTACATGATAAACAAGGAACCTGAAGGCTATTATGTTCTTTTTAACTTTATTAGTGGACCAGATTTTCCGGCTGAATTGGATCGTATTTATAAAATTACAGACGGAATTCTTCGCTCTTTAATAGTGAAAAAAGAAAATTAAGGAGAACATTTTATGCTCAATAGTGTGGTTTTAATGGGTAGATTGACTGCAGAGCCAGAACTTAGACACACTCCAAACGGTATTGCCGTGACGAGTTTTACTCTGGCAGTTAATCGTTCGTACGCTAAAGCGGGTTCTGAGCGTGCTACAGATTTTATTGATATTGTTGCTTGGAGAAATACTGCAGAGTTCGTTTCTAGGTATTTTACAAAAGGACAATTGGTAGCGGTTGAGGGTTCTATTCAAACGCGTACTTATCAAGATAAGGATGGCAATAACAGGAAAGCTTTTGAAATTGTTGCTAATAATGTTCATTTTGCTGAAGCTAAACGTGATTCAGCTTCTCGTGGAAGTTTTGATAATTCTTCTACGGAAAATTCGTATCAACAGCAAAGTGATGTTGCTCCTTCATTTGAAAATGGCAGTGCAGACGATTTTAGAGAGATTCCTGCTGATGATGATTTGCCATTTTAATTTAATTTTGAACTAATTTTAATTTATATATATGTGAAAAGGAGGGCTTTACAGTGGCTGAAAATAGACCAGAAAGAGAAAATCGTCGAATGGGCGCACGCAAAGGTAGAAAAAAAGTTTGCGTTTTTTGTGTGGATAAAGTAAACGATATCGATTATAAAGATATTTCAAAGTTGCGCCGGTTTATTTCTGAACGTGCAAAAATTCTTCCGAGAAGAGTTACTGGCACATGTGCTTGCCATCAGCGTAATTTGACTCAAGCAATTAAACGTGCTCGTCATTTGGCTTTATTGCCATTTAGCAACGATTAATTCAATTTTTCAGTGCAACGGCTTGCTTATTGTAAAAAAGTTGTTGCACTGTTTATTTTTTATGAGGAGACAATTATTTATGTGGAATCCTTGGCATGGATGTCATAAAATAAGTCCGGGTTGTAAAAATTGCTATGTTTATAGGCAGGATTTTAATTTTAAAAAAGACAGTTCAGTTGTAACAAAGAATGCTGATTTTGATTTACCTTTGCGTAAGAAAAGAAATGGCGAATATAAAATCGAAAATGGAAAAGTTTTGTATACATGTTTTACATCAGATTTTTTCCTTGAAGATGCTGATGTTTGGCGATCTGATGCGTGGAAAATTATTAAAGAGCGAAAAGATTTAAACTTTTTTATTATAACGAAGAGAATAGACCGTTTTTTTGTAAATTTGCCGAACGATTGGGAAAAAGGCTATGACAATGTAATAATTTCTTGTACGGTCGAAAACCAAAATATGGCAGATTATCGATTACCCATATTTTTAAAATTGCCAATTAAACACAAATTAATAGCAGTGTCACCGTTGCTCGAGAAAGTAAATTTATTGCCATATCTTAGCAGTAAAATTGAGGAAGTTGTTGTTGGAGGAGAATCAGGAATAAATGCTCGTGTGTGTGACTATGATTGGGTTTTGAATATTAGAGATCAATGTGTGAAAGCTAAAATTCCTTTTTGGTTTCACCAAACCGGCATGTATTTGAAAAAAGATAATAAAGTTTATAAAATAGAAAGAAAATATCAACATAGTCAAGCAAAAAAGGCAAATATAGATTTTATGTTAGATAAGATAAATTATGGAGAGAAGTATGAGAATAAATTCTGAATTATATAAATTAAGTGCAGTTGAACTTGCTCCAAAACTTCTTGGCATGAAGCTTTGCAGGCAGGTTGGTGATAGAATTATTAAACTTAGAATAACTGAAACAGAAGCTTATTTTGGAGAAAATGATACAGCTTGCCATGCACATAAAGGAAAGACCGAACGTACGAAAGTTTTATATAAGCAGGGGGGAGTGGTGTATGTTTATTTATGTTACGGAATTCACAACTTATTGAACATTGTAACCGGTGAAAAAGGATTTCCTCAAGCTGTTTTGATTCGCGGAATAGAAGGTTTTGATGGCCCTGGAAAGTTAACTAAAGCACTTAAGATAGACAGAAATTTAAATGGAGAAGATTTGATAATGTCAAGTAAACTTTGGCTAGAAGATGATGGCTGCAAATTTAAATTTAAAGCTACCAAAAGAATTGGTATAGACTATGCTACTCAAGAATACAGAGATAAATTGTGGCGGTTCGTAAGAATATGAAAAATGAGGCTATACAAAAATTTATAACCTCATTTATTTTTTTTTCCTAGTAATATGTTAACTTTTTTGATTTCACCTTTTAAAATACATTCACGTATTTGCGAAGAACTTACGATAGTTCCGTTAATTTTGACAGGTTCGATTACAGAAGCTTCTATGCCATATTTTTTGCATATTTCTATAAGGTTATCAGCATTTGCAGATGCACTTTTCCCAAAATGAAAATTAAATCCACAGAAAACATATTTGGCTTGTAGTGTGTTTACCAATATTTTTTCAACAAATTCTATGGGAGGTAAATCTTTAATTTCAGAAAAGTTCACGCAATACAAAAGTTTTATTCCAATATCACACAGTAACTTTTCTTTTTGCACTTGTGTTGAAATATTTTTTATTTCGGCATTTCTTATGATGCTTTTAGGATTTTGAGAGAATGTAAATATAGTTGGGATTGTGTGCGTTAGTTGAGCTTTTTTTACAGTGGTGTTTATTACAGCCTGATGCCCTAAATGGATGCCATCGAAATAACCAAGTGCGACGCAAGTTTTATCAAGTGATTTTTCTAAAAAATAATTTATTTTCATTTACAGACCTCAAATTTTACGCCCGTTTATTAAATTTCCACTAAACATTCAACAGTTAATTCATTTTTCTTAAAGTTAATTTTGCCTAATCCGATAAAATCTGATTCATTGCTATATACTCTAATAATTTCATTGTCGCTTAAAATTTTTTTTGTTGAAATTCTGTCCAAGCTCAAGCTGCCTCCATTTTTAAACCTGGTACTTTGAAGTGCAGAGATATTTATTTTATTGTAATTTTTGAGTGCGGTGTCACATGGCAAAATGTGTTCTATTAATGTATTATTTTTAGCAAAATGGGTAGCGTTTTCTAAAGTAATACTGTCTGTGATACCGAATTTACAGTTTTTTGTGCGCTGCAAATCAGTTAAAACCGCGCCACAACCAAGTTTTTTACCTATGTCATCACACAACGTCCGCACATATGTACCTTTAGAGCAATTTACTAGGAATGCTCCGGTTTGCAAATTTTCATCAAAGTTAAGTAATTTTAATTTATTTATAATAACTTTTCTAGCGTCCCTGGTAACTTCTATACCTTTTCTTGCAAGGTTGTATAATCGAATTCCATTTTTTTGAATAGCTGAAAACATTGGTGGAACTTGATTTATTTCTCCGCAAAAACCGTCCAAAATTTTTTCAAAGTTCTCCTTACGTATGTTGGATGTTTCAGAAGAAAGCACTTTCCCTGTGACATCAAGCGTATCTGTAGTTATTCCTAGTTGAAATTTTGCAATATACTCCTTGTTTGAATCAGAAATAAACGCTTGAAGTTTTGTTGCACGTCCAATTAAAATTGGTAAAACTCCAGTGGCCATAGGGTCAAGAGTGCCGGTGTGACCAATTTTTTTCTCGGTTAATAGCTTTCTCATAACAGCGACAACGTCAAATGAAGTGAAATTTTGTGGCTTATTTATAATTATAATTCCGTTCATTTTTTCTCCTCAATATACTGACCTACGGCTGAGACAATTTGCTTTTTAACTTCAGCAAAATTTCCTAAAATAGTGCATCCAGCGGCGCATTTATGTCCGCCACCATTAAACTTTTCACAAATTTTTGATGCATCAACGGATTCATCCGTGCGCACAGATATTTTAAAAATTCCTGGTTCTTTTTCTTTGATCAAAACGCCCACCAAAATTCCTTCAATTTGTCGAGGAATAGAAGAAATTCCGTCAAAGTCGCTGTCTAAAATACCTATATTTATAATTTTGTCATGAGCAATGCTTATAACAGCGCATTTATTTTGACAAAAAAATTCCATGCTCTCGATGGCAGTTTTTTCTAAATTCAATTTAGCCATGCTTTTTGTATCAAACATAATTTTATTTATTTGAAAAGCATTTGCACCGCAGTCTATCATATCTGCGGCGATTCTATAAGAACGTGCGGTTGTGTTTGCGTGACGAAAACAACCGGTATCCGTAGAAATACCGGTGTAAATGCAGTTAGCAATATCAGCATTTACACCGACTTCTAAATTTTTTATTATTTCATAAATTATTTCTGCTGTTGCGGCCGAAGTGCTTTCGACGTACTCAATTTTAGAAAAATGATTATTTGAAAGATGGTGGTCAATACACAGGTCGATTTTATCCGCATAGCAAGAAAGTTTTTCGCCCAACAGTGCAGTATCAGATACATCTACGCTGATTATATAATTCGGTTCAAAGTTTTGTTCCTTAATATTTTCAAATAAAAAGTCATATTTTTTAGGAATTTCATCACTACAAAGAACTTTTGCATTTTTTTTCAACTTCTGCAAAGCAAAACATAGCGCAAAAGCAGAACCTAAAGTATCTCCATCAGGAGATTTGTGTGTTAAAATATAAAAATTATTATTCTCTTTTAGAATTTTTGAAATTTCATGAAGGTTTGTATTCATAAAACTTTACTTCCTCAAATCGCTTAATTTTTTAAAAATGTCAGTCCCGTATTCAATCGAATCTGTTGCGATAAATATTGGTGCAGGAACGTGCCTCAATTTAAGCCTAAGACCAAGTTCGTGCCTAATATATCCACTGGCAGATTTCAATCCTAAAATTGCTTCGTTAGCTTTTTCCATTCCATCCATGGCACTTACATAAACTCTGCAAAGAGATAAATCTCCAGTAACTTCAACTTTTACTATGCTTAGCATAGTTTGTGTTATGCGAGGATCTTTGAGTTCTCTAAAAATAGCGGTTAATTCTCTTTTTATATCTTCGGTAATTCTCTCAAGTCTGTGTCCAGACATAGAAAAAACCTCCTTTTTGATAACATCTTTTAGCTCCCACTGTGCAAGATTTTCGCACCTTGTAGGAGCTATTATTTATTATAAGTATTTAATTGTCGCGATATTCTTCAATAATAAAGGCTTCAAAAACATCGCCTTCTTTTATATCGTTAAATTTCTCAAGACCAATTCCGCATTCATAGCCTTGAGCAACTTCTTTCACATCGTCTTTAAACCTGCGAAGAGAAAGCAATTTATCCTCTGCTACAACGATACCGTCACGAACCACGCGAATTTCTGCATTTCGAGAAATTTTTCCGTTAACAACGTAACAGCCAGCGATTGTTCCGACATTAGATATTTTGTAAATTTGACGGCATTCAGCGCGACCAATTTGAACCTCTCGATATTTTGGCGCAAGTAGCCCTTTCATAGCAGAACTGATTTCATCAATGCAATCATAAATAATTCGATATAATCTTAAATCAACGCCATTGCGCTCAGCATTTTCGGCAGCAACAGGGTCAGGGCGAACATTAAATCCGACAATAATAGCATTAGAAGCGTTTGCTAGCATAACGTCAGACTCATTTATTGCGCCGACAGCGCCATGAATTACATGAACACGGACCTCTTCATTGCTGAGTTTTTTTAAAGATTGTTTAACAGCTTCGACTGAGCCTTGAACATCAGCCTTTACGATTACTTTAAGTTCTTTTACTTCGCCCATTTGCATTTGGTCAAATAAATTATCAAGCGTAACTTTTGTTTGAGAATTAAACTGAGCTTCTTTTTGCTTTGTTTTTCGCTCTTCAACCAATTCGCGAGCCAGTCTTTCGTCAGAAACCGCATTGAAAGTATCTCCACCAGATGGAACAGAATCGAGACCGGTTATTTCTACCGGAACAGATGGACCAGCAGATTTTACACGTTCACCTCTATCGTTTGTCATAACGCGAACTTTTCCGACAGCAGTACCAGCTACAACAACATCTCCGGCGTGCAAAGTTCCATTTTGAACAAGAATAGTAGCAATAGGTCCGCGACCTTTGTCAAGTCGAGCTTCGATAACAGTACCTTTTGCAGCTCTGTCTGGATTAGCTTTTAATTCTTTCATATCAGCAATCAAATTTACCATTTCAAGTAAGTCTTCGATACCTTGACGCTTTTTAGCAGAAATAGGAATGCAAGGAGTATCGCCGCCCCATTCTTCTGGTACAATTTCATGCTCGGTAAGTTGCTGCTTAACGTTATCTGGATTTGCGCCAGGTTTATCCATTTTATTAATTGCGACGATTATAGAAACACCCGCGGCCTTTGCGTGATTAATTGCTTCAATGGTTTGTGGCATAATGCCATCATCAGCTGCAACAACTAAAATTGCAATATCTGTAATTTGGGCGCCTCTTGCACGCATAGTGGTGAAGGCTTCATGGCCTGGAGTATCCAAGAAAGTAATTTCTCCGCTGTTTAATTTAACTCTGTAAGCACCGATGTGTTGTGTAATTCCGCCGGCTTCAGTTGAGATAACATCAGCGTGACGAATTGCATCTAAAAGTGAAGTTTTTCCATGATCAACGTGGCCCATAACAACTACTACAGGAGCTCTTGAAACGAGATTTTCATCACTATCTTCACTGCCGTCAATAATTCTTTCTTCTATGGTAATAACGACTTCTTTTTCAATTTTTGCATGAAATTCCATCGCAACAAGACTTGCAGTGTCAAAATCGATTGTATCATTTATCGAAGCCATAATGCCCATCATCATGAGCTTTTTAATAACTTCTGCGGCAGTTGCTTTGAGTCTGCTTGCTAGTTCACCCACTGTAATATTTTCTGGGATAGAAACTGTAATAGGTCTATTTTTGCGTTCTAGAGCGATTCTGCGAAGTCTTTCAGCCTCAGTTTCCTTTCGAGAACTTTTGGGCTTGCCTCGTTGTTGAGATTTTTGTGTGATTTTTTGTTTTCGAACAATATTTTCTGTTTTAATTTTTTCTGATGCGAGTCTGTCATATTTTTCGTTGTATTTTTCAATATCGACGTGTGCGGCCCGAGTGTCGATTATACGAACGGGGGGCTTTTTAATAGTAGAATTTTCACTTTTGATAAAAATATTTTCTTTAGTTATGTTGCTTTGATTTTTGTTATTTTGAAGTTTATGTGGAGTTTGCTTAGTTGTTTTTGAAAAACTTTCAGTAGATTTTTTTTCTGTGATAACATTTTTGCTTTCTAATTTCACAGGTTTTTCTTTAGGCGTGTTAAAAATTTTTTGAGTTTTATTTACATCTTTTTTATTAGAAGCAGCAGAAGAGATTTTTTCAGAATTAATGTGTTTTGTTTCAGTTTTATTGTTTTTTAAAAGAACGGAATTTACTTTTTTATTATTGTTTGAGGGAATAGTACTGCTTGCATCTTTACTTTGCTTATTTTTAGTTTGAGTTCTTTCTTCAGTGGTGTTAGCATCAAGTTTACCAGCTAAATATTCTTCAAAATTTGCGACCTGTTTGTCTTTTGAAAAGTGCTCAAAAACAAGGTTTAATTCGTCCTCATTTAAAGCAGTCATATGTTTTTTTTCAGCGCCGGTAGTTTCTTTAATAAAATCGATAACTTCTCGGCTGGACACATTGAAATCTTTTGCGACTTCATGAACTCTATATTTAACCATCATATATTGGTGACCTCCTAAGTTTCAAAAATTCAAGAAAGAGATAATTTTTTTAGCAAATCCTTTATTATTAACAGAAATTATTCCGCATATTTTTCCAAGAAAATTGCTTATTTCATCCATAGATAATTCAGTGGAATAAATCAAGTTTGTATCAACTTGATTAAATAATTTTTGCTTTGTATTGTCAGATAAATCTCGAGTAATTAAAATAATTTGAGATTTTTTTTGATTAACAGACTCTATGCAAGAATCAAAACCTAAAGCTAAATTGCCCGATTTTTTGCAAAGGCCTAAAAGAGATAAAATTTTATTGCTGTTTAGATTGTTCAAGACAAATGTCCTCCTCAATCTGTGTATAAATTTCATCTGGAACTTCGCGAGAAAAAATTCGATCAAAACGTTTAGATTTGCGAACTTTTTTTAAACAATCGAGGTTCTTGCATAAATATGCACCCCTGCCTGGAGATTTAAATGTCTTGTCAACAATAATATCATAACTATCATCGCTGTTTTTTGTTTTTACAAGCCGAATTAGCTCTTTTTTACTTTTCATTTCGTTGCAAGCCATGCATGTTCTCAAAGGAATATGTTTACTTGGCATTATTAAGACCCTCTTTCTAAAAAGTTCTAAAGCAAAAATTATTTATAAAGTTTCGTTTTCAGGCTTTATATCTATTTTCCAACCGGTTAATTTAGCTGCCAGCCTGGCATTTTGACCTTTATTACCGATTGCTAAAGAAAGTTGATTATTTGGCACTATCACCGTGCAAGATTTATCAGTTTCAGAATCAAGATTAACATTTAAAACTTCAGCAGGAGCAAGTGCAGCTGCAATAAATTTAACTGGGTCTTCGTCATACTCTATGATATCTATTTTTTCGCCGCGAAGTTCTTCAACAATAGTGTTTACTCTGGCGCCTTTTGACCCAATGCAGGCTCCAATTGCATCAACATTTTTGTCTTTACTCAAAACAGCCATTTTTGTTCTAGCACCAGCTTCGCGAGAAATTTGCTTTATTTCAACAGTTCCATCGTATATTTCAGGAACTTCTGCTTCAAACATCCTTTTTACCATATCCGGGTGAGTTCTAGAGATGATTGCCCAAGGCCCTTTATCGCCTTCTTTTACATCTGCTATGTAGACTTTTATGTGGTCACCTTCTTTTAAATTGTCGTTAATTAATTGTTCTCCTTTTGGTAAAAAAGCCTCTGCTTTGCCGATTTTTAAAGAGGCGGCACCTGAGCGCGGATCAATTTTTTCAACTATAGCAGACACAATCTCTTGACATTTATTTTCAAATTCACGAAGCATAAGTCCACGTTCACCATCTCGAATTCCCTGCCTAATGATATTTCTGGCCGTTTGAGCAGCAATTCTTCCAAATTCTTTTGTATCCAACTTAATTGCCACTTGTTCGCCGACGCTTGTATTGGGATTAATACATCTTGCGTCGACTAAAGAAATTTCTCTGCCGGAATCGGATACGTTTTCCACAACGGCTTTACGCAAAAAAACTTCGAATTTACCTTTATTTTCATCTATGTTAATTATAGCATCTTCATTGCCGTTGTAGCTGTTTTTACACGCAGTAATGATGGCTTTTTTTATTTTATCAAGCATGAAATCAACCGGAATACCCCTTTCTTTCTCAAGAAGCGAAAGCGCCTCAAATAATTCTTTGTTTTTCATTTTTTATTACCTCCAAATTAATTTTCAAAATCATCAAGTTTAATAAATGCAATATTTTTTCTTGAAAGACATAAGTTTTTTGAGTTATCACTTAAAGAGACAATGAGATCATCTTTATTAAACGACATAAGGACACCGTTTAATTGTTTTGTTCCGTCATTTAAAGGACGAATAAGACGTACAATAATTTTTTGACCGATAAATCTTTCAAGGTGTTCCTCTCGCGTTAATTCACGATTAATTCCTGGAGAACACACTTCCAAACAGTAATTTTGAGAAATAGGGTCTAATTCGTCAAGCGGTTTATCTATGGCCCGACTCATATTTTCACAGTCTTCAATTGTAATGCCACTTTCGTTGTCAATAAATATTCTAAGGTAATAGTTTGAGCCTTCTTTTAAAAATTTGATGTCCCAAATTTTAAGACCTAAATCTTTAGCAATAGGCTCAGCTAGTTTCCAGACAATATTGACAACATTGTTGCCGCGATTTTTTCCATTCAATACAAAATTCACCTCAATATAAACAAAAGAGCGGGTTTGTTCCCACTCTTACAAAATCAATGAATAAAACTTTAAAATTAGTATACCATAGATTTATATTTATTGCAACAGGTAAAATTAAAAATTTTTTGGCGCATAAAGGTGAATATATGTCACTAAAAGCAGTAATTGGTAGACTTTTTTTGTAAGATAATCTTAATTACCTTACTTAAATTCTTTATTAAAAGGTGAGAAAATGCTATCACAAACACTGAAAAAGTTGCGCGAAAATAGTGGTTATACTCAGCAACAGGTTGCTAATGCTTTGAGTATAGAACGTTCAACGTACACTTATTATGAGACCGGGAAAACGACTCCGGACATTAACACAATAATAAAATTATCTAAAATTTTTAATATTTCTTATACAGAAATGCTTGAGAATGAAGAAAGAGAAAGTTGCAAATCTTTGAATGATTCATGTGATGATTTGTATAGTTGCTACGATTCTAAAGATTTTAACCATGTTTATGAACTTTCTAAAAAAGAAAAAACTTTAATTTCTTTATACCGAGTTTTGCCAATAGAAATCCAAAATAAAATATTGAAAGAGCTAAAGGAAGAGGTAGATAGAGATTAAAAAATAGAACAAAAATTGCACTTAATTGAGAAGTATTTTATGACTTGTCGAATTAAGTGCATTTTTTTGCTTTAATTTTATGCCGATTTTATTATGTGATTTTTTAAATACATTTTTAATGCTAAAAACAAGTTTATTTTTGCGTGCCTAAAAATAAGCACTTTTATTACTCAAATGGAAAAGCTAGAAAAATTTCCTTGTAGGTTTTGTTTAAAAATTTTTTACAGCTAATTGCTTTTTTTTCATCTTCAAAAATTCCATAGACAGCAGAACCGGTGCCAGTCATGCAGGAATTTAATGCGCCATTTTTATTTAAAATATTTTTTATTTTAGAAATTTCATCAAAATTAAGCACTTTTTCAAATCGGTTAAAAATGTTTTTAGCGGTTTCTCTCAAATTATTTGATTTTATTGCAGAAATTATGCTGTTTATAGATTTGCATTTTTCATAAGAAAATTTGTCTGAAGCCTGATAAGCTGTTTTTGTTGAGACAGAAAATGTCGGTTTAACTATGAGAATATAACAGTCTTTGAATGATGGTAAAGGTGTTAATGTTGTTCCCGTGCCTGTAGCTAACATTGTACCACCAAAAATACAAAATGGAACGTCTGCACCAACTTTTTCACCAATAGATGCCAAATCGTTTTTGGAAAGTTTGCTTTCAAATAATTCATTAAGTGCAATTAATACAGCGGCAGCATCAGAACTGCCACCGGCTAATCCGGCACCAATAGGAATTTTTTTTTGAATGTTTATGCAGATTCCAGGTTTTTTAAATTTAATATACTCAAAAAATTTTTCAGCGGCTATATAAGCTGTATTTTTTTTTATATCTTCATCAAAATTATATGTACTGGTTATTGCGATGCCTTTTTTATCTGACTTTTTAATTGTTATGGTATCAAACAAACTCACTGTTTGCATTATCATTTCAACATCATGATAACCATCGCTGCGTTTGTTTAGAACATCCAAATATAGATTAATTTTAGCAGGGGCATTAACTGTGATTTCCATGTAAATCTCCATAAAACAAATTAAATTTATTATATTTTATATTATAATTTATTTTACGTCAATTTTTCTTTTGTTGTTTTTAATTGCAAACAAAAATATGGGTATTAAAAGCCCGTAACTTAGGATTGAAAAAATTAACATAACTGCTTTATTGCTGTGTTTTTTGAATATTTGATATGAAGAGTAAAAAAAGAGAATCATGTATACCCATGAAAATAAACTTACCGTTGTTTTAATTTCGGCATAAGATGTCATATTTAAGAGAGAAATTGATGAAAATATAGGTAAAATTATGTTTATAGCTAGGAATATAAAAGTTTTAGCTTTGTTTTCAAACGCGATTTGACCGAATATATAAGTGTTTGCAACAGGAATAAAAGCCACCCAACTATGATTGATATTATTTCTTTTTGCAAGCTTCATAAGAGCTATGCTTTGGAGTATAAATATAAGTGCAATTAGTATACCAGTTATTATTGCACCGCCAATTATTAACAAGGACTGATTTATAGTGTTTGGAGTGTTATTAAAATCTGACTGATATGCATATTGAAAATCATTCATAATGCAACATCTTCTTTGTTTATATTTGTTGTTATTGTACCATATAATTTTAATAATGTAAAGATTTTTATTCAAAATTTATTTTAACAAATTTATTTTTTTAGCATATATTAGTGCAGAGAACATTTTTTAGAAGAAAAAATTTGAGTGAGATGATAGTGTGAATAAAAAAATTTTACCATTAAATAAGCTGGATGTTGGCAAAAATGCAATAGTAGTTTCGCTGCTTTTTGAGGGAAATGAACGGCGACGAATGTTAGACTTAGGAGTAATAAGAGGTACACTTATAGAGGCAGTTCAAAAAAGTCCGGCCGGAGACCCTATTGCTTATTTTATTCGAGGAACTTTGATAGCTATACGTTCTGAAGATGCTGAAAAATGCTTGGTGGAAGTTTAATAAAATAATTTTTTATGTATTTGCAAGTTATTTTATTATTTTTGATTAAAAAAGGGGATTTTTTATGGGCCTTACTAATAAAGCTACTGGACTTGCGGTGATATCGCAGGAATTTAAAGTTAATAAAAAATCTGAAGATGATATTGTAATTGCGGTTGCAGGGAATCCAAATGTAGGGAAAAGCACGCTGTTTAATGCGCTTACAGGGATGAATCAGCATACGGGAAACTGGCCAGGAAAAACTGTTTCTAACGCGCGAGGAAGTTGCAAATATAAAGGTAAAAATTTTGTTTTTGTAGATTTGCCGGGAACTTATTCTTTAATGTCAAATTCTACAGAGGAAGAAATTGCTCGTGATTTTGTTTGTTTTGGAGAGCCTGATTTAGTTGTAGTGGTCGTTGATGCAACTTGTCTTGAAAGAAATTTAAATTTAGCTTTACAAATTTTGGAAATAACAAAAAATGTGATAGTCTGTGTAAATCTTATGGATGAAGCTAGAAAAAAGAAAATTATTATAGATTTAGATGAGCTGTCTTTGCAACTAGGAGTTCCGGTTATCGGGACCAGTGCACGAAGCAAAAGTGGTTTGGAAGATTTAAAAAATGAAATATATGAACTAGCAGTGAATAAGAAAAAAACTTATGGCACAAATATTGAATATAACGAAAAAATTGAGAAAGCTATATCAAAACTAAAACCAATCGTTGAAAGTTTAATTGACAATAAATTGAATTCACGTTGGTTAAGTATAAAATTGTTAGATATGAATGTAAAATTACATAGAACGTTAAATAAATTTCTTTTGTTTGATATAATGGAGAATCAAGAAATAAAACAAACATTGAAAGAGATAAATCGAGAATTTTTTGTAGGCGGGTTTAATTTAGATTTACTGCGAGATGAAATAGTTTCAAATATAATTCAAAAAGCGCAGAGAGTTTACGAAATAAGCGTTAAGCTACAAGATAAAAAATATACTCAACTAGACAGAAAAATTGATAAATTATTAACATCTAAATTAACAGGTATTCCAATAATGATATTATTGCTATTTGTTGTATTTTGGATTACTATTACCGGCGCAAATTATCCGTCGGATTTAATTGCAGATGGACTGTTTTTTTTGCAAGATAAATTGGTTGAACTTTTTGAAACAATAGGTGTGCCGCAGTGGCTTAATGATGTGGTTGTTTTAGGCATATATCGAACACTTGCATGGGTTGTATCTGTAATGTTGCCACCGATGGCGATTTTTTTTCCGCTTTTTACGCTGCTAGAAGATTCTGGATATTTACCGCGTATCGCCTTTAACCTTGATAAATTTTTCAAAAAAGCAAGTGCCCACGGCAAACAAGCTTTAACAATGTGTATGGGATTTGGTTGCAATGCTTGCGGAATTATTGGTTGCAGGATTATTGACTCGCCAAGAGAACGATTGATTGCGATTTTGACCAATAATTTTGTGCCCTGCAACGGAAGATTTGCGCCACCATCCAAAAGGCAACAAAGGGCAATTTTTTTTATGGTTTTCATAATTGCCTTTAATTTGCGACGAATAGGCTGCTGACAAATCGCTATTCGCCGTATATAAAAATATTGAGATTTTTACCGTCCCACTCTATCTTTTCTACAAGCAATTTTATTAACTCTCTTTTACTATGAATATCAAGTGTTTTAAAGTTTTCTTTAAAATAGGCAAGTGTCCTTACTATGATATCAAATTGTAAGTTATCATTAATAAAAGTCGCTGCTTGGTTTGTAATTTGCTCTTTTTCTTTCTTTAAACTGTTTATTAAATTGTCTAATTCCGCAACTTTATTATTTATGAACTGAAAAAGAGCACTATTAACATTTGGCTTAGCTAAAGATGAAATTAAATTTTCAATTTCAAGAATGTATTTGGCGATTTTATTATCTATGATAGAAACATTGTCTTGTTCTTTTTGATTTGATATTTTAAGTTTTAGATTTTCAAGTAAGTTAAATATTTCAGAGTCTTCATTAAGGTAGTCCATTAAATAATCACAAACTAAATCATCTATTTGTTGTCCATTTAAATTATCAATGTTGCAAAGTGATGCGTTCCCTTTAAGTTTGCTGCTGCAGATGTAATCATATACAAATTTTTTAGTGCTATTATGCCGTATCTTCGCAAACATTTTTTCTCCGCATTTTTTACAATAAATCATGCCTGAAAGCAGGGAATAATCATTGTGATTATTTGAATGCTTTTTATCACTTGGCTTGTTTTGTGCAATAATATCTTGAACATTTACCCAGTCCTCACCACTAATAATTCCATGATGTTTTCCTATTGCTATTATCCATTTCGATTCATCATTGCGCGGAACATGTTTTTTAGTGTAATCACGTTTATTGTAAGAAATTAGTCCATATTTATTGGAACAATCATTTTCATTAAAACAAACATCTGAACCTTTTTCTAAAAAATAAGAGTAGGCGTATTTATCAGCTTGACAGTAAACAGGATTAGTTAAGATATCTTTTATTCCTAAATTTGAGAAATATTTACCTGAGCGAGATTTTAACCCTTCGCTTATTAAATATTTGCTTACTGCAGATATAGACTTTAATTGAATAAATTTTTTATATATTTCTTTAACTATTAAAATTTCGTCTTGATTGAACTTCAATTTATATGACGATTTTAATTTTCCATCTATTATTAAATTTTCTACTTTTTCAGAAGTGAAACCGGTAGGAGGGGTCCCACCAAGCCATCTTCCAGTACGTGATAGCATTAGCATATTGTCTCTTACTCGTTCTGCTATGGTTTCTCTTTCAAGTTGAGCAAAAACAGATGCAATGTACATCATTGCCCTACCCATGGGTGTCGATGTATCAAATTGTTCTTTGATACATATGAATGCGATATTTCTTTGATTTAAGTCTTCAATAAGAGCCGAAAAATCACTGACATTTCTACTGACCCGGTCTAGGCGATAACAAACAATATAATCAAATTTGTAAACTTTTGAATCTTTAATCATTTTTTGAAATTTAGGTCTATCTAAATTTTTAGCAGAAAAACCTTCATCTTCATATATGTAAATATCTGCTTCTGTAATATTTTTTATATGTGCAAATACGTAATCCTTACACATTTCAATTTGATTTTCTATTGATTCACCTTTTCCAGTGTATTTAGATTTTCTACTGTATATTGCTATTTTCATTTTTTAAAACCTTTCTTGATTTTACACAGTCTGATAAAAATTTAGAGCAGATATTTGAAAAAGAACGCTGCTCATCTTTTGCAATTATTTCTAATTTATTTTTTAGTTCTTTACTTATAGTTATTGCAACTCTGACATTGTCTTTAGAAACTGCCAAATAAAACACCTCCTTTTATTAATTAGTATACCATGGTGCAACACTAAAATCAAGTACTAAATCTAAAAAGTTTAGGTTATTTATTTGTTAACTAAAAACAGTAAGCATAATTACATTCGCAAAAACGATGTAAAAATTTTATTAAAAGAGTTACTAATTAGCTCTCTTTTAGGAGTGTATAAATATGGGAATATTATTATTAATAATTTTTATTTTAATAGTGATTAATTTAAAACAGGCAGATGAATTAAGAGACCTCGAAAGAAAAACTCTGGATGCGTTCAAAATCGTCTGCAAAAAATTGAAACAAAACACGGAGGAACGCTAAAATGATGGAATTGATTGAAAAAAATTATCTTACGCCGCCAGACAACGAAGATATTCCGGTTTTAAAGTGCTTTTTCTGCGAGGAAGATGTCTGCGAAGGCCAGGACTATTATGTCTTAAACGGTTTTTATTGCTGTGAAGATTGCCTTGATATCCATTTCAAATTTACAGCTGAACTTCCCGATTATGACGCCGAAAAAGCAGACCGAGATTACGAAGATTTAAAGAGCCGAGGTGAAATTTAAGGTGGAGAAATCAGTTTTTGAGACGCTGTTTGAAATTAACGTGAATGACCATGTCGAAAAGAAAAACGGCCTATCGTATCTATCTTGGCCATATGCGTGGGCGGAGGTGAAAAAGCGTTTTCCAGATGCAAATTATAAAGTTTATGAAACTGAAAACGCTTGCATTTATTTCACCGATGGCAAAACTTGTTGGGTTAAGACAGGCGTTGAGATTGCTGGCCTTGAGCACATAGAGTACTTGCCGATAATGGACTATAAAAATAAGTCTATTAGCCTTGAGAATGTTACGAGCTTTGATGTAAACAAATCGATTCAACGAAGCTTAACAAAGGCGTTAGCTCGGCATGGGTTGGGACTTTATTTATATGCTGGTGAAGATTTGCCGGAAATTGAAGTCGAAAAAATTAGCGCCAAAGATGCAAAAATTCTTCAGAATGTGGTAAGGAACTTTG
>ERZ825137.3322-NODE-3322-length-17393-cov-3.460203_pt1 | contig 17393 bp, 15 predicted proteins | sample MGYA00519873_ERZ825137 | MGnify/ENA primary metagenome ERZ825137 (study PRJEB31778, sample SAMEA3449190) | human gut metagenome | biome: human gut; feature: human-associated habitat; material: faeces | place: United Kingdom | collected 2010/2012 ...
AGACAAGGTTATACCGTTTGTATGATGAGATTGAAGGCGTGGAGAACAGTATAGAAGAAGTCAAGAACCGCCTGTTGAATATCCGGCAACAAAAAATATCAGAAGAAAATGTCTATCAATTTCTTTTATATTTTGATAAACCATATGATAAGTTCACCGACCTGGAGAAGAAAGAATGTATTTCTTCGAACTTGTAAGAATCGTAGATGGAAAAGAAGAAGTGATTGGCGGACCATTCGTAAGTCATGCACACAACTTCTATAGTTCTATCACTGAAGCTGCAATTGCAAAAGCAATTGCAAATGCAATGAATGGTTTAGGTGGATACTCAACAACTTATACAGAGGATGAGACACACTCCACCGTTATAGCTGATAGTCCATTGGCAGGTGAAGAAATCGCTGTTCGGATGAATGAGTATAAAGCAACTATCAATTATGCTCATACAGAAGTAATTGATAAATCTTACAAATAATCATTGCAATCAGTTATAATAGAGGGGAGTACAGTTGTGCTCCCCTTTTCCTTATTTGAAAAAGAAAGGCAGGAGGATAAAATGACAAAGGAAGAGCTTTTCGGAAGGCTGAAAGAGCATTACAAAGAAATTATCGAGAAAATGGATATTACAGATCAGGCAGTCCATGTAAAATGCCGTGGGTTATTACCGGAAGAAGCAATCGGTAAAACAGACCGTGTGGATATGCCGATTATGAACGGAAAAGAAATCATGATTCAGGCAGAAGTAGATGGTTACATCGGTCAGGCATTTACCAGTACTGCATGCAGTTATCAGGGCACACTTCAGGATATTTTAAATATGGAGATTGTGGAAGATGGTTATAATCGTGCTGTCTTTATTGCAACCTTAAATGCACTGATGCGGAAAAATGAAGAATGTGACCGTACAATTCACTGTAAAGACAGAGGACCGAATGATTGTGCGAAAAAGACAAGAGAATGGATTCGTGAACATTTTGGATGTCCGAAGATTACATTGATTGGATATCAGCCGTTCTTGTTAGAAGAAATGGCAAAAGAATTTCCAACCCGTGTACTGGATTTGAATCCGGACAACATTGGGGATGAACGCTATGGTGTTATGGTAGAAGATGGATTTGAAGCCTGTGATGATGCAATTGCATGGGCAGATATTGTATTTTGTACAAGCAGTACCTTAGGAAATGCAACCATTGTAGATTATATGAATCTGGGTAAACCCACGTATTTTTATGGCACGACAGGATGCTGTGCGGCGGCTCTTCTGGGACTGGAAAGAAGCTGTTACGCAGATTAGAAGGAACAAAAATACAATGAAAATGAATAGGAATATTATAGATTTTTTTACTTAAATATAGAAAATGATTATATGTAAATAAAAAACTGCGTTGACAAATTTTGGATTGTTGTTAAAATAAACTCAATAATAAGAGTTATTTTGAAAGCAAATAGAGGAAAAGAAATGAAAGTTGGCGCAGTAATCATTGCAGCAGGAAATGATATTTCTGATGATGAAATAGAACATTTTCTGACAGATAATCATCCAAATATATTTGAAGAGACAGTATTGAACTATCAGAGAGCCGGAGTGAAGGATATCATCGTTCTTGTGGAAGAGAAGAAAGCAAAAGAGATTGAAAATACGCTTTTACATAAAGAGGTTTCTTTTTTGCACGTTGCGGAATCCGGAATTGATTCGGCTGTCAGTGCAGGACTCCGGTACTTACAGGAACAGTGTGACCGTATTCTGCTCGGAACGATAGCGTATCCATTTTTTTCTTCGGATGTTATAACGGTTCTGACTGAAAGTAAGGAAGAGATTGCCGTAATTTCTCACGACGGAAAGAAAAGTGGTATTTTAGGGCTCAGTAAAACTGGTGCGCAGCAAATCTGTTGCCAAATTGAAAAAAATTCCCATCAATATATAAAACATTGGGATATTACTCCGAAGCATATTGAAGTGGAAGAGGAATCTGCGTTTATCCGGATTCAGACAGCGGAAGAATTTCAAAAGTATAAATCCATTTATGGAAAACAAAAAATGCATGGCTTTGTGAAAACAGCATTGGCTGTAAATCGTTCTTTTCTGGGACCGGGAGTTGTTACTTTGCTGAAACAGATTGATCGTCTTGGTTCTGTACGGAAGGCATGTAGTCACATGGGCATGTCATACAGCAAAAGCTGGAAGCTGATTCATATCGCCGAGGAAGAGACAGGCTGGATTCTGGTAAAACGCACTACCGGTGGTATAAATGGCGGAGAAGCACATCTGACCGAACAGTGTAAAGAACTGATTGAGAAATATGAACGTTATACTATGCGTGTACAGGAAGCTGCCAAAAAGATTTACGATGAAATCTTTGACAGTGAAGAAGCATAAGGAAAATGTAAACATAGAAAGACATTTGCAGGGACAAGTGTCTTTTTTTCGTTTTTAACTAAAGATATCATGAAAACCACAAGGAAATTTTACAAAAAGTCTATTTACATTATTTTGTATTATGCTATACTAAATTAAGTTAGCAGAATCTAATTAAGCTTCATAGAAATTTAATGGTGCCTGGCACCCATAAGGAGGAGAAATATGATAAAGACAACTTTAAAAATTGATGGAATGATGTGTGGAATGTGTGAAGCGCACATGAATGATCTAATTCGGAATCATTATAAGGTACAAAAGGTCAGTTCTTCTGTATCAAGGGGAGAAACAGAGATTATCAGTGAGGATGTACTGGATTTGTCCAATCTGGGAGAGCAGGTCAATGGAATTGGTTATGAATTACTGGATGTGAAGACGGAACCATATCAGAAGAAGAAATTTTTTTTATTCAAATAAAATGATGCTGGAAAACAAAAGGATATATTTACTGAGGCAGTTATCGGTAAAGGAAAGGAGAAAGCAATGTTCTTAGAGATTAATCAGATTAAGAAGAACTATGGGGACGGCGAGAGCCGTGTGGAAGTGTTGAAGGGTATTGACATGGAAATTAAGAAAGGGGAATTCTGCGTGCTGCTGGGACCATCTGGTTCAGGCAAATCTACATTGCTGAATATCATCGGAGGAATTGAGCAGGCAGACAGTGGAAGCATAGTTATTGATGGGCAGAAGATGGAGGATATGAATGAAAAGAATCTGACGCTTTACCGCAGAAATCATCTGGGGTATATTTTTCAGATGTACAATCTGATTCCGAACTTAAATATACGTGAAAATATCGAGGTGGGTGGATATTTGAGTGAACACCCACTCGATACGGATGAAATTTTAAAAACCCTTGGACTTTATGAACATCGGAATAAACTTCCAAATCAGCTTTCAGGCGGACAGCAGCAGCGCACGGCAATCGGTCGTGCAATTGTGAAAAATCCGGATATTTTGCTTTGTGATGAGCCCACAGGTGCGTTGGATTATCATACTTCAAAAGAAATTCTGGGGCTTCTGGAAAAGGTAAATAGGAAGTATGGAAACACGATTATTATGGTAACCCATAATGATGCAATTAAAAATATGGCGGACCGTGTGCTGAAATTAAGAGATGGTCAGATTCAGAAAGACTATGTTAATGAGAACAAGATTTCAGCCGCAGATTTGGAATGGTAGGAGGGATTGTTATGAGGAACCCTCTGAATAAAAGATGGAAGCAGGAATTAAAAGAAGATTTTGGAAAATATCTGGTCATTTTCCTGTTTCTTGCAGGGACCATTGCACTGGTGTCAGGATTTCTGGTTGCCAGTGACAGTATGATTTATTCTTATAATGAGAGCTTTGATAAATACCAGATTGAAGACGGAAATTTTGAACTATCGGAAAAGGCAGACCAGAGTCTGATTGATACACTGGAAAAAGAAGATGTCACGATTTACGAAAATTTCTATGTGGAAGAGGAAACGGAAGAAGTAGACAGTACGCTTCGCATTTTTAGGAACAGAAACGATGAGATTGATGGTGTCTGCATTATGGATGGAAAAATTCCAACAAAGAAAGGTGAAATTGCAATTGACCGTATGTATGCAGACAACAATAATCTGCAGGTAGGAGATACCATTGTGGTTGGAAAACAGAAACTGGATATCGTGGGACTTGTAGCCCTTTCTGATTACAGCGCACTGTTTTCCAATAATTCAGATTTAATGTTCGATTCTATTAAATTCGGTGTGGCAGTTGTTACACCGGAGCAGTTTGATGCTTTTGGAAACACCCATTTTCATGCGTCTTATGCATGGAAATATAAAAATGAACCAAAGGATAACACCGAGGCAAAGGAAATGTCAGATGATTTCCTGAAAGTGCTGACGGCCAATACCATACCGATCAATTATATTCCGGAATACTTAAATCAGGCGATTCATTTTACCGGGGATGATATGGTAGGCGATAACTCTATGTTCACTGTTTTCTTGTATATTGTTGTGGCGGTAATTGCATTCGTTATTGCAATTACCACTACAAGCACTATCTGGAAAGAGGCCGGTGTAATTGGGACACTCCGGGCATCCGGTTATAAGAAGAGCGAGCTGATTTTACACTATATGAAGTTGCCGGTAATTGTAATGCTGATTGCAGCTGTTGTAGGAAATATTCTCGGTTATACGGTACTGAAAGGCTATATGGCAGCTATGTATTATGGAAGCTACAGTCTGCCGACTTATGTGACAAGATGGAATGCAGATGCGTTTGTAAAGACAACGGTAGTGCCGCTTGTAATTATGATTCTGATTAATCTTGTAATTTTGACAAAGAGAATGCAGCTTTCACCGCTCAAGTTTATCCGCAGAGATTTTGCAAAGAATAAGAAAAAATCGGCAGTGCGCCTGAATAAGAATATTCCATTTATTCAGAGGTTCAGGATGCGTATTATTTTTCAGAACGTGCCAAATTATCTGATGATTTTTATTGGCGCGTTTATGGCAAACTTTCTGATTCTGTTCGGATTAATGCTGCCACCGCTTTTGGACCATTTTTCTGATACCATTGTGGATAATATGATTTGTAGTTATCAGTATATATTGAAAACTCCGGTGGAGACAGACGCGAAAGGAGCAGAGAAATACTGTGCAGGCTCTTTGAAAACACTAGGAGGCAGTATTAAGAGCGAAGACATTACGATTTACGGAATTGAGGATGACAGTGCATATATTCATTTGACAATAAAGGATGACGAAATCTACATTTCCAGTGCATATGCAGATAAATACCACCTTGAGAAAGGCGATGAGATTACACTGAAAGAAGAGTATGCAGATAAGGAGCATACCTTTGAAGTAACTGGTATTTATGAGTATCCTGCTGCAATTGCGATTTTCATGAATCAAGAAGAATTCTGCCATATCTTCGATAAAGATGAAGGATATTTTAACGGATATTTTTCAAATAAGAAACTGACTGATATAGATGAAAAAATGATTGCTACAACGATTGGAAAGGATGACCTTACCAAGACATCTAGACAGTTAAAAGTTTCAATGGGAAGTGCAATGAATTTGATTTTAATTTTCGGAGCTGTCATGTTTATCATGATTATTTACTTATTGTCGAAGATTATTATTGAGAAAAATGCATTGCCCATTTCCATGGCGAAGATTCTTGGATACAGCAACAAAGAAATCAACCGGCTATACGTTACGTCTACATCTATTGTGACGATTTCCTCTATGCTGATAACGCTTCCGCTCTGTAATATACTGATGGATAAAATCTGTGCATATATATTCATGAGTTATCCGGGATATTTTGCATATTATGTACCGGGAAGAATCTTTGGAGAAATCTTTGCAATCGGTGTCATTTCTTATCTGGTAGTTGTGTGGCTTCAGATGAAGAAAATAAGACGGATTCCGATGAGTGAAGCATTGAAGAATGTAGAATAATGCCGTGATAACGTTAAAGCACTGACAAAATTTGACAAATATTGTGATGACATCATTTCTTATTGAGAAAATATTTCAATAGAGTAAAAAAAATAAAATTCACTTGAAATTTTTGTACAAGGGGTTATATACTAACATATGCTATATTGATTAAACATGTATAGGAGGTAATAGATATGTTGAAATGTTTAGACGCCATCAACTGGAAGAAAACAGGAATTTTTGCAGCAGGTGTTGCCTTTGGAACTGCTGGCATCAAAGTTTTATCAAGCAAGGATGCAAAGAAACTATATACAAACTGCACAGCAGCCGTATTAAGAGCAAAGACTTGCGTGATGAATACTGTTTCTATAGTACAGGAGAATGCAGAAGATATTCTTGCTGACGCGAAAGCCATCAATGAGGAAAGAGAAACAGAGGCAGAAGCAGCGGAATTCGAAGATTTTGAAACAGAAGATTTCGAAAAAGAAGTGACTGAATAAGGCTTATGAGGCACCTGCTGATTATAGCGGGTGTCTTTTCTGTTAAGAAGGTGTTAAAATGAAATTTACAATTAAGCATGAGACAAAAACCCGTATGCGTATTCATGTGGCAGGACCACATATGACTTATGCACAAGCGGATACATTATTATATTATTTACAGAATCAGGAGCAGATTTCATTTGCAAAGGTCTATGAACGGACAGCAGATGCAGTAATTGAATATTCAGGTAACCGCTTGGACTTGATTACGATGTTGAGAAAATTTCACTATGCAGATGTGGAAATTCCGGCAGAAATCATCCAGAATTCAGGAAGAGAAATGAATGCAGATTATCAGGAAAAGCTGGTTACGAAGGTAATTCTTCACTATGCATCGAAATGGTTCCTGCCTTATCCGTTGCGGGCATGTATCGTAACATGTAAGTCACTGAAATATGTTAAGGAAGGTATTGTGACTTTATGGAACCGTAAGATAGAAGTTCCGGTACTGGATGCTACAGCAATTAGTGTTTCTGTACTGAGAAACGATATCGGTACAGCAGGCTCTATCATGTTCCTGCTCGGAATTGGTGAATTGCTGGAGGAATGGACCCATAAGAAGTCCGTAGATGATTTGGCAAGAAGAATGTCCCTGAATATCAGCAAGGTCTGGGTAATGGAGAATGGCAAAGAAGTATTAAAATCATCCAATGAAGTGCAGACCGGAGACCAGGTTGTCGTACATATGGGCAATGTGATTCCTTATGATGGAAATGTAGTCAGGGGTGAAGCCATGGTAAATCAGGCTTCTTTAACCGGGGAATCTGTTCCAGTCAGAAGAATGGAAGGTTCCAGTGTTTATGCCGGAACAGTAGTAGAAGAAGGCGAGCTTGTTGTCTGCGTAAATGCAGTAGAAGGTTCCAGCCGCTTTGAAAAAATTGTGACTATGATTGAAGAATCAGAAAAACTGAAGTCCAGTCTGGAAAGCAAGGCAGAGCATCTTGCCGACAGACTTGTTCCATATACGCTTGGCGGCACTGCACTTACCTATTTGCTTACAAGAAATGTAACCAAGGCACTGTCAGTGTTAATGGTGGATTTTTCCTGCGCACTGAAGCTTGCTATGCCACTTTCGGTATTATCCGCAATCAGGGAAGCAAGTATGCGCAATATAACGGTTAAGGGTGGTAAATATATGGAGGCGATTGCAGAAGCGGATACCATTGTATTTGACAAGACAGGCACCCTTACCAAAGCACAGCCGACTGTAGTAGATGTGGTTTCCTTTAATGGAGAAGAACCGGATGAACTGCTCCGCATTGCAGCTTGTTTAGAAGAACACTTCCCTCATTCCATGGCGAAAGCAGTTGTAAATGCAGCAAATGAGAAAAATCTGCAGCATGAGGAAATGCATAGTAAAGTGGAATACATCGTAGCACATGGTATTTCTACCACTATTGGAGAAAAACGTGCGATTATCGGAAGCTATCATTTTGTATTTGAAGATGAACAGTGCATGATTCCGGAAGGTGCAGAAGAAAAATTTGAATCGCTTCCGTCAGAGTATTCACAGCTCTATCTGGCAATTGACGGAGTTTTGGCTGCGGTTATTTGTATCGAAGACCCACTTCGAGAAGAAGCAGCAGATGTAATTTCTTCTCTGAGAGCAGCCGGATTTACTAAGATTGTTATGATGACAGGCGATAGTGAACGTACTGCAGCTTCTGTAGCAAAGCGTGTGGGAGTAGATGATTATTATTCAGAGGTACTTCCGGAAGACAAAGCAACGTTCGTAGAACATCAGAAAGCTCTCGGGCGAAAAGTTATAATGATTGGTGACGGAATCAACGATTCTCCGGCTCTTTCCGCAGCAGATGTGGGAATAGCAATCAGTGATGGAGCAGAAATTGCAAGGGAGATTGCAGATATTACTGCGGGAGCAGATGATTTATATCAGGTTGTTACGTTGAAAAACTTAAGTGATGCGCTGATGAAGCGGATACATAAGAACTACCGTGTCATTGTGGGATTTAATACAATGCTTATTTTGCTTGGAGTCGGAGGAATCATTCAGCCGACAACTTCCGCATTATTACATAATACTTCTACCTTGTTGATTGGATGGAAGAGTATGAATGATCTTTTATAAAATAGACGAAAATAGAGGTTGTCATAATAAATGACATAAACAGAGGACAGAGTATGCACAAAATGTATGCTTTGTTCTTTTTTATTTAATAAAAACCCGTATAACTTCGGTATTGCAATATCACCGGTTTTATGTATAATAAGTAGTGGTCAGGTAATTATTAAAAAAAAGTATAGTATTACAAAACTGGAGGTGACATTGTGGATATCGGTAAGAAGCTTAAAGAGTTACGTCTGCAGAATGATCTGACGCTGAGTGACCTTGCTTCAAGAAGTGAACTGACAAAAGGTTTTTTATCACAGGTAGAACGTAATCAGACTGCACCAAGTATTGCAACATTAGAAGATATTCTAGAAGCTCTCGGAACGAATCTGTCTGAATTTTTCCGGGAAGAAGAAGAGACACAGATTGTCTTTGGTACACAGGATTTTTTCGAGGACAAGCAGGATGATTACACTATAGAATGGGTAATTCCTAATGCACAGAAGAATCAGATGGAGCCGATTATGCTTACATTAGCTCCCCATAAGAGGAGTCAGGAGATGGTGGCTCATCATGGTGAAGAATTCGGTTATGTATTAAAGGGAAATGTGACGCTGGTGCGCGGCAATAAAAAATACAAACTAAAAGCACAGGAAACCTTTTATTTAGATGGAACAAAAAGTCATTACTTATATAATCACGGAAATAATGAGACGAAGGTGTTGTGGATAACAACACCGCCAATGTTTTAGAAGTTTTGGAAGGAGAAGGTGAGAGATGGAGAAAAAGAAACTGATTGAGTTTCGTAATATTGTCAAGAACTTTGACGGACAGATTGTATTAAAGGGTGTCAATCTTGATATTTATGAAAATGAATTTGTAACTCTGCTCGGACCAAGCGGATGTGGAAAAACTACGCTGCTTCGTATTCTGGGTGGATTTTTGGATGCGGATGAGGGTAAAGTGATTTTCGATGGAGAAGAAATCAGCCAGAAACCGCCATATGAGAGGGAACTGAACACGGTATTTCAGAAATATGCGCTGTTTCCGCATCTGAGTGTATATGAGAATATTGCATTTGGACTCAAAATCAAGAAAATGAGTAAGGATATCATTGACCAGAAGGTAATGAAAATGTTAAAGCTCATTGGTCTGGAGGGGTATGAGGATAAGAATACAACATTACTTTCCGGTGGACAACAGCAGAGGGTTGCCATTGCCCGTGCATTGGTAAATGAGCCGAAGGTGCTGCTTCTGGATGAACCCCTCGCTGCTTTGGACTTAAAACTCCGTAAGGAAATGCAGTATGAATTAAAACGGATTCAGCAGGAAGTAGGCATTACCTTTATTTTTGTTACCCATGACCAGGAAGAGGCACTTACTATGTCGGATAAGATTGTGGTTATGAAAGATGGTGAAATTTTACAAATCGGGACACCACAGGAAATTTACAATGAACCGGCAAACCGCTATGTTGCAAACTTTATCGGTGAAAGTAATATTATTTTTGGAACGATGTTAGAAGATTACAAGGTACGGTTTGATGATATTACTTTCGATTGTGTGGATTTTGGATTTAAAGAGAACGAGAATGTTGATGTGGTAATCCGACCAGAGGATATTGATATTGTAGATGTGAAAGACGGTAAGATGACAGGAGAAGTCTTAAGTGTACTCTTTAAAGGTGTACATTATGAGATTATTGTAGAGACAGTTCCGGGAACAAGTGTTACGGTAAATATGCGTGTGATTCACAATCAGGATGTGACCAGTAAAGATGGCAAGGAGAAGATTAGCGCAAATAACTTCTATGTGGATGTGGAAGATGTAAAAGATCTGGATGACAAGGAAATTATTGCCCGCTCCAATGCACAGGCATGGGACCCGGAAAGTGATGAATATATTTCTATTGCCAAGCTGGAATACAAGTTATCGGAAGAAGAAGGACAGTACCCGGTTACATTCTCGACTTCTAATGGAACCAGTGTGGAACGTACCATTTTCGTAGTCAATCAGCCATTCGTTAAAAATGAAAAAGCCAATGAAGCGGTTATGGCATTTAACTTTGTCAAGACAGTAGATGAAATTTTAGAATCGCAGGCACTGGATACAGATTTGAAGACCTGGGCAAATGCACAGGGCTGGAAACTGAGCAACGAGGAAGAAAGTGTGGATATCAGTGTAGATTATGATTTTGAGCCGGAAGAAGTAAAAGAAGGAGTTTACAAGATTACCTTCTCTACAACAGGACGGGAATTTAAGATTCATACTACCGATTATACAGAGGAAGGTCAGGAGGTCGGTCTGACATTCTTCCCGGAAGATATTCACGTTATGCCGAAGGTAATATATTAAGATGAAGAAATTTTCTCAGTTAGCAATCCCATATATGATTTGGGCGGGACTGATGCTGATTCTTCCGATGGCTCTGATTGCATTATATTCAATTGTTGAGCCGGGAAACAGTATCATATCCTTTTCCCTTACACTGGAGCATTACATCAAATTTTTTACCGACCCTGATTTTTTGATTATTCTTTGGCGCTCCATTGTGATTGCATTAAAAACAACGGTTATCTGTCTGCTTCTTGGATATCCGGTGGCATATTTTGTAGCAAGAAGCAGCGAAAAAATGCAGAACATTCTGGTGCTTTGTATTACACTTCCAACATGGATCAATATGCTGGTCCGCACCTATGCATGGATTGGACTTTTAAGTGAAGGCGGTATGATGCAGCGGTTCTTAAGTCTTTTCGGACTTGGCAATACAGAACTTCTCTATACAGAGGGAGCAGTCCTGCTTGGAATGGTGTACAACTTTATTCCGTTTATGATTCTGCAGATTCATACCTCTTTATGTAAAATGGACCATTCCCTTCTGGAAGCAAGTGCGGATTTGGGAGCAAATCCAATTCAGGCGTTTTTAAGGGTAACACTGCCGCTTTCCATTCCGGGAGTTATTAACGGAATTACACTTGTATTTCTGCCGGCAGTCAGTTCTTTCTTCATTCCAAAACTGCTTGGCGGTGGACAGTACTTCCTGATAGGTAACCTGATTGAAAACCAGTTTATTACTGTGGGAGAATGGAACTTCGGAAGTGCCATTTCCATGATTATGGCAGCAATTATGATGCTGCTGATGATGCTGGTGCGTAAAGTGGAAGTCAGAAACAGAGGCGGAAAGGAGGAGTAATCATTATGAAGAAGAAAAAACGTACTTTTGGCTCGGTTCTGATGATTTTAATGATTATCTTCTTTTATCTGCCGATTTTATACATGATTGTTTTCTCATTTAACGATGGGAAATCCTTGACGGCTTTTACCGGATTTTCCTTGCGCTGGTATGAGCATATGCTGGATTCCAGAGATATGATGGAAGCACTTTATACCACTTTTGGTGTGGCAATTTTGGCAACTGTTATTTCAACTGTGGTGGGAACCATTACGGCTATCGGACTGAGTAAATCAAAGAAAATTATCCGGGATTTAATAGATCAGATTAATAATCTGCCGATGATGAATCCGGATATTGTAACAGCCATTGGATTTATGCTGCTGTTCATTACCTTCCGTGTGGAAAAGGGATATGCCACGATGTTGCTTGCGCATATTGCATTCTGTATTCCATATGTTATGCTGTCTGTCATGCCGAAAATCCGTTCGCTGGATAAGAATCTGGCAGACGCGGCAATGGATTTGGGTGCAACACCATGGCAGGCTCTTACGAAAGTTATCGTACCTCAGATTACACCGGGTATTATTTCCGGGGCTTTGATTGCATTTACCATGTCGGTAGATGATTTTATTATTTCTTATTTCGTGACCGGACGTGGGGTAAAAAACTTAAGTATTATGGTATATACCATGAGTAAACGTGTAAACCCAAGCATTAATGCTATTTCCACACTGGTGGTGGTAATTATTACAATTGCACTGATTCTGCTGAACGTGATTCCGATGTTTGTGAAGAAAAAAGAAATTTTAAGTGAAAACCGCAGACGGAAAGTTCTGATACCTGTTGCAACAGTGCTGGTAATTGTACTGATTGGCGGTGGTTTGTATTATCATGGAGAAAACAGTGCCAGACCATTTGAAGGACAAACCCTACATCTCTATAACTGGGGGGAATATACGGGAGAAAATATCATCAACGATTTTGAAGACGAAACAGGCGCTACAGTTGTTATGGAAAACTTTGATTCCAATGAGCAGATGTACATCAAGGTCGCAAACGGCGAGTCTTTCGATATTCTTGTTCCAAGTGATTATATGATACAGCGTTTGATAGAAGAAGATTATCTTCAGAAATTAGATAAGTCAAAGCTAGATTGTATGGATAAGCTGGTTGATGATGTAAAAGGACTTCCTTATGACCCGGATAATGAATATTCGGTACCATATTTCTGGGGAACAGTTGGAATCGTTTATGATAAGACGAAAGTAGATATTACGGATTTGGAAAAAGAAGGATTCCGTATTTTCCTGGATGAAAAGTATAAAGGGGATATTTATCTGTATGATTCCGAACGAGATTCCTTTATGATGGCATTAAAGTCTCTTGGATATTCTATGAATACCGAAAATGAATCCGAGATTCAGGAAGCTTATGACTGGTTGGTACAGTGTGTACAGACCATGAAACCGGAAATCGTAACGGATGAAATCATTGACAACATGGCACAGGGCAGAAAGGCATTGGGTCTGATTTATTCCGGAGATGCAGCCTATGTTATGAGCGAAAACGAGGATATGGGATTTTATTTGCCGGAAGAAGGAACCAATCTCTGGTCAGATGCCATGGTCATTCCAAAGAATGCGAAAAATCCGGAACTGGCTCATGCATTCATTAATTTTGCGTCGGATTATGAAGGCGCATATGATAATTCCAGTTACGTAGGCTATACTTCGTCCAACAAAGAAGTTATGGAAGATCTTTATGGGGAAGGCGGAGATTATGAAGGAATTGATGCCTATATGCCGAGAGTCGGATATGAGAAAGATGAAGTCTTTGTATACAATGAAGACACCAAAAAGATTATCAGCAACTTGTGGAGTAAAGTAAAAATAGCTGCAAGTAATGCAAAATAATGACATTTAATAAATAATGACACTTAATAGGAGGTAAGTCGTAGCTTGTCGTAGTCTGTTACACGAAACAAGCTGCGATTTATTCTTTTACTGAAATTTTACACCAGTAAATGGAAAAATATGCTATAATAATAAAAAAGGTAAAATTGTAAAAGAGGTTTTTTATGGAAGACAATAAGGGAAATGTATTGAAGAGTGCTACAATTGAAAAAGAGCTGGAGATACAGTCTACATTATTGGATTGCGTGCGGACACTTTCGGAGATAGAGGACACAAGGCTTGCGATTGACTCTTTTCTGAAAATTCTTGCTGGATATTATCAGGCTGACCGGGCTTATATTTTTGAATTTTCGAATGATAATCAGAAGATGAATAATACATATGAGTGGTGCAGAGAAGGTGTGGTTCCAGCCATGGACATCCTTCAGGATCTCGACATTCATCTGCTTGATCTGTGGATGGATAAGTTTATGCAGGGGGGAGCATTCTATCTGTCTTCACTGGAGCATCAGTATGCGAAGGAGTCAGATGAATATCGTATTCTGCATGAGCAGAATATAGAGAGTCTGATTGCAGCACCGCTCATGAAGAACAAAGATATTGTAGGGTTTGTTGGAGTGGACAACCCTACTACCAATATTGATTCTAAGGTGCTCATTGTATCGATTACTTCATTTATCTATAACGATATCAGGCGAAGAAAGAATATGGAGATGCTGAGACAGCTGAGTTACTTTGATTCCCTGACCAATGCTTATAATCGAAATGCATATTTCAGTGAATTGGAGAGGCTGGAAGAAGATGGGAAAGGTACACTTGGAATTGCGTACATTGATGTAAATGGCTTGAAACGAGTGAATGATACTCAGGGGCATAAAGCAGGAGACCGGCTGATTGTCAGTGTTGCGGATAAGCTGTTCCGATATTTACCGGGAGGTAAAGTGTATAGAACCGGCGGTGACGAGTTTATTGTATTCTGTAAAGGTATATCTGAGTCAGAGTTTCAGACAATGATAGAACACTTGCAAAGCAGTTGGGATGAACAAAGTTCGGCTGCGATAGGTTATATATGGATGGATAAGATCGAACAGGTCGAAAGCAAGGTGTCTGCGGCAGAAAAGATGATGTATATAGGAAAACGAAAGTTTTACGAGAGACGGAGCATGGACCGCAGAGGCGATGCACGGAGATAAAGAGGAAAACAGGCTTACCAGTGTGATTTGGATACATGTTCTGAGAATGTATATCTGAACCGGGTAAGCCTGTTTGCGTATCTGATTGACAAATGTAAAGTATAAGCATAAAATAAGTGTACTTAAAAAATGTTGTGAAAATGAATTTGGGAGGAAAGAAAATGAGCAGAATTGAGCAGGAAATACATGGTATTTTAGACAGTCTGACAAGTGATTATGGCAAAGAAAGAACGATTGATAAGATGAATAATCTAGGGAATCAGCCTGACAAAGAGAAGATTACAGATATCATTGACAAGCTCTTCAAAATCATGTATCCAGGTTATTTTCGTGACCGCCTGCATAAAGTCTATGATATGCGCAATTACACGGCTATGCTGATTGAAGATGTGATGTACCGCCTGAATCAGCAGATAAAGACTGCACTCCGGTTCAGTCCGGACAATGAGAAAAAGGATGATTCATTTTTCGAGGAAGAATCAGAACGGATTTCTATTGCGTTTTTTAAGAAATTTCCGGAAATCAGAGCGTATCTGGACACAGATTTACAGGCAGCCTTTGATGGAGACCCGGCAGCTTATTATAAGGACGAAATTATTTTGGCATATCCGGGATTTTATGCTATTACGGTAAACCGGATTGCGCATGAACTCTTTATACTGGGTGTGCCGATGATTCCTAGAATTATGACAGAACATGCTCACAGTCTTACTGGAATTGATATTCATCCTGGTGCGACAATCGGAAAATATTTCTTTATCGATCATGGAACAGGTATTGTTATCGGGGAGACAACGGAGATTGGTGAGCATGTAAAGATTTATCAGGGTGTTACATTAGGTGCACTTTCTACCAGAGGCGGGCAGAGCCTGCGTGGAGTAAAGAGACATCCGAAGCTGGAAGATAATGTGACTATTTACGCAGGAGCTTCTATTCTGGGTGGAAATACCGTGATTGGAGAAGGGGCTGTGATTGGAAGTAATGTGTTTATTACCAATTCCGTTGAACCGGGAGCGCGTGTGAGTATCAAAAATCAAGAATTGCATATTAAAATGGGTCAGAAGTCTGTGGTAGAAAAGTGTAATCTGGAGCAGGAAGAACCATGGGAAACGAGTGAAAGAAGTGTTTAAATTACACAAATAAGCATTACGAATTTGTGCCTTGAGACTGTTATTGGCAAGTGCTATAATGGCTATAGCGTTGCAAATGTGCTATGGTATGTGCCGCAAATGGGAGGATACAATTTGAAAAACAATATTTTTTTGGAAAATACTCCAAAGTTTACATTTGAGGATTATATGTCCTTTAACAAAGAGTCGCGCGGGAATATGGGGGATATGCTTCCGGTGCAGCTTTATCGTCTGATGGAATATGCACTGAGAGAAGAATTGCTGGAACGATGGGGAAAGAATGAACAGATTGCGATTTTTCGTAAAGCAGGATATCGGGCCGGGGCTTTTTTTGCAAATCATTTTCTGGATTTGACGCTTTCATTGAATCGTTTTGTTGCACAGCTTCAGCAGCGTATGGAAGAAATGAAGATGGGAGTACTCAGACTGGAACAGATGGACGAAGCAGCAGGAAAGTTTGTGCTTACTGTTGCTGAGGATGCAGACTGTTCAGGACTTCCGGTGCTGGGTGAGACTGTTTGCAACTATGATGAAGGGTTTATTGCCGGAGTCTTGTCGACTTATACAGGAAGACAGTATACAGCTGTTGAGGTGGACTGCTGGGCAACCGGGGACAGGGTGTGTAGATTCCGGGCAGAGGTGCAGCAGGGCAAGCGGCAGGCGATCCGGACGGGCTTCCCATCCCTGGATCGCATTCTGGGCGGCTTTGCCCAGGGCGGCTTCTATGTCATGGCCGCCCGCCCGGGTGTGGGCAAATCGGCCCTGGGCATTGCCCTGGCGGACATGATGGCAAGAGACCGCAGGGTGCTGTATGTCAGCCTGGAGATGACGGAAGCGGAATTAAATGCCCGCCGGGTTGCCGCCGTTTCGGATATCACGTGCACCTTCGGGAAGCTGCTGTTCGGCAAGACAACCGAGGAACAGGATGCCGCTATTGCCAATGCCTGCGGCAAGCTCTATGCGCACAAGCTGCAAATCTCCGCCGTGTCCACGCTCACCGTGCCGGAACTGGAGCTCCAAGCCCGGAACGTGGGGGCCGAGGTGGTGATCGTGGACTACCTGGGCCTTCTATCCGCCGAGGACAAGCGGCTCAGCGAATACGACCGGGTGACCCGGATCTCCGGGGACCTGAAGCGCCTGGCCAAACGCCTGGGCTGCGTGGTCCTGGCCCTGTGCCAGCTGAACCGGGAGAGCGTCAGCGCCCCCGGGCAGGACACCCGCCCCAGGCTCTCCCAGCTGCGCTCCTCCGGCGCCATCGAGCAGGACAGCGACGGCGTACTGCTGCTCCACCGCCCGGAATACGGCAAGACAGAGACGCCCCGGGAGGCTTCAGCGCCCCAGCAGTTCTTCGTGGACGTGGCCAAGAACCGCCACGGCCGCACCGGCACGGCCGAGCTGGCCTGGTATGCCCCGGTGAACCGGTTTGAGGACTACGGCGGAAAATGGACGGTGAAGAGCTGGATGTGAAGGAATTTCTAATCAATGGGGAATTTGTGAAGGTGGCTGTCCGTCTGTCCGGCGG
>ERZ825137.3323-NODE-3323-length-17391-cov-47.330468_pt1 | contig 17391 bp, 15 predicted proteins | sample MGYA00519873_ERZ825137 | MGnify/ENA primary metagenome ERZ825137 (study PRJEB31778, sample SAMEA3449190) | human gut metagenome | biome: human gut; feature: human-associated habitat; material: faeces | place: United Kingdom | collected 2010/2012 ...
TCCTCGCCCCCCGTACGCCAATCATCCCCGAAGGAGAAGGAACCGTCGTTCCATAGGCCCGATTGAAATTGCCATTGAGCTGGCAATGTTCTTCGATGTCTCCATGGATTTTCTCTTGCTTGGGAAAGAAAACTATCGCGTGGACAGAAAGCAGTGTTTGAGAATGGCAATCGATATCCTCTCTGAATTGCAAGCGGAACTGTAAAATGTTCCATTTTGGGTATGCAATGTTCCAAACTGTTTCTGTTCCGTGGCTTTCCTTCAAGGTACAATTTACTCAAGCCAAACAAAGGGCCTATTGTACCTTGAAAAACGCCATTCGGCCATATTCGGCAACTGGATCACATCAGCAGATGAGCCTCCGTAAGAAAGAGGACAGCGATGCGGAGAACGCGCCATGACCACCTGCACGGGAGTCTCCCGTGTCAATGCAGGCCCCAGATCGGAAGGTGCCCAGCGATACCCGTTCATCCAAAAGCAGCCGCGGCAGGCTGTCTCGCCATGACCTCATCTGCCTACAATGGTACTTCTGCATAGCGACAGATACAAGCAATCGGTGCAGCTCGGAGAGATCCTCGGAGGGGTGCAATTCCCATGTGCGGCGCCCACCGCAGACCAGTTGACCGCCCATCAGTCCGGGAAGTCGTGTCGAATAGGACTGGACAAACGACAGAAACGGCGTGGGCCGTTCCGGGAAACCGGGGCGGCCCCGCCATGACCTTTGCCTGATGGCAGAAATGCGGGTGCTGCACTTTCCCTCCCCCTCACATATTTACTACCTACCCCCCAATTACTCCTTTCCGCAGCACCCGTGTTTGTGCCATCAGGAATCAATGCAACTGCAAGAGGAGGGGTACTCATTAAAATTTCTGAAAGCTCTTATACCATTGGCGATGACGGACGCCTTGTGATCCCGGCGGATGACTTGACTGAAATGGGGTTGACTGCCGGGCAGGACGTGTTTGTGGCGTATATCACCGATGATGGTCTCGCAAACCGATACCACGAGTTCACAGTTTCATCGGTATCTCTTTCTGAATTGGATACCACCCAGCAGATCGCCATACCGCAGCAACTATTGGAGCAGGCAGGCATCGACTCGAACGCAGAGGTGCAAATTGCCTGCATGGACGGCGCTATCATCATTACGGGGGACACACCCCTGACCGAAGATGAATTGAGCGAGGTCATTGGTCGTCTGCGGGCGGTCAATGACCTCACTGAACATTTCCCCAGTGAATTGGATACTGAAGAAGGAGGAACAGGCTATGGCCGCTTCTGAAAACATGATAGCGCTGGAGATAAATGGACTCCATGTGCATCTCACTTTCGCGCCTTTTCCTGCTGATGATACTGTGGCCACCGTCCGAGCGATTCTGAAAAACAGCTACGTTCGGACGCTCCAGGCGTGAGGGGGCGTGACTTTGGGCAAAAGAGTTTGCTGCCTGTACCGTGTTTCCACACTGAAGCAGGTCGAAAAAGACGACATCCCCATGCAGAAACAGCGGTGCCATGAGTTTGCCGCACAGATGGGTTGGGACATTGTTCGGGAGTTTTCAGAGAAAGGCGTGTCCGGCTTCAAGGTCTCCGCCAAGCAGCGCGATGCCATACAGGAGATCCAGCGCGAGGCGGCACTGAACACCTTTGACATCCTTCTTGTTTTCATGTTTGACCGCCTTGGCCGGCGCGATGACGAAACACCCTTCATTGTGGAATGGTTTGTCAACAACGGTATTGAGGTCTGGAGTGCCGAGGAAGGCCAGCAGCGGTTTGATAACCATGTGGACAAGCTGCTGAACTACATCCGTTACTGGCAGGCGTCCGGCGAGAGCATCAAGACCTCCATTCGCACCAAGACCCGGCTGGGACAGATCGTTATGGAGGGCAGATTTCGTGGTGGTTACGCACCCTATGGCTATCAGCTGGTGAAGAAGGGACGCATGGGCAAAAAGAACCGTGAGCTGTTTGACATTGAGGTAAATCCTATGGAGGCTGCCGCTGTTCGGCGTATTTTCGAGCTAGCGGATCAGTACGGCTATGGTGGGAGAAAAACCTCTACCACGCTCAAAGAGGAGGGCTTCATCAACCTCCGCACCAGTGAGCCGTTTCACTATTCCACCATTCAAAATATCCTCATCAATATCGCCTATACCGGCGTGCTGCGAAGCGGTGAAAGCGTATCGGAAATATTTCCCGAACTGCAGATCATTACGCCGGAGCAGTTCCAGCGTGTCCAAAAGGGGCGGGAGCAGCGGTCTGCGGACTACCTCGCAAAATGCGCTGCGGCCTATGGAACGGAAACCATCACGCTGAAGGATGGCAGCGAAGCAGAGGCTTCTCGTCCGATTCGCAGCTATCCACGAAAAAATACCGGCAGTGCTCTGCTGTCCGGCAATGTGTATTGCGGTCACTGCGGTGGCCGCATTTTTGCGTCTACGGCAAGAAAAACGCATCACCCGACAGACGGCGGTACCGGTCGCGTGGCGATCTACAAGTGCTATAACCGCACCCAGCACAAAGGAAACTGCGACGGCCCCACGACCTACCGTGCCGAAAAGGTGGATGCCGTTGTCAGCAAGCTCATCCGGGATATTCTGCAAAAGGCTGGAGCTGTCAGCGAGTACGACATTGTCCAGAATCAGATCGGTGCAACGGCGTCTGATTTGCAGCAACAGATCCGCCAAGCCAAGCTGGAGCTTTCCAAGAAGCACATTGAGCAGGGGCGCTGGGAGGGGTTGATGCTGGATTCGCTGGACGGAAAATGTCCCTTCACCCCTGAGCAGGTCAAAAGCCGACTGGACTCCGTAAAGGAGGCCATGACATCGCTGACTGCCAGCATCGAATCGCTGGAAACTCGGTTGGCTGACAGCGACAGACTTACACAGGAGCTAAAGGAACAGCACCAGCAGCTTCTGTCCTGGGCGGAAATGTTTGACAACGCGACCCCTGCCGAGCGCAAGCTTATCGCGTCCCATTTGATCAGAGCCGTGACCCTGACCCGCGGCTACGGCATTCAGATCGACTTCAATATCTCCGAGGCGCAGTATTTGAATGGGATGGAGCTGTAAGCGGGCTGCATGGATGTGTGCAACATCTTCGGTTTAGGACATCATGAAAGCTGAAACCTTACAAGGTGCAATCTGATTGAGAGAAGTAGGCAAAGTCAACTACTATATTTTACAAAATTGTCATTGATTTCTGCCTTAAAATGTTATATTATGTATATTGAAAATTGGAAAGGTCACGTTTTTGCTTGAGGAGGACTATTTATGATAGATATTGCAACTTTTGCGCTGTTCGAATCGTCACAAAACATCTCTAATGGCCAAGGAGGAGTTGTCCAACAATTAACCGGACCTGTTACGATACTGCGTCCAAAGTTTGTCCCTAGCAATTATTCTTTCGCGGTATCGATTGGCGTACGTGGGCTGGATATGCATAATGAAAATTCGATGCACATTATCTTGAAAAATCCTTCCGGGGATGTTTTGAGCGATTTAGGCGAAAAATTGCTGCCAATTGCTGGAGAAGATGATATTCTTCCGATAGAGTATAGCGGATTTGTAGCGTGTATAGACTTTCGAAATGTAGTTATTGAAACTTCTGGTGCATATATACTTGAAGTATATGTCAATAACAGTTTAATTGGCACAAAAGAAATTCCTGTCTATGTTAGAAGTGTAAATCAATGAGTTCATTATCTATTTCACTTGCTGAACAAACAAAAAGCCAAGCTTTTCTTGAAGTTGGTAAGAAAGTAGCTGCAGTATTTACAGCTGCTGTTGTAAGTCTGCCAAATGGGGGTAGCTCTCTATCTCCGATAGCGCAATATGTTGGTGAGGTACAGCAAGTTTGCCAATATCAAAGTCAAGGAATAGAACCCGTAACTCCAGCCTATAATGGCATTACTGTTAGTCTGACGGAGAGTGTGCCTATGCTGGAGTCGAGTAGAAATATCCAGAAGTTGAGGGAATTTGGCGAGTACAAAGCCAATTGGAATGGCTATGGAGCAGAAGCATTTGATAGCTCTTACATTGAAAGTGCAATTCGATTGATTAAAACTATCCCTATTCAACCTGACATCTATCCCCTCACAGATGGCCGCATACAAATGGAGTACTCTAAAGAGGCCGGACAGTATCTTGAATTTGAACTAAACAAAGATTCTACAGTAGAAGTATTTAGAATCAACGAGGATTCATCTGAGGACGAATTTGAAGATGTAACTGGTAACATTGCTAAAATAGTAGCTGAATTTTATGGATGAAAATTTTTCTTTAACTGAAGCGCTTTTTCGTGCTGTAAGGCCGGATGAGAAGTATTGGAGAAGTGATGGGTCATTATCAAGCGCTGCATTTAAAGACCCACACGGCCTTTCTGTTAACCGATCAGGGAATCTTCCTTTGGCCGAGGCTGTTGAAATTATGCGCGCTGGGCCTCTGTTTGGTACGATTGTCTATGTTACAGTACACGATTGCTATGATGTAGGGGCTACTGTTATTTACGCACCTGAAAACGAGAACATATATCACTCCGAAATTCACAAAGATCAAACAACTGTGCAGTTAAGCAAGGGACAAGCAAAAAAGCTTGCGGGGCTTGCGCGCAAAGTAGATGAAGTTGCTTTTGCATAACGAAGTGCGCTGTGTGGATTTAACACAGTGCTTCGCAAAGGAGCTCAAACATATTATTGCTTTTCTACTCTAGGTTGGCAAGGGATAGCGATTCCGACGTTCTTAAATAGCGGAAACAGCACTCGCGGTGTATCTCTAAGGAGTTCACTTAGGGAGGACAGATGCGTCTGTCCTCCTTTTTCTGTCTTGCGTGTAGCAGAACACAATGGTCGTTGTCCGTAGGGAGAGGCAAAAGATAATTGACACTTGTATTTTTTTGAACAAAGCGGGCCATATATGTCGAACTGCGGATATAACATTTTCCTGCTGAATTAGCCTCGAATTTAATAAAATAGTGCAAAAATTCAACGAATCAAACGTATGTGGATGCAATATATCAGCCTTGGTAGAGCGTTCGGTTCGCATCCGAGAGGTCGAGGGTTCGAATCCCTTCAGGTCCACCAAAAATAAACCACCCGCAAGGGTGGCTTTATTTTTGCTGCGCCCTGCCAACGCGCTGCCTCACTGTGCGTCCTGTTGCGCTTTGCCCCGCGCTGTGGTATACTGCACATATCTATCCCCACATCGCCTTCATAAAGGAGGACTGCCTGTGTCTACAATGTTGGAGCGCCGCTACCGGCGGCAGCACCTGAACTGTGTGCGGCACATCACCCTGGACCCCAAGGGCCGGGGCGTGGTGCGTATCCACATGATCCCACCCCGTGAGGACGCGGAAAACGCGCCCTTTCTGCTGCTGCTCAACGGCAGCAAGCTGGTGCCCCTGAACCTGAGCTGGGCCATCCTGCTCTCCTGCTTCATGGACCGGCTGGAGCCCTTCGCCGGGCTGGAGATCACTGAGAGCGACTGGAGCGCCATGGCTGCCGGCGCGGTGGCCCGGACCCATAAGGTCTACCCCTTCACGCCCAAGGAGCGTCTGGCGGAGGACCTGCAAATCATGATAGAGTCCCTGGTGGCCATCGCCCGGGGACAGGCGCCGGAGGCGGAGGTCGCGCCGCTGACGCTGGGGGAATACGCCCCCGAGATGACCGCGCCCCACCGTATGGACCTGATGGTCAGCGCCATGACCCGTGACGGCGCGTGGCACTGCAACCAGAAATGTCTGCACTGCTATGCGGCGGGACAGCCCCTGTCCGACACGCCGGAGTTGACCACCGCCCAGTGGAAGGAGGTCTTGGATCGGCTGCGCGCGGCAAATATCCCCCAGGTGACGTTCACCGGCGGCGAGCCCACCCTGCGCGCCGATCTGGTGGAGCTGGTGGATGCCGCCCAGTGGTTCGTCACCCGGCTGAACACCAACGGCCGCCTGCTGACGCCGGCGCTGTGCCAAAAGCTGTATGACGCCAGCCTGGACAGTGTGCAGGTGACGCTCTACAGCCATGATAAGGACATTCACAACGCCCTGGTGGGTGCCGACGGCTTTGATGACACCGTGGCGGGCATCCGTGCCGCTGTGGCGGCGGGGCTGTCCGTGTCCGTGAACACGCCCCTGTGCAGCCTGAATACCGCCTATGACGAGATGCTGCGCGTCGTCCACGGTCTGGGCGTCCGCTACGTGACCTGCTCCGGGCTGATCCCCTCCGGCGGCGCGGTGGGAGACGAGAGCCGCGCCACGGCGCTGACCGAGCAGCAGCTCACCGACGTGCTGACAAAGGCTGTGGCGGCGACGGAGGAACTGGAGATAGAGCTGGATTTCACCAGCCCTGGCTGGCTGAAGGAGGAGACGCTGCGCGCCCTGGGCCTGACCCTGGTGCCCAGCTGCGGCGCCTGCCTCAGCAATATGGCCATCGCCCCGGATGGCGGCGTGATCCCCTGCCAGAGCTGGCTCAGCAGCCAACCCTTGGGTAATATCCTCGCCGACGACTGGGACAAGATCTGGCAGAGTGAGCGCTGCGCGGCCATCCGGGCCAGGAGCGCCAAAATGGAGCAGCTGTGCCAACTGCGTGAAAGCAACCGGGAGGAGGGCACCCTATGCTGAAGAAACTGCACGTTCTGCTGCTTGTCTTACTGGCGGCGGTTTGCTTTACCGCCACCGCATGGGCGGATTACGACTACATCGAGCAGTACGGCGTTATGGTGACGCCCAACACGGAGGATGGCAGCCTGCTTATCACCGTGAAGCTGGAGTGGACGCCGCTGGAGGAGCTGCCCTACGGTCAGGAGCTGAAGATCGGCGTACCCAACGGCTCCATCCGGGACGTGGCGGCACTGACGGACAACATCGAGCGGCTGGACTTCGATAACAGCTATATGTATGTCTATCTTGACCGCGCCTACGAGGCGAACGAGACGTTTTCCTTCGCCTACTCGTGGGTGCAGGAGTATATGTATCAGTTCAGCACCAACGGCGTTATTGAGGACTATGACAATGTTCACTATGACTATGTGACCTACGACTACACCGCCGGGTGGTTCGACGAGGCCAGGATCGGCCAGATGACCCTCATCTGGAACGACCCCGCCGGGCTGACCGGCGATTTCACCGAGGGCACGGTCAGCGGCGCTGACAGCGTGACGGTGCAGGACGGCATGACCATCACCGCCTCCGATCTGGACTACGGCTACAAAATGAACATACAGGTGCGCTACACCGACTGGCCCACCCAGCTGTCGGAGGAATACAGCGCCGACAATCTCCCCTCCGACTACGACCACTGTGTGTATGTGCCATGCGAGCATTTTGAGGACGACACCGGTGACGCCATCATCGGCATGATGGTGACGATATTCGTGGTGATATTCATCTTCGTGCTGATCTCCGCCGCCCGCCGGGGCGACGGCTACGCCGGCGGCTTCGGCACCCGGTACGTGTTCGTCAACCACCTGTGGTACCCCGCCGGGCCGGACGGCAGGCCCCGTCCCGGCAGCGTGGGCACCAAAACAAAGCCCAGACCGCCCAGAAGAGGTGGCGGCGGCTTCGGCGGCGGAAGCCGTGGCGGCGGCTTTGGCGGCGGCGGTTTCGGCGGCGGCAGCCACTGTGCCTGCGCCAGCAGCTGCGCCTGTGCGTGCGCCTGTGCCTGTGCCGGCGGCGGCCGCGCCGGCTGCTCGGCCAAGAACCTCTACGGCGTGGGCCTGGACGAAACACTGTCCGAAAAGCTCTGATACAAAAAACATCCCCCGACCGGGGGATGTTTTTTGCTTACGAGTATTGGAAGCCTCTGCCCGGCTCCTTGAACTCTGCCACACGCTTGTTAAAGCTGGCGAAGGCCGCGTCCTCGAAGGCCAGCGTGTCCTCGGTGCCCATCTGCCGCAGCAGCCACTTGCACAGCGGAGGATTTAGGATCAGCAGCGGGCCGATCAGCGCCGTGGCGTACAGCCCGCCCCGGCGGAAGCCCTCCGGCTTCGACTCCGGTGTGCGGCCCACGCCCCGCACGGTGTCAAACCAGCCCTCCGCCTCCGCTGCGTCGTAGTGGAAGCCGAACAGGCTCTTGAAGCCGACGACCTCCATACCGTCAAAGGTGCCCAGGAAGAAGCTGTTGTGCCGCTTCATCATGGTGTACCGCACCCGTCCGGGCAGAATGCCCAGCCCCTCTATGGTGTCGGCGCTGTCGCTTTCTATGGCGGCGGAAAACACGTCCGGCGCGTTGCCGGTCAGCAGGATCAGCTGTCCCGCGTCCGCCCTTGCGGCGATGTCCGCGGCATAGGGCCGCAGGGCGTCCGCCGCCAGACGCAGCCCCTGCTCCGTGGTACTGCCCATATAGACCAGCGCCACATCCTCCGTGAGGAACCGGGGTTTGCTGTGCAGGTCCGTCTCTATGATCTCCAGCGCCGGGCAGCAGCGCTTCAGATAGTAGATGTTCTGCAGATCGCCGTACAGGTTGCAGACCTCCGGAAACAGAATTTCCGCCTTCATTGCGCGCCCTCCTTTGCCAGCAGCTTTTCCTTCAGCTTTTCCCTGACCCGGAAGGCCAGGGGCGTGCCGTCCACGCCGTAGAGCAGATACACGTCGTCGCCGGGGGTCAGCGGCAGCAGCTCCAGGGCGGCGAACTCGTCCTCGGCCAGCCGTATCTTCTGCCGGGGGATGCCCGCCAGCAGCAGCCGCAGCTGGTAGTCATAGGCCCGCGGCCCGGCGCAGACCAGGCACGTCACATCGTCACTGTTCAGGAATTCAAAATCCGTGTCGTACATCCAGCTGGGGTTTTCCGACCAGCTTTTGGCCACACCCAGGCAGTTCATCATCAGCAGCAGTTCCTTCTTCCCCGGCTTGGACCGGATATAGTCGAAGTTGCGGGAGCAGGCCAGGGCGTTCTTGTCCTTGGACATCTGCATAATGACCTTCACGCCGCCGATCTCCTCCTCGGACAGCCGGCTGGCGGGGATCTTCACCTCCGCCATGCGGCGGGCGATGGTGCCGTGGTCATAGCCCAGCTGCCGCAGGGCGGCGATGACCGTCACCGTGTTGTAGATGTTGTGCAGGCTGTCGGTGATGAGGGTGTACGGGTATTCCTGCCCCGCCTCCCGTATGCACATGGTGTGGGCGGCGGTGTCCACCTTTGTGGCCAGATAGTCGCAGTCGGGGGAGTGGAAGCCGCAGCTCTCGCACACGGCCCGGCCGATGTGGTGGTAGCGGCGGTATTCATACCGCAGCTTCCCGGCGCATCGGGGGCAGATACGCATATCGTTCAGCAGGTTCTCGCATTCCGTCACGTCGGTGGGCAGCCGGTCGATGCCGAAATATACCCGCTGGTTCTCCGGCGCCACCGTGCAGGAGATCAGGTCGTCGGCGTTGAGGATCAGCCTGCTCTCCTTAGGCAGGGACCGGGTCAGGATGTCCGCGATGTAGCCCGGATGGGCGTTCCGCATGATGGAGTCCCGGAACAGGTTGGTGATGACGATGTGCTCCGGCTTCACATAGGGATAGATCCTGGGCGCGGAGCGCTCGTCGATCTCCAGGATCGCCAGGTCGTACTCCGGCCTGATCCGGCCCAGCAGGCCGCAGCCCTTCAGCAGCGCCGTGCTGACGCCGGAGATGATGTTGCTGCCCGCCCGGTTGCTGAGTACGGTCTTGCCCTCGGCGGTGAGCACGTCGTTCAGCATATTGGCCACGGTGGTCTTGCCGTTGGTGCCGGTGACGGCTATGATGTGCTCCGGCTTGCCGATATACTTCAAAAAGTCCGGACACAGCTTCACCGCCAGACTGCCGGGAAAGTCCGTGCCGTTGTGGCGGGTGATCTTCAGCGCCGGGATGGACAGCTTTGCCATCCACAGCGCAAACAGGAACCGCAGTTTACCCATTGTCATTCCTCCAGAGCGATGGCGCGGCAGGAGCAGCCATCGGCATTCTCAAATTTCAGGGGCAGCGTAACGAACGTGAAGCGTCGGCCCAGCAGCTTGTCCAGCCCCTTGAGGTTCTCGGTGTTCACAAAGTCCGCGCCCAGCAGTGTCATGTGGTTGGGAAAATCCACGCTGTCGCAGGGGTCCAGCGAGATGGTGTCCTCGCCCACGCCCTTCAGCGGCAGACCGGCCAGATACGCCGCCGCCTCCGCCGTCAGGCAGGGAAAGCCCTCGTAGTAGTCCGGCGTGCCCCACTTCTTGTCCCAGCCGGTGCAGAACAGCACGAAGTCCGCGCCGTTCAGGTCATAGCTCTGCAGCAGCGGCAGGGTAATGGCGCGCTGCCCCCGGCAGTCCACCACCACGGCGGGACCGGCGAACTTCGCCGCGTCATAGCAGTCCAGCGCCGTGCCGTCACGGAGCATATGGGCCGGGGCGTCCATGTGGGTGCCGGTGTGGGAGAACATATGCAGCAGCGTCTCCCGGTAGCCGCACTGGTCGATGGTGCAGGCGGTGGTCAGCCGGGGCTGCTCCGTGCCGGGATACACCGGCATATCGTTCCGTATGGTGTGGGTCAGCTCATGTGCCGTCATGCGTTATCCTCCTTGTCGTGTGTCTGCAGCCAGATCAGCAGCGCCGCCACATCCGCCGGTGACACGCCGGACACCCGCCCGGCCTGCCCCACGTTCAGGGGCCGCAGTGCGCTGAGCTTCTCCCGCGCCTCCAGCCGCAGACCCTGGATGTGGTCGTAGTCCATATCCGGCGGTAGCTTCCGGCGCTCCAGCTTCTCAAACTCCGCCACCTGCCGCTGCTGGCGCTGGATATAGCCCTCGTACTTCACGGTGATCTCCACCTGCTCCCGCACCTCCGTGGGCAGGTCGGGTCGATTTGTGTCGAATTCTGTCAGGTCCGCGTAGGTCAGCTGGGGCCGCCGCAGCAGATCGATCAGGCGGCAGCCGCTGTCCACGGCGGCGGTGCCCCGTTCTGTTAGCAGGGCGTTCAGCTCCGGCGTGCCGGGTATGCCCGTGCGCTCCAGCCGCCGTATCTCCTTTGCCACGGCCTCGTACTTGGCCTCCACCGCCGCCAACCGTTCATCGCTGACCAGCCCCAGCTCGTGCCCAATAGGGCACAGCCGCGCATCGGCGTTGTCCTGCCGCAGCAGCAGCCGGTATTCCGACCGGCTGGTCATCATGCGGTACGGTTCCTCGGTGCCCTTGGTCACCAGGTCGTCGATCAGCGTGCCGATATAGCTCTCGCTCCGCTTGAGCACCAGCGGCTCCCGGCCTTGCAATTTCAGCGCCGCGTTCACGCCGGCCACAAAGCCCTGCACCGCCGCCTCCTCGTAGCCGGAGGAGCCGTTGAACTGCCCCGCGCCGTACAGGCCGGGCACCGCCTTTACCTCCAGCGTGGGCAGCAGCGCCAGCGGGTCGATGCAGTCGTACTCAATGGCGTAGGCCGGCCGCATCATCACTGCGTGCTCCAGTCCCGGCACCGTGTGCAGCATCTCCAGCTGCACCTCCTCCGGCATAGAGGACGAAAAGCCCTGCACATACAGCTCCTCGGTGTCCAGCCCCATAGGCTCGATAAACAGCTGGTGCCGGGGCTTGTCCGCAAAGCGCACCACCTTTGTCTCGATGGACGGGCAGTACCGGGGGCCGATGCCCTCGATAACGCCGGAGTAAATGGGACTGCGGTCCAGATTTTCCCGTATGATCCGGTGCGTCTCCTCGTTGGTGTAGGTCAGGTAGCACACCGCCCGGTTTTCCGGTACGTCCTTTGTCTCAAAGCTGAAGGGCAGCGGATCCGGGTCGCCCTCCTGTAGCTCCATTTTGCTGAAGTCCACGCTGCCCCGGTGTATCCGCGGCGGCGTGCCGGTCTTGAACCGCCGCAGGGGCAGCCCCAGTGCCCGCAGGCTGTCCGTCAGGGCGTTGGCCGGGTGCAGGCCGTCCGGCCCGGAGGACTCGATGCACTCGCCCACGATGGTCTGCCCGGTCAGATACGTGCCCGTGCACAGAATGACCGCCCGGGCGCCCAGCACCGCGCCGGTGCGGAGCACCACAGCGGCGGCATGGCCGTTCCCGTCGCAGCGTATCTCCGTCACCTCCGCCTGCCGCAGCGTCAGTCCCGGCTGCAATTCCAGCGTGTGCTTCATCACCTGCTGGTATTTCCGCCGGTCCGCCTGGGCCCGCAGGGACCACACGGCGGGGCCCTTGCCCCGGTTCAGCATCCGATACTGGATGCAGGCCCTGTCCGCCGCCCGGGCCATCTCGCCCCCCAGTGCGTCCAGCTCTCGGACCAGGTGACCCTTGCCGGTGCCGCCGATGGCCGGGTTGCAGGGCATATTCCCCACCGCGTCAAGGCTCACCGTCAGGCAGACGGTCTTCATGCCCATCCGGGCCGCCGCCAGGGCGGCCTCGATGCCCGCGTGCCCCGCGCCGATGACGGCCACATCATAGTCGCCGCCGTGAAACTCTCTCATCAGGTGCTCACCTCACCACATAAGACTGCTTGAACACTTTATTATACTATACAGCACACAACAGCGCAAGAGCGTTACACAGAAATAACCCATAGGTATTGTGCAATGTGCAATAAAAGTTTACAAAAGCTTTATACATAATATCCAATTTTGCGCTTGTTATCCGGGCTGCCGCGGCATATAATAACACTGTAAAACGGAAGAAAGGAGCGTGATATCACCATGACGACAACTTGGATCTGGGGTGACCTGGATGACATGATTTTTGCCGACAGCGACTGGGAAGTGAGCCAGCGGTAAGGCATACCGATGAGGAAACCACGCGAAAGCGTGGTGATTTGCTTTTTTATGGGTGTTTTTCGACAGAAAACGCCTCCTGCACATAGATCGCAAAGCCTGATCCCCGCGCAGCAAAGATGAAAAGAGACGGCCAACGCCGTCTCTTATTTGTTATTTTCGGTTGCTCTTAATGAGATATTCGTGATACCTTAACGATATTTTAGCGTTACCTTAGCGACAATGTATGTTATAATAGCGTCATCAAAAGGAGGGGAGGGCGGCTATGACCGGTAAACAAGCCCGCCGGAGACAGCTGCTGCGGACCATTGGTCTGCACTTTTCCGGCATGGATGTGCTGAAAGCACTGGGACTCTACCTGGTAGCCGTTATGTGCTGTCTGCTGCTTCGCAGCTTCGATATGCACAACGACACCAGCTACGTTGCCATGATCTTTTTGCTGGATGTGTTCCTTACCGCCTACTGGACGGACGGCTATCTGCTGGGCATCATCATGGCGGTGGTGGGGATGTTCAGCGTGGACATCATCTTTACCTACCCCTTCTGGCATATCAGCTTTACGCTGACGGGCTTTCCGCTGACGTTCCTGGTGATGATGACCATCTCCATCCTGACCGCTACCGTTACCAGCCGGGCCAAGCAGACCGAGCAGGTGCGCCGGGAGGCCGACCGCGAAAAGATGTATGCCGACCTGCTGCGCGCCGTGTCTCACGACATCCGCACGCCGCTGACCGGTATCGTGGGCGCCACCAACGTTCTGCTGGAGCAGGACGGCGGACTGACGCAGGAGCAGCGCCAGCAGCTGCTGCGATCCACCAACGAGGACGCCCAGTGGCTCATACGCATTGTAGAGAATTTGCTGTCCATCACACGCATAAGCTCTGAGGAGGCTAAGGTCAAGAAAGAGCCGGAGCCGGCGGAGGAGGTCATCGAGTCCGCCGTGGCCAAGACCCACAAGCACTACCCGGAGGTGGATATCCGTGTCCATCTGCCGGCTGAGCTGATGATGGTGCCCATGGATCCCCTGCTGATGGAGCAGGTACTGGTGAACCTGATGGAGAACGCCGTCATTCACGGCGAGACGCACCATATCGACGTGACCCTGTCCAGCGAGGGCAACTGCGCGGTGTTCACTGTGGCGGACGACGGCCGCGGCATTCCCCAGCACCTGCTGCCCCGGCTGTTCGACGGCTCCGCCCGCAGCGACCGCAGCAGTGACGGCAAGCGCAGCATGGGAATTGGTCTGTCCGTGTGCCGCACCATTGTGCTGGCCCACGGCGGTGTGATACGGGGCGACAACAGACAGGAGGGCGGCGCGGTATTTACCGTGACCCTGCCCATGAAAGGAGAAAACGATGAAGATTAAAGACAAAGTCCTGATCGTGGAGGATGAGCAGTCCATCAGCAACTTTATCTCCATGATCCTCACCGCCAACGGCTTCGACACCATCATTGTCCGCACCGGCGAGGAGGCCCTGACCATGATCGCCTCCCATTGCCCGGACATGATCGTCCTGGACCTGGGCCTGCCCGATATGGACGGCATGGAGGTGCTGAAATCTGTCCGCAAGTGGTCCAATCTGCCGGTGGTGGTGGTTTCCGCCCGCAACCACGAGCACGACAAGGTGGAGGCCCTGGATTACGGCGCCGACGACTATCTGGTCAAGCCCTTCGGCACCTCCGAACTGCTGGCCCGCATCCGCACCGCCATCCGCCACACCCGCACCACCCTTTCCAATACCCAGATCGCCCAGTCCGGCAAGTTCGTCACCGGCGATCTGACCATCGACTACGATAAGCACCAGGTGCTGATGAACGGCGAGAACGCCGGATTGACCGTCAATGAGTACAAGATCGTGGCCCTGCTGGGCAAGTACGCCGGCAAGGTCCTGACCTACGACTTCATTATCCGGGAGCTGTGGGGGCCCAAGGCCAAGACCGACAATCAGATCCTCCGGGTAAATATGGCCAACATCCGCCGCAAGATCGAGCCTACCCCCGGCAACCCCCAATACATCTTCACTGAGGTGGGCGTCGGCTACCGTATGCGCGAGGGAGACTGATACATACCGAGAAGAAAAGACCGCCTGCGGGCGGTCTTTTTCATATGCGGGGTGTTTCTTTTGGAGAAAATATCTGCCGACACGAACCGACGTTTTACGGAAATTTTATAATGTACGGATAAAGAAAAACCGCATTTCCGCTGTCACCGTGTTAAGAAACGCCTGCCTGTATTTACAGGGCGGTTTTTTCGCAGTAAGATACAAACACGCCCGCCGCGGCGCGGCGGGGGAAACTTGTAAGGAGAGAAAACAATGGAAGAAAGAAAAGGCTTTGGATCCAATTTCGGATTCCTGATGGCCGCGGTCGGCTCGGCGGTCGGCCTGGGCAACATCTGGGGCTTCCCCAATAAGATGGGCGCCTGCGGCGGCTTCACGTTCCTCATCATTTACCTCATTTTGGCTGTTTGCTGCGGCTTCATCGTCATGGTGGGCGAGCTGGCCATTGGTCGTAAGACAGGCAAGGGCGCTGTGGCGGCATATAAGGCCCTTAGCAAGAAGTTCAGCTGGATGGGCTGGATGGGCATCCTGTCCGCGTTCTTCATCCTGTTCTTCTACTGCGCTCTGGGCGGCTACTGCATTAAGTATGTGGTGCTCAATGTAGGCGACCTGTTCGGCGCGGGCTTTGGCGCCAGTGCCATCGCCGCCGCGTCGGCGGACGCGGCCAGCGCCTCTCTGGGCGACGCGGTGTTCGGCGCTTTCATGTCCAGCACCACCGAGGCCATTATCTATGGCTTGATTTTCGTGGTGCTGACTATGCTTATCGTTCTCGGCGGCGTCGGCGGCGGCATCGAGAAGGTCTGCTCCGTGGGTATGCCTGCCCTGTTCGTGGCTCTGCTGATCTGCATCATCCGCGCCTGCACGCTGGACGGTGTGGACACCACCGTGCAGGTGCTCCAGGCGGACGGCTCCCTGGTGGAGCACGTGATCCACGGCAGCGCCCTGGATGGCCTGAAGTACATGTTTGCCCCCGGCTGGGCTACTGAAAATGGATACTATGTTCCCGCCTCCGCCGTCATCGATGGCGTGAAAATGTCCGCGGTGGAGATCAACGGCGTCATGCAGCGCATCGTGACCTTCAAGCAGGAGACACCCGACGTCCTGACCGTGCTGGCTACCGCCGGCGGCCAGATGTTCTTCTCCCTGTCCCTGGGTATGGGCGCCATGATCACCTACGGCTCCTATCTGCAGAAGAAGGAGAACATCCAGAAGAACGCGCTGCTGATCGTGGTCATGGATACGATGGTGGCTCTGATGGCCGGCCTGTGCGTGCTGCCCGGTCGCTTCGCTCTGGATCCCTCCGGCGCAGTGGGTGGCCCGTCCCTGCTGTTCGTCACCATGCAGAACGTGTTTAGCCGCATGGGCGGCCTCGGCCCCATCTTCGGCATCCTGTTCTATCTGCTGGTGGTCTTTGCCGCTATCTCCTCCTCTATCTCCCTGCTGGAGGTCATCGTGGCTCACTTTGTGGATAAGGCCCGCGACGAGGGCAAGGGCGACAAGCGCAAGAGCTATACCCTCATCGCCGCCGCCTGTGTGGGCCTGGGCTGCATCCTGGTCTGCGCTGACCGTCTGGGTGCCAGCAGCTTCTCGCCTGCGGAATTGCTGAACATTGCAAATCCCAAGACCTGGGCTGCCGACTGGCTGGACTTCTGGGATGCGCTGTCCGAGGGCGTTATGATGCCGCTGGGCGCGCTGCTGATGTCTCTGATGATCGGCTGGGAGATCGGCCCCGAGTTCGTCAAGGAAGAGACGGAACAGTCCGGTCATGTCATGGGCAGCTACGGCTTCTTCAAGGTCTGCGTCAAGTTCATCACGCCGCTGATCATGGTCCTCATCCTGTACGGTCAGATAAAGGAATTCTTCCTGTAAAGTCTCTTGACGAATTGTTAATAAACAAACTCTTACTTAACAGAGGGGACGCCGGTGCCGCCGCACCGGCGTCTCTTTTTTGCGTCCGCGGACCCGGAAAGACTTGTGCCGCCTGCCGTAAAAAGCACACGATGCTGTGTTTGCCGCCCGGTTTCTCTTGTAAAAACGACGAAAACGGAGTTCACAATTTGTTAAAATAATGGAATATGACGTTAAGAACTTGACAATATCTTGGCGTGACGGTATGATATAGGAGGTTGGCGGGGCAGATACGCTGTTTCGCCGGCTGATGGTATTCACCACCAATTTGTGAGGAGGTAAATCACACACATGGAAAAGAAAAGCACCAAAATAGCGTATTTCGTAGCGCTGGGTGTTTTCATTGTCCTGCTGGTCATCCTGGGGATCCAGTTTAAGGGCAAGGAAAACCCCGTCTTCGTCGGCGACGGCGCGTTCTACACCACCGGCGACGGCGTGTTCCTGGATGGCATCCAGCGGACCGTGGACGACAGCGAGGGCTCTAAGTATGCGCTGGACGGCTCCTACTATGTGAGCCCCGAGGCCGGCACCTACTTCGAGCTGTCTGAGGATGGCAACACCATCGTCGGCGCCGACGGTACCGAGTACGTCAAGTCCGAAGAGAAGTCCAAGGACGTCAACGGCGTGGAGTACACCACCTATGAGGAGAAGGTCTACTCCGAGACTCCGTTTGCCGGCACCTTCTGGTCCCTGCTGCCCCCCATCGTGGCCATCGTGCTGGCCCTGATCAGCAAGGAAGTGTATT
>ERZ825137.3327-NODE-3327-length-17380-cov-6.077403_pt1 | contig 17380 bp, 16 predicted proteins | sample MGYA00519873_ERZ825137 | MGnify/ENA primary metagenome ERZ825137 (study PRJEB31778, sample SAMEA3449190) | human gut metagenome | biome: human gut; feature: human-associated habitat; material: faeces | place: United Kingdom | collected 2010/2012 ...
TCGCCGTAGGGGCCGACGACTCTGTCGGCCCAATGAGAAGTTACGAATTCGCCGAGGATTACCGTAAAAATGCTGCATTCTGCGCGGGCCGATGCGATGCCCGCAGGCTAGTTTCGAGGCGCAACCGCGCATAGCGCGGCTCTTAGCGCCGAAGATAGGCATCGGCCCCTACAAAGCTTGTACGGACAGCGTCAGAATTTTGAGCTGCTTCAAGCTTCGCGGGAAAAGGCCAGAAAACCCGAAGCGGTTTTTCTGGTCGCTTCAAGGGGGTCCGGGGGAAATCGAAATCCCCCCGGGCTTGTTTTCTTTTCCCAATCTTTTCTTTTGGAGAGGCAAAAGAAAAAGTGAGATGGCAGCCGCAAATTTCTAATAAGAGCCCTTACATTGACAAAAGACTTACGGCGGCCGGGCTTCCCGGCCGCCGCGGGTTTTCAGATCAATTCACACGCGATCTGCGCATCCTTCGCGAGGAGCGCTGCGTATTCCGCCATGCGCGTCTGCGCGCTGCGCAGTGCGTCGGGCGCCTGTCCGGGCACGCCGAAGACGGGGTAGAACACATGGCGGCTTTCGGCCCGCGCACACGTTCTTTCGTCCGCACCGGCGATCATGCTGAAGATGATGCCGCCCGCGTCGCGTCCGGTGACGTCTCCGGGGTAGGTGTGGACCTCATCGCCGCGCAGGCCCGCAAACGGTTCCCTGGCTTCCGCCTGATACAGCTCGACCGGCCCCATCAGGCAGTCAACGTCATGCGTGCCGCAGAGCACATGCGTTTCCAGCTCAGCCAGAAACGGTACGGCGGTCACGGCGTTCCAGCGCGGGAACTCCCTGCCCTTGAGCAGCACGGATTCGAACTGCATCATGACAGGGTACGTCTTCTTGAATTTCCGGAAATAGCGGAAATACGGGTTCTGCCCGAACACGTCCGCGCGGACGTACTCCCGGTACTGCTCCCGCAGCGCGGCGACGTGCTGCTCTACCATATCGTAGAAGCCTGTCTCATCCCACTGCACCTTGTCCGGGTACTGTACCTCGACCCATGCAAACGGGACGCCTGCGCTCTGCATACCATTCTCTTTTGTGATCTGTACCATGCTTCAATGCCTCCCGATCCTGTTTTTTCTATATATAGCATCGGGAACCGGCACTGTCAAGCGTTATTCAGCCAGCTTCTTGCCCAGCGCGCGGCAGGCGGCAAGCGCCTCGTCGTCCGGCGCTTCGCAGCAGATGACGCTGTCCGATACACGGTTGATCCCGGCAGCTCCGCAGTCTTCCTCCCACGTGCGCATCCATTCGCCGTCGCCCCAGCCATAGGAGCCGAACAGGCCGACGGACTTGCCCGCAAGCGCCGATTTCACCGCGTCGAACATCGGCGCGAATTCCGTCTCTTCCAATTCCTCAGCGCCCATCGCCGGGCAGCCGAGCGCGGCTGCGTCCAGCTCCTTCACTGCATCCGCGCTGACGTCCGCAGGCGTCCAGACGGCGCACTCCGCGCCGGCTTCGCGCATACCCTCCGCGACGGCGTTTGCCATGGCCTCGGTGTTGCCGGTGCCGCTCCAATAAATGACTGCTGTTTTTTTCATAATCAGGACTTCCTTTCTATTCTGTCTGCGACCGCCAGCCGGTCCAGCTCCACGCCGGAGCGCCAGCGCTCGCAGTAGGTTTGCGTACATTTTTTATAGCGGTCGAACGTCTGCCGCGCCTGCCGTTCGTCGCCGTAGACCTTCCACACGCCCGTGCATTTGGCGTTTGCCGCGTGATTCTCAATGAATCCCTTGACATCCTCCGGCGGATAGCTGAGAAACAGGCCGACCTCGTGCGGGAATTCAGCCGATCCGCGCATACGGCGCACCAGCTGCGCGACGCATCTGCCGCAGCTGCCGCAGGGATAGCCTGCGTCTGCCAGCAGCGCTTCCGCTGTCTGCCCGCGCAGATCGCGGCGCAGTGCCGCCGGACGGTAGAGGTACAAAAGCGCCTTCCCCTCGGTGAACCGCAGCGGCAGCAGGCACAGCCCGCGGGAAAGATAGTGCCGGTTGAACGCGCGGATCTCGCCCAGCAGCACGTCCTTTTCCGCGCACGGACATGGGAACAGACTGCCGGTCTTGATCCCGGCCAGCGTCGGCGCGGCCTGCCGCACGACCATTTCTTCCGACATCAGCAGGCTCCCTGCGCCGCGTATTTGTCCAGAATGCCGCGCAGCGCGGACAGAGAGCTGGTGTGGCAGCGCTCGATGATCGTCCCGCGGCCCTTGAGCTCGCTCAGCGCGCCCTGCACCATCTTGTGGGACATGGTATTGGTGAAAAAGATCGTCAGATCCGGGCTGCCCAGCTTGTTCCGCAGGCCGCCGGCGAGCTTGGTGAAGATCTTCGACTGACATTGGTAGCTTTCGCAAAGCTCCCGGTAGCGGCGCTCCATACATTCGTTGCCGCCAAGAATTACAACGCTCATAGGCTCGTCCTTTCGGTTTGAAATTAGTTAGATGTCTCTAACCGCAGGATACAGTACACCCATTCTCCGCCTGTCCTGCGGACTGCGGCAGATAGGACTGCTTCCACCCGTTTGGTTAGATAGCCTTAACTGCTTGCACAGATCATACCATACTTTTCCCCGATACGCAAGAAAAATTTACGCGGAACACAAAAAATCTGCCCGGAAGCGCGTTAGCGCTTCCGGGCATGGGCTGACGGAAAGCAGTGATTTTTAGAAATTCACGGCGAATTTGCAGGTTCCTGGCCCCTACAGGAAGCGGCTGTATCACGTCGCTCAGATCACCTGACCGTTTTTCAGCTGCAATTGGAGCTTGTCGGCGATGAGCGCGATAAACTCGGAATTTGTCGGCTTGCCCTTCGTGTTCGAGACGGTGTAGCCGAAAAAGCGCTGGAGCGTTTCGAGATCGCCCCTGTCCCACGCGACCTCGATGGCGTGGCGGATGGCCCGCTCGACGCGCGACGGCGTGGTCGCGAACGTCTTGGCGACCTGCGGGTACAGGACCTTCGTGATGGCGTTGATGACGTCCATGTCCTGCACGGCGATCATGATCGCCTCGCGCAGATACTGATAGCCCTTGATGTGCGCCGGAACGCCGATCTCATGGATGATGGAGGTGACCATTGCCTCGATGTTGACCTCCTGCCGCCGCTGGGCGTTTTGACGGAGCTGACCGTCGATCGCGGTCATCTCGTGGATGCGCTCGGCCACGGCGTCCAGCTCGCACGGCTTCGTCATGAAATACTGCACGCCGAGACTCGCCGCCATGTTGGCGACGTATTCCGTCATAAAGCCCGTCAGCACCAGCGCTGCCGGCGGCTTGTCCATCTCACGCGCCCGTTTCAGGACCGCGATGCCGTCCAGCTTCGACAGCATCAGATCCAGTACCAGGATATCCGGCTTCGTCACGCGCATAAGCTCTGCCGCGCGCTGCCCGTCGGCTGCCGTACCGACGATCTCATAGCCGGGAACCTGTTCCAGACGGCGTTTGACGTGATCGCAAAACTCCTCATTTCCATCTGCGATCAGAATTTTGACACGGTTTTCCATTCTTGACCTCTCCTCATAATATGGTTTGTGTCAGACACTGACTTTTTTATCGCTGCGACATCATGAATATAGCACATTCTGGTAAATTTTTCAATTTCTTTTCTGCAATATTTTCCAGAAACTTCTCGATGCCCTTCGACATAATACTTTCAAAGTAAAGAAACCGTTAAAAGTATGATAAAATCATAAAAATGAAAATAAATTGCAATATCTTTTTTGGGCTTAACTACCAAACGCGATTATATGACCATTTGCCCGCCGCGTCAAGTGCATCCAATGTTTTTCTATATTTTTGTAAAATTTCCAGAGTAATTTTGGCCAATCTGCATAAAAAATCCGAATCCCGCAGCTGCGCGGGATCCGGGTTTTTCTTTGTTTTTTTCAGCTTCAGGCGTCCTGCGGCAGGATTTTGCCCTCCGCTGTGAACGTCACGACGCGCATGGGAATGTCCTTTCCGCTTGCCGCGACAGCCTGCCGTGCGGCGTATTCCAGCCCACCGCAGCACGGCACCTCCATGCGCGTAAGCGTCACGCTGCGCACGTCGTTCTCCGTCAGGATCGCCGTCAGCTTTTCCGCATAGTCCGCGCGGTCAAGCTTCGGACAGCCGATGAGCGTGACGCGGCCGCGGATAAAGTCCGCATGGAAGCTGCCGCAGGCGTAAGCCGTGCAGTCGGCGGCGATCAGCAGGTCGCAGCCGTCAAAATACGGCGCACGCACCGGTACGAGCTGCAGCTGCACCGGCCAGTTTTGCAGACGGCCCGGCTGCGCGGGCGCGTCCTGTCCGGCGGACTCCTGCGCAAGCGTCCGTACCTGCGTCCCGGCGCAGCCGCAGGCCAGCCTGTCCGGTGCGCTTGCGCCCGGCTTTTTTGCCGCCTGCACGCCCCTGACCGCCTTCTCCGTCAGCCGTTCGAGCTTCGCTTTTTTGACAGCCTCCTCGTCATATGCCGCCGCTTCGCGCTCGATAAAGCGGATCGCATCCACTGGACAGGCCGGCAGACAGTCGCCAAGCCCGTCGCAGTAATCGTCCCGGATCAGCTTTGCTTTTCCGTCTATGATGGCGATCGCGCCCTCGTGGCACGCCTGCGCACACAGGCCGCAGCCCGTGCAGGCCGCCTCGTCGATTTCGATGATCGTCCGTTTCATGTTTGTCCCTCCTGCTGCTTTTGGGCCTCCAATCTCGCGCGCCGCTCGGCGTCAGCCTTTTCCTGATTGCGCCGCGCGATGATCATCAGCTTCTCATACGTCTCCTCGCCCACGCACTGCTTCGCGTATTTGCACCACTGCACGCAGCTGAGCTTGTCGTTGTACACGATGAAGCCGCAGTTATCGCAGGCGACCTCCGTGTCTGTGGAAAAAATCTCGATCGGATTGCCGCAGTTCGGACAGATCCGGTCCTCAATGGTCGGCGTTCTCGGCTTGCCCTGGCAGCCGTCCATGATCATGCTCATCGCCCCCTTTTTAAGTAACTGCTGATCCAATCGTCAGTTACTTGACTTTCTGGTCATAGTATAGGATACTGAAGAAAAAATGTATGTTGTTTTTCAAACAAAGGAGATTCAAATTATGGATGAACCGAACATTTTGACCGAATGTGCGCTGTTCCGGGGCCTGCGCAGGGCGCAGATCCGGGAGATGCTGCCGTGTCTGTCCGCGCGGCAGGCCCGCTTCCGGCGCGGGCAGTTCCTGCTGCGGGCGGGAGACAGAGCCTCATCCGCCGGGATCATCCTGTCCGGCGAGGCCGAGGTCCTGCAGGAGGATTTCTGGGGCAACCGCAATCTACTTGCCGCCGTTGGGCCGGGCGAGCTGTTTGCCGAAGCGTTTGCCTGCGCGCACGCCGTTTCCCCGGTGAGCGTACAGTGCACAACGGACGGGAGCGTTCTGTATCTGAACGTGCGCGCCGTCTTCTCCCCCTGCGAAAAGGCCTGCGCGCAGCACAAAACGCTTTCGCAGAACCTCATCCGGGTGCTGGCAGAAAAAAATATGCAGCTGAATGAAAAGGCGGGTTTTCTTTCCCAGCGCACAACGCGCGAAAAGCTGCTGGCTTATCTGTCCGCGCAGGCACGCCGGGCCGGCAGCGCCAGCTTCCGCATCCCCTTTGACCGGCAGCAGCTGGCAGATTACCTGTCCGTCAACCGCAGCGCCATGTCCGCCGAGCTTTCGAATATGCAGCGCAACGGCCTGCTCCGCACCGACCGCAGCTGCTTCACGCTCTGCCAGCCGGAAGATACACCCTGACACGCACGCAAGGGGAGCGGCTCACGCCGCTCCCCTTTTGCGTCATGTAGCGCTGTCAGCAGCCGCAGCCGGTGTCGCAGCCGCAGGAATTGCCGCAGCCATTGCTGCCGGTGCCGAAGATCAGCAGAAGGATGATGATCCACCACCAGCTGTTGCCGAAGGCGCAGAATCCGGACTGATTACAAGACATAACAAGACCTCCTGAAAGATAACGTAGCGTTTGATCGCTCGCTCATTCCATGTTATGCAGAGGTCCGAAAATGGTGACGGCTACGCGAACAGCTCGTCGAGCGTTCCGAAGGAATAGCCCATCTCCTCCCATTTGCTCAGCAGCGTGTCCAAGATCCGCGCGTTCGTCTGCGACGTGGAGTGCAGCAGCACGACCGCGCCCGGATGGATGCGCGGCAGGAGCTTGGAAAACGCCTGCTCGTCGGTCGGCTGGTTGTCCTGATACCAGTCGACGTAGGCCAGCGACCAGAATACCGTCCGGTAGCCGAGCTTCTGCGCCATTTCAAGATTTTTTTCGCTGTAAATGCCCTGCGGCGGGCGGTAATAGCGCGGCAGGTCCTCGCCGGTCGTCTCCCGGTAGAGCGTTTCGAGGCTCGTCAGCTCCTGATTGAAGGCGGCTTCGTCTGAAAGCTTCGACATATCATAGTGGTGATAGGTGTGGTTGCCCACGATATGCCCCTCGCGCAGCATCCGGCGCACAAGCTCCGGGTTCTGCTCGATGTAGTTGCCCACAACGAAGAACGCCGCCTTGACGTTGTGCTTCGCCAGCGCCTCCAGGATCGGCTCCGTGCAGCCGTTTTCATAGCCTGCGTCAAAGGTCAGATAGATCTTCTTCTGTGTCTCATCGCCGAGATAGACCGCGTCATAGCGCCGCAGCGCCTCCTTTGACGCGTTGCCGGCGGGCGGCTGGCCCTCCGTCCGGAAGCTCAGGCCCCACGACCCGGTTTCGATCGACCGGCTCTGCTGAAACAGCAGCGGCAGAACGGCGCAGAACGCCAGCACCGCCGCCAGCGCCAGCGTCAGTCTGCCGTACTGCCGGAAAAATCGCTTCATAAAACATCACCCCTGTCCATCCTTATGCGATGGACAGGGGGATATGCCTTTTATCCGCCGTAATCGTAGCCGTAGCCGTCAAAGTCAGGGACGGTGAATTCTTCCTCCTGCCCGGACTGGCCTTCCAGCTCGTTCTGCGCCTGCTGCTCGGCCTCGTTGATCTCCTCCTCGCCGGGCCGCTCGTCGAGCGTGAGCGTGACCTCGATCTCCGCGCCCGCGCGGTAGAGCTTCAGCTTGACGGTGTCGCCCGCCCGGTGCTTGGAAAGTGCGGAGACAAGATCGGAATACGCGTTGATCTCGCGGCCGTCAAATTCCAGAATGATATCGTGCGGCTGCAAGCCTGCCTTTTCCGAGCAGCTGCCTTCCGTCACAGTCACGACCTGCGGTCCGGAGGGCAGGCCGTAAATTTCCGCAACCTCTGCGTCGAGATTTTGCAGCGTGACGCCGAGATAGGCCCGGCCGCGGACGCGGCCATACTGCTGCAAGTCATACACCACGCGCAGCACGTCGTTGATGGGAATGGCGAAGCCGAGCCCTTCGATGGTCACGCCCGTCTCCGTCGTTCCGGATACCTTCGCGGTCGTAACGCCGATGATATTGCCGTTCATATCGAACAGCGGCCCGCCGGAGTTGCCGGAGTTGATAGCCGCGTCGGTCTGCAGCATATTGATGACCGTTCCGTCGGTGTCGATCTCGCGGTCAAGCGCGCTGATGTAACCGGCGGTCATGGTGAACGTCAGATCGCCCAGCGGATTTCCGATGGCCTCGACTGTCTCGCCGACCTCGACCTCGTCGGAATCGCCGACCGTGACGGTCTGCAGGCCCTCTGCCTCGATCTTCAGAAGCGCAATGTCGTTCATGCTGTCCGTGCCGACGATGGCGGCAGGGTATTCCTCGCCCGAATAGAACTGCACGACGACGGTCCCTTCGTCCGCATCCGCGATGACGTGGTGATTGGTGACGATATAGCCGTCCTCCGTCAGGACGAAGCCGCTGCCCGTGCATATGCCGGTCGTTTCCACGCCCCAGAGGTCGGCTGTGACCTGCGTGGAAATGCCGCAGACCGCGCCGATGTTCATCTTATAGACCTGCGCCGGTGTAAGCGTCTTGTCACCCTCGTTGGACTTGAGCGTTTCCGGCAGGGGCGTCCGTTCGAGCCGGTAGGAGGCGTCGGCCTGCGGCTTCTGCGCTGCGGGCTGTTCCTGTTCGACAGACTGCTCAGCCATAGCGCCGACAGAGGCGCTTGATTCCTGCTCGGCGAGGTTTTTCTGCCCGATGGCGTCGATGGTCTTCGTCAGCACGGAGCCGCCGACAGCCGCAACGATCGCCAGCGCAGCCAGCAGCGCCGCGATCTTGAGTCCGGTGTGCTTGCCGCTGCGCCGGATCTCCTCCTTGGCCTGCTCCAGCGGCGGCCGGGACGGCTCCTCGGGCGCGGGCTCAAAGCTGTAGTTCATCTTTTCATCGTAATTTTCCATGGTTCTGCGCTCCTTTTCGGCGTGTCTGTTCAGAAAAGCGGTTCCGGCAGATCCAGCATATGGCTCACACGCTTCAATGACAGCCTGCGGCGCATATACGGGTGGAAGCGGAAGCTGATCTCGACGAAGTCCGGCGCTTTGCCGACCTCCCCGATCGTTGTTTTGCACCCGGCCTGCCGCATGGCGGCAAGGCAGGCGTCATAGGACGGCACGGACTGCACGATCCGGCGGATCTGGGGCCAGCAGGCTTCGATGCGGCGGGGGGCGATGCCGTCTGTGATGGTGTCCGGGGTGTTGAGCTTCTGGACATCCGGGGCCAATGGGCCGTAGATGCGGTAGATCTCATCCCAATTGCAGACCTCCGGATGGGCCGTGACCTGCGGCAGACGGGAGAGCGCTTCGTAATACCGGAGCATGATGAGCGTCGTCACGCCGACGTCCTCGCCGTGGTAATTGGGCGTTTTGCCGTCCAGCAGCTCCATGCACTCCCAGAAATGGGCCATGATATGCTCCGTGCCGCTGCCGGGGCGGGAGGTCTTGGTGAAGCTCATCGCGATACCGGTCAGAAGCAGCGATTCGAAGATCGCCGCCGCCGTTTTTTCGTCGCGTTTCGTCACGCTCCCGGCCATAGCGAAGATCTGGTCGGTCGCCCGCCGCGTCAGGGCGGCGACGCGCTCACAATAGGATTCCCCGGTCAGAAGATTCGATACCTGCCAGTCGATGAGCGCGATATATTTCGAGATCATATCGCCGAAGCCCGCGGATTTAAGCTCTGCCGGAGCGTCCGCGAGAATTTTCGTGTCGCCGATGATGACCTCGGGGCATTTTGCGGGATAGGTGATCTTGAAATTGCCGTTGACAATGGGCGCGGAATAGGACGCGAAGCCGTCCATCGAGGGGGCTGTTGCGAACAGGCACAGCGGCACGTTATGCCGCGCACAGGCAAGCCTGCACGGGTCATGGACAGACCCCGTGCCGACGGCAAGCACGCCGTCCACGCGGTCAAAATACCCCTCGATCTTCTCCACGTCCTGCATGGTCGCGACGCGGATGGACGGCCAGATATGGCGCAGGACGGTAAAGCCGGACAGGGAAGCCTCAATGCCGTCCGCAGCGGCAAGTGTCTGCTCGTCCGCCGCCAGCAGGAGCCGGGGGCCAAAGCCGTTTTTCTTCAGGATCTCGCCGGCCTCGGACACAAGCCCGCTGCCAATCTCGATATCCCGGATGGCACATTCATGCGCCTGCCCGCAGGCGCAGTTCTGATAGCTGTCGATCAGCGTGTGGAAATCAGTCATAGTGGGATTCTCCTACGTTTATACTTTATGTGGCTGCATGGATTTGCCGGCGGACGACTGCTTTTCGCGCCTGCCGGCTGTCCAAGCGCTCAACCGTTCGGGTTCGGGGTATCCAGCATGGTCTTGCACGCGGCAAGGACCTTTGCGGCGATGGGCGCGGCTGTCTGGCTGCCGGAGCCGCCGCGTTCGGCGAAGACGACGAACGCGAGCGGATATGCCTCATCCTCCACGAAGCCCGCGAACATCGCGTCTGCCGGGCCGTTTTCGCGCTCCGCCGTGCCGGACTTGGCGCAGACCGTCAGACTACCGAACTGCCACGCGCCGTACTGGTTCACGACCGCGCCGCGCATCATCTTTCCGAGCGCTTCGGCTGTTTCTTCGGACAACAGCCGCCCGGTCGTCTTCGTTTCCGCTTCATAGACCGTCTGGCCCGCGCGGGAAATTTTCTGCATGAGATACGGCTCCGCCGCCTCTCCGCCGTTTGCGATCACGCCCATAAAGCGCAGGAACTGGATCGCCGTGATCTGGTCGGTGTACTGGCCGATCCCGGCCCAGGCGACGCTGCCGTCGTCCGCGTCTGACAGATCGACGGTCGACCGGGCGGTATAGCCGTCGCAGGTGAGCGTTCCGTTGAGGCCGAGCTTATCGCAGGCCGCCTGCAAAGCGTCCTTACCGAGGGCCGAGGCCAGCTCACCGTAATAGACGTTGCACGAATGCGCCAGCGCCTCCGGCATGGCAAGCGTCCCATGACTGGACATACAGATGATCTCCTGTCCGCCGATGATGGTTTTCCCGGCGCAGGTATGGGTCCCGGCCTGCGCGGACGCGCTCTGCTCCAGTGCAGCAGCGCTCGTCACGAGCTTGAAAATGGAGCCAGGCGTATAGGCCGCGTCAAAGAAGCGGTTAAGATACACGCCGTCATACGCGCCTGTCTCGTCGCCCGCGATATCGGGGATGTTGTCGGGGTCGTAGCTGGGACTGGTCACAGCGCACAAAATTTCGCCGGTTTTGTAGTTATAGACGCCCACTGCGCCGTGATAGCTGCCGAGCGCCTGCAAAGCCGCTTTCTGCACCTCGGCACTGATGGTGAGTCTTGCGCTGGCCGTGCCCTTGGATGCTTCGTTCAGGCCGGTAATTTTATCGTAGCCGATCATCTGCTCGGCGAAATTGCCCAGCAGCGGCGCGCTGATATAGCCGTAGCGGTCGCCCAACAGATGGACGGTCGCCTCGCGCACGGCTTCATCGGCACTGTACACGCGGCCATCCGTTGTATTCAGGATGCGTACGCCGGAGCGGTCGTAAATTTTGCCGCCGGTGAGATTCGTGCCGGTATAGACGTGCGGACTGCCGGAAAACGTGACCCATTTTTCGGCATTTGCCGCGTATTTGACGCAGAAGGCCAGCGTCCCCACAGCAAGCACAACGGCCAGAGCCAGCGCGAACAGCGCGCGGCGCGATACCTTTTTCATCTGCACGCCTCCTTTCCGGCAGGACGCTGCCAGACGGCGTCAGGGTCCTCCGCCGCAGGTTCCTCAGCAGCCTCCTGTGCGTCAGGCTCCTCCGGCAGCGGCGTGATGCCGTGCGGGACGCGGATGGCGACGGAGGCGTTCTGCCGGGTATCGGCTGCCTTGATAAAGGCCAGCAGGCCCCAGACACAGACCATGCTCGACCCGCCGTTCGACACGAACGGGAACGTCACGCCCGTGAGCGGCAGGAAATCCGCCATGCCGAACACGTTCAGGATCGTCTGCGTGACCATGACCGTCACAGCCGCGCAGGCGCCGATGGTATAAAAGCAGCTTCTGCCCGCAGGCGCGGAACGCACGACGAAGCAGGCGAGAATGACAATGCATGCGACCATCAGAACCGCCATGATGAGGCCCCATTCCTCCGAGACGAAGGCGAAGACCAGATCGGTGTCTGACGCCGCGACGTATTTGAGCCAGCCCTTCCCCGGTCCGAGGCCGAACAGGCCGCCTGAGGCGATGCACATCATCGAGCGCGTCTGGGAATACCCGGTCGTGAGCGCATAGTCCCACACATGGCCCCACGCCTCAAAGCGGTTGCGCGCGTAGGGCAGAAAGCGCAGTACCAGAACGCCGGCGAAGCCCGTCGCGGCGATGGCCAGCGCGATGGTCGCAAAGTTGCCGGAGCGCAGGAACGCGATGACAAGGAACGCGACAAAGAAAATGATCGCGGTGCCGAAATCCTTCATGAGCGCCAGACACGCGCAGATCACAGCGGAATAGGCAATGAACAGCACGATATTGCGCTTTGCCATCAGCCGTGAGAGCGTGGACGCGCCGACATAGATAAAGCAGACCTTGACGAACTCCGACGGCTGGAACGACACGCCGCCCAGCTGGATCCAGTTGCGCGCGCCGAATTTTTCCACGCCAAAGAGCAGATTGAACGCCAGCAGGCCGATGCCTGCAACAGCCGCGAGATACCGCACGGTCTTTGCCCGCTCCAGATCGCGCAGCGACCAGCAGACGACGAGGAACACGCACACGCCCGCGACGATAGCAAGCAGCTCCTTGATCAGACTTTCCGGCGCGGAGCTTGACACGACGGCAAGGCCCATCGTGCACAGGAAAAACGCCAGCGTCTCCGCCTCGAAGCCCGTTCTGCGGAACGCGCGCAAGGCAAGATACAGCGCCCATTCCAGTCCGATCAGTCCGCCGAAGGCGGTCAACTCCAGCGCGGGATCGCAGCCGCCGAGGATGAGCTGAATGGCTGTCAGCAGCTGGAACAGCGTCAGGAGCAGCAGCGTCGGCATCTGATGCACGGCATGGCCGGCCCGCGTGCGGGTCCCGGCCTGAATGCGCTCCTGTTCCTTTGTCAGGGGGATGAGCGTAAAATTCACGCCGCCCATCGTAATGACGTCGCCGAAGCGCAGCGCGGACAGCGCCGTCTGCCTCCCGTTGACGAACACGCCGGATTTGGAGTGCGCGTCCGAGATCGTCCAGCTGCCGTCGTCGTAGCGCGTTAAGACTGCGTGCGTGCGCGAGACGGTTGGGTAGCCAAGCTGTACATCACAGCCTGCACCGCGGCCGATAAGGCTTTCCCAGTGCGTGACAGGGATGTGCGCGCCGTCCGGCGTGGTCAGCCATGCCCAGACCTCCGGCTCCGGCCGGAACGTCAGCAGGCTCACCGCGCAGCGGATCAGGATCCCCAGCGCAAGCACCGGGAACAGATAGCACAGCCACGGAACGGGCTCAAATTGTGAAAAAAACGTAGTCAGTGCATCCTGCATGAGAAATTCTCCATGTACGGGCGGTTACGGTGCGGCGGTTCTGTCCTGCTCCGGAAGCTCGGCGACCTCGCTGATCGGGCCGTAGGCCGTCGTGTCGGTGGTCAGATTCTTTTTGCGAAGCTTATTGTTGACAGAGTCGGAAATGAGCAGGTAAATGATCGCAAACACCGGCACGCCCAGGATCATGCCTGCGAAGCCGAAGAGGCTGGCCGCGATGGTGATGGACGCGAGCACCCAGAAGCCCGAGATGCCGACGGTGTTGCCGAGGATCTTCGGCCCGATGACATTGCCGTCCACCTGCTGCAGGACCAGAATGAAAATGACGAAATAGAACGCCTGCAGCGGGTTCACCAGCAGAATGAGGAACGCGCACGGCACAAGACCGATGATCGGCCCGAAGAACGGGATGACGTTCGTCACGCCGATGACCGTGGCGATCAGGGCCGGATACGGCATCTTGAGGATCAGAATGCCGATATAGCAAAGAACGCCGATGATGGCCGAGTCGACGATCTTGCCGATGACGAAGCCGTTGAACACCCGGTAGATATTGCGGCCAAGATAGAACACGTGATCCGCGCCCTTCGGCGAGAGCAGCGCGACGATGATCTTCTTGCTCTGCGCCTGAAACGTCTCCTTCGACCACAGGATATAGATCGACGCGACGAAGCCGATGAGGAAGTTCATAAAGCCCTTGACAAAGGCGACTACGGAGCTTGTGAGCGTGGTCAGGAGCTTCTGCACGTCCTGCAAAAACGTCGTGGTGATCCAGTTGTTGATGAACTCATAGATCTTGCCGAGCGCCGAGTCGACATAGCTCTGGATCTCGGGGTTGTCCTCGAGGATGTTCGTGACCCAGCGGTCGATGCTGGTATAATACGTCTCCGCGTTGTCCACGATCCCGACGACGCTCTCATACAGCTGCGGCAGCAGCATGGAGAAGAACGCGTATAAAATCAGGACTGCCACAACAACGCTGACGAAGATGCCCGCCGCACGGCTCAGATTGCGGATGAACGCGGGCTTCCACTTTGTCTTCTGTTCCAGCAGCGGCAGCAGGCGGCTGTCGACGAAGCGCACGATCGGGTTCAGAAGGAACGCGATCACCACGCCGAAGATCAGCGGCTCCAGAATCATCTCCAGCGCCGTCAGCACACCGAAGAAACCCGGCAGATCCGTAAAGATCACGACGAGCAGAATGCTGACAAAGATCACGACCAGCGCCGTCAGACCCCATTTGACGTACGGCTTGTCTCGATGTTCGTTCATACGCGATTCTCCTTTTCCCAGTTATCTATAAAGTATCATATTCGACAGAAAACGTCAATTCAGAGATTCCCCTAGGGTGTATCTGAAAACTCATGATGTGACCGGCAGCGAGGGATTTTTGCGTTGCGCAAGACATTTTTTCGCAGGAATACTGACGTATTTCAAGGAAAAATGACGCGGCGCACCGCAAAAAGGCCCGCTGTCCGGGTGCGTTGGGAGTTTTCAGATACACCCTAGTGCGCGCAGCAGTGCAAGCTCCTGCGCGTAGCCCGGCAGCTCGTTCGGCGTTTCGAGGATCATGGGCAGACCCCGCAGGGCCGGGTGGTGCAGAATACGCCGGAACATTTCCAGCCCCAGGCAGCCCTGCCCGAGCTTTTCATGCCGGTCCTTATGCGCGCCGCAGGGATTTTTGCTGTCGTTCAGATGCAGCGCCTTCAGCCGGTCAAGGCCGATCACGCGGTCGAATTCAGCCAGCACGCCGTCCAGATCGTTTACAATGTCGTATCCCGCGTCCGACACATGGCACGTATCGAGGCACACGCCGAGCAGCTCCCCGCACCGGCAGGCGTCAAAAATCGCGCGCAGCTCCTCGAACCGGCCGCCGACCTCGCTTCCCTTGCCGGACATTGTTTCGAGCAGAACGGTCGTGTGCTGCTCCGGCCGGACGACCGCATCCAGACACGCGGCGATCAGCTCGATCCCGGCTTCAACGCCCTGTCCGACATGGCTGCCGGGATGGAAATTGTAGAAGTTTCCGGGTGTCAGCTCCATGCGCTGCAAATCGCTTTCAAAGACCTCGCGGGCAAATTCCCGCGTCCGCTCGTCCTTGGAGCACGGGTTCAGCGTATACGGCGCATGGGCCACGACGCGGCCCAACTGCCCGTCCTGCTGCATCTGCACGAGCACGGCGGCGTCCGCCGGGTCAGCACTTTTTGCAGCACCGCCGCGCGGATTGCGCGTAAAAAACTGAAAGGTGTTCGCGCCGATGGAAAGCGCGGTCCTCCCCATCGCGGCATAGCCCTTCGACGAGGACAAATGGCAGCCCAGATACAGCATAAGCGGCCTCCTGCAAGCGTATTTTTTATAGTTTATCACGTTTTTGGAAAATCCGCAATTCCACTTGCTCCCGGCGCGAAAAATCTGTACAATAAATATACCACTACTGACAGGAGGCGCGGACGATGGGACGGACGGAGAATCAGAAGCTGAAGCTGCTGTATTTAAAGGAGCTGTTCGAGCGGCAGTCGGATGAGGAGCACCTGCTCTCCATGCAGGACATTCTGGACGCGCTCGCCGCGCAGGGCATCCGGGCCGAGCGCAAGAGCGTCTACGACGATATTTTGTGCCTGCAGCAGTTCGGCATGGATATCGTGACGGTCAAGGGCCGGAACGGCGGGTATTTTCTTGCCTCGCGCACGTTTGAGCTGCCGGAGCTGAAGCTGCTGGTCGACGCGGTGCAGTCGAGCAAATTCCTGTCGGAGCGGAAGTCCATGCAGCTGATCGCCAAGCTCGAGACGCTTGCCAGCGGGTATGCCGCCGGGAGCCTGCGGCGGCAGGTCACAGTCGCCGGACGCGTCAAGACCATGAACGAGAGCGTCTATTATTCCGTCGATCTGCTGCACGAGGCCATCCAGAAAAACAGCCGCATCACGTTCCGCTATTTTGACTATGATCTGAACGGCTCCCGCCGCTACCGGCCGGGGCTGTATACTGCCAGCCCCTATGCGCTGTGCTGGCAGGATGAAAATTATTATCTCATCGCGCATTCCGAGCGCCACGGGCTGACGCATTACCGTGTGGACAAGATGGCCTCGATCAGCATGACGGGCCAGCCGCGCTATATGGACGCGCAGACGCGGGAGCTTGATCTGACCGAATACGGCAAAAACGTCTTTGGTATGTTCGCGGGCAGCCGGGAGCAGCTGCGGCTGCGCTTTGACCGGTCGCTGGCGGGTGTTGTGATCGACCGCTTCGGCCGCGGGACCCCATGCGTCCCGGATGGGCCGGACGCGTTTGTCTGCACGGTCGAGGTCGCGGTGTCGCCGAACTTTTTCGGCTGGCTTGCCTCATTCGGCGCGCGGGCGCAGCTGCTCTCCCCTGCCCCCGTCCGGGAGGCGTTCGTCACCCTGTGCCGGGCGGCAGAGACGGCAAATACCTGAACTGAACGCAAAAACCTGTTTTTTTGTAAATACTACTGGAAAAATCCGCGCAGATATTGTATGATAGAAGCCGGAATGCAACAAGAAGCAAAATGAGTTTTCCTGCGAGGCAAATCAATCCCACACAAACGCAGGAAATTCCCGATTCTATGAACAAAGGAAGGAATTCATATGGAACAAACCAAACTGAAGACGCTCGAGCTGAACGCGGCAAAGGCGCGTCTTTATGGCGTCCAGATGGTGCACGACGCGGCCTCCGGCCATCCGGGCGGCTCGATGAGCTGCATGGACGTGCTGACGTACCTGTACTTTGCCGAAATGCGCGTCGATCCCAAGAACCCGCATGACCCCGGCCGTGACCGCTTCGTCATGTCCAAGGGCCACTGCTCCCCCGCCATGTACCCGGTGCTGGCGCTGCGCGGCTTCTTCCCGGTCGAGGATCTCAAGATGTTCCGCCGCATCGACGGCCATATGTCCGGCCATGTGGAAATGAAATACGTCCCCGGCGTCGATATGTCCACCGGCTCTCTGGGCCAGGGCATCTCCGTTGCCGTCGGCATGGCGCTGGCCGGCAAGCAGTCGAAGAAGGACTTCCGCGTCTACTCCATCCTGGGCGACGGTGAGATCGCCGAGGGCCAGGTCTGGGAGGCGGCGATGGCGGCCAACAAGTTCCATCTGGACAACCTCTGCGCCTCAGGATGGCAGCTGCAGCTTTACAAGCATCGCACTGGAGCCGCAATACAACAACTTCAATTCCTTTGTGACGCTGCTGGCTACCAATACAGATGAAACATACAGCACCGACAAAGGAAACCTGCCCAAATTCTATTTTGCCGGTGCAAAGGATCAGGTAGACAACACCGATCTCAATGGCACAGAAGCACGCTCTCTATACACCACCTGGAATCTGAATGGTTTTGCTCTGGACACCGGCGCCATTGGTGAGCAGACCCTGTCACACCGGGATCTGACCATTGAGAACGGCGTGATCCACTCGGCTGTGGATCAGGCGGACGCCGCGCTGGACGAGGAAAAACCCAAGGACTCCATCTTCCACATTAAAAATGGCGCCCTCCGCCTGGAAAATGTGCAGCT
>ERZ825137.3332-NODE-3332-length-17359-cov-29.054380_pt1 | contig 17359 bp, 16 predicted proteins | sample MGYA00519873_ERZ825137 | MGnify/ENA primary metagenome ERZ825137 (study PRJEB31778, sample SAMEA3449190) | human gut metagenome | biome: human gut; feature: human-associated habitat; material: faeces | place: United Kingdom | collected 2010/2012 ...
ATCAATCAACTATTTTCCCTAATCACAAAAGTTGTGTCCGAAAAAAGGGTGTGCCTGTTATGACAGTCTCTTTTTTCATTCAAATTTCATTAGCTCGCTCTTTTGTCAACAAAGCGGAATTAATACTATCCTGGTATCCTATCATTATTTGACAGTGAGTTGTCATGCGAATCTCAACATATCCAATATCCACTCCATCTTTTGTATATGCAAACATCGTTCCATAAACACACCGATCAGACCTCAAGGCTGTTAACTCATGTCCATCACCCTCTCTCCAGGGCGACTTAAACTCTTTCTGATCAAGGATAGGCGCACCATATTTTTCCGTGTAAATATCCACCAATTCGTCATACGCCCTTTTAATAGAGCTCCAATTATCATATGGTGATTCGAATAAAGCCACGACTCTCCATACGGTATTCGTAATGGGTGTACCATAAATAAAAACATAACTATCCCGGCCTATAAATGTACCAGATAAAATATCGTCATCTACATACACATATCCTTGGCTCTGCAATTCTTTCACAAATTCCTGTTTGCTGCCATCTATCGGCAGACCTTTGAACGTCAAATGTTCCGTTTGCGCATAGGACAGCACACAAAACAACGAGGAACAAATCGTCAGCAATAACTTTTTCATAATCGAGGCTTTTCAGCCACCCGCACCCCGGCGGCATAAACAAAAAAGAAAAGCGTGGTGCCAAAGCCCATTTCAGAATCGTAGGTCGTAGGATACCTTGCAAGATAAAATAAGCGACAGCTCCCACGCCTATACCCGCAGAATACGGATACGACGCGGCAAGATGTTTGCCTATTCCTCTCTTGCAATGAATTTCCTACGTTCACGATTCGGGAACAGACTTACACTTTCCGTGTTTGTCAGCGTCTAACAAATATAGAATAATTTTTGAAATTTTACTATCTTTGTCCTAATAAATCGAACATGCCATGCCGAACATTCCTTTAGCCGAACGACTGCGCCCCCGCACGATAGACGAATATATCGGGCAGGAGCACCTCGTGGGCAAAAACGGGGTGTTCCGCAAGTTCTTCGAGACGGGCAACGTCCCGTCGTTCATCCTCTGGGGACCTCCGGGCGTGGGCAAGACCACGCTGGCGAAGATCGTCGCCACACAGTTGGAACGCCCGTTCTTCACCCTCTCGGCCGTCACGTCGGGCGTGAAGGACGTGCGCGAGGTGATCGAGTCGGCGCGCAAGCAGCGGTTCTTCGACCAGAAGGCCCCGCTGCTGTTCATCGACGAAATCCACCGCTTCAACAAGTCGCAGCAGGATTCGCTCTTAGGGGCCGTCGAACAGGGCGTCTTCACGCTCATCGGCGCGACGACCGAAAACCCCTCGTTCGAGGTGATCTCGCCGCTCTTGAGCCGCTGTCAGGTCTACATCCTCAAGTCGCTCGAAGACAAGGACCTGCAAACGTTGCTCGACCGTGCCCTGACGACCGACACCGAGCTGAAAGAGCGCGACATCGAGGTCACGGAAACCGGCGCGCTGTTCCGCTTCTCGGGCGGCGACGCGCGCAAGCTGCTCAACATCCTCGAAATCGTCGTCGGGGCCACCGACGGCAAGGTGACGATCACCGACCGGTACGTCACCGACTGCCTCCAGCAGAACATCGCTCTCTACGACAAGAACGGCGAACAGCACTACGATGTCATTTCGGCCTTCATCAAATCGGTCCGCGGCAGCGACCCCAACGCCGCGATCTACTACCTGGCGCGGATGCTGGCCGGGGGCGAGGAGCCGCGGTTCCTGGCCCGGCGTCTGGTGATCCTGGCCTCGGAGGACATCGGGCTGGCGAATCCCAACGCCCTGCTGCTGGCCAACGCCTGCTTCGACACGGTGCACAAGATCGGCATGCCCGAGGCGCGCATCACGCTGGCCGAGACGACGATCTACCTGGCCACCAGCCCCAAGAGCAATTCGGCCTACATGGCCATCAACAAGGCGATGTCGCTGGTCGAGCGCGACACCACGAACCGTCCCGTGCCGCTGCACCTGCGCAACGCCCCGACCCGCCTGATGGACAAGGCGGGCTACGGCAAAGGCTATAAATACGCCCACGACTACGCGGGGCATTTCGCCGAGCAGGAGTTCCTGCCCGAGAGCCTTTCGGGCACGAAGTTCTACGAACCCGACACGCAGAACGCCGCCGAAGCCAAAATCGCCGAACGGATGGCGCAGCTGTGGAAAGACAAGTACCAATGAAACGCATCGGCATTATATCCGACACCCACGGAACCTTCGACGACACGCTCCGCGAATTTCTGAAAGACGTGGACGAAATCTGGCATGCGGGCGACATCGGCTCGATCGAGCTGGCCGACCGGATCGCCGCATTCAAGCCGCTCCGCGCCGTGAGCGGCAACATCGACGGCGGCATGACCCGCCGCGTCTATCCCGCGTTCCAGGCCTTCGAGTGCGAGCGGGTGCAGGTGCTGATGACCCACATCGGAGGTTATCCCCGCCATTACGACCCGCGCGCCGTGCAGAAAATCCAGTCCGTGCACCCGAAACTCTTCATCGCCGGGCATTCCCACATCCTCAAAGTCATCTACGATCCCGTCTACGACCTGCTCCACGTCAACCCCGGAGCTGCCGGGGAGTTCGGCTTCCACAAGGTCCGCACGGCCGTACGCCTTACGATCGACGGCGCGGAGATGCGCGACATGGAGGTCGGCGAGTGGCCCCGCAGCTGAAAACCCGGCGGGCGGAGAGCTAAAACCGACTGTCCGGGAGAGCCTTTTCCGTCACAAAATCACCCGAAATAAAATTTTATACCCCAAAAGGCCGGAAATGCATTCCGGGCGGATTTCGGTGATCGTCAGCGAAATATCCGGAACATTCCGGCAAGTCGCGCCATAAAAAAGCCGATTCTATACAATTCCGTTCGGAAACACTCCGATAAAGCCCGCAAGATATTGGAAGTCAGCCGGTAAACCCGATGCCTTGGGGCTGCTCCGAAAATGCCCGTCCGATGGAAACGCCTCTGCGTCAGTCACCAAAGTTCATCCACTAAACAAAAACGGCCGCATAATAATCACATACGCGCTCTCGTTAGTATGGCGAATTCATAACGACGACGCAACATGCAACCAAAAATTTCGAAAACGTTGGAGGGCATCATCGCCCGTTCGGCATTCAACACGACGAAGGCGGGAATGACGCATTCGCTCAAGGACTTCCTCACGCTGGAACTGCTCCGCGAAGAGGGGTCGCTCGCCTACCAGCTTTTATCCTCCCGGCTCAAGGACTGGGAGCTTTATCAGGTGCGCCTGCGCATCGAACGCGAGGTAATCAGCGCCAAACAGCAGGAGACCCGGTCGCCCGAGGAGTATTACCGCGACTTCACCGAGGAACTGCTCGTAATGCCGGGCGTCGCCCGGAGCGTGTCGACGGCCCACGCGCTGCTGGCCATCATCAGCGACCGTTCGACGGCGACCGCGCGCGTGCTGGAGATGTACGGCGTGACGGCCGACAGCGTGTCGGGAGACCTGCAAAAATTCGCCGTGGGCGACGACTTCCGCACCGAAGTGCAGGTTCACATGCTCGACTTCGGCGAGGAGAACAGGAACGAGGAGAAAGGCCCGGCCCACCTGCTGGACAAGTTCGGCGTGAACCTCACGCGGCTGGCCCGCGAGGGGAAGATCGACCCGGTCATAGGCCGCGAGCAGGAGATCGAACGCGTGGTGCAGATCCTCTCGCGCCGCAAGAAAAACAACCCGATCCTGATCGGCGAGGCCGGCGTGGGCAAGAGCGCCATCGTCGAAGGGCTGGCGCTGCGCATCGCGCGCGGCGAAGTGCCCTACACCATCGCCGACAAAACGCTCTTCTCGCTCGACGTCTCGTCGCTCGTGGCGGGCACGAAGTTCCGCGGCGAGTTCGAGGAGCGCATGCAGCAGCTTCTGGACGAACTGCGCAAAGCCAAGGACACGATCATCTTCATCGACGAGATACACACCATCGTGGGCGCCGGCTCCACGCAGGGCAGCCTCGACACGGCCAACATCCTCAAACCGGCCCTCGCGCGCGGCGAACTGCAAACCATCGGCGCCACGACGCTCGACGAGTACCGCGAGAACATCGAGACCGACTCGGCCCTCGAACGCCGCTTCCAGAAGGTGGTGATCGAGCCGACGACACCCGAGCAGACGCTCCAGATCCTGCGCAACATCGCGCCCCACTACGAGCGCCACCACAAGGTGCACTACACCGAGGAGGCGTTGCAGGCCTGCGTGACGCTCACCGGGCGTTACGTCACCGACCGCTATTTCCCCGACAAGGCCATCGACGCGCTGGACGAGGCCGGCTCGCGGGCGCACCTGCAATCGGCACGCGAACCGGAGGAGCTGCGGGCCATGAAGACGGCGCTCAGCGACGCCAAACGCGAACGCCGCGAAGCGGTCGAGGCGCTGGTCTACGAGAAGGCCGCCTCGGCGCGCATGCGGGAAATCGCGCTGCGCTCGAAGCTGGGCGAGAGCCGCGCCGAATGGAAGCGCTCGCTCGAAAGCAATCCCGTGGAGATCACCGCAAGGCATATCCAGGAGGTGATTACCGCCATGACGGGCATCCCTGCGGAGCGCGTCTCGGACGGCGAGATGATCCGTCTGCAAACCCTGCGCGAACACCTCGCCAAGCGCGTCGTGGGACAGCAGGAGGCCGTGGAGAAGATTTCGCGCACCATCCGCCGTTCGCGCGCCGGACTGAAGGACGAGAACCGCCCCATCGGGGTCTTCCTCTTCGTGGGTCCCACGGGCGTAGGCAAGACGCTGCTGGCCAAGGAGGTGTCGAAATGGCTGTTCGACGAACACCGCGGACTGATCCGGATCGACATGAGCGAATACAGCGAGAAACACAACGTGGCGCGCCTGATCGGCTCGCCCCCCGGATACGTCGGTTACGGCGAAGGAGGCCAGTTAACGGAGGCCGTGCGTCGTCAGCCCTACGCCGTGGTGCTCTTCGACGAGATCGAAAAGGCCCATCCCGAGGTCTTCAACACCATGTTGCAGATCTTCGACGAGGGGCACCTCACCGACGGCTCGGGACGCAGGGTCGATTTCCGCAACACGATCATCATCATGACCTCGAACGTGGGTTCGCGGGCCGTGATCCAGAAATCGGTGCATGTGGGTTACAGCACCACCTCGAAGAGCGCCGTGGCCGACCGGACGCCCCAGAGCGAGTACTGCAAGGCTCTGGAGCACACCTTCGCCCCGGAGTTCCTGAACCGCATCGACGACATCATCCTGTTCCGCACGCTGGAAATCGCCGACGTGGAACGGATCATCGAGCTGGAGTTGCAGGGATTGCTCAACCGCACGAAGAAGCTGGGCTACAAGGTGAAGATCACCGAAGGGGCCAAACGCCGCCTGGCGACCATGGGCTACGAATCGCGCTACGGAGTCCGCTCGCTGAAACGGACGCTGATGGACAACGTCGAAGAGCCGCTTTCGTCGCTGATCATCGACGGCAAGCTCCACGAGGGCGACACCGTGGTCGTGGAGTCGGACAAGGCCCACGGCGTGAAGCTGCGCGTGGCGTAAAACCAAACAGCTGTTTATGTAATAAGGGAGGACCGTGCGGTTCTCCCTTATTACATAAACAGCTATCGGTTCAATTCAATTTCTCAATCTCAAAATTAGCATATCCACAATGACAACTCGATACGGTTACGCCGTATTTGTCTTCGATTGCCTCGATAATTTGTTTTACACTCGGTTTTGCTGATGTTCCGGTTACAAGAATCTCGACGCTCATTCCCTTCGTCAGTTTTCCAGCATTTTTGATCGCTGTCATTTTCCATAAATTTCCAGCCATAGTTTTCAATTTTTAAATGTATGATCGTTATTCCAATGAAATTGCCAAATATTTTTCAAATTCAGTTTCCTTATCCGTAACATACGCATACCGAGTGTATGTATTTATAATATCAACAAGATCGGGACCAAGATAGTCAGCCGCAGTATGGTTTACCATATCCATATAAATCGAATAAAATTCATCCGCCTCCAATTTCGCCGAAAATGCCTTTATCGTTTTCAACACGATATTACAATAATCTGAAATCCAAAACTCCGGTTCGGTTATTAAAAATCGGACCGCATCATAATACGCATTATAAACGATCTCGTATTTGTCCGAAATAATTTGAGAGTTCCCTGCAAAAAAGAGAAGAAGCCCCATAAAATCGGCATCGGCCTTGTTCTTCTTTTTTAATTTACTCAATGCCATTGTAAAATACCCGGAGATCGTTTTCGCATACATGTCCGAGTTGAGTGCCAATGAATCTGTTTTCATTAGGATAGATTTCAATTTTTTCAAATCTTGTTCATAATAATTCATCGGCTTCATTTTATCAAGAGCCGCTCTGGATGACCCTGTCATAAGGTCATATTCACTCAAGCGTATCTGCTGTGACAACTTTAAGTCCCGTTCGCTCTGCTCTCTTTTCTGCGAACAATATTCGATTAAACTCATCTGCATGGTATCCCTGAATCGGGATAAAATCCGGTTTAAATCACACAGATTCTCATAGTCCACGTTTCCGTTTTCGATTTGCATTGCTTTGTAATCGCATACGAATCGTATCATTTTATCCTTTTGGTTTTCGTAATTTTTACACCCCAAAAATGAAAGACAAAAAAATATCGACGCCCCAATTACCCTATACTGTTTCATAATTTATATTTTATTAATTTACAAATATTTATCACTAATATTACAGGAATCTATTTCCACAATTATTGCCAATTCAATTATTTTCCATAAGCACTGAGATATGCGCCACTCGGCTCCTATATGGCGGTTGTCAAAAAAGAAGTGTGGAGTCGTTCGTTTATCTGAATGGAGGTTCTGGAATACCCGTGAACAAATAAACAATACCCCACACCGGACAGTATATCGAGAATGATATAACTATACACGGCGATGAGTGTTTGTATTGCTTATTCTTGTTCACGTGAAATTTTCCAGATTTCCATTCAAGAATAAAAGCGAAACACTTCTGCCAACAATATGTCGCTGCCCATCCGGACAGCAAGACAAAGATAGAAAATGTTTTGCAGAATACAACGCTCTTTTGGGGTATTGCTCCCACAAATTTCAGCAAAAAATCCCCGAAAGTCAATATTGACCAGGAACTATGTTATTTCAACTTGGAAAAATCCGCACAAACCTTTCTTCTCTTTTCCCAGAGATTATTCGTACCTTTGCGCACCTATGTACAAATTCGCAACATACAAAGACCAATACAAGGCCAACCTGCGGCTGGCGCTGCCCGTGGTGCTCACGCAGCTGGGCCAGATCCTGACGCAGTTCGCCGACAACCTCATGGTCGGCCGTTACGGCGGAGACGACCCCACGCCGCTGGCTGCCGTGTCGTTCGGCGGCGCGGTCTTCTTCATCCTCTTCATCGCCGCCGTCGGCATCGCACTCGGCATGACGCCCCTCGTGGGCGAACTCTACGCCCAGGGCGACCGCGAAAAATCGGCGGGCCTGCTGCAAAACGGCATCCTCTTCTACGGACTGCTCGGCCTGACGATGGCCGTCATGCAGTATGCCGCCATCCCGCTGCTCTATCATCTCGGCCAACCCGCCGAAGTGGTCGATATGGCCATCCCCTACTACAAGATGCTGGTTTACAGCATGCCTTTCATCATGCTGTTCTTCACCTTCAAACAGTTCCTCGAAGGCGTGGGCAACACGAAGGTCGAGATGTTCGTCACGATCGCGGCCAACCTCGCGAACATCGGCTTCAACTGGGTGTTCATCTACGGCCGCTACGGATTTCCCGAGATGGGCGCCGAGGGCGCGGGCCTGGGCACGCTGATGTCGCGCATCATCGCCCCGATGCTGATGATCGGCTACTTTTACAGCCGCAGCAAATACCGCGTCTATCTCGAAGGCTTTTCGCCGCGCAACTACTCGTGGGCGTCGGTCAGACAACTGCTGCACATGGGCCTGCCGATCTCGATGCAGATGTTCCTCGAAGCCTCGGCCTTCGTCGGCACGGGAATTATGATGGGGTGGTTCAACAAGGAGACGATGAGCGCCAACCAGATCGCCACGACCATCGGCAACTGCGCCTTTATGATCGTCATGTCGATCGGCGCGGCCACCACCATCCGCGTGTCGCACTGCTACGGCGCGCGCGACATCGGCCAGCTGTCGCTCGCGGCCAAGGCGTCGTACCACCTCGTGCTGGCGTGGAACGCCCTCGCAGCGCTGGTTTTCATCACGATGCGCAACGTGATCCCGACCTTCTTCACCACCAACGCCGAGGTGATCGCCATCGCCTCGAACCTGATGGTCTTCGCTGCGCTCTACCAACTGTCGGACGGCATCCAGAACGTCTCGGTGGGTATCCTGCGGGGCATTCAGGACGTGAAGATCATCATGCCGATCGCCTTCGTCTCCTACTGGCTGCTGAACCTCCCGGCGGGCTACCTGTTCGGTTTCACGATGGGCATGGGTCCTTCGGGGCTTTTCCTGGGCTTCTCGTTCGGACTGTCGGCCGCAGCCGTGATGATGATCGTGCGCATCCGCCGCAGCATCAGCCGTTTGCATGCAAACGGGAATTCACAATCCACAATTCGCAATTCATAAATTCAGTTTGCAGGCATAGTTCCCGAATAAGCCAAAATTGTGAATTCTGAATTCTGAATTGTGAATTATTTTGTATCTTTACGCAAATTATACCCAATCATGGATACCGAAAAACGACATACGGGCGCCTGCAAACCCGAAGTGGGCCGCGGGTGCGCCTTTTGCAACTGCGGCTCGGAGCCGGAAGCCAAACTCTGCGACGGGTGCTTCAAGCTCCACGAAACGGCCTGGCTCGACGAGTACCCGGTCAACATGCCGAGCGACATCGTCGAGGTGCGTTTCAAGAACACCCGCCGTTCGTTCTACCAGAACGTCAACAACCTCGACCTCAAACGGGGCGACATCGTGGCCGTCGAAGCGTCGCCGGGCCACGACATCGGCGTCGTGTCGCTCACGGGCGACCTGGTGGCGCGCCAGATGCGCCGCACGGGATTCAACCCCTACAACGGCGAATACAAGAAGATCTACCGCAAGGCCAAACCCTACGATATCGAAAAGTGGCAGGAGGCCATCGCGCTGGAGCACGAGACGATGATCGCCTCGCGGCAGATCGCCGCCGACATGGGCCTGAACATGAAAATCGGCGACGTGGAGTATCAGGGCGACAAGATCAAGGCCATCTTCTACTACATCGCCGACGAGCGCGTGGACTTCCGCGAACTGATCAAGGTCTTCGCCGAACGGTTCCACATCCGCATCGAGATGAAGCAGATCGGCGCCCGCCAGGAGGCCGGACGCATCGGCGGACTGGGCGCCTGCGGCCGCGAACTGTGCTGCGCGTCGTGGATGTCGAGCTTTTCGAGCGTCACGACCGGAGCCGCGCGCGTGCAGGACATTTCGCTCAACCCCCAGAAGCTGGCCGGGCAGTGCTCGAAGCTCAAGTGCTGCATGATGTACGAATACGACACCTATGTCGACGCCCGCAAGGAGTTCCCGCGCCTGCGCGAACCGCTCCAGGCTGCCGAAGGCGAATGGTTCTGCGTCAAGAGCGACGTGCTGGCCGGAACGATGACCTTCTCTTCGTCGAAGGACGCGATGGCCAACGTCACCACGCTGCCCGTTTCGCGCGTGCGGGAGATCATGGCGCTGAACCGCCAGGGCAAGAAGGTCGAACGGTTGCAGGACGCCGACGACATCCGCCCGGAGATCGAGGAGCCGACCTACCGTTCGGAGGAGGACAGCATCACCCGCTTCGACCAGGCCAAACGCCGCAAGCGCGGCGGCCGCAACAACAAGGGCCGCGGCGAGCAGGGACGCCCCGCAGGGCAGAACGGACAGACGCCGCAGGAGTCCGGCGGGGAGACCCGCCAGCCGCGTGAAGGACAGCCCGGCCGTCCCGACAGGCAGCCGCGCCGCAACGACCGTCCGCGCAACGGAGGCAACGGAGGCAACGGAGGGGAGCGTCAGAACGGCGGCAACGGCGAGCGTCCGCACAACGGCCGCGAACCCCGTGAAAACAACGGAGGCGGCCGCGAAGGCGGAAACCGCAGCCGCAACAACCGCAACCGCCGCCGCGGAAACGGAAACGGAAACAACGGCGGAAACGCCCCGGCCGGCAATAACGGCAACGGAGGCGGCAGCGAAGGCGGCAATAACGGCGGAACGCATCAAAACCAATAGCGCGGTGAAACGCTCGGCAGGGCATATCGCGGCCGTGGCGGCCGCGCTTCTGGCCGGAAGCTGCGTCTCGCCCCACCAGTCGGCGGTCACCGACGTCAACCCCGCCCGGTGGGACTCGCGGGCCGAAATCCGCCTGCCGAACGCAGACACCGTGTCGCTGCGCGACGCCGTGATCTTCCTGCGCTGCAACGACCGCTTCGCGGAGGACACGCTGACGGTCCGCATCGCCACCGTAACCCCCGATTCGCTCCGCTTCGGGGAGTGGTTCCTGCTCGTCATCCCGCACCCGAAAGGTCCCGCGGCCCTGATGCGCGAGGCAGCGATCCCCTACCGCCGCCGAATCCGCCTCACGCAGCACGGCGACTACCGCTGCTCGGTCACGCCGGTCCGCCCCGTCCGCGGGGTCGAAGCCGTCGGCGTCGACCTGCAGCAAAGCAGATAACCGAAAACACATTACCGTCCTGCCGGCCCCGCAGTCCGGCGGAACAACAGACCACTATGGGCAAAGACAAGCTCCGCAGGTTCCGCGAGAACCTGACTTTCGAATGTTTCGTGCAACCCGAATTCGACGAGGTGTTCCACCGCGACCACCCGCTGAAAGGGAACTGGAACCGTGATTTCTTCCGCAACGACAATCCCATCGTACTGGAACTGGGCTGCGGCAAGGGCGAATACACCGTCGCGCTGGCTCAGCGCGACCCGCAGCGCAACTACATCGGCATCGACATCAAGGGCGCACGCATGTGGCGCGGCGCGAAGACCGCCACGGACCGCAGGATGCACAACGTAGGCTTCCTGCGCACACGCATCGAGTTCATCGACGCGCTGTTCGCCGAAAACGAAGTGTCCGAAATCTGGATCACCTTCCCCGATCCGCAGCTCAAGACCCGGCGGGCCAAGAAACGTCTCACCTCGCCGCTCTACCTGGCCTGTTACGCCCGCCTGCTCCGGCCCGACGGGTGGATCAACCTCAAGACCGACTCCAAGCACCTCTACGCCTACACGGGCGAGGTCATCCGCCATTACGGGCTGACTTGCGAGGTCTCCGAACCCGACATCTACGGTTCGGGGTTCGCCGACGAGGTGCTTTCGGTCAAGACGGCTTATGAAACCCGCTTTCTCGAAATGGGACTTCCGATCACCTACACGCGCTTCGCGCTGGACGGCCGGCACGAATTCCCGTGGTTCGACTGGGAGGAGGACGACAAGGAGGAGAAAGACAACGAGGCCGAACGGCAGCTACGATAGTCTCGCTCCCAGCTCCGGCCTCTCCGACCAGGCCTCTCCACCTTTCTTATAAACATAGGTATTAATTATTTCGGGCTTATCTACTAAATTTTTAGATCGAAAATTTGTTTTACTAAAAATTTAGTAGTAATATTGTGTCGTAAACCCGAAACAACACGACCTATGAATACCAAGATTACGGAACTGACTCGCGGCGAGGAGGAGATCATGCAGATTCTCTGGCGTCTGGGCGACGCGGTGGTCAACGACATCATCGCCCGGACCGACGAACCCCACCCCAAGTACACCACCGTCGCCACGTTTCTCAAGATTCTGGAGAACAAGGGCTTCGTCAGCCATACGGCCGAGGGCAAGAGCCACCGCTATTTTCCGCTGATCGGCCGCGAGGAGTATGCCCGCGGCGTCATGTCGTCGATGCTTTCCAGCTATTTCGACGGCTCGCTGGCCCAACTGGTGTCGTTCTTCTCGCGCCATGAAAACATCTCCGCCCGGGAGATGGATGAAATTCTCGAAATCATGCGCAACGCCAAAAAATAACCGCCGTGAAAACCCTCGCCATCTACGCCCTCGAAGTGCTGGCTTGCAGCGGCGTGCTGCTGGCGGCCTACGCCATACTGCTCGAACGGCACGTGCGGTTCGGCTGGTGCAGGGCCTACCTGCTCGCATCGACCCTCCTGGCGGCGGTCATTCCGCTGCTGCGCATCCCCGTCTGGCCGGGCAAGGTGATCGAGGTCGCCCCGACGGTCGCACTGCCCGCGGCCGAATGGACCGCCGAGGTGGTCGAAGAGGCGGCTCCGGCCGTCACGCCCGAAGCGATATGCCTGGCGGTATACCTGATCGGGGTCGGGCTGGTCGCGGGCGTCATGCTGTGGCAGGTCGTGCGCATCCGCCGGCTGCGGCGCGGTGCGGCGATCACCCGCACGGAGCGTTTCACGCTCGTGCGCACCCCGCAGCGGATCGCGTCGTTCTCGTTCTTCCGCTCGATCTACCTCTGGGACCAGATCCCGGCCGGAGAGTTGCAGGCCATCGTAGCCCATGAGGCGAGCCACGTCGCCCACCGCCACTCCGCCGAGCGCGTGGCGATGGAATGCATGAAGGCCGTGCTGTGGTGGAACCCCTTCGTATGGCTCGCCGCACGGCGGCTCACCGAAGCCGAGGAGTTCGAAGCCGACAGCGACGTGCTGGCCGAAGGGTACGACATCGAACATTACATGAAAACCATATTCAGGCAGCTATTCGGTTATAGTCCGGAAATAGCCAACGGGCTGCGGGATTCCTTAACCAAAAAACGCTTTAAAATGATGACAACGAAAACTTCCGGCAGGCACTCCCTGCTGCGGCTGGCGGGAACGCTTCCCGCCGTGATAGGACTCCTGTGCGCTTTCTCGCTGACCACGCGCGCCGCCGAGGTCCGGATTGCAGAGACCGAAAAGGCCCCGGCCGACGAAACGGCGTCCCAGGACGCAACGAAGAAAAAAGTCTCCGTAACCGTCTTTCAGAACGGCCAGCCGCTTCCGGGCGCAATCGTACTGATCAGCGGATCGAACGTCGGAACCGTGACCGGCAAGGAGGGCACGGCGCAGATTTTAGCGGCTCCCGGCAATGAACTTGTCATCTCCTACGTCGGCTGCCAGACCCGGAAAGTCCGCGTCTCCGACAAATCCGGCGCAGAGAGTTTTGAAATCACCTTGGAGACCGAGAGCAACAAGCTCGACCCCGTCAGCGTAACCCTCGGCGACCAAAAAACGCCCGCGCCCCAAAGCGCCGCAGGAGCCGAAAAGGAGCGGAAAGCCAAACCGCTCTATATCGTCGACGGCGTCGAGCGGACGAGCATCGACGACATCGCCCCCAATACGATCGAACGGATCAGCGTCCTCAAAAATCAGTCCTCCACCGCAGTGTACGGTTCGCGGGGTAAAAACGGCGTGATCGTGATCACCACCAAAGGCGCAGCCAAACCGGCGGCTGACGAAGCCGTTTTCAACGAGAAACCCGGATCGGTCGAAATCGCCTCCGCGTCCACGGAAGACATGCCGTTTCTGATCGTCGAAAAGATGCCTTCGTTCCGCGGCGGCGACCTCAACGACTTCCGCGCGTGGGTGCAGGAGCACCTCCAATACCCCGCCGAGGCCGTGGAACGGAACATTCAGGGCCGCGTGGTCGTGACGTTCACCATCGAAAAGGACGGTTCGGCAAGCAACATCCTGGTATTGCAATCGCCCGACAAACTGCTTGCCGACGAGGCCCGCCGCGTGATCGCCTCCTCGCCCGCCGGAGCATGGACGCCCGGCGAGCAGCGCGGAGAGAAGGTACGCGTGAAATATACGCTGCCCGTCGATTTCCGCCTGCCCCAGACCGAAAGCGCAACCGTGCAGGGCGCTCCCGACGGTAACGAACCATTCCTGGTCACCGAGAAGATGCCTTCGTTCCGGAGCGGCGAGATCAAAGACTTCCGCAACTGGATACAGATGCACATCCAATACCCGGCCGAAGCGATGAAAAACAATATCCAGGGACGTGTCATCGTCTCGTTCATCGTCGAAAAGGACGGTTCGGTAAGCAATATCCTGGTATTGCAATCGCCCGACAAACTGCTTGCCGACGAGGCTCTCCGCGTGATCGCCTCCTCGCCCGCCGGAGCATGGACGCCCGGCGAACAGCGCGGAGAGAAGGTGCGCGTGAAATATACGCTGCCCGTCGATTTTTACCTCCAAGGCAGCGGGGACAAGCTCTCCGAACGGCCTGAAAAACCCCAAGGCAGTCTCGACGGAATCCTCGTCGTGGGCTACGGCGCAACCTCAAAATAGCCCCCTTCTTACCATCAGCGACGGGCGGCGTCCACCCCAAGTTCAGCGGATGCCGCCCGTTTTTTGCCCTGCCCGCCGAAATCCGCCGCAAAAACACGGCATTCCGGGAACTTTTTACTACATTTACACGACTTTAACCGCTCGTAACATGGATGTAAAGATAGCCCCCGACTGGAAGGAACTCCTCGCCCCGGAGTTCGAAAAACCCTATTTCGCGCAGCTCACGGAGTTCGTACGGCAGGAATACGCCTCGCGGCGCATTTTCCCGCGCGGCAGCAACATCTTCCGCGCCTTCGACAAATGCCCGTTCGACCGCCTGAAAGTGGTCGTCATCGGCCAGGACCCCTATCACGGTCCCGGACAGGCCAACGGGCTTTGTTTCTCGGTCGCGGACGGAGTTCCCTTCCCGCCCTCGCTGCAAAACATCTTCAAGGAGGTCTCCGACGACACCGGCACGCCCATACCGTCTACGGGCAACCTCGACCGCTGGGCCGAACAGGGAGTGCTGCTGCTCAACGCCGTGCTCACGGTCCGCGCCCACGAAGCCGCATCGCACGCCGGCCGCGGCTGGGAGACCTTCACCGACGCCGTGGTGCGCGCCATCGCCCAGCGCAAAGAGGGCATCGTCTACATGCTCTGGGGCAGCTACGCCCAGAAGAAAGGCGCCATCGCCGACCCGCAGCGCAACCTGATCCTCAAAGCCGTGCACCCTTCGCCGCTGTCGGTCTACCGGGGATTCTTCGGCTGCCGCCACTTCTCGCGCGCCAACGAATACCTCCGCTCCGTGGGCAAGGAGCCGATCGTGTGGTAACAACATTTAACAGAATCACCCAATTAGACAACTCGCACTTCTGATCACAATCATGCTGTTGGAGCCTGCTCCCCAGCCCCACCGAACACACGGTTACGAAAACGCCACGGTCCATTAAGACGCGTAGCCATTTCCTTTTTTTAAAATTCCGAAAAAATTTGGAATATAAAATTATCGCCCTATATTTGTAGTGTACTACTACACTAACACACAAAAACAATAACAGCCATGATTGCTTTTCAAAACGTTTCTTTCGGTTACAACCGTCGCCGGAAGGTTTTCGCAGATCTCTCGCTGACGTTCGGCGAAGGGCACATCCACGGCCTGCTGGGACGCAACGGCACTGGCAAAAGCACGCTGCTGCAACTTATCTGCGGACTGCTCGAACCCGATACAGGGCACATTGCCGTCGATGGATTCACCCCGCGGCAGCGGAGCGTGGATCTTCTGTCCAGACTGATGCTGATCCCGGAAGAACTGAGCCTGCCGAATATTCCACTCCGCCGTTTTGCCTCACACACAGGTGTCTTCTACCCCGGTTATTCAGCAGAAATGTTCGAAAGTCATTGCGAAGCACTCGAAATCGATCCGTCACAAAATCCCCACGACATGTCCATGGGCCAGCGCAAAAAAGGCTACATCGCCTTCGCACTCGCCTGCAATCCACAGTTCCTGCTACTCGACGAACCGACCAACGGTCTGGACATCCCGTCGAAAACAATCCTACGCAGCCTGTTGGCGGCCTACGCCGACGAGAAACGCACCATCGTGATCTCGACCCATCAAGTCCGCGAAGTCGAGAACCTGATCGACAAAATCGTCATCCTCGACGAACAGGGCCTTGTGCTCGCCGCAACCACGGAAGAATTGTCGCACCGCCTCACGTTTGGGCCGTTGCCCGCAGACGCGAAAGCGATTTACAGCACCCCCTCGTTCTCGGGCGAAGAGGGCATCGCCCTCAATACGACCGGCCGGGAAAGCCGTCCGGACCTCGAACTGATCTTCGCAGCCACCACCCACGACCGCATGACCATTCCCTCGATTCTTCACACAAATCCCACCAATCATGAATAACTCCATCTCTTTTCGGCGCACTGTATTATATGCACGCAAACATTACGTTGAAAATGCCCGCTACTACGGCTACGGCCTGCTGGCAATTCTGATTCTGCTCTCTGTCTTCGCGTGGTTTTACGGATCATGGCGCAGTGATCCGGGGGAATTCCGCGTAACCGCCTGCTTCACGATGTTGGGATTCATGTATTACGTCACCCGCTTGAGCTGCCGTAACCTCTACAAGCGGCTGCCGATGGTACGCTCCTACACGCTGCCTGTCACGGCGGCGGAGAAATACCTCTTCATCTGGTTCAACACAACGGTTATCGCCACCCTGCTTTTCAGCCTCGTCTTGTGGCCTGTCACAGCCGCGGCAGACATCCCCGACGGCAACATCATCCGAATCATGATCTATCCTACATGGCTGACGATCTTCACGGTGCAGGCCGGGCTGCTGCTGGCCTGTTGCTGGGGCAAGGAATACCCGATGAAAATATTCCTGCTGCTCGCCGGAGCTTTCATCCTATTCTTCATCATCTACTACTGGGTACTGATGCCATCAGACGGATTATTCGTCCGCATTCCCTTTTCCGAATTCACTGTCAACATACACTCCGACACCGCAAGGCTCTCTTTTCCGCTCCGGAAGCAACTCCCGGAATACGGCGCCTACACGATGATCTTCGGATACTGGACTCTCGTAAGCTGGGTGACCGGATATTTCAAGCTCCGGGAAAAAACTCTCAAATAATCCGGCCATGCAATTCAACGACAACCAGCCGATCTGGCTCCAGATCTACGACCACGCCTGCCGCGCCATCGTCTCCGGCCGTTGGCCCGAGCGGGAGCGCATCCCCTCGATACGCGAACTCGCCGTGACACTACAAGTCAACCCCAACACGGTGATGCGGGCGTACGATAAACTCGGAAGCGACGGACTGATCCTTATCCGCCGCGGCATGGGATTCTTCGTCGCCGAAGGCTCGCAGGCTCGGACACTCGAAGCCCAGCGACACGAATTCATTCGGGTCGAACTGCACACCATGTTCGCCCGCATGGACGAACTGGGCATTGACATGAACTACCTGCAGACTCTCCACAACAACTATTTAAAACGGAAAAGTCACGAACTATATTAAAAAATGCGGAAAAAGAGTAAACATATCGGAAGATTGTTCATGCTAAGGTC
>ERZ825137.3335-NODE-3335-length-17352-cov-5.077412_pt1 | contig 17352 bp, 13 predicted proteins | sample MGYA00519873_ERZ825137 | MGnify/ENA primary metagenome ERZ825137 (study PRJEB31778, sample SAMEA3449190) | human gut metagenome | biome: human gut; feature: human-associated habitat; material: faeces | place: United Kingdom | collected 2010/2012 ...
ATGGACAACCATTTCGAGGTCATGTGGGATCTGTTCCACTCTATCCCCTCTATCGAGACCGAGGGCGTCAGTGTGCTGGACGAGTACTATTGGCTGAACAAGGCCGATCCCAACTACTCCCTGTGCCGCGCCACCGAGAACCGCGGCCAGGACGCCCACACCGATGGCAAGTTCAACATCTCCGACAAGGGCGCCATGGAGATCATGAAGCTGTTCTTCACCCCCAATGAGGATCTGCAGGACAAGCGCATCACCGATTTCTTCGACGATGAGGTGTTCAACTCCAACTTCTGGCTGTACTGGCGCACCATGTTCGCCTTTGAAAACTGGCACAGCGCGCTGGAGATGAAGCTGTATATCCAGCGGTATATCCACCACATCGGCGGCCTGCCCGACTTCACCGCCCTGCGCTTCACCAAGTACAACCAGTATGAGTCCATGATCCTGCCCATGGTCAAGTATCTGCAGGGCTTCGGCGTTCAGTTCCACTACGGCGTGCAGGTGACCAACGTAGAGTTCGACTGTGCCGACCCCAAGCACAAGCTGGCTAAGCGCATCGACATCCTCGAGAACGGCGAAAAGGGCGGCATCGACCTGACGGAGAACGACCTGGTGTTCATCACCAACGGCGGCTGCGTGGAGAATTCCTCTATGGGCAGTCAGAACACCCCCGCGCCCTACAACACCGAGATCAAGGAGGGCGGCGGCTGGGATATGTGGCGGAAGATCGCCGCCCAGGATCCCGACTTCGGCCATCCCGACAAGTTCTGCTACGACCCGGAGCAGACCAACTGGATGAGCGCCACGGTGGAGACGCTGGACCAGCGCATCATCCCCTATATCAAGAACATCTGCAAGCGCGACCCGTTTACCGGCAAGGTGGTCACCGGCGGCATCGTCACTGTGAAGGACTCCAGCTGGCTCATGAGCTGGACCATCAACCGCCAGCCCCAGTTCCGCCAGCAGCCCAAGGATCACTGCTTGGTATGGGTGTACGCCCTGTTCACCGATAAGCCCGGTGACTATGTGAAAAAGCCTATGCGGGAGTGTACCGGTAAGGAGATCTGCATGGAGTGGCTGTATCACATCGGCGTGCCGGAGAGCGAGATCGAGGACATGGCCGCCAATAGCGCCAACACCGTCCCTGTGATGATGCCCTATATCGACGCCTTCTTCATGCCCCGCGCCTACGGCGATCGGCCCAAAGTCGTACCCGACGGCGCTGTGAACTTCGCCTTCCTGGGCCAGTTTGCCGAGACGCCCCGTGACACCATCTTCACCACGGAGTACTCCATGCGGACCGGTATGGAGGCCGTGTACACCCTGCTGAACGTGGATCGTGGTGTGCCGGAGGTCTGGGGCAGCGTATATGATGTCCGGGATCTGCTGGATGCCACCGTGAAGCTGCGGGACGGCAAGAAACCCATCGATATGGAGTTGAATCTGGTGGAAAAGATGGCCCTGAAGAAGGTTCTCAGCAAGATCCACGGCACCGATATCGAGAAGCTGCTGAAGGAGTATCAGGTCATCTGAGGCCCGTTGGGTCAACCGCTGCGGCAGTCGATGACCTTCTGAAAACAGAAAAAGGAGAGGCCATGTCACAGCCCTATAAGGCGGTAATTTCAAAATACGGAAAGTGACATTCGCAACGGCAAGCAATAAGACTCTGGCTCACAAGGTCGGAGCCTTATTGTTTTCTACCTGTAATATATCGCATCTTTGTGCCTCGGCAGCTTTCTGCGTATCATGAAAGCGTCAGGAGGTGTCGGACAATGAGAAAACAGAACTATCACATTCCATGAACGTACCTTCCTTCCTGTGACTTGGCAGTTAGGGGAATTTGACCATCGGGTAAAAGGCTTGGTTAGAATGGGCGAACCGATATCCCTTGGAAAAGCCACACCGCTGCGGCCTTCCCCTGTTAAAACAGCTCCCAGCAGGCCCCGTGAACCAGCAGGGAAAGGACCTGCGGATACAGCTGCCCCATCTGATTCTGGTGGGAGACCGTCAGGATCAGGCCCCGGACGGCGGCACCGGCAGTACCATGAGGAAGTTCCGGCAGTAGGTGATGAGATAGCTGGGAAGGAATTGGCTGATGAAGCCGTGGCCATGCTACACGCCTGAGACGCTGGCCAGCGCTACCTGCGGGAGAACCGTGAACACCTGGATCGTCAGGATGATCAGAATGGAACGGTCGTCGGGCCTGACGATGCAGAAGGCCAGTCGCTTGGCAATGCGGTTGGAGGTAAAATAGGCGCAAAAAAGAAATGCCCCTTCGCCGTCCGACATTGGCAGAGTGACATTTATGATCTCACATTCTCTATGGGATACCCGGTCAGATCCGCCGGATATATGTTCTGTTATAACCGAAGTATGATCCATCTGGCAAGTGTTTTTTCCGGAGGTTTTTTCGGTCGAGAGGAGGAAGATTTCGACTTGACGCAGGGCAACTTTTGTATTATGGTAGGCTTACCATTGCTGTCAGGCGTGGTTGCCCCTATCCATTGGCGATATCGATCGTGGTACCAAAAATGGACATTTACAGGACAAAATTCCTGTCGGCGATGGGTGAGAAAAGTGTCCGGTTCGTGTCAGAAATCGGTCAGATCGGGGGAGACTTTGTTGTGACCGTTTCACTGCACCTGCTGCCAAGAGCATTTCGGCAGCAGAGAACACTTTAACAGTGAAGGATATTTTTAGTAAGGAGGATTTTCCATGCCTACCATCAAAACCGGCATCCGCTTCTCCAAAAAGCAGCCGCTGAGCGAGCAGGAGCTGCGGCAGCTTCACGCCTACTGGCGTGCCGCCAACTACCTGACGGCCTGCCAGCTGTATCTGATGGATAACCCCCTCCTGGAGCGCCCGCTGGTCAAAAGCGACCTCAAGCAGACCATCGTGGGACACTGGGGGACCTGCCCCGGCCAGAACTTCATCTATACCCATCTGGACCGGGTCATCAAGCGCAACGATCTGGATATGATCTATCTCTCCGGTCCCGGCCACGGCGGCAACGCCATGGTGGCGCAGGATTGGCTGGACGGCAGCTACACGGAGATCTATCCCAATATCACCCGGGACAAAGAGGGTATGCAGAAGCTCTTCAAGCGCTTCTCCTTCCCCGGCGGCATTCCCAGCCATGTGGCGCCGGAGACCCCCGGCTCCATCCATGAGGGCGGCGAGCTGGGCTACTCGTTGGCCCACGCCTTCGGCGCCGTGGCGGATAACCCCGATCTGATCGCTGCCTGTGTGGTGGGCGACGGCGAGGCGGAGACCGGCCCGCTGGCCACCTCGTGGCACGGCAACAAGTTTGTCAACCCCATCACCGACGGCGCTGTGCTGCCCATTCTGCACCTCAACGGCTTCAAGATCGCCAATCCTACCATCTTCTCCCGCATGAGCCATGAGGAGGTGGAGTGCTTCTTCCGTGGCTGCGGCTGGGAGCCGTACTTTGTGGAGGGCGACGATCCCATGGTCATGCACCAGCAGATGGCGGCGGTGCTGGACCGGGTGATCCGGGAGATCAAGCGCATCCAGCGGGAGGCCCGCAAGACCGGCGAGGCCAAGCGGCCCCGCTGGCCCATGATCGTGCTGCGTACTCCCAAGGGCTGGACCGGCCCCAAGGAGGTGGACGGGCTGCCGGTGGAGAACTGCTGGCGGGCCCATCAGGTGCCTATCTCCATGGGGACAGACACCGACCGGCACCTTGCCCAGCTGGAGGCGTGGCTGCGCTCTTATAAGCCGGAGGAGCTCTTTAACCCCGACGGTACGCCGGTGGAGCTCATCGCCTCCTTCCCGCCCACGGGCCGCCGCCGCATGGGCGCTAACCCTCATGCCAACGGCGGACTGCTGCTGCGTGACCTGCGGACCCCCGATTTCCGGGACTACGCCGTGGACGTCAAGGCCCCCGGCGCCGTGGAGGCGCAGGATATGTATGTGCTGGGTACCTACGTCCGGGACGTGATGAAGCTGAACATGGAGTCCCGCAACTTCCGCATCTTTGCCCCCGACGAGACGGCCTCCAACCGCTTGCAGGCGGTGTTCGAGGTGACGGGACGCCGATTCCTGGACCAGCAGATCCCCGGCATCGACGACCATCTGGACCCGGATGGCCGGGTCATGGATTCCATGCTCTCCGAGCATTTCTGCGAGGGCTTTTTGGAGGGCTATCTTCTGACGGGACGCCACGGCTTCTTCGACAGCTATGAGGCTTTCATCCGCATCGTGGACTCCATGTTCGCCCAGCACGCCAAGTGGCTGAAGATGTGCAGCGAGCTGCCGTGGCGGCAGGATATCGCCTCGCTGAACTATATTCTGGCCTCCAACGTCTGGCAGCAGGATCACAACGGCTTTACCCATCAGGACCCCGGCTTTTTGGATCACGTGGCCAACAAGAAGGCCGACGTGGTGCGGATGTATCTGCCGCCGGATGCCAACTGCCTGCTGTCCTGCTTCGACCACTGCATCCGCAGCCGAAATTACGTCAATGTCATTGTGGCCAGCAAGCACCCCCGGCCCCAGTGGCTGACCATGGAGCAGGCGGTGAAGCACTGCACCCAGGGGATCGGCATCTGGAGCTGGGCCTCCAACGATCAGGGGCAGGAGCCGGATGTGGTCATGGCCTGCTGCGGCGATACGCCTACGCTGGAGACGCTGGCTGCCGTGAGCATCTTGCGTCAGGAGCTGCCGGAGCTGAAGATCCGTGTGGTGAACGTGGTGGATCTGATGAAGCTGCAGCCCCACACCGAGCACCCCCACGGCCTGACGGATGAGGAGTACGACGGCCTGTTCACCAAGGATAAGCCCATCATCTTCGCCTATCACGGCTACCCCACGCTGGTGCATGAGCTGACCTACCGCCGCCACAACCGGAACCTCCATGTGCGGGGCTACAAGGAGGAGGGAACCATCACCACCCCCTTTGATATGCGTGTTCTCAACGACATTGACCGCTTCGATCTGGTCATCGATACGGTCCGCCGGCTGCCCCAGTTGGGCAACCGGGGGGCGTATCTGGTGCAGAAGATGCAGGATAAGCTGGTGGAGCATCGTCAGTATATCCGGGACAACGGCGTGGATCTGCCGGAGGTCCGCAACTGGAAGTGGGACAGCAGTCTGAACGCTGCCGAATAAGGTTTGCAAAGAAATAACCGCCGGAGGCGGTACGCCCTATGACGCACCGCCTCCGGCGGTTTGGCTGACGGGAGAAGGAGTATCCTGCGATACTTGCCGGGCTGCGGGGAGCGGCACCATGAAGCCGGCCGCAGCGATCTCCATTTCCGCTCCGTGAATCCGGCGGTTCCCACAGGCACGTCTGAAAGAAGCAACAGAAAGATCCACCGTAATTCTATCAGAATTACGGTGGATCTTATGGTGGACCTGATGGGATTCGAACCCACGACCTCTCGGATGCGAACCGAACGCTCTCCCAGCTGAGCTACAAGCCCGGATATGAAGTTGCAGAGCCATAATATATGGAGCGGATGCTCCGCTCCATATATTATACACACTTCTTTATAAAATGCAACCATTTTCTCTCCGGCGGCGCAAAAAATTGCCCCTGCAGATGGAAAACGCCGTCCGGCGGGCCTTATTCCGCCGCCGGGATACGGGTATACGACACCGGCTGACCCTCCCGGAAGGTCACCTGAAAGCCCTGACCGGGGGAGACGGAGTAGTCATAGCGCCCGCCGCCGAACCAGGTCATCATCAGCCCCGCCGTGACGCCGCCGTGGATGACGCAGACGGCGTCCTCCGGCCTCTGCACCACCGGGGCGATGGCCGCAAGGCTGCGCCGCAGCACCTGCGGGGCGCTCTCCCCGTGGGGGCAGGGGTTGTGCTCTACGTCGGTGATCCACGCCTGATAGGCCGGGGTGTCCTTCAGCTCCTCGTAGCTCTTCATCTCGAAGTCGCCGAAGTCCATCTCCCGCAGGCCCGGAAGCCGGGTATGCGGCACGTCGCCGTAGATGGCCGCCAGCGTCTGCTCCGTCCGCAGCATCCCGCTGGTATAGTAGCGCTGGGCCGTGGGATAGTCCCCGGCCCGGCGGTGCAGCTCCGACAGAGACTCCGGCAGGGCGGGGATGTCCGCCGCCCCGTAATACAGGTTCCGCAGGCTGCCCTCCGTCTGGGCATGGCGCAGCAGGGTCAGCTTCATTTCAGCACCTCCGTCAGTCCGCAAAATACCCGGCGCACGCTGCCGGCCTGCTGGGCCAGCCGCCGCAGCAGACGGCCATGGCGCTCCCGCCAGGCCCGCTCTCCGGCGTCCATGGGGACCACGCCGCTGCCGATCTCCCGTGCGATGACCACCTCCGCCGCCGTCAGCAGGGGGAGATAGGACTCGGTGTCCTCCTGCCGCCGGGTCAGCTCCTCCAGATGGATATAGCACCGGGCGCCCAGCGCCGGCTCACCTGCCGCCAGATCGCAGATATCCCCCGGCGTCAGGCCGTACTCCCGTGCCGCCAGTGTCAGCTTTCCCTGATATGCTCCGCCGATGATCAAGTCCATATCCTCACCTCACCAAAGTCCATACGGCGGCTCCCGCCAGCTCACCCAGTGTCAGGGCAAAGCCGGAGATGTCACCGTTCATGCCGTCCAGCTGCCGGAAGCCGTACCATACCGCCAGCCCGTAGCCCGCTGCTGCCGCCAAGGGGGCGAAGCTGCGGTCCGTGACCAGCGGTACGGCGATCGCCGCCGCCAGCAGCACCGCCAGCGCCGCGGCATAGCCGCTGTGGCGGCCCATGGCGGCGTATTGGCTGGTACCCATGGGCCGCAGCTTCAGTACCGCCAGTCCCGCACAGGCCCGTGTGGCCACCGGGATCAGCAGCAGCCCCCACAGGCTTTCGTCGGCGCTGCCGGAGAGGAATACGCTCCACTGGCACAGGGCCAGCAGCACCATGCCGATGACGGCGAAGGCTCCGCAATGGGAGTCCTTCAGGATGCGCTGGCGGGTGGCCAGCTCCCGGCGGGACAGCACGGCGTCGCATACGTCCATGTAGCCGTCCAAGTGCATGAAGCCCGTCACCAGCCACGGGAGCGCCGCCATGAGGAAGGCGTACAGCCCGCCGATGGCGGCATGGCGCAGCAGCAGATACAGTCCCAGCCAGATGCCGCCCACCGCCAGTCCCACCAGCGGCAGACACACCAGCATTTTCTCACGAGCCTTCTCGTTCCACCGCCGCAGGGGGCAGGGGATCGCCAAAAACATCCCCCAGGCCATGGAAAACCCGTCCAGCCACTCACTCAAAGCGCCACGCTCCTTTCCACAGGCGGGGCAGTCCCGCCGTCAGCTCACATACCACGTCAAATTCCGCCGCCAATGTGCGGCAGATCTCCGCAAGGCCCCGGCGGTACGTTTCCGTCCACGTCTCATAGGTCACGCCGTCCCGCCACAGCTCGTCGCAGACGCAGACAAAGTGGGCCGGGTGACGGCTGATGACCAGCAGTTCCTCCGCCGTGCGGCGGGGGGCTTCTCCGTCCGGCTCCGGGCCGGAGAACATCTGGCAGGCCAGGCACGCCGTAATGCTGTCAAAAAGCACCGTCCCCGCCGGGGATACCCATTCCAGCGCCTGCGGGAGCTGCCGTCCCTGTTCAATGGTCTCAAAGCCCCAGCCGTCCCGCTCCGCCAGATGCCGCCGGACGATAGCACGGTCCTCTCCGTCTCTGGGCTCCAGCGTGGCCCAGTAGTACATGGGCGCCCCGGCGGAGAGCCGCCGGGCCATATGCTGGCCCATCATGCTTTTGCCGCTTTTGCTGCCGCCTAACAGAAGGATCCTCATGGCGTCACCGTAAAGCTGTCCTGCGCCCGGATGGGGGCCAGGTAGTCGTCCTCAATAGCTGCCTCCGGGAAGGTGGCCATGCCGTCCATGACGGCGCAGGCGGCCCGCAAAATCTGAAACATCACCGGGCAGCCGCTGCCCTCGCCCAGCCGCATCCCCAGCAGCAGACAGGGCTCCTGCCCCAGCTCCTGTGCGGCGATGCGGTAGCCGATCTCATAGGAGGCGTGGGAGAGGAACAGATACTCTCCCGCAGCGGGGCAGAGACGCACCGCCGTCAGCGCCGCCACGATGGAGATGTAGCCGTCCACCACCGCCGGGACATGGTTCTGGGCGCAGCCCAGAAAGGCCCCCGTCATGGCGGCCAGATCCAGCCCGCCCACGGCGGCCAGTACCCCCACCGGGTCGGCGGGGTCGGGGCGATGCAGGGCCAGCGCCCGGTCGATGACCTGTTTTTTCTTTTCAAAGGCCGCATCCGTCAGCCCGCCGCCCCGGCCGGTGACGGCTTGCGCCGGGGCGTGGGTCAGGGCTGCCAGCACCGCCGCCGAGGTGGTGGTGTTGCCGATGCCCATTTCCCCGATGCCCAGCGCCTGCACGCCGTCCGCCGCGGCCTGCGCCGCCAGCCCCATGCCGGTCTCCAGCGCCTGAAGAGCCTGCTGCCGGGTCATGGCGGGTTCTCTGGCGATGTTGCCGGTGGAGCGGCGCACCTTCCGGTCCAGCACGCCGGGGATGGGGCGGTCCGTGTCGATGCCCATGTCCGCCACCACCACCTCGTTGCCGAAGTAGTGGGCCAGCGCCGACATCCCCGTCTTGTGGCGGGTCATGTTGATGACCTGCGAAAGAGTCACGGAGGTGGGGGCGGAGGAGATGCCCTCCGCCGTGACGCCGTTATCCGCCGCCAGCACCAGCACCCGGCACTTCTCGACATGGGGGCGCACCTGTCCGGTGATGCCCGCCAGCCGGATGGAGTAGTCCTCCAGCTTGCCCAGACTGCCGGGGGGCTTGGCCAGCTCCGCCTGACGGCGGCGGGCGGCGTCCATGATCTCCCGATCCGGGACGGTGACGGCCCCGCAGTACTGCTTCAATTCCTGATCTGTCATAGGTCACTCCTCACTAAGATAGCCCTGCTGCGCCAGCCATGCAAGGGACGGGGCGCAGTCCTGATTTTCGATGGTCCATGTGGACGCCGGACACTGCTCCAGCAGCGCCGCCAGTATCTGCTGCATGAGGATCTCGCCATCCCCTAGACTGCTGTGGAGATCCCAATCCCCTAAATTGTTGTGCAGATGTACGTGCCGCAGGTAGGGGGCCATGGGGGCGATCCACTCCATGGGAGGTGTCCGGCTGGCGCAGGTATTGGCGTGGCCTACATCCAGACACAGGCCCAGCCGGGGATCATCCACCTGACGGACGATGTCCGTCATCAGCTGCGGCGTCTCGTCCATGACGTTTTCCAGCGCCAGCACCATATCCTCCGGGACCTCCGGCAGGAACTCCCGCCAGAAGGCCACGGACTGCTCCGTGAACCACTCCGGAAAGTACACCAGCGGGATATAGCCGCTGTGGATCACCAGACGGCGGATGCCCAGCTGCCGGGCGGCGGACAAAGCCTGACGATAGCGCCGGGCCGTCACCTCCCGCACCAGCGGGTCCACGGCACAGGGAGCCAGCTCCGCAAACGGGGCGTGGAGCCAGAAATGGTCGATGCCTGCCATCTTCTCCCGAACCGCCGGGAGGGTGGCGGGGTCGTCCAGCATGGGGGCGTAGCAGAAGTCCGTGACCTCCAGCCCCAGCCCCCATTTCCGGGCCAGCTCCGGGGCGTGGCTGTCCATGCCGGAGAGGTGTAAGTGCTGCCTGATGTCCATAGGGTCCCTCCTGTTTTTTACTCACTTTCGCCATTATACACTATCTCCGCCGCATTTTCCAGTGGGTACGGCAGGGAAGTGCGCCGAAAAACCCCCGTCTGCATGGCAGACAGGGGTTGGGGATCGCTTTATCAATACTGAGACAGCTGGGACTCCAGCGCCGGATTGGCCACCGTCCACTGGTAATCCTCCAGTCCGGTGTCCACCTCCGTCCACAGCAGCCATGTGGCCATGTCGGCGGTGCCAACCTGCCCCTCGCCGGGGCCCTGATGGGTCAGCGTCACCACGGCGGCGTGGTCCGCCTTCAGGGACACGGACTCGATGCCCACCTCCACGGAGCCGGAGCTCACCGACTCCTGCACCAGCACCAGCGCATGGTCCTTGAAGAACGCATCATCGTAGGCGGACAGCTCCGGGTAGTCCGGCAGCTGGGCCGCCGAGGTGACGTACAGGGCGGAGCTGACGTTGCCGCTATAGGTCAGCCGCAGCCGGTTCACCTGCCCCGGCACATAGGAGCCATCCTCCCGGACGGTGCCGTCGCCGGTGTCGCCCACGGTCTGGGTGCCGCCGGGGGCGGCGGTGGGGGTGTCCGTCTTGGTGGGAGTATCGGCGCCGGGCTCATTGTTCTTTGTACCGCAAGCCGCTGCCACGATGCACAGGGCCGCCGCCAGCGCCAGCGCCAACAGTCGTTTACATTTCATGGGTCCTGCCTCCTTTCGCAGGGAACGGGTCACTTCTGCTCACTTTCCTCCGGGTCACGATCCGGCTGGGCTTCCTCCGGGGACTTTTCCTCCGGGGTCTGCGGCTCCTCCGGGGACGGCACCGGCTCGGATACGATGTGGATGTGCTTGGCAGGAGCCTCGATGACCTCCGGGGAGGAGGGACGGAACAGGGGCTGCTTCTCCTCACGGGTAGCGCCGTAGTTGTCCACCGTCTCCGGGTCACGGCCCTCGATGATAGCCATCATCTCCTGACCGGTGATGGTCTCCTTCTTCAGCAGATAGGCGGCGATCTTGTCCAGCAGCTCCCGGTTCTCCTCCAGCATCCGCTTGGCGTCCTCATGGCACTGGCGGATGATGGCGATGACGGCACGATCTGCGGCGGCGTAGGTCTCCTGAGCGCAGCTCATGGAGTAGGTGCCGTCCAGATACTGGTTCTGTACGCTGCCCAGCGCCATCATGTCGAACTCCTCGCACATACCGAACCGGGCCACCAGATTCCGGGCCATCTCCGTGGCCCGCTCGATGTCGTTGGCGGCGCCGGAGGTCATGGTGTGGCACACCACCTCCTCGCTGGACCGGCCGGCCAGCAGCGTGCGGATCTCCGCCAGAATGTCCTCACGGGACATGAGGAACTTCTCCTCCTCCGGCAGGTGCAGGGTATAGCCCAGAGCGCCCTGCGTATGGGGGACGATGGTGATCTTGCTGACGGGCTGGGCGTTTTTCTGCTTGGCCGCCACCAGCGCATGGCCCACCTCGTGATAGGCGATGATGCGCTTTTCCTCGTCGGTGATGACGGTACCCTTCTTCTCGGAGCCGGCAATGACGGTCTCGAAGGCCGCCAGCAGGTCATTCTGATTCACGGCGCTGCGGCCCAGCCGCACGGCCCGCAGGGCCGCCTCGTTGACAAGGTTCGCCAGATCTGCGCCCACGCAGCCGGCGGTGGCCTGAGCGATCTTCTCCAGATTCACGTCCTCGGCCAGATGGATGTTCCGGGTGTGGACCTGCAGGGTGGCCAGACGGCCTGCCAGATTGGGACGGTCCACGGTGATGCGCCGGTCGAAGCGGCCGGGACGCAGCAGGGCCTTGTCCAGCACCTCCGGGCGGTTGGTGGCGCCCAGAACGATGATGCCCTTGCCGGGATCGAAGCCGTCCAGCTCCGCCAGCAGCTGGTTCAGGGTCTGCTCCCGCTCGTCGTTGCCGCCGAAGCGGCCGCCGTCACGGGATTTGCCGATGGTGTCGATCTCGTCGATGAAGATGATACAGGGAGCCACCTTGGCGGCCTCCTTGAACAGGTCACGGACCCGGGACGCGCCCACGCCCACGAACATCTCCACAAAGTCCGAGCCGGAGATGGAGAAGAAGGGGACGTTGGCCTCGCCGGCCACGGCCTTGGCAAGCAAAGTCTTGCCGGTACCGGGAGAGCCCACCAGCAGAGCGCCCTTGGGCAGTCTTGCGCCGATGGCCGTGTACTTCTGAGGATTGTGGAGGAAGTCGATGATCTCCTCCAGCGACTCCTTGGCCTCGTCCTGACCGGCCACGTCCTTGAAGGTGACACCGGTGGACTTCTCCATATACACCTTGGCGTTGGACTTGCCCACGCTGCCGATGCCTCCGATACCGCCGCCGTTTTTGGCCATGATCCGCATCACCAGCATGAACAGGGCCACCAAGACGATCATCGGCAGGACATAGGTGATCATGAACTCCAGAATGGGGCTCATCTGGGTCTGGACGGGGCTGGTGTACTTGACGTTGTGTTCCTCCAGCAGAGGCAGGAGGCTGGCGTCGTTGAGAGCGGTGGTATACAGGATCAGAGGCGTTTTCTCGCTCTGGGTATAGCTCTTGGGTTCCTTGTTCTTATCGGCGGCCTCCTCGGTGTAGACGTAGCCGTCCACGGGGGTGGCATACAGGACGCCGTTCTCGATCTTCAGCTCCGCCACCTGATCCTCCTGAATGAGGTCGATGAGCTGGCTGTACGGGATCTCATGGCTGCTGGCCCGCTTGGTGAGATTGTTGCTGTAAGCGTTGATATAGTTGAACACCACCGTCAGCACCAGCGCCCAGATGATGAGGGTCACCACCCCCCGCATATTGCGGTTGCGGTTTTGGTTATTTTTCTGGTCTTTCTTGTTATTGGGATCCATGTCGGTCTCCTTCCATGCAGCCCCGCCGGGCGGGGTGCAGAAGTGCTTTAATTTCCGTGTAGTATATCACAATTCGGATATCTTCACAAGGAGAACGGCGGGAATTTTCCTGTAAAATTTCTATGAATGGCGCTTTATCTCCCGGCCAGAGTATGGTATACTGAAACCAATTATGTATGCATTGCGAGGAAAATTCCTATGAGAGACAACGAACAGAGACGGCCGGAGGCAGAGGCGGACGGCATCATCGAGGGCCGCAACGCCGTGATCGAGGCCCTGCGGGCCGGAACGGCCATGGATAAGATCTATCTGGCCAAGGGGGAGACGGACAAGACCTTGGGCCACATCGCCTCCAAGGCACGGGCCCAGGGCATCGTGGTGGTGGAGGCCGACCGGCGGAAGCTGGACGGCATGAGCCGCACCCACGCCCATCAGGGGGTCATTGCGCTGGCCGCCGTGCGGGAGTATGTGACGGTGCAGAGCCTGCTGGACGCTGCCGCCGCCAAGGGGGAGCCGCCGCTGCTGGTGGTCTGCGATGAGATCTCCGACCCCCACAATCTGGGGGCCATCCTCCGCACCGCCGAGTGCGCCGGAGCCCACGGGGTCATCATCCCCAAGCGCCGCAGCGCCGGTCTGACGGCCATTGTGGCCAAGACCTCCGCCGGAGCCGTCAGCTATATGCCGGTGGCACGGGTGGCCAATATCCCGTCCCTGCTGAAGGATCTGAAAAAGCAGGGCATCTGGGTGTTCGGCACTGCCGCCGAGGGAACGACCCGGCTCTATGATGCCGATCTCAAGGGCCCGGCGGCCATTGTCATCGGCTCCGAGGGCGACGGCATGAGCCGACTGGTGGCGGAGAACTGCGATTTTCTGGTGAGCATCCCCATGCGGGGGAGAATATCTTCCCTGAACGCATCGGCGGCGGCTGCCATCCTGCTGTATGAGGCGGTGCGGCAGCGCACCGTGTAAGGACCCGGAGCATCTAAAAGAGAGGTACCATGGAACACCGAGAGGATCACAACGAAATACCGGAGTTTACTCTGGAGGACATTCTGGCGGAGTTCGGCAGCGGCAGCGACCTGTACCGGACGGAGAATCTGCCTGCGGAGGAGAACTCCCCGGAGCCTGCTCCGGCAGAAGCCCCTGCTCAGCAGGAAGCTCCCGCAGAGCCGGAGGCTTGCGCTGAACCGGAGACCTCTGCTGCGGCGGAGCTCCCCAGGAAGCCGGAGGGACTGCGGTTCACCCCCGGCGCCGACCCGGTGGATATGGATTTCCCGGCGGAGGTGCTGGAGGAGGTATTTTCCTCCGGCGGCCCGCTGCTGCCGGAGGAGGACCAGCCGTCCGAGACACAGATCATCCACTTCCCGCACCAACCGGTACCGGAGGAGGACGAGGAGCCGGCGGCGGAGACCACTGCCACGGAAGCATCTTCGGAGGAGAACGCCCCGGAGGAGGAACCGGCGGAGGAGCCGCAGGAACCGCCGGAACCGCCGGAACCGCAGGAGCCCCCTAAAGTCTCCTTGGAGCAGATCATGAACGACACCGTTTCCTCCGTGCTGGAGGAGCAGGAGGACGGTATTCTGGAGGAACGCCCACCCCTGCGAGAGGTGCTGCGGCACTGGTGGGAGAAGCTGACAAGGCCCCGCACCGCCGCCCCCATCCCGCAGGATACGGAGACCCTGTGGGAGCAGCCGCAGGAGCCTCAGCCGGAGCCGGAACCCGATCCGGAGCCGGATATGGACGTGGCCGTCCGGGCCGAGAAGCGCCGCTGCGCCCGCTTAAAACGCCAGTGCTGGTGCGTACTGCCGGAGGCGGTGCTGCTGACGGTGCTGTCCGTGCTGGACGGGCTGGGGCTGTATATCCCCCGGCTGTGGGCGGCATTGCCCGTGCTGCGGGGGATCATCCCCGGCGGATTGCTGCTGCTGGCACTGGCCCTGTCGGGCCGGGTCTGGCGCAGCGCTCGTAAGCAGCTGTCCCAGCGCCGCATCACCTGCGAGGCGGCGGCGCTGCTGGCGTCGCTGGTGTGTCTGGGGGACTGTGTCTACGCCGCCTTGGGCTACGGGGAGCAGCTGCCGCTGGCGGCCGTCCCGGCCATCTCCCTGCTGCTGTGTCTGTGGGGCCAGCTGCTGGCGGCCAAAGCCCGGCTCGCAGGCTTCCGGCTGGCCGATCTGGGGGGTGAGCCGCCCTATAACGTATCCGTGACTCCCGCCGGGGCCTGCAAGCAGCAGGGAACGGCGGAGGGCTTCTATCGACTCTCCCGTCAGCCGGATGTCTCCTATCGCTGGCAGATCATTCTGACACCGCTGGCGCTGGCCGCTGCCTCCATTCTGGCGGCGGTGGTGTGCTTCGGCGGGGAGGGGCAGCCGGTGCGGCCCCTGTGGATCTGGTCGGCATTGCTGTCCGGCGGACTGCCGCTGGCTCTGCCGGTGGCGGGAACGCTGCCCCTGTCGTCGCTGAACCGCCGTCTGAACCGCAGCGGCAGCGCCGTGGCGGGCTATGCCGGGGCCTCCGCCATCACCGCCGCCCGGCGGATGGTGGTGACGGATGACGACCTGTTCCCACCGGGAACGGTGAGCCTCAACGGACTGAAGCTGTACGGCGAGGAGATCGGCAAGGTGGTATCCTATGCCGCCACGGCGGCACAGGCCGCCGGAAGCCAGCTGACGCCGCTGTTTGACCAGCTGCTGGCCAGCGAGGGCGGCACCCACCTGCATTTGGAGGACCTGCGTTTTTACGAGGACGGCGGCATCGGCGGTACCATCCGTGGAGAATCTGTCACTATGGGCAGCGCCTATTTCATGAAAAAGCACCATGTGTCCCTGCCCCGTGACCTGAAGCTCAAGACCGGCGTTTTTCTGGCGGTGGACGGTCAGCTCATCGCCATCTTTGCCATCAAATACCAGCCCTCCCGCAACGTGGAGTGGGCCCTGCGGGCCATGCGCCGCAACCGCATCACTCCGGTGCTGGCCACCCGCAGCGCCAACATCACTCCGGCGCTGCTGAAGCGGAAATTCCGGCTGGACGCCCGGCCCCTGTACCCGGATATCTCCACCCGTCTGGCCCTGTCGGAGCTGACGGAGGGCCGTGGCCGGCCCCACGCCATCATCTACCGGGACGGGCTGATGGCCTTTGCCGAAACGGTCATCGGCAGCCGCCGGATGCGGCGTGCCGTCCGGGACGGAACGGTGCTGTCGTGGCTGGGCGGGCTGTCGGGCCTGCTGCTGGCGTATTATTTCACCTCCGTGGGGGCCTTTGCCGCTCTGTCGGCCCTGAATTTCCTGTGCTTTTTGCTGCTGTGGCTGCTGACGGTGCTGCTGCTGGCAGGACTGGTGCGCCACTACTGATACCATTCCATATCCATGCCGGGAGAATCTTTTATTCTCCCGGCATTTTCCACAAAAAAGACGCTGAAAGTTGTATTTGTCAAGTGCAAAAAAATAGTATATACTCTCCTTATTGACTGGCTGCGCCGGACGGCGCATTCGTACCAAACGAAGGGAGAATACTGTATATGACTGCCAATGACATTCGCAACATCTGCCTGCTGGGTCACGGTGGCTCCGGCAAGACGACTCTGGCCGAGCAGATGCTCTTCATGACCAAGGGAACGGATCGTCTGGGCCGTACCGCCGACGGCAACACCGTCTGCGACTACGACGCCGAGGAGATCAAGCGCCAGATCTCTATTTCTCTGGCCTTTGCCCCGGTCAAATATAAGGACGTCCGTATCAACGTCATGGACGCTCCTGGCAACTTTGATTTCTCCGGCGAGGCCATTTCTGCCATCCGTGCCGCCGAGTGCGCCGTGCTGGTGGGTGCCGCCAAGGACGGCCTGTCCGTGGGTATGGAGCGCAGCTGGAAGCTGCTGGGCAAGAAGCCCCGCATGATCTTCGTCAACCGCACCGACGAGGACAACAGCGACTATCAGGCCTGTCTGGATGCTCTGAAGGGCAAGTTCGGCCAGTCCGTGGTTCCCATTGTGGCCCCGGTCATTGACGGCAACAAGAAGGTCACGGGCATCGTGGATCTGCTGCATAACACCGCTTACGAGGTCAAGGGCGGCAAGGCCGCTGCCTGCGCCATTCCCGCCGATATGGCCGACGAGGTGGAGGCCCTGCGGGCCGAGCTGATGGAGGCCGCCGCCGGCTCCGACGAGGAGCTGATGGAGAAGTTCTTCGACACCATGGAGCTGTCTGCCGAGGACATGGCCCGTGGCCTGAAGCTGGGCGTTCGGGACGGCAGCGTTTGCCCGGTGCTGTGCGGCTCCGCCGTCACCGGCTTGGGCGTGGAGATGCTGATGCAGACCATCGTGGATCTGGTCCCCGTGGCCACAGATATGCCGGCTGAGACGGCGCAGGATGACGACGGCAACGACGTCGAGGTGGCCTGCGATCCCAACGGCCCCACCGCTGCCATCGTCTTTAAGACCATCTCTGACCAGTACGGTAAGTACTCCATGGTGAAGGTGCTCCGTGGCAGGATCACCAGCGATATGGCCCTGTATAACCCCGCCACCGGCAACACCGAGAAGCTGGGCCGCCTGTACATCATGAAGGGCAAGAAGGGCGAGGAGGTCAAGGAGATCTGCTGCGGCGACATCGGCGCCATCGGCAAGATGGATAAGGTCAAGACCGGCAACACCCTGTGCGACCCCAAGCGCATCGTGCGTCTCCACGGCATGGATTATGCCCAGCCCTGCTACAGCCGTGCCATCTCCCCCAAGACCAAGCAGGAGGTGGAGAAGCTGGGTACCGGCCTCAACAAGCTCAACGAAGAGGACCCCACCTTCCATGTGGTCAACAACGCCGAGACCCACCAGACCGTGATCTCCGGCGCCGGCGATATCCAGATC
>ERZ825137.3339-NODE-3339-length-17339-cov-18.221303_pt1 | contig 17339 bp, 11 predicted proteins | sample MGYA00519873_ERZ825137 | MGnify/ENA primary metagenome ERZ825137 (study PRJEB31778, sample SAMEA3449190) | human gut metagenome | biome: human gut; feature: human-associated habitat; material: faeces | place: United Kingdom | collected 2010/2012 ...
GTTGGCGCAGCGGTCGATTTTGTGCGGCGCTCCAAGCCGCATTAACAAAATCGGGCACCACAAGAGGGCAAAGCTGTCGAGCGAAGCGAAACTGAGGGAGTAAAAGTAGGCTACATCAAATTGTAAAAAACTCCCCCAGTCATTTTTTCTATGAAAAAATGCCAGCCCCCTCTGAGATGGGGCGGAAGCACTAATCGAATTTGATATGAAATGCGGACAGCCGCAAGGGCTGTCCATACGGTTACATATAAAAATTTCCCGTCCCGAACGAAATCCGTTCGGAGCGGGAGTTTGTTGTTTAATAATATCAAATCAAAGAATATTGTTGCTCGACATATTCATAATAATCTGTGCTGTTTCGGCTCTGTTGGCGTTGCCTGCGGGATTGAGCTTGCCGTTGCCGCCGACAATATGATTTTCTGCCGCCCAGGCAACCGCTTCTTTTGCCCAATCGCTTACATTTCCGCCGTCGGGGAAAGCTACGAGGATTTCAGAAACATTGCCCGAAACCGAGCCGTCGCAATAATTGTAGAGTATCAGGCACATCTGCTCCCTTGTGAGCGCATCGCCAACACCGAAGCGTCCGTCCGCATAGCCCGAAATGATATTATCGTTTTTAGCCCAGGTTACCGCAGCGAAATAATACTCGCCTTTGGGTACATCCGGGAAAACCGCCGGATAAAAATCATATCTGTTAAGGTCAATCCTAACGATATTGGCAAGCAGGAGTACAAAATCCTGCCTCTGCATAATGTCCGCAGGTCCGAAGTCGCCGTTTTCATAGCCGTTCAAATATCCTTGCCTGTAATTAAACAAAACCGCATTGTAATACCACTCGTTCTTCGTTACATCGGGGAAAGGAAGATTAAACTCCCCTGTCGGAACAAAATACAGTCCGTTGCGGTCGGCATAGCTTTCCGCTTCGGAATCGGTCTTTCCGTAAATCGTGAAGCCGGGCACTCTTTTACGCCTTGAGTTACTTGTATCGTAATAACCGAATGCCATACTTCCCAACTTCTCGACAGACTGCGGAATATAAACGGATTTCAGGTTGTCACAATCGGCAAACGCCCTTGAACTGATTGCTGTAACGGTATCGGGAATTGACACAAACTCAAGATTTTTGCAGCCGAAAAACGAATAAGAGCCTATTGTACGCAAGCCGTTCGGAAGCGTAACGGTCTTTATTGCCGTGTTGCCCTCAAACGCCTCCCATATCATAACAACCTTTTTGCCGTCAATGCTTTCGGGAATGACAACATCTTCCTCGTCGCCGGTGTATTTTATAATTTCAATGCCGTCTTCGTAATTGTTGTATGAATATTTTCTGCTTTCCTCGGAACGGGCGGTAATTGCAACATTGAAGTTGCCGACAACATCTCCGATATAAAAGGACATAGGATATGTATTGCCCGCCGTCCATGTATCGGCGTCATCAAGACCTACGAGTCCGCGGTCGCCGTCTTCAAACTTCTCATAAATCTCGCTTACCGTCAAATTTTCAGAAGTGCCGTCTTTGTATATAAGCTTAACTTCCGACGGTCTCGGGCGGTATGTAAAAGCACCGTTTATGTCGTAAAATCCAGTTGTTAATTCGGGAATTTCAAAGTCCTCTATTTCGATTTTTGAAACGGGATTTTCAACCAAATTCAGCTTAAACTCGGCAATATTTGCTCCGAAGTATAACCTTGCGGTATATGAATTGCCGACGCTCCACTGATTGTTGTAATCCTGGGCGTCAACGCATCTGACTTTCGGCTCGGGAAAACCCGAAATGTAAAAGTCAATGTCGAACATTGATCCCGATACAATCCGTCCGTCACGCATATAAACGGTTATGTTGTATGCCTCTGTATTATTATAATAGAAATAGGACGGAGTATATATAATGCTGCCTGTGTCCGGGTCATAAGAGCCGTCGCTTACATAGTCTCCGCTGACATTTTCATAAAGAGTTACATCCTCGACCTCGATTTTTTCAATGGGATTTTCGCCTATAACAACCGAATACGGATAGCTTTTGCCGTTCAGATTGAGGTAAGCGGTATAGGTGCTGTTTTCCTCATATTGATTATTAAAGCTTTGCTCCGAGGTAATTGAAATATCGTACTTCAACTCTTCAAGCTCATAGTAAGCATAGGTCTTGACAGTACCGTCGGAAAATTCCAGAGTTATTTCCTGCGGTCTTAAATTGTAGCTGTAATACCAATCGGTATAGCCCTCGCCGACGGAATCCCTTATAAACTCTCCGTTTCTACCCGGAATGCGTGTAATCGGCGCTATTGAAACCGAGTCGATTGTCGGCTGTCCGTCCGCCGCAAAAGACTCAATACTTGCAAGGGGGAAAACTGTTAAAATCATTATAAGACTCATAAGTACGGACAAAAATTTTTCTGTTCTTTTCATATGTTCCCTCCTAAAATATTGTACAATAATTATAAACTGTGCCGAATATCATTGTCAATGAATAGCCGAAAAGAGAGCATATACATTTTTCATATGCTCAAACTGTGTAAAATATACAAAAAGCAAACCCGAAAAGCAAACAGAACATCTGCCTTTCGGGTGCTTTTTCAGGAAGCTTTTCGAGTTATCTCTTCCTCTACGGAGTTTGAAATTTCGAGCATATTTTCGGCGAAAATACCGTAGCCCTGCAAAGGGTCGTTTACAAACACATGAGTTACCGCTCCGACGAGCATACCGTTCTGTATTATGGGACTTCCGCTCATTCCCTGTACTATGCCGCCTGTTTTTTCAATCAATTCGGAATCGGTTACTTTGATTATCATATTCTTGTTGTTCGAGTCATTTTGCAGAAAAACCTTTACTATTTCGATGTCATAGTATTTCGGTCCGTTAATATCAACCGTGGATATTATCTGTGCAGGACCTGCGGTTATCTCCTGCTTTGTGGCGACTGGTATCTCCTGCCCCGTTACGGGTTCGTCGGAAACGCCGTATATTCCGCACTCACAGTTAATTTTCAGGTCTCCCGTTTTTTTGTTTGTAAACACTCCGCACAGTTCTCCAGTTGCGGAAGCCGTACCCTTGTAGCAGCCGCTTATCCTTGCGGACATGGCGTCGCCTTCAAGCATAGGCATAATTTTCCCTGTATCGACATCGCATACTGCGTGCCCGAGTCCGCCGAAAACGCCCGTGTTCCTGTCGTAATAGGTAACCGTACCTACGCCCGCGGTGCTGTCTCTTACCCACAGCCCCGCTTTGTTCTTTCCGTCGCTTTCGGACACGGCAAGGGTCAATGTGGCTTCAAACGGCTTCCCGTTCCTGTCTGCCGTGACCTTTACGGTTTTGTCCTGAGTGCCTTGGAAAAATTTCGTAAGCTCGTTTACCGTTGTGATTCTTTCCCCGTTAAGGGCTGTTATCACATCTCCCGTTTCAAGCCCTGCTTCCTTTCCCGGATTTCTCGCACCCGCCGAGGTCTGAACATCGTCCATCCCCACTATAACGGCTCCGTCGGTATAAAGCTTGATACCGAAAACATCGCCGCCGGGCACAACATATTGCCTTTTTGAAACGGTTACCGAAGAGGATTTGACCGGTATGGTATTGAGTAACGATATATCGAGAGTATATTCCTTATCCTCCGAGCGGTCGTCAATAACATTAGATGCCGTATTCGCAGACACCGAGTCTTCATTTTGCGTTACGTTTAACGAAAATATCTCGCTGATCATTATTTTCTCGCTCTCGACAAGATGAATACTGTCGGGTATCGTCTTTTGTGCAAATATGACCATACCGAATATGACAGAGGTTATCATAAGCCCGATAAAGCTTATCACTTTGAAAAAATATTTCATTTTTCACCTCCGCATTCGCGACGCGTTCGCCGCTTTTATAATTTGTGAAATATTCACCCGTTTATAAGCGGAAAAAATAAGACTTTTTAGATTATTATGGACAAAATGTAAATCCCAAAATCTAAAAAGTCTTTTTTGTTATTTATTCAATTTTAACAGCGAAACAATTTTTTCAACAGAATTTTCAACATTTTCGTTTTCCGTTGAAACTGTAAAATCGGCATATTTTTTGTAAAGCGGAAGCCGCTCTCTCAAAATATCCTCCACGCTCTCGCCGTGCTTTGCGGCAATTCCCCGTGTTTTTATGTTTGACAGCCTTTTTTTGAGTGCGCTCGGCGAAACATCTATAAACACCGTAACGGCGTCTTTTTTGAGCTTTTCCATAGCCTTTTTGCCGAACACCGCACTGCCGCCCGTGGAAATGACGCTGTTTTTACATTCAAGAGAGAGTATGGCATTTTCTTCGGCTTCAAGGAATTTGTCAAGTCCGTCAGTGTCGATAATATCCTGCAAAAGCCTGCCCTCACGCTGCTGTATGACAAGGTCCGTATCTACAAAGCCGATACCGAGAGTTTTTGCGAGAATAACGCCTACGGTGCTTTTGCCCGAAGCCGGCATACCGATTAAAACAATGTTTTTCATCAGATTGAAATTTCGTGAGCGAGCTTATAAAGGTTGAGGTCGATTGACTTTTTCATATTCAAAGCCTCGAAGATGTCATAATCGACAATCTCGTCCTTCTGCATAGCGACAACACGGTTGCCTATGCCCCCTTTAAGAAGCTCAACTGCTCTGTAACCCATCTGGCTGCCGACAACTCTGTCACGGACTGTGGGCGAACCGCCGCGCTGTACATGACCGAGGATTGTCGCACGGCTTTCGATACCCGTGATTTCCTCAATCTTCTTAGCCATTTCGGAAACGCCGCCGATACCCTCGGCAACAACGATAATGAAATGTCTCTTGCCCGCTTTCTGGGTTCTTCTCATTCTTTCGATAACATCACGCTCGAAGTCAAAGTCAACTTCGGGGATAAGAATTGTGGTAGCGCCGCAGGCAATACCTGCGTTGAGAGCTATGTAACCCGCACGCCTGCCCATTACCTCGACAACCGAGCAACGGTCGTGAGACTCAGTGGTATCACGCAGACGGTCAACCATTTCCATAACGGTGTTCATAGCGGTATCGTAGCCTATTGTATAATCACAGCAGGCAATATCGTTATCAATGGTACCGGGAATACCTACGCAGGGAATACCTTTAAGAGAAAGGTCCCTTGCGCCTCTGAAAGAGCCGTCGCCGCCGATAACAACAACGCCCTCCATACCGATTTCCTTACAGGTATCGATAGCCTTTTGGATACCCTCTTCTGTTTTGAACTCGGGGCTTCTTGCCGAATAAAGAATTGTGCCGCCTCGATTTATTATATTTGAAACAGAACGGAGATTCATTTCATACATATCTCCGTACATAAGTCCGTTATAACCTCTGCGGATACCCATAACGCGCATACCGTTTTCACAGCCCGAGCGAACAACTGCTCTGACTGCGGCGTTCATACCGGGTGCGTCGCCGCCGCTTGTTAAAACACCTATTGTTTTCATAGTTATCACCTCATAAATAATCAACATATATAATACACGAAAAGAAAAAATAGTCAAGACTAACTCGTCTTTTTGTATAAAAATTCATTGAATTACGACATTGCCGTCGCCCAAAAGCTCGCACAGTCTTTCTTTTCTTTCGTCGTTTTTGGAAAATGTCAGACCCGTGTTTACATATTTCTTCTTATCGCTGAAGAAAAAGTAAACGGGAACAGCGCCCGTGCTGCCGTCAAGGATATTGAGCGCCGCCTTGACCCTCGGGTCGTTTTCACTGCCGAAGCGTAAAAACACACCGCTCTTTTTGGCTTTCTTTTCCTCCTTGGGACAGGGCTCAAAGGAGTCTGCAACGATTTTCGAGTCCTCGTCGTCACGAAGAGACAGCCTGCCCTTTATGACCGTCACATTGCCGACGGAAAGCATATTTGCATATCTTTCATACACCTTCGGGAAAACGATAATTTCAACCGAGCCCGTAACATCCTCAACCGTAACAAAAGCCATGGTAGAGTCATTTTTTGTTATCTTCTTTTTAACCGACGAAATTATACCGAACACCTTGACAAAGGCGCCGTCCTTATAGGGACTTACCTCATCCCCCGCCGCTTCGAGCAAATCCGAAACGGGTGCGGCTTTTATCTGCTTTGAAAGACCGACATATTCAGCCATCGGGTGTCCTGAAATATAAAGCCCCGTCGTCTCCTTTTCGTAATTGAGCATTTCGAGCCTGCCGAACTCATTTTCCCTTTTGATTTCAGGTTCGGAGCTGTCCTTGATGTCTCCCAAATCGAAAAGTCCTATCTGTCCGTCGATATTCCTGCGCTTTGTCATTTCGACCGAAGCGACAACGGCGTTGAGATTGAGCATCATTTCCCTGCGGTTGAGCGAAAACGAATCGAGTGCGCCGCACTTTATCAGACTTTCGACCGCACGCTTGTTGAAATCCTTTGAATATACCCTCTTCACAAAATCGTAGAACGAGGTGTATTTTCCGTTGAGGCAGCGTTCCTTGTATATTGCGTCAATGAAGTTCCTGCCGAGGTTCTTGACTGCAAGAAGTCCGAACCTGATTTTGCCGAAATCCGTGGTAAACTGCGCTCGGGAGAAATTGACATCGGGGCGCAAAACCTCAATGCCCATTCGGTTACATTCAGAAATATACATTGTAACCTTATCCGTCCAGTCGATAACGCTTGTCATAAGCGCCGCCATAAACTCTGCGGGATAATGACATTTGAGATAAGCCGTTTGATAAGCGACAAGCGCATAAGCCGCGGAATGTGATTTGTTAAACGCATACGAGGCAAACGAAGTCATATCGTCGAATATGCTGTTTGCGGTTTCCTTTGAAATACCGTTTTTGCCGCAGCCCTCAACAAAGGTCGTCCGCTCCTTTTCCATAACATCGTGCTTTTTCTTGGACATCGCACGCCTTACAATATCCGCCCTGCCGAGCGAATAGCCCGCAAGGGAACGGAAAATTTCCATTACCTGCTCCTGATATACCATACAGCCGTTTGTAACCTCAAGTATCGGTCGGAGCATTTCTGTTTTGTATTTTACATTTTCGGGGTTGTGCCTGTTCTTTATATATGTGTCGATTGAGTCCATAGGTCCCGGTCTGTAAAGGGAAATGACCGCAATAATGTCCTCAAGATTATTCGGTTTAAGCCTTGCGAGCACCCTGCGAAGTCCCGCAGACTCGCACTGGAATACGCCGTAGGTCTCGCCGCTGCGGAAAAGGTCGTAGGTCTTTTCGTCGTCAAGCGGTATATTTTTAATTGAAAACGACGGTTCTCTTTCCCTGACAGCCTTGGCACAATCGTCAATAACCGTAAGAGTACGCAGTCCGAGGAAATCCATTTTGAGCAGTCCCAATTCCTCAATGGTCGTCATTGTGTATTGAGTAACAACGGAATCGTCGTTCTTGGCAAGCGGAACATACTCGCTGACTGGCTTGTCGGTTATTACCACCCCTGCGGCGTGCTTTGAAGCGTGCCTCGGCATACCCTCGACATCCTTTGCCAAATCGACAAGTTCTTTTATTCTCGGGTCGGAATCGTACATCTTCCTCAATTCAGCGTTTTTCCGCAAAGCCTTATCTATTGTAATGTCAAGCTCACGGGGAATTTGCTTTGACACTGCGTCAACGGTGTTGTAAGGAAGCCCCAGTACCCTGCCGACATCTCTTATAGCCGCCCTTGCCGCCATTGTGCCGAAGGTTACAATCTGCGCCACATGGTCTGCGCCGTACTTTTTTATAACATAATCTATAACCTCTTCACGGCGGACATAGCAGAAATCGACATCAATATCGGGCATACTTACCCTCTCGGGGTTTAAGAAACGCTCGAAAATAAGATTGTATTTCATCGGGTCGATACCCGTAATTCCCATACAGTATGCGGCGATGCTTCCAGCTCCCGAGCCTCTGCCCGGACCTACGGGAATATCGTTTTGCTTTGCGTAATTTATAAAGTCGGCTACGATAAGGAAATAATCCACATAGCCCATATTTTTGATTACCGAAAGCTCATAATCAAGGCGTTCGGTATATTTTTTGTCGGGATTGTTACCGTAATTTCTGTAAAGTCCCTCATAGCATTTTTCCCTGAAATATTCAAAATGGTCCCTGCCGTCGGGAACATCAAAATGAGGAAGCTTCGTCTTGTGAAATTCAAATTCGATATTGCACTTATCGGCGATAAGCTGTGTGTTGGCTATCGCCTGCGGATAATCGGGAAAAAGGCTTTGCATTTCCGCTTCGCTTTTAAGATAAAAATCGTCCGTGCCGAATTCAAGACCCGTTTCCTCGTCTATTGTATGGTTCGTCTGTATGCAAATGAGAACCTTTTGGGTTTTTGCGTCCTCTTTCTTGACATAGTGAACATCATTCGTCGCAACAAGGGGTATTCCCGTCTCCTCCGACAGCCTTGCAAGCATAGGAATGATTTCAAGCTGTTCCTTTATGCCGTGATTTTGCATTTCAAGGTAATAGTTGCCCTGACCGAAAACGGAATTATACCAAAGAGCAGTCTGCTTTGCGCCCTCGTAATCCCTTGCGACAAGCTTTCTCGGTATTTCGCCCGCAAGGCAACCCGAGAGCGCTATTATACCCTCGTGATACCTTTCGAGAAGTTCTTTGTCCACCCTCGGTTTTACATAAAAGCCCGAAGTCCACGACTCCGACACCATTTTAATAAGGTTTTTATAGCCCGTCTCGTTTTTACACAGCAAAACAAGGTGATGCCGCTCCGAGTCGACCGAGTGTACCTTGTCAAACCGTGAACGGACGGCAACATAGACCTCACAGCCGATTATCGGCTTTATTCCGTGCTTTTTTGCCTCTTTGTAAAATTCGATTGCGCCGAACATATTGCCGTGGTCGGTTATCGCAACCGCCGTCTGTCCGTTCTGTTTTGCCGCATCAAACAGTTGCCCGAAACGGCAGGCGCCGTCGAGCAGGCTGTACTGCGTATGCAAATGTAAATGAACGAACGACATACGGTTTACCTCTTATTCGAGCACTTTTTTATAGAAATCAAAGCAATCAAAGGTTGCAAAATAATCCTTGGGGGTTTCTGCTCTTCTGATAAGCTTGAAATTGCCGTCGGACTGTAAAAGGATTTCGGCGGATTTCAGCTTACCGTTATAGTTATATCCCATTGAGAAGCCGTGAGCGCCCGTATCGTGGATATAGATAAGGTCGCCCATATCAATCTCGGGCAACATTCTGTCGATTGCGAATTTATCGTTGTTTTCGCAAAGAGAACCGGTAATGTCATACATCTTGACGCACTCTTTATCCTCTTTGCCGAGAACCGTTATATGGTGGTAAGCGCCGTACATTGCGGGTCTCATAAGGTTTACCGCACATGCGTCAACGCCGATATATTCCTTGTGGGTGTGCTTTTGGTTGATAGCTCTTGTAACAAGCGCACCGTAGGGTCCCATCATAAATCTGCCGAGCTCCGTATAGAGCGCAACATCGCCCATTCCGTTGGGGACAAGCACTTCTTCGTAAACCTTTCTTACGCCCTCTGCGATTTCAAAAATATCGTTGGGCTTCTGGTCGGGACGGTAAGGAATACCGATTCCGCCCGAAAGATTGATAAACTTAATGTCGGCGCCCGTCTCGTTTTTAAGCTTAACCGCAACCTCGAAAAGAGTTTTCGCAAGGGTCGGATAATACTCGTTTGTAACGGTGTTGCTTGCGAGGAAAGCGTGAATACCGAACTGCTTTACGCCCTTTTCTTTCATAATTCTGAATGCCTCGAAAAGCTGTTCGGTGGTCATACCGTACTTTGCGTCGCCGGGGTTGTCCATTATGTTGTTGGCGATTTTGAAATATCCGCCGGGATTGTATCTGCAAGACATCTTTTCGGGAAGCTTGCCGAGAGTTTTTTCAACAATATCGATATGGGTAATGTCGTCAAGGTTGATTATTGCGCCCAATTCGTTTGCATATTTGAACTCGTCCGACGGAGTGTCGTTTGAAGAGAACATTATGTCGTCTCCCGTTGCTCCGATAGCCTTTGAGAGCATAAGCTCGGTTTTTGACGAGCAGTCGCAGCCGCAGCCGTATTCACGGAGAATATCGACAAGGAACGGGTTGGGTGTTGCCTTTACCGCAAAATACTCACGGAAGCCCTTGTTCCACGAAAATGCCTTGTAGAGATTTTCGCAGTTTTTGCGGATTCCTTTTTCGTCATAGATATGGAACGGCGTGGGATAAACGCTCGCTATTTCCTCTGCTTTTTCTTTGGTAAGAAAGGGTGTTTTTGTCATTTTGTTGCCTCCAAACGGGATTCTATTATTGCTTTTATTTTATCGACATTTTCACCTGTCTGCGATGAAAACGGAATTATATTTTCCGGATTTACAAAGTCAAGCTCCTGCTTTGAGAGCTCAAGCCTCTTTTTGTATTCGCCCTTGTTGAGCTTGTCGCTCTTGGTCATAACAACGACATAATCTATACCTGCGTGCTCGAGGAAATCCATCATCATAATGTCGTCTGCCGTAGCGGGATGGCGCATATCAACAAGCTGAACAACAAGCTTTATGTTTCTTCCCGAGTTGAAATACTGCTCCATCATATGAGCCCAGCGCGTCTTTTCGCTCTTTGCGACCTTTGCATAGCCGTAACCGGGCAAATCAACGATTTTCACATCATTGCCGCAGGAATAAAAATTGATTGTGATTGTTTTTCCGGGAACGGAGCTTACCCTCGCAAGGTTTTTACGGTTAAAGACCTTGTTTATAAGCGATGATTTTCCGACATTTGAACGCCCCGAGAAAACGATTTCGGGCATTGTCGAAGCAGGCAGCTGCTCAAATGTGCCGTACGCCCTCTCGAACTGTGCTTTTGAATAGTCCATACTCTCTCCTTATTATTGCCAAGTGTTGAGTTTACTTGCCTTTTCCTTGTGAACGACAGGCTGATTTTTGCCGTGCTTATCGGCTTTTATTACATTGAGCGCAAGGCTCAAAACCTCCGACACATCGCTTACCGGAACAAAGTCCAGAGCGTCGGTAACAACCTTGTCAAACTGTTTTATATCGGGCAGGTTCCTTTCGGGAATAATAACGGTTTTAATTCCCGACTTATACGCCGCCATTGATTTTTCTTTAAGTCCGCCTATCGGGAGAACTCTGCCCGTGAGCGTAACCTCGCCCGTCATAGCCACGCTTGACTTTACGGTGTAGCCCGAAAGAGCCGAAACCATAGCCGTAACAATGCCTATACCCGCCGACGGACCGTCCTTGGGAACTGCGCCCTCGGGGAAGTGAAGATGAATGTCCTTCGTCTTGTAAAAGTCGGTCGGAATGTCATAATTTTCCGCAACGCTTCTGATATAGCTGTAAGCCGCCTTTGCCGACTCTTTCATAACATCGCCGAGCGAGCCCGTAAGCTCCAGCTTGCCCGTACCCTCAACGCAAAGCGCCTCTATCTGAAGCATTTCGCCGCCGACGGAGGTCCACGCAAGTCCGTTTACAACGCCCACGCTGTCGTTTTTGAGAAGATCGCTGTCGGTATATTTTACGGGTCCGAGAATAGCTTCAAGGTCTTTTGCGTCTATTGTGATTTTGCCCTCATAACCCTCTGCGAATTTGACAGCCTGCTTACGCAGCACCTTTGCGAGCGTGCGCTCAAGCCGCCTTACTCCCGCCTCTTTAGTATAGCCGTCAATTATGAGTTTAAGTGCGTCATCCTTGATTTTGACCTGCGAAGCCTTCAAGCCGTGTTCTTTCAACTGCTTGGGAATAAGATGCTTCTTTGCGATTTGGAACTTGTCCTCAAAGGTGTAACTGTAAATTTCAATGATTTCCATCCTGTCCCTGAGCGGTTCGGGGATTGCGGAAATGTCGTTTGCCGTCGTTACGAAAAGCACCTTGCTCAAATCGACGGGTATTTCTATGTAATGGTCTCTGAACGAATTGTTCTGTTCGGGGTCGAGCGCTTCAAGAAGAGCCGCCGACGGGTCGCCCTTGTAATCGCTTGCAAGCTTATCCACCTCGTCGAGCAGGATAAGCGGATTCATACTTTTTGCACGCTTCAATGCGGCAATAATATTACCCGGCATTGCGCCGATATATGTTTTCCTGTGACCTCTTATTTCCGCCTCGTCCCTTACGCCGCCGAGCGACAGTCTGGCAAACTTTCTGTTCATAGCGTGCGCCAAGGATTTTGCGATTGATGTCTTACCGACTCCGGGAGGGCCCGCAAGGCAGATTATCTGACCCTTTATGTCGGGTGCAAGACTTCTTACCGCAAGCAGCTCGAGTATTCTGTCCTTGACATCTTTAAGTCCGTAATGGTCTTTTTCAAGCACAGCGGAAGCTTTTTTTATGTCGAGGCTGTCCTTAGTGTATTTGTTCCACGGGAGCGAGAGTACCTCGTCGAGATATGTCCTCGAAACAGCGCTTTCGGGGCTTGACGGCTGAAGTCGGGAAAATCTGTCGCACTCCGTGAGAAGCTTTTCCTCGTCATCTTTCGGGAAGCCGATTTTGCGTATTTTCTCACGGTACTTTTCAGCCTCCGCCTCGGGCGAGTCGTCTCCGTTGAGCTCGACCGAGATAGCACGCATTTGCTCTCGCAGATAGTATTCCCTCTGATTGTCGTCCATCTGGTCCTGAACCTTGTCGTTAATCTCGTTTTCGATACGGAGAATTTCGACCTCTTTGGAGAGAATTACACAAAGCTTTTCAAGACGCTTGTAGGTGTTGCACTCGTCAAGAATTTTCTGCTTATCGTGGTATTCAAGCGGAATGTTAGCCGCTATATAATCGGCAAGGTCGCCCGTGTCGTCATTGACGGCAATAGACACCGCAACATCGGGCGCAAGCTTAACGCAAAGCTCGGAATATTCATCAAAAAGCTCCTTGACGGCACGGAGCATAGCGTCTGTGCGTATCGGGTCAACCCTCTGCGGAACCTTGTCGAAAAGCGGCACGGTCTCGGCGGAAAAATACGGGCGCTCGCCCGTTATCTTTTCAAGCTGCGCACGGTATTTGCCCTCGACAACGACACGCAAAGCCTCCGTTCCCGGCAAGCGGACAATCTGCTTTACCTCACAGACCGTTCCGACACTGTAGAGAGTCTGTTCGTTTATTGTTTCTTCCTGTATATCCTTTTGAGCTATAAGAAATACGTCCTGCTTTGAAACCATTGCCGCCCTCACAGCCGCAATGGATTTTTTCCTGCCGACATCGAAATGAAGGGTCTCCTTGGGGAAAACCACAAGACCTCTCAAAGCGACCATAGGCATTGAAGCAATTTCGGTATTGATAAAGTCCATATGTTCAACTCCGTAGATTTAGATAATATTAAATAAAATTATATAATATTTTAAGGTTTACTGCAATAAAAAAACGAAAAAGGTTGTAGACTTTTACGGGGCAAAAGCGGATATTTATGTGCAAAAAGGCAATGAACGCCCGAAATTTGTCCGGAATAGTATGAAAATAAAGACTTTGTTAAAAATATTAACATCTTTTTTGCAAAAATCGAAAAATTCTCGAAAAAGATTGTTAAATTGTTGACAATTTGTTGACTTTTGATATTCGAGTCTGTTATAATATCAGACAGTCGCCGTGAAAAGCACGGAACAAATTATTATCAAAAATAAAGTTATTCACTTTTTTATCAATCGTTCGGCGGCGTCAAACAAGTATCATTTTTGCGAAAATTCGCACATATAATCGGAGGTCTTTTTAATGGCAAGAGTTTATAATTTTTCAGCGGGTCCTTCAATGCTCCCCGAAGAGGTATTAAGAAAAGCGGCAGATGAAATGCTCGACTATCAGGGCAGCGGTCAGTCGGTTATGGAGATGAGCCACCGTTCAAAGGTTTTTGACGGCATTATCAAGGGTGCGGAGGCTCTTTTGCGTGAGCTTATGAACATCCCCGACAATTACAAGGTTCTTTTCTTGCAGGGCGGCGCTTCAACACAGTTTGCGGCAATTCCCCTCAATTTTATGAACAAGAGCGGCAAAGCCGATTATGTTGTATCGGGTCAGTGGTCGAACAAGGCATATAAGGAAGCGACAAAGTACGGCGATGTCAAAATCGTTGCTTCGTCGAAGGAGCAAAATTTCTCCTGCGTACCCGTTATGGATAAAAGCGAGTTCCGCCCCGATGCGGACTATTTCTACATCTGTATGAACGAAACCGTTCACGGAAACATCATGCGTGATTTGCCCGACACGGGAGATGTGCCGCTTATCGCAGACATTTCCTCGTGCTTCCTCTCCGAGCCTATCGATGTTACCAAGTTCGGTATGCTCTACGGCGGCGCTCAGAAGAATGTTGCGCCCGCAGGTCTCACTATTTGCATTATCCGTGAGGATTTGCTCGGCAACGCAAGGGATTACACGCCCTCAATGCTTGACTACAAGCTGATGGCTGACAACGACTCGCTTTACAACACTCCCCCCTGCTACACGATTTACATCTGCAAGCTTGTGCTTGAATGGCTCAAGGAAAACGGCGGACTCGAGGCTATGAAAGAAAGAAATGTCAAAAAAGCAAAGCTTCTTTACGATTTCCTTGACAACTCAAAGATGTTCCACGGCACGGTAGTACCGAAGGACCGTTCGCTTATGAATGTTCCGTTCGTTACGGACTCCGAAGAGCTTAACGCAAAATTCGTAAAAGAGGCTACCGAGGCAGGTCTTGTCAACATCAAGGGTCACAGAAGTGTAGGCGGTATGAGAGCTTCCATTTACAACGCTATGCCCTATGAGGGTGTTGAAAAGCTTGTTAAATTTATGGCTGATTTTGAGAAAGCAAATTCATAACAGAGGTAATTGAAATGTATAATGTTTTAACTCTTAACAAAATTTCGGAAACGGGTATCAAAAACTTCACTTCCGATTATAAGTGCTCGGACGATATAAAAAATCCCGATGCAATACTTGTCCGCTCCGCTTCAATGCACGAGACGGAATTTGCGCCTGAAACACTCGCCGTTGCAAGAGCGGGTGCAGGCGTAAACAACATTCCGATTGAGGAATGTGCAAAAAAAGGTATCGTTGTTTTCAACACTCCCGGCGCAAACGCAAACGCCGTAAAAGAGCTTGTGCTATGCGGTCTTTTGCTCTCGTCAAGAAAGATTGTTCCCGCAATCGAATGGGTAAAGGCAACGCTTAAAGACGATGAAAACTTCTCAAAGAGCGTTGAAAAGGGCAAATCGGCATTTGCAGGTCCCGAAATCAAGGGCAAAAAGCTCGGTGTAATCGGACTCGGCGCAATCGGCGTGCTCGTTGCAAATGCGGCGCAGGCTCTCGGTATGGAGGTTTACGGCTACGACCCCTACCTTTCGGTTGACGCAGCATGGAACCTTTCAAGAAGCGTAAAGCATGTTACAAACCTTGACGACATTTTCTCTTCCTGTGACTATATCACGCTCCATGTTCCGCTTACCGACGCCACAAGAGGCGTTATCAATACAATAAGCATTGCGAAGATGAAGGACAATGTCAGAATTCTCAACTTTGCGCGCGGCGAACTTGTCGAGACAAACGACATTATAAAAGCACTTTCAGACGGCAAGGTTGCGGCATATGTAACGGACTTCGGCAATCCTGCGCTCCTTGACGCAAACGGCGTAATAGTTCTCCCCCACCTCGGCGCATCAACTCCCGAATCGGAGGATAACTGTGCGGTTATGGCTGTAAACGAAATTGTCGATTATCTTGAAAACGGCAACATCACGCATTCGGTAAACTATCCGAGCGTATCTGTTCCGAGAAGCGGTAAGACAAGGATTACAATTCTCCACAAGAATGTTCCGAATGTTATCAGCAATATCTCTGCTGCGGTTGCCAACGAAAACATCAACATTGACAATATGGTAAACAAGTCAAGAGGCGAATTTGCCTACACAATGCTTGACACGGACACGGATGTTTCCGACGACGCCATAGAGGCTATCAAGGCCCTTGATAATATTATCAGAGTCAGGGTTATTAAGTAATAAAAATCATACACAATAATAACAGTCGCCGAGCAAAATCAAATCTCTCGGCGGCTGTTTCTTTTGTGAAATTAAATAATTATTGCAAAAAGCTAAAATAATGATATAATTATGTTGTGGGTAGTTAAAACGAGGAGGAATAGTTATGTCATTAGTATCTTGTCCAAATTGCAATAAAGAGATTTCCGATAAAGCGGCAACCTGTCCTGCTTGCGGATATGAATTAGGAAGCAGCCCTACATCTCCCTTAATATGCAGGGAATGCAAAGCGGCTCTTTCACCGGAAGATAAATTTTGTCCTAACTGCGGTTGCCCGACAGAAATTACGGAGGCTCAACCTAAAACAGAAACAATTGGTATAAATCAAGAAAAACCCAAGAAGAATAAGAAAAAATCAATAATCATCACAGCACTTATACTGGTTGTTTTGATAATAGCAGGAGCTGTTTTTTCTTCATACTATTCAAAGCAAAAGAAGCTTAAAGAATACCAAACCAATCTTTCACTTGTCACAGCAACAATGCTCAACGGTGCTGTAAGTGCGGAAAAAGCCGGTAATCTGATACACAATGTATGGTATAATACCATTTGGGAAAAGTCAGATTCGACAACGGATAAATACACAAAAAGTTCAGGCTATGGTTTTAACGATGATTTTAACGACTCATTAAGTGCGCTGTTTGCCGACAGTACTTTCACAAGTCAAATCAGCGAAATCAAAACCAATAATGATTTGGTAAATTCTTTAATGAAGTCGTTGGCAAATCCACCCGAGGAATACTCCGAAGCTTATTCAGCCGTTAAAGATTTATATGATGCGTACTTAGATATAACAAACTGTGCGACAAACCCGACAGGCTCTTTAACATCATACACCTCAACTTTCAATGAGGCTGATTCGGATTTCTTGAACGCATATAATGCTATGGAAATATATACTAATTAACATACTAACAAAAAGAGCGGAGTATTGAAACTCCGCTCTTTTTGTATGTCAAGATTACTCAATGTTGATATAAAAATATATCTGAAATTACATATTTACGCTATCATGTAGGGCGGGGGGCTTGCTCCCGCCGTTGACAGTTCCCTTACGGGCGAGATAAGAGTGAAAAGTGAATAGTGAAGAGGTGTGGGTGCTTCGCACGGATTAGAATATTACCGTAGGGACAGGGCTTGCCCCTGTCCTAAAGAAATTTCATACAAGTCATATTGACGGACAGCCGCAAGGGTTGTCCCTACGGGTACACATAAAATGGAAATGCACGCAGAACTAAGCCTCCCTTGTGTAAAGGGAGGTGTTGAGCGAAGCGAAACGGAGGGATTGTAAGATTGTTTTTATATGTTTTTATAATAATCCCTCAGTCATTTTTTCAGAAAAAAATGACTGAGGGAGAGATAACGAAAATTTGATATTTATTGCCTCTCTCCTTCCGTCA